>ERZ827168.2555-NODE-2555-length-20828-cov-7.001396_pt1 | contig 20828 bp, 18 predicted proteins | sample MGYA00519868_ERZ827168 | MGnify/ENA primary metagenome ERZ827168 (study PRJEB31778, sample SAMEA3449271) | human gut metagenome | biome: human gut; feature: human-associated habitat; material: faeces | place: United Kingdom | collected 2010/2012 ...
TCACATTAACCTGTACCTGTTCTGTAGACAGTTTTATCAATGAGTCGCTCAACGCTTCGACAGAACCGTCCACGTCACCTTTAACAATCACATTCAGCTCATGGAAATCACCCAAAGCCAAACGACGGCCCACTTCATCCAATGTCAGCAGTTTCTGAGTACGCAAGCCCTGCTCACGCTGCAACTGTTCACGCTTGTTGGCAATGTCACGAGCCTCTTGTTCCGTATCAATCACATGGAAAGTATCACCTGCCGCAGGAGCACCGTTCAGTCCCAGAATCAATACCGGTTCGGAAGGACCGGCCTCCTTGATGCGCTGGTTACGTTCATTAAACATGGCTTTCACCTTACCATAACTAGTACCAGCCAAGACTATATCGCCCATTTTCAGCGTACCGTTTGCCACCAACATAGTAGCCACATAACCGCGTCCCTTGTCCAAGGACGATTCAATGATAGAACCGGTTGCCTTGCGGTCGGGATTAGCCTTCAAATCCAACATTTCAGCTTCCAGCAATACTTTTTCCAACAAATCGTGTACACCTGTACCTTTCTTTGCCGAAATATCTTGCGACTGATACTTACCACCCCACTCTTCCACCAGGAAGTTCATGGCAGCCAGTTCTTCCTTAATCTTATCCGGATTGGCGTGCGGCTTATCCACCTTATTAATAGCAAATACGATAGGCACACCGGCAGCCATAGCATGATTAATCGCCTCTTTGGTCTGCGGCATCACATTATCATCGGCAGCTACAATAATAATAGCAATATCCGTCACTTTCGCACCACGGGCACGCATGGCGGTAAATGCCTCGTGACCCGGAGTATCCAAGAATGTAATATGACGTCCGTCTTCCAATTTCACATTGTAAGCACCGATATGCTGGGTGATACCACCTGCCTCACCGGCAATTACATTTGCTTTACGAATATAGTCCAGTAATGAAGTCTTACCATGATCAACATGTCCCATTACTGTCACAATCGGAGCACGCGGCTGCAAATCTTCTTCGTTATCTTCCTCTTCTGTAATAGCCTGTGCTACCTCAGCACTTACATATTCTGTCTTGTATCCGAATTCTTCCGCTACCAGGTTGATTGTCTCGGCATCCAGACGCTGATTGATAGAGACCATGATACCGATACTCATACAAGTAGCGATAACCTGAGTAACAGGAATATCCATCATACTTGCCAGTTCGTTCGCAGTAACGAACTCGGTCAGTTTCAATATTTTGCTATCTTCCTGTTCCATCTCCTCCTGTTCCATCAGGCGGTTCTGAACATTTTCACGTTTCTCCTTACGATACTTGGCAGCCTTGTTCTTAGTCTTGTTAGTCAGACGTGCCAATGTTTCCTTAACCTGCTTTGCCACATCTTCATCACTAACTTCCGCTTTTACAACAGGTTTCTTGAAACGGTCTTTATTAAATTTGCCTCCACCCTGATTGTTATTGCCATTAGGTTTGGAGTTATTGTTCCTATTCGGTCTGTTAGCGTTATCGTTACGTTGGTTATTATTAGATGCTCCTCCAGCATTTGTTGTACCGGCAGCATTTATATCCACACGTTCCTTATTTATTCTATTGCGTTTTTTCTTCTTTGCAGCATCATCGTTAACCGAGTTTTTAGAAATCTTATCGTCTCCCTTACGGATTTCTTTGATAATAGCATCCTTCATCAGTTTACGCTGTTCCTGACGCTGCTTATCTTTCTCTTCTCTCTCTTTCCGTTTTTCTTCCTTCGATTTCTTTTTCGGACGGGTAGACTGATTCAATGCAGCCAGATCAATCTGACCTACTACATTAATTTTCGATTTAAATTCAGTAGGACGAATTTTAAATACATCGTCTTCTTCTTTTTCCTGAACGGGTGCTGCTTCGGGTGTTTCTTTTTCCATCTCTTTCACCTGGGGTGTCTTTTCTTCCGTCTTTTCAATTTTAGGCTCTTTCTTCTCTTCCAGAACTGGAGCAGGAGCAGGTTGAGGAGCAGGTTCCGGTTTCTTTTCCTCTACCACCACAGGCTTCGGCGTTTCCTTCTCGGGTTGGGGAGTTTCCTTCCTCTCAACCACCTTTTCCACCACGGGTTCTGCTTTCGGAGTTTGTTCAATAACTTTCGCAACTGGTTCTACAACCTTTGGCGCAGTTTTCTTGTTCAAATTGTCCAGATCTATTTTACCCACTTGCTTCAGTTTGGGGCGTGCCTCTTCAGGAATAACAGTTTTCACCACCTCTTCTTTCTCTTTCTTAGATTCAAAACCTTCGATAGAGATAGAAGCTTTGTTGCGGTCCTTGTTCTGTCTTTCCTGACTAAATTTTTCAGACTCTATTTTTAAATTTTTATCTGTGCTGAACTCTTTCACAAGTACAGCATATTGTTCTTCGGTAATTTTCGCATTAGGACTAGCCTCAATGGTATAGCCCTTCTTCTGCAAGAATTCAACTACCGTCGTTATTCCTACATTTAAATCTCTTGTTACTTTGTTCAGTCTAATCGTCATACTCGTTTTTTAATTATTAACTACGAGCCGGGACTGAAGAGTTACTCTTCAAATTCAGCTCTTAAAACTCTCAACACGTCATCAACCGTGTTTTCTTCCAGGTCCGCTTTTTCTATCAACATCTCGCGCGGAGCATTCAATACAGCCTTGGCTGTATCCAATCCAATATTCTTGATGGCTGTGATAACCCACTCATCAATTTCATCCTTGAATTCATCAAGGTAGATATCCTCATCCATCGCGCTCTCATCCAATTCGCGGTACACATCAATCGTATATTCGGTAAGCATACTGGCGAGTTTGATATTCATTCCCCCCTTACCGATTGCCAAAGACACTTCTTCCGGTTTCAGATATACTTCTGCTTTTTTCTCCTCTTCGTGCAACACAATAGAAGAAATCTTAGCCGGACTCAACGCACGCTGAATGAACAACTGAATGTTAGAAGTATAGTTGATCACGTCGATATTTTCATTACGCAACTCGCGCACAATACCGTGGATACGTGATCCTTTTACACCTACGCAGGCACCTACCGGGTCTATACGGTCGTCATACGACTCAACTGCTATCTTAGCACGTTCTCCGGGAATGCGCGCAATCTTCTTGATAGTGATCAACCCGTCATTGATTTCGGGTACTTCCATTTCAAACAGGCGTTGCAAGAACACAGGTGAAGTACGGCTCAGAATAATCTTCGGATTATTATTTTTATTATCTACACGGGCCACTACGGCACGGGCAGTTTCGCCTTTACGGTAGAAATCACTCGGAATCTGTTCAGTCTTGGGCAAAAGCAGTTCGTTGCCTTCATCATCCAGCAACAACATTTCTTTCTTCCATATCTGATAGACTTCCGCACTGATTACAGTACCCACCCTATCAATATATTTATTATACAAGCTATCTTTCTCCAGTTCTAAAATCTTCGATGCCAGTGTCTGACGCAAGTTCAGAATGGCACGGCGGCCAAACTTGGCAAAGATTACTTCATCGGTCACTTCCTCACCCACCTCATAAGACGCATCAATTTTCTGTGCCTCGGTCAATGAGATCTGCATATTGGGATTCGTCAAATCCTCATCTGCTACAACTTCACGGTTACGCCATATTTCAAAATCTCCCTTGTCAGGGTTCACAATAACGTCGTAATTTTCATCAGTGCCAAACATTTTCGCGATCACACTACGGAAAGACTCTTCGAGTACACTCACCATAGTTGTTCTATCAATATTCTTTAATTCCTTAAATTCCGAAAATGTATCAATCAAGCTGATTGTTTCTTCTTTTTTGGCCATAATTATTTAAAACTAATTAAGTATTTAGTGTATTTTATCTCATCATATGCAAAAGTAATATTCTCCTCTACCAGTTTGGGGCGTTTGGCTCCTTCCGGTTTCACTTTCTTTTCAATGGTTACGGTAAAGTTCTCTTCATTTGCATCCTTCAATACACCTTCCAGCTTCTTTCCCTCTTTAGTCAGGATTTCCACCTCCTTACCAATGTGTATCAAGTACTGTTGCAATACCTTGAAAGGTTGTCCTATACCGGCCGAACCCACTTCCAGTTCATAATCCTCTTCTTCACGGTCCAGTTTAGACTCAATATAGCGGCTAAGTTCTACACAATCGTCAATCCATACTCCCTCGGCATGGTCAATTTCTACCACAATTTTGTCATCCGGGCTCACCGTGACATCTACCAAAAAGTAATCTTTACCTTCCAGCCACTCGTCAACAATCCGGGTTACTACATTTTTATCTATCATTTATTCACTATTAAGAACAAAAAAAGGGCTTAATCAAGCCCCACCATTCATCCGTTTCGGTGCAAAGATACAAATTATCTACCAGTGCTACAAAATATTCTATTAAAAAATTGTAGTTTTGCAGAAACTTATAACACTATGGATAAAAACAGTTTAAATACGAACAAGCAGTTCATGATAGGTAACGGTATGCTGGCTTTTGGAGTCTTTGCCGTTATTATCATTTTTTTGTATATGTCCTTCCGTTTCCAACGCAAGGCTGACAAAGTACAGACTTATGAAGGAGTCTACAACATAGAACTGACTAACAGTTTTGCCGGAGACAGTATAGCGGTATATCTAAATGACAGTCTGCTACTGGACCAAACCATGCCCGACGCCAACCTGAAAGTGGAGATAAAACGCTTTGCCGAAGATAATGTACTGATGGTCGTAGATAACAAAACAGACAAGACCACACCTTTCAACCTGAATCCGGAAGGTAGCCGGGTAGAGGTTAAAAAGAGTGGAGATGTAATTTATATCTTGGAAAGAGAAGCCGATTCCCTTTTGGAATAAAGGGAAACAGCGACAAAGCCGATCAATACGATAAAGACACCCACCAAAGCCGGATACCGATAACCCAATCCGGCATCTATGGGTAGCCCACCGGCATAAGCACCAATGGCATTGCCCAAATTAAAAGCGACTTGCACACAGGCCGCTCCCATCATTTCTCCTCCGCGTGAATTCCGGAGTAACAATAATTGTTGTGGAGCCGAAACAGCAAATAATCCTGCCGTACATATACACATCAATATTACTGCCAACCAAGAAACAGAAGCCGCAAAGAAAATGGCAAGCAAACCGGAAGCCATAATAACCTGTGTATATTTTACCACACGGGCAGCCCCATACTGATCAGAAAACTTTCCACCCATCAAGTTTCCTACAGTCATGCTAAGACCTGCCAACACCATAATAAAAGTCATGCTGTTTTCACTGAAACCTGCCACGTGCGTCATCAAAGGAGTAACATAACTATACCAACAAAAGATACCTCCATTCCCAAACATAGTCGTAAATATCAACAACCATGGAGCCAGATTCTTCAAAAAACGGAACTGCCCTTTCAAACCTGTATCTGGCAAAGCAGGCAGTGAAGGAACCCATTTCCAAATATAGAACAAAGTAATCAGTCCCCATACTCCATTAAAGAGAAAAGGAATACGCCAAGACATTATATTACTCATGAACGTACCCAAAGGTACACCAAAAAGATTGGCAATCGTCATACCCGACACCATCAATGCCACTGCCTGCGAACTTTTTCCTTTATCAGCCACTCTTTCCGCCACAATGGAACCAACCCCAAAGAAGGCGCCATGAGGCAATCCGGAAATAAAACGCATCATCAACATCATCCAATAATTCACTGAAGCGGCAGCACACAAATTACCACAAATATAAATAACCATCAAACCTAACAGAATATGTTTCAGCGGACGGGTACGAGCCACCAAAACCATCCCAGGTGCTCCTACGCACACACCTAGTGCATAAGCCGAAATAAAATGTCCTGCTTGCGGAATACTTATATGCAAGTCCTTCGCTACATCGGGCAAAATGCCCATCATTACAAACTCGGCAATGCCCAATCCCAATGTGCCGAACGCCAAAGCCGTCAAACTCTTCTTCATACCTGAATAAAAACAATCCATTAATTAAAAAACGTACAAAAATAATTGTTATGTTTTCAGATATAAGTGTTTTTAGCACACTTTTATAAGAAAAGGAATGATTACTTGCTTTATGTCAATTTATTGTTGCCACATGCAAAAGAGGTCAAACATTTTAGCTTCACGTTCAGAAGTTAAAAAGAACAAACAAACCTCTCTACAAAGCCATGCTTACTAATCAACATTCACACTAAACAAACCTTTGCTTCCTGCTCCATTATCAACATCCCGTAAACTCTGATTGATTTTACATTCAGCACTTTTCAGTTTAGTACTTTTATACGAAAACAAGCCTTTGCTTCCTGCTCCGCTAGCGACAGCATTTGAACTTTTCGTTATTATACACCTATCACTCAATTCATAACCGTAATCCGGCTGAGTGCTTTCACCCACCCGAACATCTACCAATTCTTGTGTCTTCATAATTATAAACATTTAGTATATTAAGATAATTCTTTGTCTAAATAACACAAAATAAATTCGTTTCTCGCTTGCAATATTTCTGCAAAACTGTTTTTTACTATATTCACGTTCGGTAAAGCGATCTTATCAAGATACTTATAATGAATATCATCTGCACAGGATATAATGTAACCATCATGAGTAACGACCAATTCATTAAGGAATGGAATGCTGAGTAAAGGATAACTAAACTCCAACACCTTATTCCCCCTCTGATATTTCATTTTATTGCCTCTGTATATATATTCCTCTATTTTTCCGGTTAATATATTTTCTTTCAGAAACAGTTCATACGCCATTGCTTTCGTCATACAAATCCTTATATCAATAGCATCCGGACTGTTATCATTATTCATAAAATCAAGACAGAGCGAAACAAAACCAAGCAAGGATTCACACGACAAACTTTTCAATGGTTTCATTTCAAATGGTGAATAATACATGATAGGAGCAAAATTAAATTTATCAACTCCTAATTTCCAATATGCAAGCAACATGGATAATAAATCAGCTCCATTATCATCAAAAATAGTAGAAGTAATGTTTATTTTATCTCGATGCTCCACATTTTCAATCAACTCATAAACCGTATTGTATCCATTCTCACCCCTTATCAAATCATTGTATTTTCCAGAGCCCTCAAGACTAATTTCAAGGTATGAGATGTTGGTTGCAAGAACTTCGTCATACCCCTGAATATCCATACTCATTCCATTTGAAACAACTCCATAAAATATTTTCCTATCTTCTTTATACTCTGCTAAAAGATTCAGGATATCAAAGATTCTATTATCCAAAAAAGATTCTTTACCCGAAAAATGAAAATGTTTCATACCCATTCCAATAGCTTCATCAAGAAAACTTCTCCATCTTGCCAAAGAAACCGACTCTGATATGGGCCGGGCATCTCCAAAATAACAATGTCTACATTTCAGATTACATTTATTACTGACGAATGAATCTATAATCATAGGTTCATTCTGCCGCAGCTTGGCATCTATATGTTCCATAAAAGATGCCTTATCTATATATTTTTTCAGATTTCCAATCATCTGGCAACTTCGTAATACAATATATAAGTAGAATTCATTAACGGATTATCTTCTTCATAAGATATCGTATCTGTGATTTCGGACATATCAACGTCCAAAATCAACTGGGCCTTATCCATACCGACTTTATATTTATATATACTTGCCGATTTAAAACCTATATCTTCTTTACATTCCAAAGACATTTTCAGATGTTTCACCGTACCAGCCAAAAAATTAGGCAATGTAGTATAGTCGCAATCTGTAACATTCAACATATTAGGCCAGCACCATTCAATCATCAAATCAACAATACTACCGGGACTTTTTACTTTGCCATAAGAAACAACAACCTGCTTCAACAAAGAATCCTGTCCGTTATCAGCAATTCTTGCACATAATTTTTTCTGCTTCCCACCAACACGCTCGAACGCTTGTATGTTTATATCTTCAAAGTTAACAATGGTATCACCTGCCACCAGCAGTTGGAATGTACTGATTTTATGCGAAACAACACCTCTTATATTTAATCGGACAAAGGAATCTCTCTTGTTTCCCATACCTCTTTTTTCTATTGTATTCTTTATCTCTATTGAATCAATATCAATGTTATTCTGTATATATTCCCCCAATTCATTGTATAAATACTCTGTGGTCAAGAAAAAGCGTCCTTTGAATGGCACAATTTTCATCATTTCCTGCAATGAACGAATCATTGCATCTTGCTCGTTCAATTTAACATTCAATACTTCCACCCTTTGACTCATCGATTTGTACCGTTCCCTCAACATAGCAAAAATAATAGTCAGGCATACAAATACATATACTACCCACGCAGGAAACGAAAGCAAAATTGATTTAATATCAAGATCAGGCTGCGTAAATAGTTGCAAAGCCTGTATAACCCCACCCAGTGTTGCAAAGCCGCCAAATGTCTTTATACCTAAGTTGTACAAGTATAATCTATTTTCCATATTGTGGTTTGTCTGTTTCTAGTTGCTTTAACTCATTATTCAAAATGTCTATTTCTCTCTGTATATCGTTCCATTCCAAACGCCCAGTTGTCATCTTCTGCTTTAACTTCAAATCCCTGATTTTTTTCTTTATCTCTTCTATTTTATTCATGGTATATACAATTTATTGATTACAAATTCAATGAACAGACTCTAAGCGGGAAAGAAACAAACTATTCTTCAGAGTCATTTCCTTTAAAAAAAGCGGGGAAAGAAACGCCCGTTGCCGGATACGTATGCTTTCCCCGCTTGAAAGAGATAGTGTCACCTTTTTCAAATATCAATCATCAAGGTGAATGATTACTGAACCGGGTATGCTTTTACTGTTACTGTGAATGAAGCGTATACAGTTGCATTTGTGCCATCTGCATTAGTTACAGTCAACTTAACAGGAACAACGACATTTGTATCTACTGTGATTCTCTTCTGAGCTGTAACTACAATATCATTCTTCTCAGAAACTTCAACCTTAATCAAGTCAGAAGCAAATGTCTTGTCAGTACCATCTACCAATGCATCAAATCCTACAACAACCACTTTATCATCAGCAACAAATTTACCTCCTGCATTAGTTACCTTATAGAAGTTGACAATTCCTGCTTTAGAATCAGCTTTTTCTGCATAGAATACTTTATCGCTGTTAGCATCTTCGGCATTACCTGAAACAAGTGAGAAACTTGCCTTTGCCATATCAGCAATATAAGTCTTAGAATCCACAAACTTAACCTTGAATGCTGGCATATCATATGAACGACCACCCAAGTAAGTAACTTTCAAGCCTTTCACATCATAAGCTGTATTAGCCTTAGCGTCAGCACCCATTGTCAAGACTGTTCCGCTAACAGTCAATTCCTTAGCAGCCTTCAAGCCTGTATAGTCAATAGCAGCACCGTCCTTAACAGAAATCATAGTGCTCAAATCGATTGATGTTCCATCAATTACAGTCAAAACACCATTTGCATAGAATGCTGGATCGAATGTATACTGACTAGTGATTTCAGCAGTAGTCGGGTTAGCGATAGTGAACGGAATAACAATAGTCTGAGTTTCTTTTGTTCCATTTTCACCATTGATCTCTACGGTAATCTTAGCAGTATACACACCATTGCCCAACATAATTTCACCATAGTTATTAACAAAGTTGATTCCTAATTTTGCGATGTCTGCATTATTAGTAGCTTCCGTCTTACCATCTTTCTTCAGTTTTGTAAACCCAGCAATCAAACCAGATACAACATCGACAGTTTCTTCCTTACCGGTAGATTCATCTGTATAAACAAACGAAACATTGGTATTATTAAGAAGCATTCTAGCATCAGCATTCCAAAGAATACGGTCAGCTTCAGACATCTTATCGAAATAAGCAGCAAGATCTACTACCAACTTCTGATCTTCAACCTTAGCTGTTGCAATATGAGCTTGTTCTGCCAATGTAATAGTTGATTCAGCAGCTTCTTCACTAAATTGAACATAAACGCCTTCAGTTTTCATAATCTTACCAGTCACATCCAGTGTATGTACAACAAACGGAAGAGAATACTTAGCATTTGCACTACAAGAGATAGTCAAACCATCAGTTTTAATACCATATTTAATAGAGTCTGCCTTGGCATTAGCATATGTTTTAGTATCCATAGTCAAGAAAGCATCATACAGTTTATCCGCATTTTCTCCATTAACTTTCAATGTACCAGTCTTACCTGGTTCAATACGGTTATTGGGGGTATTATTCTTCTTGTTAATATAGAAAGACCAAGAATCTATAGATTCAGGTTTCTCTATAATCAATGAGGTTTCATAAGTAGAACGTACTTTATCACTTGCTACCAGTGCCAAAGCAGGACGTTTTCCATCTACTTCACTGTATGCTTTTACGATTTCATCAGTAATTGTTTCAATAGAGAAAGGAATTTGGTACAAGCCATTTGCTGAAACAGCAGCTCTAGTGTACAAACCTTCGTATGCAACCGCAGCACCTAAAGTTACAGGAGCTTCCTCATTCTTAGAATTAACCAATTTCAATGCAGTTTTAGAAAGATCATAGTTGTTAGGAGCAACCTGGACCATCAAAGAGTCATCAGAATAAGTGATCATATAATCACCTTTAGCAGGAGCACCTTTAGGACCTTCCCATGCCTGAAGAGCTTTATCAGCAGTAGCGATAGAATAGTAGATAGTCAAATCTTTATTACTTAGCATAGCAATCTGAGCCAAACCTTCAGTCATCGGCAAACGGACAGTCTGTTCATCCTTTCCATTTGCATCGAAAATGTGCATAACAATATAATTAGGATCTGTTGCATCTTCTTGATAGTAAGGTACACCTACAACAGCAGGAGTATCAACCGTTACTTTTTCAAATGCAGTACCATTCCACAGATACCAACCATCTTCCCTCTTTTCAACTTCTTTCTGACCGTCTTTACCGTCAACAGCTTCAGCCTTTACTGTGGTTTTTTCACCGTTGCAAGCCCAATAGCCATCAATGATTGTCCATTCAGCACCATCTTTACCGGCTTCACCCTTATCACCTTTGATACCAGTAATAGTAGTAGAAGAACCGTCACTCATTGTCACAGTAAAACCATCGGCAGTAGGAGTTATTGATTTTACAAAAGCACCATCACCAATCTTCTTCTGAAGGTCTGCGACAGTTGCTTCAACACCGTCCAATTTCTGATTAATCTGGTCAATGTCATCATCATAGTCTTTACAAGACACAAATGTTCCCGTTGACGAAACCATCAAGGCTCCGAACAGGATTGCACTTAAAAACTTTTTGTTCATAATAGAAAAACTTTAAATTTATAAATTTAAAAAACTAAAATTGGTTATACATATTGAGTTTATTATTAACAGCTGGTCTAATTGGCTGCCGGCATTTGCCGCCGCCTCCTTTCTCTTGACTGGTACAACAGAGGCGACACACCCACCATACGGCTGAAAGCAGAATAGAAAGCGCTCTTCGAGGCGAAGCCACAGCGACGAGGCAGATCACTCAACGCACAACGGTCCGAGGAGAGCAGCTCCTTGGCGTATTCCACACGGTAACCGTTCAAAAGCTCCTTCAAGTTGCACCCAAAGTATTTGTTCACCACATTGCTCAGATAAGTCTGGTTCGTCTCAAGCAGGTCGCTCAGTCCTTTCAGGGAGAGCGAAGGGTCCAGGAACACCTGACGGAGCTCAAGCTGGTACAATATACCTTTATATATATGGCAGTCCACTTTACGGATCTCAAATTCCTTTCCGGCAAACTCCTCCAGCCAGTGCCGCTCCGCGGCCTTGAGAAGCAAGGTCTTCTGCCGCTCGGAAAAGGCGGTCGTTCGTTTACGTCTTAGAAATAGATATTCCATCTGCTCTATGTTAATTTCATTCATTCTCATCGCTTCAAAGACATACTTTATCATATAATAAAGGAACTTAAAAACGACATTTTCTATAGATCTCTTACCAAGAGATCTATAGAAAGTAACTAATGAACAATATATCAACATATTATATCCTATTTCAAATAGGATAAAGGAGTATAAAAATGGACTTGGAAGCTTATTTTTTATATAAATTCCTATTTTTTTTGCCAAAAATGTATTAGTTCTCAAAACTTTGCTTATTTTTGCACAGAAAATGTATATCTCTTAGTAAGAGATACATTAATAATCCGCTAATATTCTTCATTAAGCAGCTAGTTTTCAAGCAATTAAGCACAAGAAAAGTTTTTACCCTGTTCATACGATGGCATTTTGTGTGTTTACAACATTCCAAAACCAGACTTTCAGAAATATATCATTCATTGGTGCCGGAAGACCCGTTCAATCTCTGAAGAAGAATATTCGGGCAAGAAATGCCTTGGTATGACTTTTGATAAAAGTTATGTAGAAAAGTAAGTTAAGTTCGTGGAGTAAGTAAGATAAGTAACTTGGCAAAGTAAGTTAAGTTCGTGGGGCAAGTAACATAAGTAACTTTCTGAAATCCTTTTTTTGCTCATCTGATAATAGTTTCATAATAGCATTGATTGAATTTCCCGTAGCAGGTATATAATTACATTCCTTAGCTTTATTAACTAATCGTCTAAGACCTTTACAAATCCATTCAATCTGCTCTGATTTTTCTCCATTATTCTGAAATTCTTCAATTCCTTTCCTAAAATAATCAATCAAATTTTTAGGAGTGGTTCTCTTGTTTGCTTTTCTAGCTTCATAAGCATTCCAATAATCATATATTCCTTTGGGAAATTGATTATCTTTTGTCTCTTCTTTTTTATCATGAATCATCCCAATTACATGAACGCCTTCTTTTTCATAAGTTTTCAGTTCCTCATCACTAAACGTATCCAATATAAGTTGTCCAAATTCATCTATTACCTGAGCTGCATTCTCCTTTTCAAATAAAAAGATTGTATGTTTGATTCCCTTTTGCGTAAATTCATTGTCTGTACCATCCATTTGAGCTTTTGAAAGAGCAACAGTATTGGCTAAACTTGATATGGATGAATCAAATCTTCTGCTTTCACTTAAAACAAGTGCATTTTCCCTTGGAAAATTTCCCGTTGTATCATCAGCATATAAATTCCCATATATTGCTTGATTACTATCACCAAATCCCTGCCTTATGCTCAACTCTCCATCACTATTAAAAGCCTTTTTGAGCAAATCCCATTGAAACGTATCTGTATCCTGAGCTTCATCTATAAACAATATAGGAAACCTTCTCTGTATAGCTTTAGGTATCTCATCCCATTCTTTCAAAACTTTTTGAGCATATAAAAGCATTTCCCCAAATGTAAAATATCCATCTTTTTGAGTTTTCTCAATAACTGATAACAAAAGTTCATTGGTTTCTTCATTTTTAACTCGCTCGATATTCCCTATATTATCTCGATATTCGCAAATCGTCTCACTTTTATATTGCATTTCTAAATAGTAACGTTTATTTCTTGGTAGTTTATTCCATCTAAGTGAGTGGACAAGCTCCGTATCTATAATATTGATTTCATATCCGTTTGACTTTAACCATGGTAAAGAAACATATGTATCAAAAAAAGAATGCACTGTACCTATAAAATGCGGATACGATAACAATTTTCGCCCAATCTCTGTGTTTCCTAATCGCTCTTCTATCTCTTCTCTTGCCACATTTGTATGCGATAAAACACAGATGCCAGCATTGGAATATGGCCATTTCTTTGCAAGAATTGCCAACTTAGCAACCAATATAGTTGTTTTACCACTTCCCGGAAACGCCTGTATATCAACAGAATCCATATTTTTTAGTACATTAACTCTAGCAGAATCAAAATGAACTTTTCCGCCCATCATCTCTTCTACCCACAATATATCTTCGTCAGTAATCTCTATATTTGCTAATTTCTCAATTTCCAATCAATTCACCCCTTAGTAACATATATAATTGCACTTATCAAATAATCCGGTAATACCTTTTTCAAGTCTTCAGCTCTGTTTATATATTTCTTTTCAAGATTAATCGCTAATTCTTGTGCGAAATCAGCTTTTGATGCTTTTTTTGAAGTAAAAAAACTATAAAAGCAAGCTGCTCTTTCTTCTTTAGTTTTATAAGCATTTATCTTTTCAATTAATTTATCCTTCTTACTTGGTCTATTCTTTTTTTCATAGCTTACATTTATTACAGAATCAATTAATATTTCCTTCATTTCTTCATCCTGTAGCCCTATATACGCTAAGTCATATTCTAGTGTCCAATGATTGGCTACAAATGTTTTTACTTTCTGTCCATCTGCTTTTTCTTTTATCTCATTAACATGGTTTTCTGCTCCTAATACTGAATAATCATCCTCTGCTCGCCATGCACGTTTACTTTTCTCTGGCCATGTATCCTTATCATCTGTATATTTTTCATCTATACAAATTCTTGGAGCACAATTGGGCATAATATCTCTATCTGTAACACATGCAACATTTACATCCAACTGTTTATTCTCATCTTTTCTTTGAAATATCTTTGCATATCTTCTCAATCCGGTACTTCTAACATCAACAAGCGAAGTACCATAATCTGTAAAATTACATCCCAATAATTTGGATAATGTAGGTAACAGCAATGCCTCTCCAGGACCTTCTACAATTATTACACTTCTTGCAAAAAACAGATTTGCTTTAGTTGCATCAAGGTATTTTTCCAAATAAAGATAATCATCTTCATCCAATTTTGTCTGCTCTTTCTCAAGAGAATATACTTTACCCGATTTCACAATCACAATGTTAGATAATTTTACAACAGAAGCCAATAATGGCGAATGTGTAGTAATTATAGTCTGTCTATTCCCTTTCTCAGATTCTTCTTCTAAAGATTGAATTAATTTTAATTGTCTTTGTGCATGTATATGTGCTTCTGGTTCCTCAATCAATAAAAAACAGGATTTATTATCTCCTATTGCCTCATTATGTAATAGTAACTCACATGCCATACTCATAATATTACTTGTCCCAAGTCCAACTCTACCGCACATATCACTGGCATCTTTATCTACTGCAAGATCTAATTTCTCCAATAATGCCATCTCTTTTTTTATTTTATTAGAATTTGACCCTGTAACTTTCAATCTTGTTCTTATGTTATCCTTTTTCAAAAGCATTTTTTCTTGCAGTATTGTCGTCATTTCTTCGTTGATTGAATCTAGTGCTGGATGTTTTGCTAAAAGTGTATTTGAAAGATCTGCTATTCCCGCTATGGAAAGATTATGAATATCAATTCCCTCTTCATACTCATCAACTCCTTGATCTACAACAGAAATATGTTGCATAATTTGTGATAGTCTTGAATGTCTTCCAGCCTGCATTTCACTATATGCATCTCTCAAGGCACGCAAGTATGTAGCTCTTAACAATTCTCTTGCTTCTGCAGATGGTGATGGTCCGTTTCCTTCTATTCCTGTTGAGACATTTACCACTGGGCGAGGCGGATTGAATGATGATAAATATCTGCACGTCCAATGTAGATATAAACATGGAATCTTTTTATTTTTCAGCCGATGTCCTACTTTTCGGATATACGGGATAGTGGGTCAAAAAGGTGTACACTTATTTTAGTCGGCCGACAAAAACATAAAGACGGAGGATAAACAATGGCAAAACAAATGACACAGGGGCAGCGCCGCAAAGCTAATGCCCTGATTCGGAAAATCTGCTGTAACTACGATAATGGTAACTGCATTGCCCTTGATGACGGGGAAGAATGCGTTTGCGTTCAAAGTATTTCTTACTCGCTCATCTGCAAGTGGTTTGTAAACGCTGTACTTCCAGCAGATAAGGCATTATACGCTGAGATTATGGGGCGAAGTGTGAAACATTGCGCCGAGTGCGGGGCGGTTTTTGCCCCCGGTTCTAACCGTGCAAAATACTGTGCAAGTTGCGCCGCCAAAGTTCATCGGCGGCAGAAAAACGCCAGCAACAGAAAACGGCGGGATAATGCGGACAAATAGGAACACGGAAAGCCCCATTCCACAAGGGTTTGTAAGTACCATTTCAAGAGTGGCTGTATCTTTTCTCTTACTCCCCTCAAAATGGGCTTCTAACCGTCACCAAGAGGAGGATTAAAAATGCCGCAATACGCAATTTTACGGTTTGAAAAATACAAGGGCGGTTCGTGCCGTGCGCTGGAAGCACATCATGAACGGCAAAAAGAGAAATACGCAAGTAACCCCAATATTGATATTGAGAAAAGCAAATACAATTTTCACATCATTCAGCCAACAAAATATTACCGGCTGGAAGTGGACGAACGAATCAAGGCAGCAGGGTGCAGGACACGCAAAGACAGTACAAAATTTGTCGATACGCTCATAACCGCCAGCCCCAACTTTTTCAAAGGCAAAAAGCAGAGTGAAATGAAGGTGTTTTTTAGGACAGCCGTTGACTTCATTGCTGATAAGATAGGAAAAGATAATATCTTTTCCGCAGTCGTACATATGGACGAGAAAACACCGCATTTGCATCTTTGCTTTACGCCGATAACAGAAGATGGGCGGCTGTCCGCAAAAGATATTTTGGGGAATCGCGCACAATTATCCAAATGGCAAGATGAATTTCACGCCCATATGGTTAAGAAATATCCAGACTTATCAAGAGGTGAATCGGCCTTTGATACAGGGCGCAAACATATCCCCACATGGTTATTTAAGCAGAGTGTGAGCCTGTCCAGACAGGCGGCACTAATTGATAACGAACTGGCAGGAATCAATCCACTTAATGCAAATAAAAAGCGTGACAACGTACTAAAAATGCTCAAAAAGTGGTTTCCCAAAATGGAAAAATTTGAGGGACAGCTGCGGAAATATCAGAAAAGCATTGATTTGCTGGAAAAGGAAAATGCCGCGCTTGCCGAAAAAGCAAAGGCCGGAAGTGAAAATAAAATCAAAACACAGCTTGAAATTGGAAAGCTGCAAAGCGAAGTCATAGAGTTACGCCGTTTTATGGATTCCATACCAGATGATTTACGAAAAGAAATACAGGCTATGCAAAAACAGCAAGGTCGAGATTGGAGGATTGATAAATAGATAATGACAATGAAATATATAGGGATTGAGCAGTATGGCTAAAAAACAAAAAGACTACGGGACGGGTGTTCCCGAACATGAAATAGAAGCCCTTGCCCGTTGCCTGCTACCAGAAATACAGAGATTTTTTGAGAGTGAAGAAGGTAAGCGGGAATTTGAGAAATGGAAAAGGGAGCAAGAGAATAAAGGGAAATAATGATTTTATGGCACTTCGGGACAGACTGTCCCGAAGTGCCTGTTGTAATTTTTGAACAACGTGCTAAACGGTACTGTTATATGGGTTGATTCTTTTGTAAAAATTTGTTATAATATGAATATAGTATTTTGAAAGAGATTACATCTTAAAAGGTGATGAAACTAATGAAAATAGATAAAATAAAAATCGTTAATTTTAAATGTTACTATGGTGATTTTATAGTGTCATTCAACAATGACTTAAACATTATAGTTGGGAATAATGAAGCTGGGAAAAGTACAATTTTAGAAGCTATCCATTTAGCTTTAACAGGATTTCTAAATGGACGCAATATACAGAATGAACTCACACAGTATCTATTTAATAAGCAAATTGTGTCTGAATACATAGATAGCATCAAGAGCCGGAATCCCATTCAACCACCAATTGTACTTATTGAAGTGTTCTTTTCTGGAGATGATGAAGAGATTGCTTTATATAGAGGTGATGGAAACAGTCTTAAGGAAGATGCAAGCGGAATAGCATTTAAGATACTTTTTGATGAAAAATATAGAGAAGCATATAAATTATTTATAGACAAAGGAGAAATCATTAGTTTACCACTTGAATATTACGGTGTTTCATGGTCTACCTTTGCGAGAAAGGATATAACCCCGAGGAACATTGATATAAAATCTACTCTAATTGATTCATCTAATTATCGATATCAAAATGGCTCTGATGTCTATGTTTCTAAAATTATTAAAGATAATTTAAATCCGGATGATATTGTAAACATCTCTCAAGCACATAGGCGCATGAGAGAAGGATTTATGCAAGAAGAAGCTGTTAAATGTATTAATAATAAAATCAATAATGATATTAAGCTAACGGATAAAGAGATTACATTATCTGTTGAGTTAACAACTAAAAATGCTTGGGAAAGCAATTTAGTTACCGAATTAGATGAAATCCCTTTTCATTTTGTTGGTAAAGGTACACAATGTATTGCAAAAACAGAGTTAGCATTATCGACCAATAGAGCCAGAAATGCAGGAATAATCTTGATTGAAGAACCAGAAAACCATTTATCTCACTCAAATCTTAATCAATTTATATCTTGTATAAAGGAAAGTTTCGGGGATAAGCAAATCATAATGACTACGCATAGCAGCTTTGTCGCAAATAAATTGGGTCTCGATAAATTGATACTTATTGATAACTTTAAGCCTGTTAAATTTAATGATTTAAAAAGTGATACAAAAAGATTTTTTCAAAAAATATCTGGATACGATACGTTAAGGTTTGTATTGTCAAATAAAGTGATTCTGGTTGAAGGCGACTCAGACGAATTAGTAGTTCAAAAAGCATATTTAGTCAATAACAACGGGAAATTGCCAATTGAAAATGGTATAGATATTATTTCTGTAGGGCTGTCTTTTTTACGTTTTTTAGAGTTGGCAGAAAAATTGAAAAAAGATACAACAGTTATTACCGATAATGATGGGGATATAGATGCTTTAAAACGAAAATATGCAGAATATATAAATGAAAATACAAAAAGTTATATCAGAATTGTATATGACCCTGTAATAGATGTAGGTGAAGACTCGTCATTTAATTATAATACTTTAGAGCCTAAAATGCTCAAGGAAAACGGATTAGATAAATTTAACGTTATTTTTAATAAAAGTTTTAATACTAACGAAGAAATGCTAAAGTACATGAAATTGAATAAAACTGATTGTGCGCTTGCTATTTTTGAAACAGAATCAGAAATACAATTTCCAAACTATATACTCGAAGGAATAAAAAATGAATGAAGTGATTATTGCAGGAGCAGGGTCTGGCAAGACTACTTATATAGTTAATAAGGCTTTAGAAATCAAAAATGCTAAGGTACTAATAACAACATTTACCGAAGCTAATGAGAAAGAAATAATATCTAAATTTTTTGAAGTGAATGGCTGCGTGCCTCAAAATATTATAGTGCAGACATGGTTTTCCTTTTTGTTAGAACATGGGGTTAGGCCATATCAAGGTATGATTACAAATAAAAAAATAAACGGATTACTTCTGGTTAATACAAAATCCGGTTTTAAATGTAACTTCAGAGGTAGACCTGTATATTGGGGGGAGAAAAATATTGACGAACATTACTTCTCGCAGGAATACAATATATATTCAGATAAGTTATCAAAATTTGTATATAAATGTAATGAGTTGTCCAACAATAAAGTGTTGGAGAGAATATCTTTATTATATCCACACATTTTTATAGATGAAGTTCAAGATATGGCGGGTTACGATTTAGATATAATTAAATTGCTTTTATCAACAAATGTAAATGTTATTCTTGTAGGCGACCCTAGACAAACCACATATCACACGCATAATGAAGCAAAGTACTCAAAATATCTAAATGGTAATATAAAGGATTTCATATTAAAAGAATGTAATAAATATGAATGCAGGATTGACGATACTTCATTAGTTAATTGTTTCAGATGTAATCAGAATATATGTGATTTGGCAAATAAGATATTTCCACATTTTCCAGCACTTCAGTCTGAACAGCGCGAAAAAGTAGAACATAGTGGAGTATATTTAGTTAAACCTAAAGATGTAGATTACTATTTAAATAAATATTCTCCCATTCAGTTAAGAGATTCCGCTAAAATCAAAGTAAATAATCAATATCCTGTTATGACTTTTGGAAATTCTAAAGGGCTGACATTTTGTCGGACTCTTATTTATCCTACAAAACCAATAGTAGCTTGGTTATTAAATAGTAACTCTGAACTTGCTCCTTTAAGCAGAAGCAAACTTTACGTTGCCTTAACAAGAGCAAAATATAGTATTGGTATTGTTTATGATTATGGCAATGAGAACATAGATGGTATAGAAAAATATATTCCGTAAATTTAGCAAAGGCACTTCGGGACAGTTTGTCCCGAAGTGTCTTATACTATTTTTTGCTATTGAAGTTTGGATAGTCAAAATAAAGCAAAAATCCGAACCCATCACCAATCGGAATGAGGTTCGGATTTTCATGCTTTGGTGCGGATAAGAGGACTTGAACCTCCATGAGATTGCTCTCACATGGACCTGAACCATGCGCGTCTGCCAATTCCGCCATATCCGCATATTTAGTTTCTGTGCGAAGACCTATATTATAATACAACATCTTTGGTAAGATTGCAAGACTTTTTTTAAAATTTTTTAAAATTATTTTTTCTAATAGAAATCAGGCTTTATGATTGACTTTTTTTATAAAGTTTAATAATATATAGTATTGAATGAAAAATAGGTAGGAATAGGTGGGTACACATTGAATCAAAAATGGAAAGAATTCAAACGAAAGATTAAGGGGAAAAAGGTGGCATTGTTGGGTGCCGGGATTAGTAATCGTCCGCTTATCCCGCTTTTTGCAGATTTGGATGCAAAGGTCACGGTTTGTGATAAAAATGAATCAATTGACCGCGAGACATTGTCTGGGGGCAGGGAGATACAGTTTCGTCTGGGAGAAGATTATCTGTCGCTATCAGGCTTTGATTACATCTTTAAATCGCCTGGTATGCGTTATGACCTTCCAGAGCTTGTCGAGGCGCGCAAAAATGGAAGTATT
>ERZ827168.2557-NODE-2557-length-20821-cov-5.023933_pt1 | contig 20821 bp, 14 predicted proteins | sample MGYA00519868_ERZ827168 | MGnify/ENA primary metagenome ERZ827168 (study PRJEB31778, sample SAMEA3449271) | human gut metagenome | biome: human gut; feature: human-associated habitat; material: faeces | place: United Kingdom | collected 2010/2012 ...
TCAAGGATACGCGCGGCATCATCGACGCCATCCTCGACGGTTCGATCGACAAGGCCGCAACCAAGCAGATCCCCATCTTCGACTTCAAGGTTCCCACGGCTCTGCCCGGCGTAGATCCCGCAATTCTGGATCCCCGCGACACCTATGCCGACGCTTCGCAGTGGAACGAGAAGGCCAAGGATCTGGCAGGCCGCTTCATCAAGAACTTCTCGAAGTTCACCGGCAACGACGAAGGCAAGTCGCTCGTTGCGGCAGGTCCCCAATTGTAACAACCGGCACTATAATAGAAAAGAGCAGCCTTGCGGCTGCTCTTTTTGTTTGGCCGAAAAGACCGCACACCACGAAAAACTGTTTTGACCCGTTTTTTTCGTGTCATGCTATCAATGATTCGTTCGAAATGCGCTTGTTCCGACAAATTATTGTTAGTTTTACGGATGTTTATTCCATAACTTAAATCGTTCCTATGGTTCAACAGGAATTCAGACATCTGACAAAAGAAGAAATCGCTGTCCTTACGGCACGCGGCTGTACGGCTACCGACTGGTCGACCGTCGAGGTCGCATCCTCGGGCTTCTCATGCGAGGCCCTCACCAATGTTGAGCTTTCCGGCAATGTGCGTATCGGTCGGCTCGACGGCGTCTTTTACCGTCCCGGCGGCCTGGCTCGCCGTTCGTGTCTGTGCAATGTCACTCTGCACAACGTCTCTGTAGGTAATGGCGTTTTCATCCGTCACGTGGCCAATTACATATCGAACTACGATATCGCCGACGGGGTGTACATCGACAATATCGACTGTCTCACCTGCACGCTCGGCTCGACTTTCGGCATAGGAACCGAGGTGTCGGTGCTCAACGAGACCGGCGGCCGAGAGGTGCCGATTTATGAACGGCTGTCGGCTCAGACCGCTTATCTGATCGCCATGTACCGCCATAACCGCGAGCTGGGACAGACTCTCGTGACAATGGTTAAAACGCACGCTGCCTCGTTTTGCGGCAAACGCGCTCAGGTGGGAGAATGTGCCGAAATCACCAACTGCGGCACAATTACCGATGTCAATATCGGTGCATACGCGCATATCAAAGGTGCCACACGTCTCAAAGACGGCACAATCACCGGGTCGAAAGAGGCTCCGGTCACAGTCGGGCGAGACGTCATTGCCGAGGGCTTCGTGTTTGCGGCAGGCAGCTGTGTTGCCGACGGGGCCGTGGTGCACCACTGTTTCGTAGGACAAGCATCGGCCTTGTCGCATCTGTTTTCGGCACACGATTCGCTGTTTTTCGCCAACTGCAATTGCGAGAACGGCGAGGCGGCAGCTATTTTCGGCGGCCCCTATACTGTGACGATGCACAAATCGAGCCTTCTGATTGCCGGCATTTTCTCATTTCTCAACGCCGGCTCCGGCTCCAACCAGAGCAATCACATGTATAAGCTCGGTCCGATTCATCAGGGTGTGGTGGAGCGCGGCTCCAAGACCACAAGCGACTCTTATATTCTTTGGCCGGCGCGTATCGGCGCATTCTCGCTCGTTATGGGGCGCCACGTCAATCACCCTGACACCTCGCGTCTGCCGTTCTCATATCTTATAGAGAGCATACATGGCTCGTTTCTTGTGCCGGGCGTGAATCTGCGCAGCGTGGGCACCATCCGCGACGCTCAGAAATGGCCGCGGCGCGACAGGCGCAAAGGCTCCGACATGCTCGACTGCATCAACTTCAATCTGCTCAGCCCGTATACAGTGGGCAAAATGATTAGTGCCGTCGCCTTGTTGAGCGACCTCGAGCGCACTGCCGGCGTGACGGCCGAACGATTCGCATTTCAGGCCATGACTATCGATGCAAAGGCTCTGCGACGCGGTCGTGAATACTACCGAATGGCCATAGACAAGTTCATGGGAAATTCGGTAATTCATCGCCTCGGCAAAACACCCGCGGCTTCCCAAGCCGATATCCGTAGCCGTCTTGAGCCTACGCATTCGGCCGGAGGCGGAGAGTGGGTGGATATCTGCGGGTTGTTCGCCCCGAAGGCCGAAGTCGATCGTCTTGCGCGTGACATTGTCGACGGCACAATAAAAGACCTCGACAATATCAATGATCGCTGGCATAAGCTGCATGCCGATTACTACGACATGGAATGGACATGGGTATGCGAACGTATGCATTCGTGGTACGGAAAGAGGGTGAACGAACTCACTGCCGACGACATCCGCACGATTGTGAAGCGCTGGATTAAAAGTGTCACCGACCTCGATGCAATGCTGCTCGAGGACGCGCGCAAGGAATATTCGCTAAAATCGCGGATCGGATTCGGCATAGACAGCCCGGGCGACAATGCCGATGACGATTTCGTGAGCGTACGCGGCGAGTTTGAGCATGACCCATTTGTAAAGATGGTAGAAGACCATATAGCCTCCAAGAAAGCCCTTGCCGAGGCAACATTCGGGCTTTTAGAAAATTGTTGAGACGTATTTCGATTACCACAATAATGCAGGAAGGGGCATGTTACTAAAGAGTTTGGGATAGATGTTTCGACATCGCACAGCGATATCGGCAATTCGCCGCCGCCCCACTGCGGCGGACTGCTGTCGCATTCCTGCCGCCGTCGGCGAACAGCATAAAACATCGTGACAATGCGACTCTGCGAGTCGTACGGGCAGCAGCCTGCGGAGGACGCTTTCGAACGAAAAGTGAGTTGCGGGCCTCCGCGGGGCAGAGGCTGCGGCCCGAGTGCCACCCACGTCCTGCCGATCCGCAATCCCCGACACGCAGCCGAAACGAGCATAAAAAAACAAATTAAAACCGTCATATTCCGACCTTATTTTTCGTTAACGCGGTCTTTATACGCAAAAATTAGGGCGTGACTCTTGCGTATCGAAAAACTTTTCGTAACTTTATGAATCGAACGCAAACAGTAAAACCTAAAACTTCACGGAATATGAAAAATTATTCAGCTAAAGAGATCAAGAACATCGTTCTCGTAGGCGCGCCGGGCACGGGAAAAACCACCCTTGCCGAAGCGATGGCCTTCGAGGGCAAGGTCATCGACCGCAGGGGCAGCATCGAGACGAACAACACGCTCTCGGACAACACGGACATCGAGCACGAATACAAGCGTTCGATATACTCCACCATCCTCTTCACCGAGTTCATGGGCCGCAAGCTCAACATCATCGACTGCCCGGGATCGGACGATTTCTGCGGCAACCTCTTCTCGGCCTTCAAGGTCGGCGACGTGGGCGTCATGGTGATGAACGCCCAGAGCGGCTGGGAGGTCGGCGACGAGATACAGTCGCGCTACGCCCGCATACTCAACAAACCTCTGATAGGCGTCATCAACCAGCTCGACGGCGACAAGGCCAACTACGAAGCCATGCTGGAGGGCATACGCGCCGCTTCGCCCGTGAAACCCGTCATCGTGCAGTACCCCGTACGTCAGGGCGCGGCATTCGATTCGTTCATCGACGTGCTGATGATGAAGATGTACCGCTTCACCGACGACAACGGCTCGCGCGAGGAGCTGGAGATCCCCGCCGAGGAGCTGGACCGCGCCAAGGAGCTGAACCAGGAGCTCACCGAGGCCGCCGCGGTTTACGACGACGCGCTGATGGAGCTCTACTTCGAGAAGGGAACCCTCACGCAAGACGACATCCGCGCGGGACTCAAGCTGGGTGTGGCCAAACGCGAGGTGATGCCCATCTTCTGTTGCAGCGGCAAGCGCGACATCGGCACCAAGCGTCTGATGGAGTTCATCATCAACGTGGCCCCGGGTCCGCTCAAGGCCCCCAACTTCCTCACCACCGAGGGCGAGGAACTGCCTGCCGACGAGACCCGGCCCGCCGTGGCTTTCGTATTCAAAAGTCAGCTGGAGCAGCACATAGGCGAGATCTCGTACTTCCGCGTCATCCGCGGCAAGATCACCGAAGGCATGGAGCTTGTCAACAGCCGCACGGGCAACAAGGAGAAGCTCTCGCAGCTCTTCGCCGTGGCGGGCAAGAACCGCATAAAGGTCACCGAGCTGTCGGCGGGCGACATAGGCTGCACCGTGAAGCTCAAGGGTACGCGCACCAACGACACCCTCGCGGCCGCTTCGGCGCCCGTGACGGTCGAGCCGATCGTATTCCCCGAACCGCGCTACCGCGCCGCCGTGAAGGCCAAGGAGCAGGGCGACGAGGAAAAGTTGGGCAAGCTGCTCAACGACGCCAAATATGAGGATCCCACCATTCTGGTGGCCTATTCGAAAGAGCTGAAGCAGACCATCATACAGGGTCAGGGCGAGCACCATCTCAACATCCTCAAAAGCCGCCTCGCGTCGGAGAACAAGGTGGACATAGAGTACTTCGCGCCCAAGATCCCCTACCGCGAGACCATCACCAAGGTGGCGCAGGCCGACTACCGCCACAAGAAGCAGTCGGGCGGCGCAGGCCAGTTCGGCGAGGTCCACATGGTGATCGAACCCTATGCCGAGGGCATGCCCGAACCTTCGCGCTACAAGGTGAACGGCAAGGACATCACCGTCAACATAAAAGGCAAGGAGGAGTACGACCTCGAATGGGGCGGCAAACTCCAGTTCTACAACTCGATCGTCGGCGGCGCCATCGACGCGCGCTTCATGCCCGCCATACTCAAGGGCGTGATGGAGAAGATGGACCAGGGCCCGCTCACGGGATCGTACGCCCGCGACATACGCGTGGTAATCTACGACGGCAAGATGCACCCCGTGGATTCGAACGAGATCTCGTTCAAGCTGGCCGCACGCAACGCGTTCAAGGAGGCGTTCCGCAACGCAGGGCCCAAGATCATGGAACCGATCTATGCGGTCGAGGTGCTCACGCCGAGCGAGTATATGGGTGCCGTGATGAGCGACTTGCAGAACCGCCGCGCGATGATCATGGGCATGGAGTCCGACAAGGGCTTCGACCGTCTCAACGCCCGCGTGCCTCTGGCCGAGCTCTACCGCTACTCGACGTCGCTGTCGTCGCTCACCTCGGGCGCCGCGACCTACACCATGCAGTTCGCGTCGTACGAGCAGGTGCCCGCCGACGTGCAGGACAAGTTGCTGAAGGCCTACACCGACACCGACGAGGAATAACCCGCCGCGAACAGCGCAGACAAGGCTGCCCGATATTCTCGGGCAGCTTTTTTCCTGACAAACGGCCCGCGAAGTTGCATTTTCGCGCGACACGCGCTAACTTTGTCGCATTATGACGGAACAAAACGCAAATTACCGACGCGAAGAGCGTTACGACGGCGATCGTATCGAACGCCTCGCATACCACTATCGCGAGATCCTCTCGCTCCTGGGCGAGGATCCCGACCGCGAGGGACTGGTCAGGACCCCCGAACGCGTGGCCAAGGCCATGTCGTTCGTCACGAAAGGCTATGCCGAGGACCCCGTGCAGATAATCAATTCGGCCATATTCCGCGAGGAATACAAGCAGATGGTGCTGGTAAAGAACATCGAGCTGTTCTCGATGTGCGAGCACCACATGATGCCCTTCGTCGGCAAGGCCCACGTGGCATACATCCCCAACGGCCGCATCACGGGACTGTCGAAGATAGCCCGCGTGGTGGAGTGCTACGCCCGCCGCCTGCAGGTGCAGGAGCGCCTGACGGTGCAGATCCGCGACTGCATACAGCAGGCGCTCGACCCCATAGGCGTGGCGGTGGTGATCGAGGCGAGCCACATGTGCATGCAGATGCGCGGCGTCGAGAAGCTGGGATCGGCCACCACCACATCGGCTTTCACGGGCGTGTTCCTTAAAGATACGCGCACGCGCGAGGAATTCCTGACGCTCATAAGCAACGATTACAAATAAAACACACTCCATACCATGAAGAAACTCACACTCCTTTGGGCATGCGCGGCCGTGCTCTGCGCCGCGGTCGGCTGCACGGGAAAAGGCACGGGCGACACCATCAAGGTCATATCGTACAACATCCGCATGAGCGGTTCCCCCGCCGCCGACGGCGACAACTACTGGTCGAACCGCAAGCAGGCGTCGATCAACATGGTCAACGACGAACAGCCCGACGTGATGGGCATTCAGGAGGGATGTCCCGACCAGATAGCCTTTCTCGACGAGCACCTGCCCCGATACAAACACATCGGCGTGGGCCGCGAGGACGGCAAGGCTGAGGGCGAGATGATGGCCATATATTACCTCACCGACCGCGTGGAGCTGCTCGACAGCGGCACCTTCTGGCTCTCGGAGACCCCCGACGAGGTGTCGAAGGGCTGGGACGGCGCCTGCAAACGCACCTGCACGTGGGCGCTGATGCGCATGAAGGATTCGGGCAGGGAGTTCGCCTATTTCAACACCCACCTCGACCATGTGGGCCCCACCGCCCGTGCCGAGGCGCTGAAACTCATCGTGAAGCGCATGGGCGAGCGCGTTCCGAAGGGCATGCCGCTCTTCCTGACGGCCGATTTCAACTCCACCACCGACGAACCGATCTTCGAGCCGCTCAAGGCCGTCATGCACGACGCCCGCGCCGAGGCTCCGCAGACCGATCCGCGCGGCACGTTCAACAACTGGGGCCGCGAGAGCGACGTGGTGATCGACCACATATTCTTCCGCGACGCCGACGCATGCACGTTCTCGGTGCTGTGCGACAAGAACTACGGCGCCCCCTACATCTCGGACCACTATCCCGTGGTTCTGACGGCGGAGATTTAACCGCATTCGGGAAATACGGCGGTCCGAAAAGTTTTAAGGATCGCAACTGACCATGCAGTCGCCGCGGCGGCTGCATATTTTTTTCTGATGGTACGAGGCGACCACTGCCCGAAAATATTCTACCAATTTACACGCGTCAGCCCATCCCGCGGCAGAAGCGATTTCGGATAAATTTTATATAAATATTGCGGCTCTTTGAGCCGCGCAGTTCGCCGCCGCCCCACGCGGCGGACTGCTGTCGCATTCCGACCGCCGTCGGCGAACAGCATACAAAAAAACGAGCCCCACCCGCGTCATTCCACATTTTTCTTTTTCCAAAAAGAAAAATGAATGGAATCTCTACCGAAAAATCTTTCGTTTGAGATGCCAATCCTCGCTCACGCTCGGTGGCATGACGCAGCATATTGCAGTCCGCAGGACTGTGCGGGCCGCAGCCTCGGCGCGCGGAGGCCCGCTATTCGCATGCGCTCATTCACGCGCCCTCCGCAGGCTGCGCCCCAAAAACATTCGCAAAGCCCCGCAGCCGCCGAAGATAAATTTTGCATGCAATCCATCCTCGGCGAACTGCAAAACGTAATCACTCGGGATCGGACTCATCCGACTGCGGAGATGCGGCTGCGCCGCCGTGCGCATGACGATAGTCGCTCGGCGTGGTCGCGTACTTCGCGGCGAACTCGCGGTAGAAATAGGAGCGGCTGGTGATGCCGATTCGGTCCATCACCTCCCTTATGGGCATGTCGGTCTCGGCCAGAAGTGTCGCGGCCTTCTCCAGCCTGTAATTCTTGATGAACATGGCGGGCGGGAAAGAAGACACCTCCTTGAAACGGCGGTAGAACCGCCGCGGACTCATGGCCAGTTTGTCGGCGATGAACGAGGGTCCGAAATTCTCGCTCTCGATATTCGCCTCGATGACGACGACCATGCGGCGGACGAAATCGACCTGCTCGCCCGTGGTGCAGACGAACAGATCGGCCAGATCGGCCGAGAGCCCGTCGATGAGCACCGACTCGGGCTTGGCGATACGGCCGTAAACCGCCTTGTGGACTATCTCGCGCAGGTAGGCCGCATCGTACGGCAGCACCGCACAGGCGTCGGCATGCAGCACCATGTCGCGGCGGACGGAATAAGGTATTCTCCACGACAGCAGCGGGATGAAGACGGTGTGCGCCGCCGCTGCCCGACTGCGGTCGACAAGCTCCATGAACGCGTCGCCCGCATCGGCATACATGTTCATGTCGACCATAAAAGCGGCGGGCGGCGTATGCTCCATGAACTCCAGGGCGCTGCGTATGCTCCGCACGCGACGGACGGCATACCCCGCCGACAGCAGTTCGCTCACAAACCAGTACATCTCTTCGCGGTCCTCCAGCATGAGCACTACCCTGCGCTCGTCCTCACGCTCGGGGCAGTCGGCCGCGGCGAAGGTCAGGCTCAGCACCGACCGTTCCTCGTCGCATGCGATCTCGGGCGCCAGCTGCTTCATGGCCTGCACGACCAGATCGTGCAACATGCGTATCTCGAAGACCGTGTCGGCATCGCGCCCCGCGGCGATCGGCGGCGGCGCGGACGCATCGGCGAGGCTGTCGCGCAGATGCCGCACCACGCTGCTTTTCGAGGCGAAGGAGAGGGTCAGCTTAGAATCCGCCGCCGCGGCCGACACCCGGAAGCGTCTGCCGCCCGCCGCGAAGAGAGAGACATACACGAACAGCATGCGGAACGCGTTCTTGTAGAGCGGGAACGAAAGGTCGCGCGGAATGTCGGTCTCCACCCCGCTCAGATCGATGCCGCGGCCCGCCATAAGCGCTATCGCCTCGTCGGCGATCTCCTTCACCGCCGTGTCGCCAGCAATGCCGAAATGCAGGTCCGACGGGAGCGGGGGGGGGATTTTCCGATTCGACGAACGTCCGTACAGACCGTAGGGCCACAGCAGCGAGACCACTATTTCGCGCAGACGGTCCACGGTCTTCGCATACTTCTCGACCGAGAGATTGCCGCTCCGCAGAGTCTCGCAGATGCGGTATGCGACGGTCAGCCCCGCCACGGATTCGCGGTCGCGTATGTCGGATACCGACTGCGGCGCCGCCATGTCGTCGTGCTCGCACTGCCGCAATCGCGACATCAGGCGTCGGCGGTGCCCCGCGCGGCGTATACGCATGGCGACCGCGAACAGCAGCGCTGCGGCGATCGCGGCGAATGCCATGCGCGCCGCCGTCGTCTGGTACCACAGCGGCAGCACGCGTACCGGTATGGCGAGGGTCTTGAAATCGGTGTCGAAGATATCCTTGCGGTAGCGTATTCGGAAAATGTAGCTGCCCACGGGCAACCCGCGGTAGAACACCTCCGACGACGGCTCGAAGCGCGACCACTCCTTGTCGCAGCCCTCCAGCATCCACGAATATTCGATGCCCGACCCCGAGATGTAGTCGGGAACGGCGAATCTCAACGCGATTTCCTCGTCGGTATATTCGAACCGCAGCTCGCCCCCGACATAAAAATCGGAAAGGTCGACGGGGTTGCGGCCGAACGACACACCGCGCAGCAGTATGTCGGGATAGTATTCGCGGTCGACCGCCCCGCCGCTGTCGATGTAGAGCAGACCGTCTACGCCGCCGAAGAAGAGGCGCCCCGTGTAGGGACACTTGTAATAGGCGTCGTCGCAGAACTCTCCCACCTGCACGCCGCCGCTGTAATAATAGGTATGCGACGATACCGTCGCGGGGTTGTACTTTATCAGGCCCTTGTTGGTGCTGATCCACAGGAATCCGTCGGCATCCTCGCGTATGCCGTGTATCATGTCGTTCAGCAGGCCGTCCTCGCGGCCTATGTAGCGGGCCTCGACGACTTTGCGGCCGTCGAAGCGCAGCGACACCATACCCGCCGTGGTGCCTGCCAGCAGCGCGCCGTCCGACGTGCGGGCCAGACACAGCACATCGTCCACGGGGCGGCCGAGCAGTTCGCGCAGCGAATACACGTCGTAACTGCACGTCGCGGTGGAAAAACGCACCAGCCCCTGCTCGCGGCTGCCCAGCCACAGAACCGAATCGCCCTCGGAGATCATGGAGAAGAAGGTGCTCAGCTCCTGACGGCGGTGAAAGAAACGGTATCGGCTGCGTGCCGTCACCCGCGGCCGTCCGCCCGTCCGATCGATGGTCAGCCGATGCAGGCCGCCGCGCGCGGCGGCGACATAAAGCGTGGTGTCGTCGGCCTCGTGGAACGCATGCACCTCCTCGACCTGCGGGCCCGACGGCAGATCGAGCTTGTGCAGCCCCGCATCGTCGGTCATGCGGTACCAGATGCCCTGCGGGCCCGAGCCTATCCAGAATCCGTCCATATAGCGGCTCTGCTCCAGCGCGAAAACCTGGAACTCGGTATTCTCGCGGACGTAGTTTCGCGCCGACTGCCGCGACTCGGCGGAGTAGACGACGGTGTTGTCGGGATTCATGCCTTCGGCATAATCGCGCACGTGGATAAGTCCGTCGCCCTTGGTGCCGATCCACAGGCCGCCGCGGCTGTCGGTCATGATGGAGCGCACCTGACGGGTGAAGTTGGGCGACAGGCGCTGCATCATCAGATTGGTAGCAACCGTGTGACGCTTGGCGTACATCATGGCGCCGCGGCCGTCGACTCCGATCCACAATGCGCCCTGCTCGGTGTCCTTGCGCAGGCAGAAGATGCGCAGATTGCGGTCGATTATCTCGTCGTCGTACGCCGCATCGGCATTGAGCCGCACCAGACCGTTGGTGCGGAACGCTATCACGAAGTCTTCGTAGAACGGGGCCACGCCCACTATGTGGCCGTAACGCTCCTGCAACGGCGCGATGTTGCGGATGAAGACCTTGGTCTGACGCCACACGTCGTATATATAAAGGTTCTTGTCGGCATCGATGAAGCAGAACGACATGTCGTCGTCGTGGAAAATCGACTCCACGGGTTTGGGGTGGAAACGCAGCTTGGTGACGGCGGGCACGGCGGGGCCCGACTCGCGGTCGAAGCCGCCGACCGAGATCTTGTAGAGGTCGCCCGCATCGGAGTCGGGGAACAGCCACAGCTCGCCGTCGCGGGTAACGAACGCGCGTGCCGCGGGATCGCTCGTGTGCAGACCGAGTTTTTCGAGGCCCTCGAACCGTCGGTGACGCGTGTTGTAGCAGCTCAGGCTGTCGCAGTCGACCAGCCAGGTGTCGCCGCGCGAATTGGAGTGCAGGCTCGCTTCGGGCGACACGCCGTAGTTGGCCACGACCGTCCTGTCGCCGCGCGAGAAGAGGGTGACGCTCATCCGCGTGGAGATCCAGAGGTTGTCGCCGTCGGCCTTGTCGATGCCATAGATCACATTGTTGTCGAGGGTCTGCGAATGCGGCTGCGACAGATCGGTGCGGAAGATCTCCATTCGGTTGCCGTCGAAGCAGTTCAGACCGTCGTAGGTGCCGAACCACATCAGCTCGGAGTCGTCCTTGTAGATGCAGATCACCGAACTGTGCGACAATCCGCGGCGATGGTCTATCTCGGAGAATATGTAGTCCTCGCGGCCCGACGGCGCGGAATGCACGGGATGCACGGAATGTACGCATATCGTCGCGGCGAACAGCAGCGTCGACAACAATCGGGGGACGGTATGACGGTATCTCTTCAAATATAATAAGGAGGTTGGCGGGTTTATGTCGCGCGGCGGCACGGGCCGTTGCGCGGTTATGTGCGGTTAAAAATAGTTATTTTTAGCCGTTCGGCAAACGATTTCGGGAAAATAATGCGACTCGTCAGAGTCGTGCGGGCCGCAGCCTCTGCCCCGCGGAGGCCCGCTATTCGCATGCGCTCATTCACGCGCCCTCCGCAGGCCGCGGCCCGAAAACATTTCATCAATGCACACGCGTCAGCCCAACCCGCGGCAGAAGCGATTTCGGACAGAGGGCGGCCGCAGCGACGGAGCGTTAAGAATCGGAAATCTTTTGATTGCTTCAAAAGTGCCGAAGGCATCCGATTCAGCGCAGGCGCTGTGGCCGACCCCGAAATCGTTTCACCGCGGCGGTTTTTGGGTTACCTTTTGTCCGAACAAAAGGTAACGGATAAAACAATCATGGAAGACTGCGACTCGCAGAGCCGCGCAGTTCGCCGACGCCCCACCGCGGCGGACTGCAACTCGCCTTCGGCTCGTGCATGTCCTCCGCCGTCGGCGAACAGCGTATAACAGGCTGCTGCCCGAACAACTGCGCCGCAAAGCGGCGTTATCTTCGGCGGCTCGCGCAAAGAACGTCCCCCGCAGCCGCCGAAGATAAGCTTTACCCGAGGCCACTCCCTATCGCCGACCGGCAACCCCTGCCCCGCAGCCGCCCGATCCCATTAAATAAATGCGGCCGATTTTGAATCATGGAACGATTGTAGTATCTTTGTTAGCCACACAATAACCTTTTTCCGCCATGAAACAGGAGTTCAGATTCTCGTTCGACCGCTACGATTCGGTCGATTCGCTGCCCGAGGCCGACCGCCTTTTAGTTGAGGCCGCCATGAAAGCCACGGCGAACTCGTTCGCTCCCTATTCCCGCTTCCGCGTGGGTGCGGCGGCACGTCTGGCCGACGGCCGCATCGTCACGGGTTCGAACATCGAGAGCGAGGTTTTCCCTTCGGGGCTCTGCGCCGAGCGCACGCTGCTCTACCATTGTCAGGCCAACCATGCCGACGCCCTCATAGAGGCGCTGGCCATAGCCTCCGACCCCTCGCCGCGCGAGTGCTACCCCTGCGGCGGTTGCCGTCAGACGATCCTCGACACCGAGCGGAGACAGGGACGCCCCATACGTATAATAATGACGGGCGGAGGCACCGCGTCGGTCGTCGATTCGGCCGAGAGGCTCCTGCCCTTTACATTCGAACTATAATCCTCAAACATGTTCCGACCCGAAGACATTCTTTATGAAGACAACCATCTGATGGTGGTCAACAAACATTGCGGCGATCTGGTGCAGCCCGACCGCGACACCGACGACGCCCTGGAGACCGAGATAAAGGCCATGATAAAGGTGCGCGACCACAAGCCCGGGGAGGTGTTCCTCGGCGTGGTGCACCGCATCGACCGCCCCGTGAGCGGCGCGGTACTGTTCGCCAAGACCTCGAAGGCTCTGGCCCGCCTGAACGAGATGATCCGCGACGGCGCCATCCGCAAGACCTACTGGGCGCTCACCGAGGCGGCCCCCGACCCTGCGGAGGGGCGGCTTACGCACTACATCGTGCGCGACGGACGCACCAACCGCTCGCGCGCTTTCGATGCGCCCAAGCCCGACGGCAAACGCGCCGTGCTCGACTACCGCATAGCGGGCAGCGGCACGCGCTACACGCTGGTGGAGGTGGAGCTTCTCACGGGCCGTCACCACCAGATCCGCGCCCAGCTCTCGAAGATCGGCTGCCCGATAAAGGGCGATCTGAAGTACGGCGCGCGCCGCTCGAATCCCGACGGCGGCATATCGCTCCACTCGCGCAGGGTGGAGTTCGTGCACCCAGTGCGCAAGGAACCCGTGTCGGTGACTGCTCCCGTGCCCGCGGGCGACAATCTGTGGGCCGTATTCGAAAACTTGTAACTCCATGCGACTGCTTATACAAAGAGTGCGGCATGCGTCGGTCGTGATCGACGGCCGCGAACACTCGCGTATAGGCCGCGGGCTGCTGGTTCTGGTTGGGATCGAGGAGGCCGACGGGCAGGAGGACATCGACTGGCTGGCTGGCAAGCTGCTCCGCCTGCGCATATTCGACGACGAGAACGGCGTGATGAATCTCGACGTGGGGCAGGTCGGCGGCGAGGTGATGATCGTGAGCCAGTTCACGCTCTTCGCCTCGACGCGCAAGGGCAACCGTCCGTCGTACATCCGCTCGGCTCCCGAAGCGGTGTCGCGGCCGCTCTACTGCCGCTTCGTCGAGGCGGTGGCGAGCGCCTCGGGCCGTACTCCCGCCACGGGAGTCTTCGGCGCCGACATGAAGATAGAGCTGGTGAACGACGGTCCCGTAACCATCTGGATAGATTCGAAGAACAGAGAGTAAACCCCGATTTTCATATTTATCTTCGGCGGCTGCGGGGGTCGCGCTTTAGCGCGAGCCGCCGAAGATAGTCCCGCCCGAGGCGGGACGGATTATACCGTTTTAACCCGATGAGAAGAAGAACCCGCAAGATGAGCAACCGTCGCCCTGTGGTCTATCTGGCCATAATCGCGGCGGCCGCACTGCTCAATTTCGTATACGACAACTACTTACCGCAGCCGTCGGAGCCTGCGGCGAAGAATCCCGCGGTCGAGAATACCACGGCCGAGCCCCCCGAGGCTCCCGCGGCAAAGGCGACAGCCTCCGAACCCGCGGCCCCCGACCAAACAGCCTCCGTCCCCGCAAACGTCTACCGCACGGGGTGGCCCGAGCTGCCCGCCGAACGCGCTGACGACGATCGTTACTACACCCGCCACCTCTTCGGCGCGGCCGCCGACGGCACGCCCGCGGTGCGCAACTATTCGTCGTGTTACAGCCGCCGCCACCGCTGCCCCGTGTGGGTCGCCGCGCCGCTGCACCCCTCTTATCGCGACGAGGCGCGCCGCTCGGACCGCTTTCGCTTCGACCCCACGCTTCCCGTCGACATCCAGCCCCTGCTGCGCAGCTCCTACGGCGACTACACGCGCGGCCATCTGCTCGGCTCGGCCGAACGCACCGTGTCGGGCGAGGCCAACGCGCAGACCTTCTACGCCTCGAACATCGCGCCGCAGCTCGGCCGCGGATTCAACGCCGCCAACGGTGCGTGGAACAATCTGGAAATATTCGTCGACCGTCAGGTCTGCGCCGACACGCTCTACGTGGTCACGGGGTGCCTTTTCGACGACTACACCGACGCGGGCGGCCGCAGGGTCGAAGCCTCGGCCACGCTCAACAAGAACGACGGCGCGGAGGTGGCCGTACCCACGGCATATTATAAGGTGCTGCTCCGCACCCGCGCGGGCGACACGGGCCGCCGCGTCGCCGACTGCAAGAGCTCGGAGCTCAAGTGCGCGGCGTTCGTGGTGGGCCACTACGACGCCAGGGGCCGCAAGCCCTCGGCTGCCGACATGATGAGCGTCGCGGAGATCGAGAGTATCACGGGCGAGACCTTCTTCGCAGGCGTTCCTGCCGCCCCGAAACTCTCGGCCGACCCCCGCGACTGGGGATTGTGACCCTTTTCCATCGCGCGACGCGAAAAAAACGCCGTTTATTTGGTGGGGGGGGGAATTTTCATATCTTTACGGACAAACCTCAAAACTTCTGACGATATGAAAAAATTATTGCTGCTTTGCGCGCTGCTGACAGGTTGCGCCGCGGTCGCCTTGTGCGCCGAACCGTCGAAAACCGACGCAAAAGTTCACGGAGTCTGGCGATGGGCCGTCACGAACCGTGCGGACGGAAAAACGGTGAACATGCCCGTCTGGAAAATATACTGTCCCGACGGGTCGTTCATCACGGTCTCGACCGCTTCGGGCATCTCCGAACAACCGTCGAGAGCGACATGCACGGGAACGTACGACGTCCGTCCCGACGGGGTGATCGTCGAGAAGATAGAGAAGAGTTCCAACGGATTCCGCCCGGGGGACAAGAACGCTCTCGCATACTCGGTCGACGGCAATGCCATGACCGTGGAGTTCACCAACAAATCCGACCGCAAAGTACGTGAGACATGGCGGCGCGTATGCCACGATGTCGATGCCGCCAAGGCGGCGAAAGGCGCGAAGCGCGCCGCAAAATACGGTCTGGCGGGTCTGTGGCAGAAAAGACTGACCACAAGCAGCGGCCGTCGCGTCTACCTGCCCGTTTACAAGATAATCCGCACCGACGGCACTTTCGACGTCATAGAAAATACTCCCGAAAAAGCCGAGCCCACCGTGCAGGGCTATTACAGGATCGATTCCAAGACCGATTACACGGAGTTCGTCACCCGAACGGCGACCGACCCCGATCTGCTCGGCCGAGGAAATCGCATCAGTTGCACGTATCTCGACGACGGCTCCATGCAGGTGAGATACCGCATGCCCGGGCGCTCGGCCGATGCCGTCGAGGAGTGGGTGCGCGTAGTGTGCCGATAGACGCGCCTGTCGTCCGAGAACATTTCATCAATACACACGCGTCAACCAGCCCCGCGGCAGAAGCGATTTCGGATAAAGGGCGGACGCGGCGACGGAGCGTCAAGAATCGGAGCCCTTTTGATTGCTTCAAAAGTGCCGTTAGGCATCCGATTCAGCATAGGCGCAAGGCCGACCCCGAAATCGTTTCACCGCGGCACATCTTGGCTCCACCTTTTGGGTGACAAAAGGTGGAAATAGCGTATAAAGTATTTGCAGTCCGCAGGACTGCGCGGGCCGCAGCCTCGGCGCGCGGAGGCCCGCAACGGCATTCGCATCGTTGCGTTCTCCGCAGGCTGCGGCAGGGGCTTCGTCAGTCTCCTATTCGCTGCCGCACGGCTTCGAAGAGCATGACGGCCGCGGCGGCCGACACGTTGAGCGACTCCACGGCTCCGATTAAGGGTATGGCCAGCTGCTCGTCGCACAATTTCAGTACCTCTTTCGATATTCCCGTCTCCTCCGAACCCATGATGATTACGGTGGGCTTGCGCAGGTCGGCGTCGTAGAGCAGCTTGCGGCTCTTCTCGGTGGCGGCTACGGCCTGGAATCCTTCGGCCTGCAACGCCTTCACGGTGTTGCGTATCGAACCCACGCGGCACACGGGTATGCGGCTCAGCGCACCTGCCGACGACCGCATGGCCTCGGAGTTGACGGGCGCCGAGTTCTTCAGAGGCGTGATCAGTCCGTGCGCCCCCGCGCACTCGGCCGAGCGGGCTATGCCGCCGAAGTTGCGCACGTCGGTCACGCCGTCGAACAGCACGATGAGCGGTGTCTCGTCGTCGGGCACGCGCTCCAGAATATCGGTCAGCTCCACATACTCGATGGGGGCGATCTGTGCCACGGCTCCCTGGTGGTTGCCCTTTACGAGGCGGTTGAGTTTCTCTGTCGGCACCTCCTGCACGCGTATGCGGTGGCGGAACGCCAGATCGCGCAGCTCAGTCATGAGCTGGCCCTCGGCGCCTTTGCGCAGATAGAGTTTTTCGATTTGCTTGCCCGACTCTATGGCCTCGGCCACGGGACGGATTCCGAATACTATGTTGTTATCCATGTCAGTCTATTTTCCTTTTGCGATGTTGCATTTTCTGATAAATTCGGCCACCACGGGCTTGGCTTCGTGCCGACGGTCGAACGGCAGCGGATAATCGGTGCGTCCGCGCACGGGGAAGCCGTTGAGCCACGAATCGCCGTCGCTTACGCCCCAGAACGTCACGCGCGATATGGCGTCGCTGTTGCGCAGCATGATGTCGAATGCCTGCTCCATGCGGGCCTGCCACTCGGCGGCGGCCTCGGCGGGCAGCGAATCGGGGTAGGGGTTCAGCGCACGGTCGCGCTCCATGCCGCCCTGCGCTATGTCGGCCCCGACGTAGGGCGAGGGCAGGGCGCTCATGTCGAACTCGGTTATCATCACTTTCACGCCCGCGTCGGCATAGGCGCGTATGCTCTTCTCGTACTCGGCGAAGTCGGGATGTCCCATGCCCATGTGGCTCTGCATGCCCACGGCGTCGATGCGCAGGCCGCGGCGGCGCAGCTCGCCCACGAGCTTCACCACGGCGTCGCGCTTGCCCGCGAACCACATGTTGTAGTCGTTGTAGTAGAGCTCGGCATCGGGGTCGGCCTCGTGGGCGTATTGGAACGCGAGCGGGATGAATTCCTCGCCCAGAATCTCGTAAAAGGGCGAGCGGCGGTAGCTGCCGTCCTCCATTATGGCCTCGTTCACCACGTCCCAGCCCTTGATGCGCCCCTTGTAGCGGCCCACGACGGTGTGGATGTGCTCTTTCATGATGGCTTTCAGTTCCTCGGCCGAGCGCAGCTCGCCGTCGTCGCCGCGGACGAACCATTGCGGCAGCTGCGAGTGCCATATGAGGGTGTGGCCCGTGACGGTCATGCCGTTGCGCTCGCCGAAGTCGACGAAACGGTCGGCCATGTCGAACGCGTAGCGGTCGCGCTCGGGGTGCAGCGATTCGCTTTTCATGCAGTTCTCGGCCACTATGGCGTCGTAGTGTTCGCACACGACCCTCAGGGCGGCGGTGTCGCGCCCCGTGATCTGTCTTTCGTTGAGGGCCGTGCCCACGAGGAACAACCCTTCGGCAGCCTGCTTCATGGTGGCGGGCTGCGGCGCGCACGACACGGCGGCGCATGCGGCGGCGAGTGCGGCGATTATTGATTTACGGTACATGGCTTTATTGGTTTTCGGTTATCTCCAGTTCGTAGCTCGCCTTCTCCCATTCGTGCATCATGTGGTCGTAGCGGGCCTTTAGCTCGTTGTAGGCGGCGTAATCCTGCTCGTTGTATTCGGTGGCGGCGGCCAGACGCCCGTCGTATTCGGCTATGCGGCGTTCGAGTTCGGCCAGCTCGGCTTCGATGGTCTCCACGGCCTTGCGCATGCGGCGCAGGGTCTTCTCCTGCTCCTTGCGCTGCTCGTAGGAGAGCTTTCCCGAGGCGGCCTTGTCCGCGGCGTCGTTGCATCGGGCGGCCGAAGCGGCGGGGGCGTCCTTGCGTTCGATCTCCTGCAGCGACTCCACCTTGCGCTTTTCGAGGAAATAGTATATGCCGCCCAGGTACTCCTTCACCCCGCCGTCGCGGAACTCGTACACGCGGTCGACCATGCCGTCCAGAAAGTCGCGGTCGTGCGACACGACAACCACCGTGCCGTCGTACTTCTGTATGGCGCGCTTGAGTATGTCCTTCGAGCGCATGTCCATGTGGTTGGTGGGCTCGTCGAGCACCAGCAGGTTGCGCGGTTCGAGCATCAGACGGGCCATGGCCAGACGCGAGCGCTCGCCGCCCGAGAGCACCTTCACCTTCTTGTCGATATCCTCGCCGCGGAAGAGGAACGCCCCGAGTATGTCGCGCAGACGCGTGCGTATGTCGCCCACGGCAACGCGGTCGAGGGTGTCGTATACCGTAAATTCGCCGTCCATCAGATCGTCCTGATTCTGCGCGTAGTAGCCTATGTTGACGTTGGCTCCTATACGTATCGAGCCTTCGGTGGGCTGCAACTCGCCTATGAGCATGCGGGCCATGGTGGTCTTGCCTTCGCCGTTGCGGCCTACGAGGGCTATTTTCTGTCCGCGTTCGATGGTGAACGTGGCGTCGGAGAATATGCGCTTCTCGCCGAACGCCTTGCCGACCTCCTTTATCTCGGCCACTATCTGTCCCGAGCGCGGCGCGGGCGGGAACTTTATGTTGAGCGTGGCGAGATCCTCTTCCTCCACCTCTATGCGCTCTATGCGTTCGAGCTGCTTTATGCGCGACTGCACCTGGTTGCTCTTGGTGGGCTTGTAGCGGAACTTCTCGATGAACTCCTCGGTCTTCTCTATCATGCGCTGCTGGTTCTCGTAAGCGGCCATCTGCTGCGCGCGGCGTTCGGCGCGCAGTCCGACGAACTTGGAGTAGGGCACCTTGTAGTCGTAGACCTTGCCGAGCGAGAGCTCCACCGTGCGCGTGGTCACGTTGTCGAGGAAGGCGCGGTCGTGCGAGATGACGAGCACGGCCCCGTTGTAGCTTTTCAGATACTCCTCCAGCCACTGTATGCTCTCGATGTCGAGGTGGTTGGTGGGCTCGTCGAGCAGGAATATCGAGGGGCGGCGCAGGAGCAGCTTCGCAAGCTCGATACGCATGCGCCAGCCGCCCGAGAACTCGCTCGTGGCGCGCCCGAAGTCCGAGCGGCGGAAACCGAGTCCGAGCAGGGTCTTCTCTATGTCGGCCTCGCGCGTGTCGCCGCCGAGTATGTGGTAATGGTCCTGCGCGTCGTTGAGGCGGTGCAGGAGCGATTCGTATTCGGCCGATTCGTAATCGGTGCGCTCGGCTATCTGCGTGGTCAGCGATTCTATCTCGGCTTCGAGGCACAGCACCTCGTCGAAAGCCTTCTCGGTCTCGGCCTTCAGCGTGGTGGTGTCGGCTACGCGCATCTGCTGCGGCAGGTAGCCTATGGTGCATTCGCCGTTCACGGTCACGGCGCCCGAGGTGGGCTGCTGCTCGCCCGTGATGATGCGCAGCAGGGTGGTCTTGCCCGCGCCGTTCTTGCCCACCAGACCTATGCGGTCCTTGGGGTTTATGAGAAACGATATGTCGTCGAAGAGGGTCCACCCTCCGTAACTTACCGTGAGGTTGTCTAATGAAATCATCGTCTTGCGTTTGTGTTGTCGGTTAGCGGGCCTCCAGCATCTTGCGTATCTCGGCTTCGGGGTCGGCGGCGCCGAATACCGCGCTGCCCGCTACCAGCGCGTCGGCTCCCGCGGCGAATACCTCGGCGGCGTTGGCGGCCGATATGCCGCCGTCGACCTCGATGAGGAATCCGAGTCCCGCCCTGCGGCGCATGCCATCCAGCGTGCGTATCTTGTCGAGCGACTCGGGTATGAACGACTGGCCGCCGAACCCGGGCTCGACGCTCATGACCAGCACCATGTCGATTTCAGGCAGCAGGTCGCGCAGCACCTCGGGCGCCGTGGCGGGCTTTATGGAGATTCCGACCTTGGCCCCCGCCCCGCGTATGGAGGCTATGCAGCCCGCGATGTCGCGCGTGGCTTCGTGGTGGAACGTGACCAGGTCGGCTCCCGCCTCGACGAAGCGGCGCGTGTAGCGCTCGGGATCGGTTATCATCAGGTGTACGTCGAGCACCTTGCGCGTCGCGCGGCGCAGGGGTTTCATGACGGGGAATCCGAACGATATGTTGGGTACGAATACGCCGTCCATGACGTCCACGTGCACCCATTCGGCCGCGCTGCGGTCGATCATGCGGATGTCGCGTTCGAGGTTGCCGAAATCGGCCGAGAGTATCGATGGCGATATGATGCGTGTCATAACGATTGAATTTATAGTGCAAAGGTACGAATAAGCCGAGCGCAAAAGCAAATTTATTTGCGATTTTGCCGAGGCGGAGTACCTAAGGCGAAGCCAAAGGTGTGAATAAGCCGAGTGCAAAAGCAAATTTATTTGCGGTTTTGCCGAGCTTATGCGGAATTCGGGCCGCGGCCTGTTGTTCGCCGATAAAATTTATCTTCGGCGGCTGCGGGGGTCGCGCTTTGCGCGAGCCGCCGAAGAT
>ERZ827168.2560-NODE-2560-length-20804-cov-3.800810_pt1 | contig 20804 bp, 17 predicted proteins | sample MGYA00519868_ERZ827168 | MGnify/ENA primary metagenome ERZ827168 (study PRJEB31778, sample SAMEA3449271) | human gut metagenome | biome: human gut; feature: human-associated habitat; material: faeces | place: United Kingdom | collected 2010/2012 ...
TATCGCAATATTGTCCGACGGGTTCAACAATCTCTCGGATATGGGCTCTTCGCTGGTTACGGTATTTGGGTTTATCATCAGCGGACGAAAGCCGGACAGGGAGCATCCGTTCGGCCATGGGCGTGGTGAATATATTGCCTCGCTTATCGTTTCTTTCATCATTATGATGGTAGGGTTGGAGCTGCTTAAAAGTTCACTTATGAAAATCCTGCATCCGGAGGAAGTTTCTTTTAACATCTATCTGTTATTGATTCTGATTTTATCCATATTGGTTAAGGTATGGATGTTTAGCTATAACCGCTATATTGGCAAAAGGATTGATTCTGCTGTTATGCGTGCGGCAGCGTTTGACAGCCTCAATGATGTAATCGCCACGGGCGCGGTCATTGTATCGACGGTGATTGGGCAGTTCGTGTCTTTTCCGGTGGATGGTGTGATCGGTCTGTGCGTGTCCGGCCTGGTGCTTTACACCGGATTTGGGATCGCTAAGGATACCATAGGACTGCTGCTCGGGCAGCCACCCAATCCGGAAACTGTTCAGGAGATTACTTCGTTGATTATGCAGGGGGATGGGATTGTCGGGGTACATGATCTGATCGTGCACGATTATGGCCCCGGCCGTGTTATGGCCTCTGTCCACGCCGAGGTGCCCGATGACGCGGATATCGTGAGGGTGCATGAAGTGATCGATGCGCTGGAACAGGACATTTTCCACAAGCTTGGCATCCATATTGTCATACACATGGATCCCATCTCGGTCAACTGTGAACGGACCAATCAGATACGCGAAATGGTCGTGCAGACGGTGACGGGGGTGAACCCGGATTTTTCGATCCACGACTTTCGGATGACAGATGGAGAGAGCCGTATCAATTTGATCTTTGATTTGGTGGTTCCGTGCGGCCTGGGTGAGGAGGAACGGACGGACGCGGTGCGAAAGATCGATGAAATGATAAAAGAACACGATTCTAAGTATTGTACGGTCATCCAGATCGATAATGCTTATGATTGAGATAAAATAACAATACAAGGGGGACGTAACTATGAAAAAAACACAATATGCGCAGAGCATGAAGGAGCAGTTCACACTGCGGGGTATGATCATCGGCTGTTTGGGAGCGGTTATCCTGACCACAAGCTCGATGTATGTCGCGCTTAAGCTGGGCGCGCTGCCGTGGCCAATCATTTTTGTCGCTCTGGTGTCGATGTTTTCTCTGAAACTACTTGGTAACACCAACATTAATGAGATTAATGTCACGCATACTGCAATGTCAGCCGGTGCGATGGTGGCCGGAGGCCTTGCCTTTACGATTCCGGGGATCTGGATGCTTGATCCCGAGGCGCGCGTTGATGCGGTTGCTCTTTTGGTGGTTACGGTGGGCGGCGTGATTTTGGGTCTCATATTTACAGCTTTGATCCGCAAGTATTTTGTGGTTACAAAGGAATTGCCGTATCCTATGGGGGTTGCGGCAGCAGAGACACTGCTGGTTGGCGACAAGGGCGGAAAGAAGTCGATCGCCCTGTTTTCCTCCATGGGTGTGGCGGGTATCATAACCGTCTTGCGTGACTGGTTCGCCAAAATTCCGGCCATGCTGTTTTCCAATGTGGCGATTCCGGGCGTGAGCTTTGGCCTGTGGGCTTCACCGATGATGATTTCGGTGGGATACATAATTGGGCCGCTTGCGATTGGCATCTGGTTCTTGGGTGCATTGCTCGGCGATTTTGGAATCGTGGTTGCCGGGCCGAAACTTGGTTTTTGGGACGCCCTGACCGCCGCGAACATCAAAACCAGCCTGGGAATCGGCGTAATGGTCGGAACGGGAATCGGGATCATTGTAAAGGGGATTATCCCCAAGGCAAAAGAGATTTTTGGGCCGATGTTTACCAAAAAGGGAATGAGCGAAGGGGTGGTAAACCTGCGTTGGGCGCCCATTGTCATGGTGTTGCTCGCCTTCGCATTTACCTTCCTGACACATATGGGAATCGTTGCGAGTGTGATTACGATTATCGGCGTATGGCTCGCAACCTCGATGTCCGCCCAGGTGGTGGGACAGGCAGGGGTCAACCCAATGGAGATTTTCGGCGTTATCGTACTGCTGGCGGCAAAGGTCGCTTCCCGCATCGGGCATATGGAAGCATTCTTTGTTGCTGCCGTGGTCGCCATTGCGTGTGGGTTGGCTGGCGACGTGATGAACGATTTTAAAGTGGGTCATATTGTAAAAACAAATCCAAAGGCGCAATGGTATGCCGAGGCCATTGGCGGGATTATCGGCGCACTGGTATCTGTGGGCGTACTGCTGATCCTGGTTAAGGCTTACGGTACCGATGCGTTCGGGGTGGATGCAGCAGGAAATATCCGCCAATTCCCCGCGCCACAGGCTGGAGTGGTGGCTGCGATGGTCGGCGGTATCCCGCATATCCCCGCCTTTGTGATCGGCTTGGTGGCTGGTGTTATCCTATATGTTGTTAATTTCCCTGTCATGACGCTGGGCCTGGGCATCTATCTGCCGTTTTATCTTTCTCTCACGGCGTTTGTCGGCGGCGTGATAAAGTTTATTGTCCAAAAAGCGGCGCCCGGATGGGATCAGAAGGGCAACGGTTTGGTTATTGCCTCCGGACTGCTGGGCGGAGAAGCTGTTGTCGGCGTGATCATCGCCCTGATACAGGTTTGTATGGGTATGGGAGCAATATAACCCAGGGAGGGCAGATATCGGCCCGCTAATATGATAGAAGGTTTTTGAATGCAGGAATGCAATGTTTAAATGATCAAGTTTGCACTGCATAGAGATGGAGGAAAATACATGCACAATATACATATTACCGATATTGCCGGTATCAGGGTTGGACACGCGACCAATGAGGCCGGCGGGACGGGTTGTACTGTAATTTTATGTGAGAATGGGGCATTTGCCGGCGTGGATGTGCGCGGCGGCGGGCCCGCCACGCGGGAAACCGACCTTTTAAAGCCAGTCAATATGATCGAGCAGGTTCATGCCGTGATGCTAAGCGGCGGGAGCGCGTTTGGTCTTGACGCCGCGTCCGGCGCGATGCAATTTCTGGAAGAACGGGGCGCTGGTTTTGACGTTGGGGTTACGAAGGTTCCGATTGTCTGCGGCGCGTCATTATTCGACCTGGCGATAGGGGAGGTATCCTGCCGTCCAGATAAAAAGATGGGATATGAGGCCTGTCAAAATGCCTCGGACGGCCCGATAGCGGAAGGCTGTGTAGGCGCCGGAACCGGCGCGACGGTGGGAAAATTCTACGGCCCCGCCCGTATGATGAAAAGCGGGATCGGAACGTTCGGCGTTCAGATGGGAAAGCTTCAGGTTGCCGCAATCGTAGCGGTGAACGCGCTGGGCGATGTAATCAACGTCGATACGGGGGAACGGCTTGCGGGGCTTCTCAGCGAGGATTTCGGGAAGATTATCAGCACCGAAGAGGAGATGTACGCCCAGCTTGATGATAAACGCAACCTGTTTTCGGGTAATACTACATTGGGTTGTGTTGTGACAAACGCCAGATTAACCAAGACGCAGGCAACCAAGCTTGCTTCTATTGCACACAATGGGTATGCCCGTTCCATTCGGCCGGTGCACACCATGGCGGATGGGGATACGATTTTTGCGCTTTCTACAGCCGAGGTGGATGTCATGCCCGACGCGGTGGGCGCGCTGGCGGCGGAGGTAATTGCGCGCGCGGCTAACCGCGCCGTGCTGGCCGCGAAGCCGGGATATGGGCTCAAGGCGGCGGTTGACTTTCGTCAGGCATAAGAGAATTTCTAAAAATAAGTAGATCTGCAAGACGACTTGACAGCATTGCAGAATGAAGCTTTGAAATAGGAGACAATAGCAATGGAACGTAAAAAGACAAGCAGCTTAATGCGGCGGTTCATACCGTATTTTAAAAAATATAAATGGATTCTGGCGCTGGATCTGTTCTGCGCATCGCTGACGACGGTGTGTGAGCTGGTCTTGCCTTTGATCGTAAGGTTTTTGACAAATCTGGGGATCAACGACCTGCCCGCCCTGACGGTGCGGGTGGTACTGAGCGTGGGACTTTTATACCTGATCCTGCGGATCATCGATACGGCGGCGAACTACTATATGGCCTCGATCGGCCATGTGATGGGCGCGCGGATCGAAACGGACATGCGGCGCGACCTGTTCGCCCATCTGCAAAAGCTGTCCTATTCCTACTATGACAACACCAAGATCGGACAGATCATGGCGCGTATCACAAGCGACCTGTTTGATGTGACCGAGTTTGCACACCATTGCCCGGAAGAATTTTTTATTGCGGCGCTCAAAATCGCGGTGTCCTTCGCCATCCTCTGTTATATGAACGTATGGCTGACCCTGATTATCTTCTCCATTATCCCGATCATGCTGGTTTGCTCGATGTATTTCAACAAAAAGATGCGGCGTGCGTTCAAGGATTCCCGCGTGCAGTTAGGGGAACTCAACGCTCAAGTGGAGGACAGCCTGCTCGGTGTGCGGGTGGTAAAATCGTTTGCCAATGAGGAGATAGAAGAGGAAAAATTCCGCGAGGGAAATCATGGGTTCTTAAGCATCAAAAAGAGGATGTACCGCTATATGGCAGGCTTCCAGAGTACGACCCGTATCTTTGACGGAATTATGTACATTGTGGTGGTGGTCGCGGGCGCGCTGTTTATGATCTATGGGAAAATCGGTCCGGCGGACTATATGGCCTACCTGCTGTATGTCAGCACGCTGCTGACCTCTATCCGGCGGATTGTCGAGTTCACCGAGCAGTTCCAGCGTGGCATGACCGGCATCGAACGGTTTATTGAGGTGATGGACACCCCGTCCGACATTGTCGACGCTCCAGGCGCGGTACCATTGAAAAAAGTGAAGGGCGGGATCGTGTTTGACCATGTGGGATTTCGGTATTCCGATAACCACGACAATGTCCTGACTAACATCAATCTGCATGTCGAACCGGGTGAGAATATCGCTCTTGTTGGGCCGTCGGGCAGTGGCAAAACGACCCTTTGCAACTTAATCCCACGGTTTTACGATGTTACATCAGGCAGGATTTTGATTGATGGGCAGGACATTAAGGGCGTGACGCTGTATTCTCTGCGTTCCCAGATCGGTATGGTGCAGCAGGAGGTTTATCTGTTTTCCGGCTCTGTGTATGATAACATTGAATACGGCAAGCCCGGCGCTTCCCGCGATGAAGTCATTGAGGCGGCGAAGCAGGCAGGAGCGCATGAGTTTATCACACAGCTTGCCGACGGGTATGACACCTATGTCGGGGAGCGCGGCGTAAAGCTGTCCGGCGGGCAAAAGCAGAGAATCAGCATTGCGCGGGTGTTTTTGAAAAACCCGCCTGTATTGATTCTGGACGAGGCGACCTCGGCGCTCGATAACGAGAGTGAACGGATCGTGCAGCAATCGCTCGAACGGCTGGCGAAGGGACGAACGACCTTTACGATCGCCCACCGGCTTTCCACAATCCGAAACGCCGCGGTGATTCTGGTATTGACCGAGGATGGGATCGTGGAGCAGGGGAACCACGCGGAACTGATGAATAACCAAGGCGTGTATTACAAGCTCTATAGCATGTCCGATCCAGACGGCGCGGGCGTGTTTTTGACGGAGGACATAGACTGTGGGAAGGATGAATAGGCGGATTGTAGCCCCTTTGCTTGCGTGGTATGACCGCAACGCGCGGGTACTGCCCTGGCGCAGCGATCCGACGCCGTACAGGGTATGGCTGTCGGAGATTATGCTACAGCAAACGAGGGTGGAGGCGGTCAAGCCCTATTTTGAACGGTTTACCGGTACATTGCCCGACATCGCCTCGCTTGCGCGGACGGACGAGCAGACCCTCATGAAACTCTGGGAGGGGTTGGGTTATTATAACCGCGCGCGTAACCTGCAAAAGGCGGCGCAGCTGGTGATGGAGGAATATGGCGGGGAGATGCCGGACGATTACGAGTCGCTTTTACGGCTGCCTGGGATCGGGCCATATACGGCGGGGGCGGTTGCTTCCATTGCATTTGGAGAGGCGGTTCCGGCGGTGGACGGCAACGTCCTGCGGGTAGCGGCGCGGTTGGAGGCGAGCGAGGAGAATGTCAGCCGGCCGGAGGTCAAAAAACGGGTTACTGAGAATATTGCGGATATTATCCCAAAGGAGCGCGCCGGCGACTTCAACCAGGCACTGATGGAGCTCGGTGCGGTAGTCTGTCTGCCAAACGGCGCGCCCAAATGCGGGGAATGCCCCCTGTGCCGGCTCTGCGAGGGGTTTGCGCGTGATATTGCCGGACTGCTTCCTGTGAAGGATGAAAAGGCCGCACGTAAAATTGAAAAGAGAACGGTGTTTCTATTGCGCCAGGTATGGCTGAATGCCCCCACCGCCGACAGGGTTTCCGTAAGCAAATCCCGAGAGGACAGGATTGCCGTTTCAAAGCGGGGGCAAAGCGGCCTTCTCGCGGGTTTATGGGAATTCCCCAACACACAGGGGCATCTGAACCGCAAGCAGGCGAAGGAATATTTGGAAGAAATTGGAATAAAGGTGGGGACGATCGAAAAATTGTTCACTGCCAAGCATATTTTTACCCACAGGGAATGGCATATGATTGCGTATCTTGTTGATGTAGCAGGGGATGGAGGACTGGTATGGGAGCCGTGGCGGGTGATCCGGGAATCCTACGCCCTGCCTTCCGCGTTTGCGGCGTATACCAAATTTCTCGATTCGCTGATGGAGAGATGAGACGGTTTGGGATTGATTCTCTCTCTGACGAAGGTATCAGGTACGGAATTGGTTTGGTGCTGGAGGAGCGAGAGGAAAGGGTGATGTTGAGGTGCGTGTGGTATGGGATTGATCGTTGAAACCAATATGATCCACCATGGATTTGACGGGGAAACATGCTTTGTGCACCTGCGGGGAGACAGGGTCAAGGAGGACGGCTATGTGATGACCTCACAGAAGCTGACGCTCTCGGGCTGCGACCTGTTCGGCCCACTGCACAGCATGAAAAGTTGCGACGGTGTTTTTTGGACAGAACCGGAGGCAGAACAGGCCTTCTTGGAGCGGATGGAAGATGGACAGCATTTATTTTGCTGTGATTTTACGCCGGCTTTTCATCAAAAGACAGGTAAGCTTCTTGGTATCGGGCACACCACCCGCTATGACGATGCGGGCGTAATCGCCGTGCCGCGCCGGCGCGACACCTGTTACAGCGTGTATGACGATGCGGCAGGACATTTTGGGGAATGGCGGACGGTCGCCATGCCGGATGAGGATTTTTATTTGGATTGCGGCGCGGGTTCTGCCCAGCGGTTCGACCTGCCAAACGGGGATATCCTCCTTCCGTTATATTTCAAGGCGCCCGGCGATTCCTTTTACCAAAGCGCGGTCTTGACGCTGGGCTTCGACGGCAGACTGCTGGAGACAAAGGAGATTTCGTCCCCAGTGTGCGTTGACAGAGAGCACAGGGGGGCATACGAACCGTCGATAACCTTTGCCGATGGGAGATATTTTATGACCCTGCGCACGGATACAAAAGGATATGTCTGCGTGGGAGACACGCCATCCTCCTTTGATACGGTCAAGCCATGGCAGTGGGAAACAGGAGAGGAGATCGGCAATTACAACACCCAGCAGCATTTTGTCACGCTCAACCATCATTTGTATCTGGTTTATACGCGACGAGGTTTGCATAACGACCATGTATTCCGCCACCGCGCTCCCCTATTAATCGCACGGGTGGACACGCGGCGGCTTTGCCTGATACGGGAAACCGAAACGGCGGTAGTGCCGCAGCGCGGCGCGCGGCTTGGGAATTTTGGCGTAAGCCAGTTGGAGGAAAACGAGGCGTGGGTCACGGTCACGGAGTGGATGCAGCCAATTGGGTGTGAACGATTTGGAAGCGACAACGCATTTTATATCGCCAAGATAAGTGAGGACCCTGCATAAAATGCAGGTTTTTGAAAAGGTTGAAAAGTGAGAGGAGAATAAGAAGAAAGTAAGTAGGAAGTAAATGGGAAGTAATTCAAAAGTAAGCATGGAGCAAGCAGAAAGCAGGGAGTTGTAAATTGAGTTACAAATATCTAGACCTTGACAGATATAAGAGAAAAGACCATTTTGCATATTTTAGTAGTCTGTCATATCCTTATGTGGGCGTGACTGCCGATGTGAAGATTACGGATTTTGCCGCAAAGGTAAAAGAGAAAGGCATTCCTTTTTTTCTGTCATTTTGTTATTGTGCCGCAAGAGCTGCCAATGCTGTCCCGGAATTCAGGCAACGGATTGTAAGCGGTAAAATTATCGAGTATGACAATTGCCGAACATCACATACGGTGGCTTTGGATGACGGGACGTATTGCTATTGCACACTTGACAGCCGGATGCCCTTTGCGGATTATCTGCCTTACGCAGTCCGAACACAGGAAAAGGCAAAAGAGGCTAGGACTGCAACGGACAATGACGATGACGGGAATGAACTAATTTTTATCTCGACGCTTCCGTGGCTTTCCTATACCTCGCTTGTCCAGCCGACGCCTATGCCTGCGGACAGCAATCCGCGCATTACTTGGGGAAAGTTTGTTAAGCAAGATTCGGTCATTCGGATTCCGGTGACAGTACTGTGTAACCACGCTCTGGTAGATGGATACCATATTTCACAGTTTTATGATATTTTGGGACAGCAATTAAAAAAACTCACAGACGACATTAACTAAAAAACAGCAGGAAGCATATGTACTTCCTGCTGTGAGCGTGTCAATAAAGTATGTCAGGGGTTGTTAAGGGGGCGAACGCCCCCTTAAATGGAATTCATGGGCAATGACGGACATGCGCCGTCATTGCCCATTCTTTGCGGATTTGCGAGTGTGAGCCACACAGTGGCTTGCGCGAGGTGCGAACGAACAAATCCGAATGCTTGTCGAAAAACGAAGTTTTTCGACAGTCTGACAGCAGGAAGCATTTGTACTTCCTGCTGTTTTGCGTTCCACTCCCTTTCCGCGCCCCTGAGAGGCCGCAGAGGGGGGGCTGGGGGCCTAAAGCGGAAGCCCCCAGCGCCTTTTGGAGCTTTTCGGCGTACGAAAAGCGGAGGAATGCGTTCACCAAGAATTATTTCCGCACAACTCGAAAGAGGGACTATATTGTAATTTTAGGAAGGGTATGGTATACTGTAAGCAACTTCAATTTCAACAGAAAAGTAACTGCCGGTGCAACCTTTTTATTGAAAGAAATTGAAGTTGCACAGTACAATTGAGATTTATGGTATACTGTAAGCAACTCACTTTTCAACAGGAAAGTATCTGCCGGCTTCGAATTTTAATTCTGGGAATAGGGAGTTGCAATGCATAATTTGGAACTTATGTTATACTATAAACAATTATTTTTAGACTAGGAAGGGACATACAGATGGCGATAGAACAGGCAAAGGAATATTTAAAGCAATTCGGGTTGGATCATAAAATACAGGAGTTCACCGTTTCCTCCGCAACGGTGGAACTGGCGGCACAGGCACTAGGCTGTGAGCCTGCACGGATCGCAAAAACTCTCTCCTTTTGGGCAGGACAAACCCCTGTGCTGATCGTCGCGGCGGGCGACGCCAAGGTAGACAACGCTAAATTCAAGGCACAGTTCCATACCAAGGCCAGGATGATTCCGCCGCAGGAGGTGGAACAGGTTGTTGGCCACGCGGTAGGCGGGGTGTGCCCATTTGGGATAAAAGAGGGCGTTGCGGTCTATCTCGATCTCTCGCTCAAACGGTTTGACACCATCTTTCCGGCCTGCGGCAACGCAAACAGCGCCATTGAATTATCGCCGGACGAGCTGGAACGCTGTGCAAAAAGTACGGCGTGGCTGGACGTTTGCAAGGGCTGGCAGGAGAACGTTTGATAGAAATGTGTGGCGGGTTGTCCGTTAACCAGAACGACAATGTATTGCGGGCAATCATAGCAACTTAGTATGCATGAAAGGGACGACGGGAATGACTTACGACGAAGCGATAGAATTTATCTACTCTGCCTGCCGATTTGGCTCGGTACTGGGTCTTGACTCAATCGGGGAACTGCTTTCGCGGCTGGGAAATCCGCAGAAACAACTCCAATACATCCACGTAGCGGGCACGAACGGCAAAGGTTCCACCTGCGCCATGCTGGCGAACATCCTGCAAAAGCAGGGCTACCGGACGGGACTCTATATCTCCCCCTATGTTGAGGAGTTTGGGGAACGGATGCAGGTGAACGGACAGAAGATTCCGCCGGACGTGGTGGGGGAATTGACAGGACAGCTCCGCGCGGCGAGCGAATCCATGTGCCGGGACGGGCTTGCGCATCCGACCGAGTTTGAACTGGTCACCGCACTGGCGTTTTTGTACTTTGTACGGGAAAAATGCGATTATGTCGTGCTGGAGGTGGGGCTGGGCGGACGGTTCGACGCGACCAATATTATCGACCCGCCCCTGCTCGCGATCATCACTTTGATCGACATCGACCATACGAAGCAGTTGGGAACGACGATCCCCCAGATCGCGTTTGAGAAGTGCGGTATCATAAAGGCCGGCTGCAAAGGCGTGGTGTCCTACGGCGTGCAGCACGCGGAGGCGTTGGCGGTCATCCGGCGGGAAGCGAACGGGAAGGGGGTACCCCTTACCCTCCCTGATCAGGAGGGATTTTTCCAAAAGAGCTCCGGCACCCTCGACCAGGACGGGATCAAAAGCTTCGACGCGGATGGGACGCGGTTTACCTATCGGGGAGAGGCGTATTTTCTGCCCCTTTTGGGAAAGCATCAGGTGCAAAACGCCCTGACGGTATTGGCCGCAACCGACGCGCTTAACCAATATGGCGTTAAAATCAGTTTAGAAAGCGTCCGCGCGGGAATGGAAACGGTACGGTTCCCCGGCAGGATGGAAAGGATACGGGACAACCTGTTTATCGACGGCGCGCACAATCTGTCCGGCATGGAGGCGTTCTGCGACGCGGCGCGGCTGGTGGCAGGGGACAGGCGGATTATCGCGGTGGCCGGAATGCTGGCCGACAAGGATTACACCCACTGCGCCGCCCTGCTGCGGGAGACCTGCGATTATCTGATCGCAACCGCGCCGGAGCATCCGCGCGCGCTGGCGTCAGAGGAATTTGCAAAAGTTTCCGGCGCTGACACCTGCGACCCGGATGCGGAACGCGCGGTGGAAACAGCCTTGCGCCTGGCGGGGCAGGGCGCGCTGGTTTGCGTCTGCGGCTCGCTTTACCTGATCGGCGGAATACGCCGGCGGTTTAGAAAGGTTGAGTAAACGGGTTTGCTGGGATTTGACCGGAGCTTAAAAAGTCTGACGCCGGTTGAATCAGAATTCGCAATGGTTAAAAATCTTGTCGGAAAGTTCTTATTTTTCGACAAAGGGATTTTGGGACAATTGCAGAATACCTAATATGATATGCCTGTAAAAGAATGGATGACAAAGGGAGGGGTATTCTGCATATGAAAATGGAATTGAAGGACAGGACGTTGATTGCTCATATAGATGGGGAACTGGACCATCACAGCGCGCAGATAATCCGCGCGGAGCTGGACGGCGCAATCGACAGGCAGGCGGTCAGGAACTTGATTTTTGATTTTTCCAAGCTGAGCTTTATGGACAGCTCCGGCATCGGCGTGATCGTCGGACGCTATAAGAAAATCAAGATGAAAAACGGCGAGGTTCTGGTCGTCTGCAACACGCCGCGGGTGGACAAGCTGCTCTCCGCGTCGGGACTGAAAAAACTGCTGAGTGTCAACAAGACGCTGTCGTCGGCATTAAAAAAGGTAAAGGGGGCTTAACAATGGGATTCGATAATTATGTAAAGGTAGAATTTAAGAATAAATCTTCCAACGAAGGGTTTGCGCGCGTGGTCGTCGCCGCGTTTGCCTCCCAGCTCGACCCCACCGTCGAACAGCTTGCCGACATCAAGACAGCGGTTTCTGAGGCGGTGACCAACGCGATCGTGCACGGCTACGCGGACAAGGCGGGCAATGTGCTGATGGAGTGCACGATGCTGGGCAAGGTAGTCACGATCACGGTACAGGATTTCGGGCGCGGAATCGAGGACGTAGAGCAGGCACGCCAGCCGCTATATACCACAAACGCGGACGACGAACGCTCCGGCATGGGCTTCACTGTCATGGAAATGTTTATGGACACGGTCGAGGTCACTTCCGAAGTGGGAATGGGAACGCGGGTCGTGATGACGAAGGATCTGGACAAGAAAGAAGAGGAAGAATAATACATAATCCTGGGAAAACCGAAGAGGGCGAGAGTTGGGGTGATGCGCATGGTCAGTACCGCCGTCCCGGATATGTTTGCATGGATCGAACAGGCCAGGCAGGGCGACAAGGCCGCCTGTGACAGGGTGGTCGAGGCCAACCTGGGGTTGGTTCACAGCGTGGTGAAAAAATTCCTAAACCGCGGCTGTGACCCGGAGGATTTGTTCCAGATCGGCTGTATCGGCCTGATTAAGGCCGTCAATAAATTTGACACCACCTTCGGCGTACAGTTTTCAACCTACGCTGTCCCGATGATCGCGGGCGAGATCAAACGGTTTTTGCGCGACGACGGGATCGTGAAGGTAAGCCGCAGCTTAAAGGAGCTCGCGGGAAAGGCGCAGGTGATGCGCGAGGCTCTGCGCGCACGCACCGGCGAGGAGCCCACCATCTACGAACTGGCCGAGGAACTGGAGGTGGACGCGGAAGAACTGGTCATGGCGCTGGACGCCTCCGCCGCCCCGCAGTCGTTGTATGCCCCTGCAGGGGAGGAGGATTCCCGTGTCCTGATGGACAGGATTGCGGACGAGGAGGACACGGTCGGCATTGTGGACAAGCTGGCTCTCACCGAGCTCATCGGCAGGCTGTCGCCGCGGGAGCGCCAGATCATTGTAATGCGGTATTACCAACAGAAGACGCAGTCCGAGATTGCGTCTGTTTTGCATATTTCACAGGTACAGGTCTCGCGGCTGGAAAAGAAAATTTTGGCGCGAATGCGGGACGACTTGTAGATATTTGACACAATATGTGGTAAACTATAAAGGAAACAGCAAGCTGTTGATGGGTGTGATAGGAAAAGTTTTGCAGTACTCTGTTTTGATGCTGGTCGCGCCCATATCCTGGGAATACATGAACGGGATTGGAAGCAGCAAAAGTTAAAGATTTCTGTTATGGATAGGAGTGGTAAAGCTAAGACAATGCTCCTATCGTCGAAGAACGAGGAAAGGGATGGATGCGATTGAATCAAGCGATGGAGATTTACCAGCAATGGCTGCAAAAGGCGGACGAGGAAACAAAGCGGGAACTTGCCGCGATTGCCGGAGATGAAGCAGAGATAGAGGAACGGTTTTACCAGCCGCTCATCTTTGGCACAGGAGGTTTGCGCGGCGTGATAGGGGCTGGCACTAACCGGATCAACGGTTACACGGTGCGACAGGCTACCCAGGCGCTGGCGAGCTATATCATCGGTCACGGGCAGTGGGAGAAGGGAGTTTGTATTTCCTACGATTCTCGTTACCACTCTGACGAGTTTGCCTTCTCGGCGGCCTGCGTATTAGCGGCGAACGGGATCCGGGCGTATCTTTCTGATACCCTGCGCCCAGTGCCGTTTTTGTCCTATTCGGTACTGCAAAAGCACGCCGCGGCGGGGATCATGATTACCGCCAGCCACAATCCGCCCAAATACAATGGATATAAGGTCTATTGTGATACGGGCGAGCAGATTTCCCCCGCTATGGCCGACGAGGTCTGCCGCTATATTGCCCAAACTGATCTGTTTGACGGCGTAAAAACGATGGACGCGAACGAGGCGAAGCGGCAGGGATTGATCGTGATGATGGGGGACGATGTGGAGGACAGTTATCTGGACAATGTTCTCGCGCAGCGGTTGCATCCACAGGTCGCGGAGCAGACAGATTTGAAAATCGTTTATACCCCCCTGCACGGCTCGGGCAACAAGCCGGTGCGCCGCGCGCTTTCCAGGGCTGGGTACAACGATGTATTTGTCGTGCCGGAGCAGGAATTGCCCGATCCGGCGTTTTCTACCGTGAAATCCCCCAATCCGGAGGAGAAGGAGGGGTTCGCCCTCGCCATAAGACTCGCGGAGGAAAAGGGGGCGGATATCATCATCGGCACCGATCCGGACTGTGACCGCGTTGGCATATTGGTGCGGGACGGTGACGGCTATCAGCCGATGACCGGTAACCAGATCGGCGTTATTTTGATGGAGTACATTCTCTCCTCCAAAAAGCTGAATGGCACCCTGCCGGACAACGGCGCGGTCATTAAGACGATCGTCACGACCCGGCTGGCTAACTTGATTGGCAAGGCGTATGGCATTACGGTAATGGACGTGCTCACGGGATTCAAATTTATCGGCGAGAAGATCAGGCAGTTTGAGCTGGACGGAAGTTACACCTATCTGTTCGGCTTTGAAGAGAGCTATGGGTTCCTTGCGGGAACATACACCCGCGACAAGGATGCTGTGGTGGCGTCATTGCTGATTTCGGAGGCGGCGGCTTATTACCGCCTGCAAAACAAGACGCTGCTCGACGTTTTAGAAGAGCTGTATGACCGCTACGGCGCGTATTGCGAACGCCTGCGCTCGGTCACGCTGGAAGGGCTGGAAGGGCTGCAAAAGATCACTGATACGATAGCTGCGCTGCGGGAAAACCCGCCAAAGGAGATTGGCGGCGTGGCGGTGACGGCTGTTTCGGATTACCAAAAGAGCCTGCGGGTTACGGATGGAGGGACGGAGCAGATAGACCTGCCAAAGTCGAATGTTTTGTTATTTGAACTGGAGGACGGTTCCACCTTTGTGGTGCGTCCCTCTGGCACCGAGCCAAAAATCAAGATTTATTTTATGGTGATCGGTAAAAACCAGAAACAGGCTGAACAGAAGATGGACGTCTTTGAACAGCAGGTGCTCGATCGGATTATGCAGTAAACAGGGGGACTTAAAAATGGAGAATTTTGTTTTTTATACGCCGACCAAAATGATATTTGGGAAGGATACCCACAGGCAGGTGGGTGATATCATTAAGGGCTATGGGTATCATAAAATCCTGCTCCACTATGGCGGTGGGAGCATCAAGCGTACGGGACTTTACAACGAGGTGACCGATTCACTGCAAAAAGCCGATATCTCGTTTGTGGAGCTGGGCGGCGTCCAGCCGAACCCGAAGCTCAGTCTGGTTAAGGAAGGGATCGAACTTTGCCGTTCGGAACAGGTGGAGTTGATTTTGGCGGTCGGCGGTGGAAGCGTGATGGATTCGGCCAAGCTGATGGCCTCCGGCGCGCTCTATGAGGGCGATCCGTGGGATTTTTCCTCCAAGAAGGAGTCGCCAAAGGCGGCACTTCCGGTTGGGACGATCGTGACCTTGTCCGCCTCGGGCAGCGAGATGAGCTCTTCCGCCGTGATTACCAACGAGGAGGGTTGGCTCAAGCGTGGATTCAACTCCGATTGGAACCGCCCTCTCTTTTCGATTTGCAATCCGGAGCTGACCTACACGCTGCCGCCTTATCAGTCGGCTTGTGGAATCGTGGACATTATGATGCACACGCTGGAACGGTATTTTAGTAACTCGCCGGATACCGGACTCACCGACCGGATTGCGGAGGGGCTGTTAAAGTCGGTGATCCAGGCGGGAAAGAAGGCAATGGAAGATTCGCAGGATTATGAGGCGCGGGCGACGCTGATGTGGGCGGGCAGCTTGTCCCACAACGACCTCACAGGAGTGGGGCGGAAGGTGTTCATGGTGTGTCACCAGATCGAACACGAGATCAGCGGCCTGTTTGATTCTGTGGCGCACGGCGCGGGGCTTGCGGTGGTATTTCCAGCCTGGGCAAAATATGTTTACAAAAGCAATCCACAACGGTTTGCCCAATTCGCCGCGCGGGTTTGGAACGTTGAGTTTGCTGATTTAGAGGCAATGGCGCTGGATGGAATTTTAGAAACGGAGCAGTTCTTCCGTTCCATTGGTATGCCGGTGCGGCTTTCGGAATTGGGCATTGGTTCGGACAGTTTTGACGAGTTGTCAGAAAAATGCACCTACTGGGGAGAGCGTACCTTGCCGGGCTTTGTAGAACTGGGCAAGGAAGAGATTATAGAGGTTCTGGAGCTTGCAAAGTGAATATGATACCTTTCATTGCACAAGGGGGAGCACCCCGACGACAACGCTTTCTTTTGGCGCTGACAGCGTTCTCGCACTAAATTTCTTCTCCTTAGGGCGCAAAGAGGATAACGAAGGCAGGGATGCATCCGGATAACTGAAAACCGTGTTTTCCTTTGTACATTGAAGGCAATGTCATGGTATGGCAGACTGGTAAAAGTATAGGCTTGGGTAGAAAGAGAGAAACGATAGATAAAAGAAAAAAGAGGGATAAAAATGAAAAAGAAGTATTCGATCGGGCTGGATTTTGGTTCTCTTTCCGGACGGGCGGTATTGGTTGACCTGACCGATGGAAACGAGGTGGCGACCAGTGTGCTGGATTATCCACATGCGGTGATGAGCGAACAGCTGCCTTGCGGGAAGAAGCTGGGGCTGGACTATGCGCTGCAGCACCCGCAGGATTACCTGGACGTATTGCACACCACCATACCGGATTGTTTGCGGCAGGCCGGGGTTTCCGCCTCTGACGTGGTCGGGGTAGGAATCGATTTTACCACCTGCACCATGCTTCCGGTTAAGGCGGACGGTATGCCACTCTGCTTTTTGTATGGGGACGAGCCGCACGCCTATGTGAAGCTTTGGAAGCACCATGCGGCACAGCCATATGCCAACCGCTTGAACGAGACGGCAGAAAGGATGGGGCAGAAATGGCTGGATCGATATGGCGGAAAGATTTCGTCCGAGTGGATGTTCCCAAAAATCATGCAGATTGCGGAAGAAAACGAAACGCTGTTTGACGAAACCGACCGTTTCATCGAGGCGGCGGACTGGGTGATTTGGCAGTTGACAGGGTGTGAGACACACAACTCCTGTCTGGCTGGATACAAGTCGATCTGGAGCAAGCGGGAGGGGTATCCGGACAATGAATTTTTCAAGGCATTAGGCCCGAAGCTGGACGGGATCATCGGCACCAGGATTTCGGATACGATTATTCCGGTCGGCAGCAAGGCGGGGGAGATTGATCCGCGCGGCGCGGAATTGACCGGTCTTTGTACAGGAACGGCGGTCGCGGCGGGCAACTCGGACGCGCATGTAACGCTTCCCGCAGCCGGCATCACCACAAGCGGAAAGATGCTGATGATCATGGGTACCTCGACCTGTCATATTTTAATGGGAGACGAGGAAAAACATGTTCCGGGCATGTGCGGTGTGGTGGAGGACGGCGTGGTGCCCGGCCTGATGGGGTACGAAGCGGGGCAGAGCTGCGTGGGCGACCATTTCAACTGGTTCGTGGAAAACTGTTTCCCGGAAGCCTACGCGCGTGAAGCCGAAAAACTGCACATGAACGCGCATCAGTACCTGACGATGCTCGCGGAAAAGCAGAAGCCCGGCGAGAGCGGTCTGCTGGCGCTCGACTGGTGGAACGGCAACCGCAGCGTGCTCGTGGACGTAGACCTGACCGGCATGCTGCTCGGCATGACGCTGACGACCAAGCCGGAGGACATCTATCGTGCGCTGATCGAAGCCACGGCTTACGGCACGCGTATGATCATCGATACCTTTGAGGAGAACGGCGTGGCGATCGAAAGACTGTACGCCTGCGGCGGCATCTCGCAGAAGAATCCGTTCCTCATGCAGGTGTACGCCGACGTGCTCAAGCGCGAGATTCACATTGCCCGTTCCACCCAGACCCCGGCCCTCGGCAGCGCCATGTTCGGCGCGGTGGCGGCCGGAAAGGCGGCGGGCGGGTATGATACGATCGAGGACGCGGCCAAGGAAATGGGCGGCACGCTGCCCACCGTCTATCGCCCGTGCCCGAAGAACAGCGCCATGTATGAGAAGCTGTATGCCGAATATCGCCGCCTGCACGACTATTTCGGCCGCGGCGGCAACGACGTCATGAAGCGCCTGAAGGGAATCCGCAGAGAACAGACGCAGGAATAAACTTCAGGGGGCCGTCCCGACAAGGAACGGCCCCTGAATTCTACAGAGGCTGAACTGGCATGCGTTCCCATTTTCATAGCGCGCTTTTCTTGACAAACGCCGGCCGTGAAGGTATAATAAACCATATTGCGCGGGTATGGCGGAATTGGCAGACGCGAAGGATTTAGGTTCCTTTACCAGCCGGTGTGCAGGTTCAAGTCCTGTTACCCGCATAAGCTTTGCCCACGGTATGATTGAAGCGGATCATACCGTGGGCATTTTCATAGAATCCTCAAAAACGAAAGAGTCTGTTTCCTCTTTCGAGAAAACAGACTCTCCACAGGGGCAGTAAGATTCGAACTCACAACAAAGGTTTTGGAGACCCACGTGTTACCATTACACCATGCCCCTAAACACGAACTTTATTATACACGGATTCTGCGGTTTTGTCAATTCCCTTTTTGACGTTTTTTCAGGAAAATAGAAAAATAGAAGGCGTAGAGTGCAAAAGAAACGTGCCGGTTTTGTAGGAAAACCGGCACGATGGGTTGAGACTATTGAGGTTAGGACCAGTCGCTGAGGGAGTCGGTTTCGTCGTCGGTTGACCAGTCGGCTTCGCCGTCGGTGGCTTCGTCGAGGAAGGACTGGCTCCAATCTTCCGACCATTCGCCGTCCCAGTCGCCGCCGGAGAAGTCTGAAAAGGTGATTTCTTCGGTCTTTCCGTCGTCATAGGTGATGACGAGCAGGCTTTCGTCCGTCCAGCCGACCGTACCCGAGAAGTCGTCGGGCGGATAGACGAGCTGGGTTGCGAGGGTGTAGAGATCCATCACATACAGAAGGTCGCTGCCCTGATAGGGCACGAAGAGCAGCAGCTTGCTGCCGTCCGGGGAGAGGGAAGCGTCGGTGGGGGAAAGAAGCTCGCCGGAGACGATCTGCCCGACAAACGCGCGGGATGCGTCGGTCGCGTAGCCATAGGCGTCGTACAGGTTTTCCATCGATACGGCTTCGGCGTTCAGGGAGCCGGGCTCGACGACGATGAACGAATCAAAGCCCTGCAGCGCGCCCCAGAATACATTGAACACGCAAAGGGCGGGAACGCTTTCACCGTTGTTGTCCAGCCACATCAGCACGTGGCCGCTGGAAGTCAGCGGGGAGTATTCCATGCGGTAGGGACGCAGCTCCTTCGTGGCGGCCGGGAAGGGATAGGAATTGGAAACGTAGCTGTCGCCGTCGGCGACGAGGTGAAGGATGTCCGACTTGGCGGTTTCATCCCGGTTCTTGCGGAGAACAAACACATTGCCGTCCGCGTCGGCGCGAATGGACAGGCATTCATATTGATCGTCCAGCTGGGCGATGGTTTTGAAATCGCCGCCCTCGGACAGGATCGTCACGTCGTAACCCGCGGCCGAGCGAATTAAATAGTAGATATTCTGGTCATACGGGCTGACATAGGCATCAATCGCGCCGGCTTCGATGGCGGCGTTGATGACGCTGCGCTCCTCCACCTCGGACACGCCGGAGGGTACGGAGATGACCACACGGGGCTTGGGAGTGAAGAAGGACGCCTTCGTCGCGGTCTTAAACATTTCCTGAAGCATCCGGACGGTCATCTCATGGTCGGAGACAATGCCGTCCTTCAGCGGGTGCATGGCAACCACGTTGCCGGGAGTACGTCCCAGCATGTTCCGCGCGGCAGCGCCCACCTGCAAAATCTTGCCGGTGTTCTTGTCCATAGCCACAACAGAGGGTTCCCGGACGACCAGTCCCTTGCCGTCGGCGTAAATCAAAACATTGGATGTACCAAGGTCAACGCCCAGATCATTGGAAAATAAAAACATAATGACACCTACTTATTCCTTTCCTGCCGATGCAACGGCAGCGCAATGTACTTCCTTCGCCCCGGCGGTTTTCAGCACACGGGCGGCTTCTCCCGCCGTGGCGCCGGTGGTCAGAATGTCGTCCAGCAGCAATATCCGCTTTCCGGCAATTTCTACACCTTGGGTCAGCCGGTAGACGCCCAGCACATTTGCCCGGCGTTCCGCCTCGCCGTGAATGCCGGACTGGGGACGGTTGTGACGGACTTTCCGCAGAAGGGGCGTCGGGGTCATCCCCAACTCCCGCCCAACGGTCTTCGCCAGCAGCTCCACCTGATCGTAGCCACGGCGCAGCTTCCGCAGACGGCTGACGGGGATCCATGTCAGCACATCGAACCCGTCGGGGTACTGATTCTGGATACGCATGGCCAACAGCCTGCCATAAGCAGCGGCGTAATTTCTCGCGCCGCCGAACTTGAAACGCAGAAGGCTCCTCCTTACATTCCCTTCATAGTACCAGACCGCAGCGAAACTGTCAAGAAATTGACCCCTTCTTTTTCTATTAAGAAATTCCGGCGCTTCCTCCCGGCAGGTGCGGCACAGGTCAAGTTCCTCTTTTCCCAGGACTTTGCCGCACAGAACGCACTTGGGCGGGAACAGCACGCCCAGCAGCCAGTGAACCAGTCTCATTCGGTTTTCCCCTGTAAACGAAGCTTCAACCCCGTGTAGCGGCGGTTCTTCTTCGCGTTTTCCACCATCGCCGCCACGGTTTCCTCACGACCTACAATAATCAGCAGTTCTCTCGCCCGGGTGATGGCGGTGTAGAGAATGCTGCGGCTGAGCAGGTACGGCGAACCGTTCCACGCCGTTAAAATCACAGCCCGGTACTCGCTGCCCTGACTCTTGTGGACGGTCATGGCATAGGCAGGTTCCAGCTCGTTCAGCTGGGTAAAGTCGTAGTCCG
>ERZ827168.2565-NODE-2565-length-20778-cov-3.281330_pt1 | contig 20778 bp, 18 predicted proteins | sample MGYA00519868_ERZ827168 | MGnify/ENA primary metagenome ERZ827168 (study PRJEB31778, sample SAMEA3449271) | human gut metagenome | biome: human gut; feature: human-associated habitat; material: faeces | place: United Kingdom | collected 2010/2012 ...
CGCTGTTCGGCCAGGCGGCCATCCCCACAGGGCTGAAGCACGGGACGGTGACGGTGCTGATCGGCGGCGAGCCCTTCGAGGTGACGACCTACCGCGTGGACGGGGACTACGCCGACCACCGCCACCCGGACGGCGTGCAGTTTGTGCGCGATTTAGAGAGCGATTTGCAGCGGCGGGATTTCACCGTCAACGCCATGGCTTACAGCCCCCGGCGCGGCCTGCGCGACCCGTTCGGCGGGCAGGAAGACTTGATAAGGCGCTGCATCCGCTGCGTGGGTGAGGCGGAAAAGCGCTTTGAGGAGGATGCGCTGCGCATTCTGCGGGCGCTGCGCTTTGCCGCGGTCTACGGTTTTGAGATCGAAAAGCGCACGGCAGACGCGGCGCGGGCGCGGAAGGACGAATTGCAGTATGTCGCGCGGGAGCGCGTGACGGCGGAGCTGGGAAAGCTGCTCTGCGGCCAAGCGGCGGAAGAGATTGCGTTTGCCTTTTCCGACGTGCTCAGTGCGGCGATGAACGTGCTGCCGGATGCGCAGGGACTGAACCGCGTGCCGCCGGAGCTGCCGCTGCGGCTGGCGCATGTGCTGCGTTATGCTCCGCAGCCGGAACGGGCGCTCAATGCCCTGCGGCTGGACAAGGAAACCCTCCGCGCGGTGGCGGAGCTGCTGGACATGCGGAATAGAACGGCTCCGCAGAACGACGCGGACGTGCGGCGGCTTCTGAGAGAGGCGGGATGTGAGCGTGCGCTGCAGCTCTGCCGCCTGAAGGGCTGGGGCACAGCGCCGGTGGAGTGTGTGCTGGCGCGCGGCGATTGCTGGAACTTAAAGCAGTTGGCAGTCGGTGGGCGCGATATGCAGCAGTTGGGACTGCGCGGCAAAGAAGTCGGCGCAATGCTGAACCGCCTGCTCGACCAGGTGGTGGAAGGAACCTTGCCGAACGACGCGGACACGCTGCTGAAATGGGCGGAACAGAACGGATGATTGCCGCGCATCGCGCTGTATCGTGCCTTGCTGAAAAAAGGCCCTTCACAAGAAGAAGCCTACACGCTTATGCGAAAATACATGATGGAAAAGGTTGCGGCGGGCACGCATAGGTCCATGGTCAAGATGGAGGTCGCGCCGATGCAATGGATAGCGGGGGCTTTGTCAGCGTGGTGTGCAGAACGGAGCTAGGGGAGAACATGCAGCGCCGCAGTCGGGTATTTTCTGGTGTCACGATCCGCAAATGCCTTTGGCACACGGCCTGCCGGGAGAACGGTTGCGCGGAGCTTTGCCGCCTGTTTTGCGGCGCGGATGACGTGACCTACGGCGGGCTGAGCAAAATAGGCTTTTCGCGGACAAAGGCCCTGAGCAATGGCGAAGATGGCTGCGATTTTCTTTTTTTATAGAAAATAGGCGGCAGAGCGATCCGGAAGAAGGAGGCAGACCTTGACAGAAGTCGGGGTCTGTGTTACGATACGGATAAAGTGTTTAGGTACAGAAATAATTTGGGCAGGAGGGAAAGCTGTGGAGGAAGAGAACAGCACAAAGGCCGTTGCATCGCTGCGCCGCTGTGGGCACATCCTTTATCATCACATCGGGGAAAAGCGCGGGCAAACCCGCGTGCTGGAATTGCTGACAGAAAAGAAAACGCTTCCGCAACAGCAGATATTGGAGCAGCTGGGCGTGCAGCCGGGATCGGGAAGCGAGCTGCTGTCCAAGCTGGAAGGGCGCGGGCTGATCGAGCGCGTCCGCGACGAGGCGGACAACCGCCGCGTGCTGGTGCATCTGACGGCGCAGGGCCGAGCGGAGTTCGACGGAAAAAAGGAAGAACCGAGCGACGAAACGCTGATGGAGCCGTTGGAGGAAGCGGAGCAGGCGGAGCTGAACCGGCTGCTGACCAAGCTGCTGGACGTTTGGGAAGAAAAGTACGAGCCGTACAAGCGGAAAAAGTCCGGCAAGGGGTGAAGAGGGGCTCATGCTTCAGGATCGTCAGTCAAACCCTGCCGGACAGGGACAAGGGGCAAACCTTCAGGCGCTGCACGCCAGATCCCCTTGAAAAAAGGAGAGTCAATGCTCCGAATGGGAAAATGGTGCAAATAAAGAAAATAAGAAAAAACGGGGGAGAAAAGGCTCAATGAAAATGCTGAAGGACTTTATCGGTTTTTACAAGCCGCACAGGAAGCTGTTCTACTGGGACATGGTCTGTGCGATGGTGATTGCGCTGGCGGATCTGTTTTATCCTACCATTGCGCGCAACATCATCAACGTCTATGTGCCCAACAAAATGTGGAACATGTTCCTGCTCTGGTCGGCGGTGCTACTGGTCATCTATCTGATCAAGATGGGTATGAACTATTTTGTGCAGTACTACGGTCATGTGATGGGCAACCGTTTGCAGGGCGATATGCGCCAGACCGTGTTCCACAAATTGCAGAAGCTGCCGTTTTCGTATTTTGACGAAAACAAATCGGGTACGATCATGTCCCGCATCATCAACGACCTGATGGACATCTCCGAGCTTTCCCACCACGGCCCGGAGGATCTGTTCATCTCGCTGGTGACGCTGGTGGGCGTGTTCATCGTCATGTCCACCGTGTCGCTGACGCTGACGCTCATCATCTTTGCCACGCTCCCCTTCGTCGTGTGGTTCACGGCCAAGATGAGGCATAAGCTCAACGACGCCTTCGCCAAGTCCCGCGTGGAGATGGGCGAGGTCAACGCCAACCTGGAAAACGCGATCTCCGGCATCCGCGTCTCCCGCTCCTATACCAGCGGCGAGCATGAGGAGGAGAAGTTCCGCCATTACAACCAGATCTACATTGAATCGCGCAATTGCTGCATGAAGGTCATGGGGCAGTTTGGCGCGGTGTCCAACTTCATGACCGACATGATGTATTTCGTCGTGCTGGTCGCGGGCGGCGCGTTCTATTTCCTCGGCAAGATCGACGTGGGCGAACTGATGATGTTTCTGCTCTATGTCAACACCTTCCTCACCCCGGTGCGCAAGCTGATCAACTTCGTCGAGCAGTTCCAGAACGGCCTGACAGGTTATCACCGCTTCAACGAGATCATGGCACAGCCGGAGGAGAGCGAAGCGCCCGACGCCAAGGAACTCAAAAACGTCAAGGGCTCGATCGACTTTGACAATGTGTCCTTCTCCTATGAGGCGAAAAACGAGGACGGCAAGGAGCACCGCAGCGTCATCTCCCATATGTCCATGCATATTGATCCGGGCAAAACCGTGGCGCTGGTCGGCCCCTCCGGCGGCGGCAAGACTACGGTCTGTAATTTGATTCCGCGCTTTTATGAGGTCACGGGCGGCAAAATCAGCATCGACGGTCAGGACATCACGACGCTGTCCCGTCTGTCCCTGCGGCGCAGCATCGGTATGGTGGCGCAGGACGTGTTCCTCTTTACCGGCACCATCCGCGAAAACATAGCTTACGGAAACCTGAACGCGACCGACGAGGAAATCATCGCCGCAGCCAAGAAGGCCAACATCCACGACACAATTCTGGCGATGGAGGATGGGTATGACACCTACATCGGCGAACGCGGCGTGAAGCTCTCCGGCGGGCAGAAGCAGCGCATTTCCATCGCCCGCGTGTTCCTCAAAAACCCCTCGATCCTGATCCTGGATGAGGCGACTTCCGCGCTGGACAACGCGACGGAGATGCTGATTCAGGAATCTCTGGAACAGCTCAGCGCCGGGCGCACCTGCCTGGTGGTGGCGCACCGCCTTTCCACCATCAAAAATGCGGACGAGATCATCGTCATCGGCGACAAGGGCATCCAGGAGCGCGGCACGCACGAGGAACTGCTGGCGAAAAACGGCGTTTACGCCGAGCTTTACCGCTATCAGTTCAGAAATTGAAAAATGTCCTTGGAACCCGTAGAAAAGTCTGTACTTTTCTGCGGGTTCTGCTATAATGAAAGCGGATAAAAATCCCTGAATTCAAATAAAAAACAGGAGGCCGGAACCATGAAAGACCCGAAGTTTACCCGCCTGTACGAGATGGCGAAAAAGGAACTGCTGGAGGACATTCTCCCCTTCTGGGAAAAGTATGACGTGGATGAGGAAAACGGAGGCTTTTACGGTGTCGTGACGCGCGAGGGCATGCCCGTCAAGGGGGGCACCAAGTGCCTTGTGCTCAACGCCCGCCTGGTGTGGACCTTTGCATCCGCTTACCGCATCCTCAAGGATGAAAAATATCTCAAGCTCGCCAAGCGCGCCTATGACTATTTCTGCGAATACTTCATCGATAAGCAGTACGGCGGCTGCTACTTCATGCTCGACTGCAAGGGCAACGCCATTGACGACAAGAAGTTTGTCTACGGTCAGGCCTTTGCCATCTATGCGCTGAGCGAATACTGCCGCGCCACCGGCGATACCGAGGCGCGCGACAAGGCCGTTGCCATCCGCGACCTGCTGGAGCAGCACGCCTATACGCCCGATCATCCCGGCTACATTGAGATCCTTGCGCGCGATTGGAGCTATAACCCCGCCAACCAGGGCTCCAACATCAACCCCGAGGCCGAGGCCACCAAGACCATGAACACCCATCTGCACCTGATCGAGGCCTACACCGGCCTGCTGCGTGTGCTGCGCACCCCGGAGCAGATCGCAAAGGTTCGCCAGCACCTGAATATCATGCTGGACAAGGTCTATGACTCTGAAATCCACCACTTCAAGATGTTCTTCCGCGACGACTGGAGCTGGACCACGCCGGAGATCAGCTACGGCCACGACATCGAGGGTACCTGGCTGATGACCGAGACGGCGGAGGTGCTGGGTGAGAAAGACATGGAAGAAAAGTCTGCGCCCAAGTGCCTGGCCATGGCGGCGACCTGCCTGGAGGAATCCATCCTGCCCGATGGCTCCATGATCTACGAATACAACCCCGTCACCCGCCACATCAACACCAACCGCTCCTGGTGGGTGCAGGCGGAAACCGTCGTGGGATTCCTCAACGCCTGGCAGATGAGCGGGGAGCAGCGCTTCCTCGATGCGTCGCTGAAGGCATTTGAATACATCGACCTGTTTGTGGTCGATCACGAATACGGCGAGTGGTTCACGATGCTGGGCAACAGCGGCGAGGTGCTTTCCGGCTACGAGAGCAAGATTGACGGCTGGAAGTGCCCCTACCACAATGCGAGAATGTGCTTTGAGATCATTGAGCGCTACGAAAAGTAAGACAGTCTTTATGAAAGCTCCTGCTTTGCAGGGGCTTTTGTCATGGCGCGCTTGTGCTGATTCCCGAATTGCGCTATACTGGGTGAAAACGCGAAAGGAACCCGATGTGCGATGAAAAAGAAATTGCTTTGCGCACTGCTTGCGCTTACGCTGATGCTGCTGCCGCTTTCCGGCTGCACGCTGTTTCAAAATGAAGTAGAGGAGATCGGCGATGAAGAAGCCGCCCCCTATTATGCGCTGGCGGAAAACTTCACCAATGCGCTCTTCCATGAGGACTATGCCACCTGCTATGCACTGCTGGCGGAAAACCTGCAAAACAAGATGAGCGCCGATTCCTTGCAGGAAAACTGGGAGCAGGTGCGTCTTGCCTACGGCGATCCGGTGACGGTGGACGCGCGCAAGCCCTATAAGATCAACGGGGAGTACACCATTGTGGCGCAGGTGACACACACCCACGGCGGCTGCTCGATTCAAATGACCTACGATGCGGAAAAGGGCGTGGCGGGGCTTTGGTTCGGCGAGCACGACCCCAAGGTGAGCTACACCGTCGCCGTGCCCGAAGGCGTTGTGGAGGAAGAAATCGTGCTGGGAGAGGGCACGGATACACCGCTGCGCGCGATATTGACCCGCCCGGCTGACGCGGCGGCGGGCGAAGAGCTCCCGGCGGTGGTGCTGGTACAAGGCTCCGGCGCGTCGGACTGCAACGAGGCCATCGGCGGCTGCGTACCCTTTGCGGACATCGCGCACGGGCTGGCGCAGCTGGGCGTGGCGTCCCTGCGCTACGATAAGCGTACCTATACCTACGCTTCGACCTACACCGAGGAGCAGATCAACGCCATGACCGTGCAGGAGGAAGTGATCGATGATGCGCTTCTGGCGGTGGAAACCCTTGCGAAAACCCCCGGTATCGATGCAGACGCCATTGTGCTTGTCGGGCATTCGCTGGGCGGCATGCTGGCTCCGCGCATTGCAGCACAGAGCGGAAAGGTCGCCGGGATCGTTTCTATGGCAGGTTCAGCGAGAGGATACCTGGACATTGTCTACGATCAGAACATGGCGCAGACCGACGATGCGTCTCAACAGAATGTCATCAAAAAGGAATATAAGAAAATTGATAAGCTGAAAAACATGAAGGATTCCGACACACTGTTCGGCATTCCGGTTCCGTATCTGAAGGATCTTTACGCTCATCCCGTGGAGGAGAGCCTTGCGCAGTTGGACATCCCGATTCTGGTGATGCAGGGTGAGAACGATTTTCAGATGGATACGGCGGATTACAAATCCTGGCAGAAGGCGCTGGAGAATTATGCGGGGGAGAAGGAATTTGTGCTCTGGCCGGAGCTGAATCATCTTTTTGTCCGGGATACCGCTTTCAAGCGTAGGGGGACGATCGCGGAATATTTACAGGAGGGGCATGTCGATCAGGCTGTGACGGATAAAATAGCTTCCTGGATGCTGAAAATGAACTGAGATGCGTAAAAAGACCAGGATGGTTTCACAATACGGGACTTTTGTTCGCAATGCGAAAAGAGTCTTGCAACTTAACGCAAAAACGTGTATAGTAAAAAACGTAAGAAAACCGGAACCGAGCTTTGGCCGGATTCGGGACATAGAGAACATCAGGGAGGATGAAAACAATGGCCGAGAATTTTGAACAGACTCTTGCCCATGTCAACACGAACTCCAAGCCCAGTGATCTTCGCATCACGGACATGCGTTTTGTTGACATCGTTGGCGCCCCCATGCACTGCACCCTGCTGCGCATTGAGACCAACCAGGGCATCACGGGTTACGGTGAAGTCCGCGACGGCGCGTCCAAGCTCTATGCTCAGATGCTCAAGCGTATCCTCATCGGTGAGAACCCCTGCAACATCGACAAGATCTTCCGCCGCATCAAGCAGTTCGGCGGTATGTCTCGTCAGGCGGGCGGCGTCTGCGGCGTGGAACTCGCGCTGTGGGATATCGCCGGTAAGGCCTACGGCATTCCGGTTTACCAGATGCTCGGCGGTAAGTTCCGCGACAAGGTTCGTATGTACTGCGATACCGACGTTGACGGCAAGGATACCGGTCTGAACATGGGCGACGCTCTGAAGAAGCGCGTTGAGAAGCACGGCTACACCATGCTGAAGATGGACCTGGGCATCAACCAGCTCTGGGATGTCGAGGGCGGTCTGTCCGCTCCTGTCGGTTTCCTGGATGAGTATCATCACACCGCCGAGATGGCTCGCGAAGCCAAGGCTCCTGCTCGTTGGTGGGCGAACCGTTCCTACGACCAGAACAACATCGCGCATCCCTTCACCGGCATCCACATCACCAAGAAGGGCTTCGATTACCTGGAGAACTACGTCAAGGAAGTCCGTTCGGTGATCGGCTATGAGATCCCGCTGTCCATCGACCACTTCGGTCACATTGGCGTTGAGGACTGCATCAAGCTGGCCAACCGTCTGGAAGATTACAATATGTGCTGGCTCGAGGATATGATCCCGTGGCAGCTGACCGAGCAGTATGTGCGCCTGCACAACGCTTCCACCACCCCCATTGCGACCGGTGAGGATATCTACCTGCTCGAGAACTTCAAGCCCCTGCTGGACAACCGTGCGGTTTCCATCATCCATCCCGACATCCTGTCCTCCGGCGGTATCTACGAGACCAAGAAGATCGGCGATTACGCTGAGGAGTGCGGCGTTGCGATGGCTCTGCACATGGCAGAGACCCCTGTTGCCTGCCTGGCGGCTGTGCATGTCGCTGCTGCGACCAACAACTTCCTCGGCTTGGAGTTCCACTCCAACGACGTCGATTGGTGGTCCGACATGGTCAAGGACACCGAGAAGCCCCGCATTGTGGACGGCTTCATGGCGGTTCCCGAGAAGCCCGGTATCGGTATCGACGAGCTGGATGACGAAGTCCTCAAGGAGCACATCCATCCCGAAATCCCCGGCCTGTGGGAATCCACCGACGAGTGGAACGATTGGGACTCTCACGATCGTCTGTGGTCCTAAGTTTTACAAACAGAAGTATAAAGAAGAGCGCTGCGTCAGCAGCGCTCTTCTTACGGTTTGGGTAAAAAAAGAAGGGAATACAGACACTTTTTATATTGCAATTTGCTCCGATTCGTGGCATAATAAGAAATGGTGAATGTCACACACATAAAAAAATGGGGGGATACTCACATGCGTTTCAGCGGTAAAACTGTTTATGTGACACAGGCTAACACCGCACAGGGTGAGGCGCTGGCACTCCGCTTTGCAAGCGAGGGCGCGAACCTGGTTCTGGGCAGCGGCACGGAAGAGCTGCTGGGAAAGATCGAGGCAAAAGGCGCAAAGGGCATGATCGTCACGCCCGACATACTCACCTATGAAGGTGCGGAAGCATTGGTTGATGAGGTCAAAGCCAAATTCGGCCGCATCGACGTGCTGGTGTACAACAACAACGACGTCATCCGTACTCATCTGGAGAACCTGACCCGCGATGTGTTCGAGAGCCAGCTCAACGACAATACCAAGAGCTGCTTCGTGCTCACCCGCATCGTCGGCGCGCACATGGCGGAGTATGGCAACGGCAAGATCGTCATCGTCAGCTCCATCCACTGCGACAAGCCCAACGGCTCTGCCGTGATGTACTCTATCTCCAAGGGCTGCCTCAATATGCTCTGCAAGGAGAGCGCGCTGTATTTCGGCCGCCTCGGCATCCAGACCAACTTGATCGAAGCGGGTGCTGTCGAGGGCGATGATAAGCTCTTTGAGAGCGAGTTCTCTCCGCTCTATGCCATGGGTCTGATGGCACGGCGCATCCCGAGAAAGAAAGCCGGAACCAACGACGAGATTGCTTCGGTCGCGGCATTCCTGGCCAGCTCCGACGCCGACTTTGTCAATGGCGCAAATCTGCGCGCAGACGGCGGCTTTGAGCTGTTCTACGGCTTCAGAGATTAAGGGGGCGCATTGAGATGAAAAAACCGTTTGATCTGACCGGTAAGGTCTATATTGTCACTGGTAGCGGCAAGGGCATCGGCAAGGGTATCGTGCGTTGCTTTGTCAAGTCCGGAGCCAAGTGCTGCATCAACTGCAACTCCAACGCCGCCATGGCGGAGGAGACCCTCAAGGAAATTCAGGCCATCGGCGGTGAGGACTGCGCATTCGTCTATCAGGCGGATGTTTCCGATCCGGAGCAGGCCAAGGCCATGGTTAAGGCGACCTATGAGCGCTTCGGGCGCATCGACGGTCTGGTCAACAACGCTGCGCTTCAGAAGCAGTGGATGCTGGGCGAATATCCGCTCAAGGACTATGACCTGCTGATGCACGTCAACCTCGGCGGCTACATCAACATGATGCAGGCGGTTCTGCCTTATCTGAAGGAGACCAAGGGTTCCATCACCTGCATTTCCTCTGTCCACGGCAAGCGCCCCACCGACTTCGACCCGGTGTACGCCATGACCAAGGGCGGCATGCACATGCTGATGCGTGAAGCTGCCATCGAGTTCGCCAAGTACGGCGTGCGCGTGAACATGATCATGCCTGCGGGCGTGAAGATCGAGTTCAAGAGCGGCAATCCGCGCCCCTTCCCGAAGGCAAGCTTTGAGCTGCCTCAGGAGTTCTATGAGAAGTATCCTGCATATCCGCTGGGACGTATCGGCCTGCCGGATGACGATGGTTGGGCTTGCGTCTACCTGGCCTCCGAAGAGGCGGAGCACATCTCCGGCGCTAGCCTGCGTGCAGACGGCGCGGCCATGCTGCTGTAATTTCAAAACGCATTTTAAGGGATTTCCACAAAACGGAAGTCCCTTTTTTGTAAGGAGGCGATGGTGTGAAACGAATGCTGCAAAAGATGCTTTGCGTGGCAGCTGCGATCCTGATGCTGAGCGGCTGTGCGGAAAAGGAACCGAACACGCCCGATGTGCTGGTTCCTGCCGTGATGGTGGAAGGACAGGTCTATTGTACCACGGGAGAGGAGTTTCCCGGTGAGGTGGATGAGAGCGCTTTGCTGGGCAAGGTTTCCTCCGTCGTGCCGCTCAGCCAATGGCCGGAAAAGGAGGGCGAGGCCAACTTCGGCGAAACCGGCGCGCCCTATGCTCGGACGGAGGACGGGCTTGTCGTGCTGGTCGATCAGGAATGGACGCTGTTTACGCCCAAAGAGTAAACGAAAAAAGGCGTTGTCTTTGCCGAGAAACTGCAAAGACAGCGCCTTTTGTTTTTTTCAGTTGTCCGTCAGTCCCAGATCGCGCTCGAGCGCCTGCACGAAATTCATGTGCAGCTTCTGCTTTTCTGCCCAGAAGGCGCGCGCCAGCTCGGTGTACATCGGGTTGCGCTCGGGACGGCGGTAGAGCTTGCGGGTTTTGAAGCGCTCCAGTGTCCAGAGGTAGGATTGATCGCTCTTGGAGCCCTCCGCCATTGCATCCCAAACGATGCCCAGCGCGCCGCGCTCGTCGAGCATGTCCGCTTCCATCAGGATGATGTGCTCGATCGTGGTCTGGCCGGTTTGCAGCAGGTCGCGCTGCTGATGACCGGCGATCAGTGCGGCGGCGGTGTCCGCAAAGGCGGCGCTGTAACCGTGATGAACCAGATAGTCGCAGGCGATGTCCGCTCCCAGCAGATCATGCCCCTCCTTGAGCCGCTCCGGCGTGGCGCGAATCACGCCGATGTCATGGAAGAGTGTCGCCACCAGCGTCAGTTCTGCGTCTGCGTCCGGCCGGCAGGGGAGGATTCGCTTAGCCCAGCAGTAGCTGCGGTACATGTGATCTGCCCGGCTGCGGAAGGGGTAAGGGTCCAGAAATTGTTCCACTCCGCTCTCGTCCACCATGCGGCGAATGTCCTTCAGCATCGCTAAGTGTTTTGACTCCATCAGCGCGCCTCTTTCCTGAACATGAAGTTCATCATTTTTTTACAGTATAGCAGATGCGCTGAAAAAGACAATTCTTTTATGTCAAGTTTCGCTAAAAAATATTCCCCGGCGTAGGCAGCTCCTTGTGCAGAATCGTTTCGACTGCTTCGGCTATGCGGTCACAGGCGGCTTTTGCGGCGGAAAGATCGTCCGTCAGCAGTGCATCCTGCGTCTCCCGCAGCGCCAACGAGACCTCTTCCAAATCCTCGTGGATGGCGATGAACTGCCAGTGCGGCTCGGTTTTTTGCCATAGGGATTCAAACTCGGCAAGGCGTTGCCGAGTGGTTTCGGGATCATTTGGCAGCGCATCTGCCGCGGCCTGCGCGCAAGACGTCAGCTCCTGCGCCCGGTGCGCCATTCGCCCGATGCACACCGAACACGTCGCCACCAGCAGCAGCGCCAGCACGATCATTGCGATGTTCGTCCGCATCTTACCACCTCGCTTCTTCCGGCTTGAGCGCCTGCGCAAAGTGCACACGCTTTTCCTGCTTCTTCTGTGCGCAAATCACGCCGTCTGTATCGAGTGAGCAGAAATAGGTGTTTTCGATCCCCAGCTTGAAGCGGTGGAGCTGCTGCCGCAGCCAATCTGCGTTCAGTCCTGCGCTGCGCAGGCTGTCAGCCTGCAGCTTGCCGTCCAGGATCAGGTGCAGCGGCAGGTTTTCATAGGCGGGATGCAGATCCAGATCCTCCGGCGTAATATTTCGCTTGGCTGCAATGGGGAACACATTGACTTGCCCGGAGATTTCCAGCACCGCGCAGCCCACCTCGCTCAGATTCTGGATCCCGCGCTCGCGCACCTGCTCCATCAGCGCCGGGATCGTAAAGCCCTGCTTTTCCATCGCTTTCTGGTCGATCACACCGTCTTTGACCAGGATCGTCGGACGGCCGGAGAGCAGCTCCCGCGCCTTTTCGCACTTGAGCACCAACAGGGAAAAGATTGCGTAGCACAGCATCAGTGCCGCCATCGGCAGCACGCCGTAGAGCAGCGGAATGCCCACGTCCGACATGGGCGTGGCTGCAAGGTCTGCGATGATGACCGTGAACACCAGCTCAAAGGGCTGGAGCTGGCCGATTTGCCGCTTCCCCATCAGGCGCATCAGCAAAATCACCAGCACATACAGCGCGAGCGCCCGCACAAACATCGTCAGCATTCGAATATATTCCTCCTGTTCCGCTTTTTCTGCACAGGTAGTTTGTGGAAAACGCGGGATTTTGATGCAGAACGTTTCGCTTTTTTCGGAGATGTTTTTTTCAGCGGTGTTTACAATCTACAGAGTTTGTGATACGATTGGGATTGGGACGCTTGCGGTGCACTGTGCCGGCAGGCAGATCAAACAGAAAGGGCAAGGACGGAAAAAACGTGGCGAAACAAGAGAATTTGAAGGGCAACGGCATTACCGAAGGCGTGATCTGGAAGCAGCTGCTGCTCTACTTTTTTCCGATTTTGCTGGGAACTTTCTTCCAGCAGATGTACAATACCGTGGATGCGGTGGTGGTGGGTCAGTTTGTGGGCACGGAGGCGCTGGCAGCCGTCGGCGGCACGGCCGGCACGCTGATCAACCTGCTGGTGGGCTTCTTCGTCGGCCTGACCTCCGGCGCGACGGTCATCATCGCGCAGTTCTGGGGTAGCGGCGACATCCGCGGCGTGAGCAAAACCGTGCACACTGCTGTGGCGCTTTGCCTGGCCTGCGGCGCGTTTCTGACCGTGGTCGGCATCGCGCTCTCCCGTTGGGCGCTCTCCCTGATGAGCACCCCGGACGACGTGATCGAGCTTTCCGCGACCTATATGCGAATCTATTTTGCGGGCACGATCCCGTCCCTGATCTATAACATCGGCTCGTCGATTCTGCGCGCGGTGGGCGATTCCAAGCGCCCGCTCTATTTCCTGATCATCAGCTGCATCTGCAACATCATTCTGGACCTGGCCTTCGTTGTGGCGCTCAAACTCGGCGTTGCGGGCGTGGGCATTGCGACGATCCTCTCCCAGCTGATCAGTGCGGTGCTGGTCATGGCGACTCTGATGCGCTCCGAGACGGCGATTCGCTTTGTGCCGCGGCAGTTGGGCTTTTCCGGCAAGCTGTTGAAGGACATCGTCCGCATCGGTCTGCCCGCGGGCATGCAGTCCGTGCTGTATTCCATCTCCAACGCGATTCTGCAATCCACAGTCAACTCTTTCGGCACGACGGTCATCGCCGCCTACACGGCCTACGGCAAAATTGATGGTTTCTTCTGGATGGTCATCGGCGCGTTCGGCGTGTCCATCACCACCTTTGTGGGGCAGAACTTCGGCGCGCAGAAATTCGACCGCATGCGCAAGAGCACGCGCGTTTGCCTGTGCATGGCCTTCGGCACGACCTTCCTGATTGAGGCGCTGTTCTATTTCGGCAGCAGCTTTGTTATGCAGCTCTTCTCCCGCGACCCGGCGGTGATTGAGCAGGGCGTGCGCATCGCGCAGCACCTGGCTCCCTTCCTGTGCCTGTATGTCTGCGTGGAGATTCTTTCCGGCACCCTGCGCGGCACCGGCGACAGCATTGTGCCCATGATCATCACCTGCGGCGGCATCTGCCTGCTGCGTGTCTGCTGGGTGGCCTTTGTCGTGCCGCACCACCACGAGCTGCTGACGGTGCTGGACAGCTACCCCGTCTCCTGGGGACTTGCGTCGCTGCTGTTCATCCTGTATTATCTGTTTGGCGGCTGGCTCAAACGGCGCAAAAAAGCCATGGGCTTCCCGCTTGAAGAATCTGCAAAAAATGCTTGACAGATTCCGTAACCCATGGTATCATATATCATGTTCCCGGTGATTGGGACATGATTCGGTTCGTTGGCTCAGTTGGTAGAGCACATCGTTCACATCGATGGGGTCACTGGTTCGAGTCCAGTACGGACCACCATGAAAAGCTCTTATCTTGCAAAAGGTAAGAGCTTTTTATTTTGTTTTGAGAAGAGGATCGAGATGAAACTGTTTCGATATCGGAAGCCTTCGATGAAAACGGTATTGGGCATTACAAAAGCGAAGCAGGCTGTTGCCCGGGCGACGGGAATCCCGACGACAAAAGCAGGGCGAAAGCGCAAGGCGCTGAATGCTGTGACAGGCGGTGCATACGGGAAAGCGCAAAGGGCTCGGGCAGCGGTAAACCGTCCGATAAAGTGTGCAAAACATCCGGCGACTTGTCTTGGGTGCATTGTTTGGGTGCTGAGTGTGTCCGTGGGGATTTGCGTATTGTGCCTGGTCTTGTTTTGAAAAATGTTGAAAAAGAATTTGAGATAGAAAAGGGGTTCTCTCGCAAAATGCGGAGAGAACTCCTTTTTATGCTTTATGCCCGCCGATCTGGCTGTTGCGCTGGCGGGCGGTGGCGCCGTCTTCGAGGTTCATGCCCTTGAGGATGGCGTTTTTGCCGTAGCGGTGCTTGATGGTGAGGAGGGCTTCCTGAATCTGGCGCTCGCGGGCCTGCTTGGCCTCGTCGGCGGCGCGGCGGGCGTCCTCGGCGGCATAGTCGGTGAAGAGATCAAGCTGCTCGGGGGCGGAGAGAGGCGGAACGTCACTCTCGCGGAGCAGGCGGTTGGCGGAGATGGAAAAGCGGCGCACCAGCAGAAGCGGATTGGCGACGCGGTCGAAGATTTCCGTCACAGCCTGAACGATGCGGCGGGTGGAGGAGGTGTGGCGCTCCAGCGTGGCCGTGCCATGCGCGTGCCGGGGGATTTTGCGGCCATAGCGGTCGGTGATGATCTCACCGCGGTAACGGCTGCGGATTTCGGGGCGGGAGAGATTTTCCACATCGTAGCCGATATCCAGCGTGAGCTGATCGGTCACGATGCGCTTGTCTACCAGATCCAACGCCAGCAGATCGGCCATTTCCCGCACGACCAGCCGCGCTTTGTCAAAGGGATAGGGCTCTTGCAGCACCTGGCCGGAGCAGATGCTGTTATCACTACAACCGGCAAGGAGTACAGGTTAAAAGAAGCTTTAGAGTCTGTACTTGAAAAGTATGATTACATTATCGTTGATACTCCTCCGGCCTTAGGTGTTCTCACAATAAATGCACTTACAGCGTGTACAAGCGTCATCATACCCGCACAGGCAGATATTTATAGTTTACAGGGCATTAGTCAGCTTTACACAACGATAGATACAGTAAGGAAATACTGCAATCCTTCATTGGTTGTTAAGGGTATTTTACTAACAAGATATAGCCCAAGGGCCATTTTGAGCCGTGATATAGCGGAAATAATAGCACAAACAGCTCAAAGCCTTAACACGAAATTATTTAAGTCTACCATACGTGAATCTATCTCAGTGAAAGAAGCACAAGCCAGCCAGCAAGATATTTATAGTTACGCTCCCAAGGGCAATGCGACTTTGGATTATACAGCATTCGTTGATGAGGTATTAGAAAGGAGCTAAGAAAATGGCACCTAAAAAAAGTTTTAAAGAGAATCCTGCATTGCAGTTTATAAGCTCTTCTGCGGTTAATAATACACAAGATACATTAAATACATATGATACTTATGATAAACAACAAAGTGAAAACCTCGGAGGAAAAAAAGAAAGAAAGTCCAAAAGGCTTAACCTGCTTTTACAGCCCTCTATGTTGGAAGACTTGTCTAAGATAGCTTATATGAAACAGACCAGTGTAAATGATCTGATAAATACGATAATAAAAGATTATTCCTCTGAACATGCTGATGTCGTTTCCCGGTACAACCAGATCTTCACCGAAAATGGCCAATAATATATGACGTGGACCAAGTATAAGGACAAGCTATCTTTCTGCCATGATGTTAAAGCAAGAGATGACTTTTACCTCAACTTCTGCAAATATACATTAGCGGAAGTTGAAATCATATAACGTCCTTTACGTCGATTGACGACAACGGGGGGATAAAATAATGAATTCCAGTGTAAAGAAGATACTTAAAAGGGGTACCGCTTCCGGTGAAGAGATAGGACGGTTAATGATACAAGACCTTGTAAGGTCCTGCTCTAATACAGTGAAGAGCAAACGAAACAATGATGGATTATTAACAGACGAAGAGAAAGGATCTCTCGTGAGTATGTTAAACGATCCTCAAGATATAAAAGCCTATAACGACTTCAGATATGTGCATGAATACCTGGTTCATGTGCCCACCTTGTTTATGCTAAATATACAGACGGCAAAGACTATATATCTACAGTTAGATCACATTTTCACAAGTTTATTTGACGCTGAATATATAAACTCTTGTATTTCCCTTCAGCCATATATTCTAACTAAAAAGCAATATAACGAACAGAAGATCAAAGACTTTGACGAAAAGATGAATTTGAAGTGTACGGCTGAAGAACTTATTTTAAATTCAGTAGAGTACTACGTTGATCAGTATGAATCAGGAAAGAAGACTATATTTAACAAGTATTTCAATAATGCCAAGAAAAAACCGTTAACGAACTACCGTATTAAAAATAGACCTATATTAGATTATGAGGGTATGAGCCCTAGGGGATCTTACGTCCTACCAGATGGGAGAACAAACGTCAGCATGACCCTTGAAGAATGGAGCAATGAAGTATTTAACTGCATGAATCAAGGTCAAATGCCTAGATGGGTAGCTAATGATGAAGAGAATCTATATTCAGCCATACAAACAGCTTCATTCTTTTACGCTAGTTGGGAGACTAACAGCAAAAAAACGATATTTGAGTTTATCTCAGATTTCCCAGAACTCTATAATGCCTTAGTAGACGATCTTGTAGAAAAAGGCATAGATAGAGATGCCCTTAATCCGCAACATATTTTCGATGTTGAATTCAGCTTCAGCGACTTATATAGCAAAAAGATCCCTTGGGTAGTAGAAAAAGTAGACTTCTTTAAACCTAAAGGCACCTGTGGTGTAGCTATATTAGATACCGATACAACTAAACTACTTACTAAAGCAGGACAGATAGACAAAGATGGAGACTACTACGGTTCAAGACATCCATATTTATTTTTTGCAAAGCGTTTCATGGCCGAAACGGTGTTGAAAGAACGTACAGAAGAAATAAGACATCTATTAGAAGAGTATATGGCAGCCTTAAAACTGTGCTTTGCCATACATACGGGTGTGGAGTTAATCGGAGAGTTCATAAAGGTTCCTGATGTCACCAATCTTATAGGCGATGTTGAGACAGCCCAGATTGAATCGTTAAATAGCTTAATGTCCATAATTCCTGATATGATATATAGATATAATACTTTCGAAGAAGAACGTCCTGCTAAAGAGCTAAAGAAAGAGTTGGAAGAGTTATTACAGCCAATAGAAATAGAGCTCTTAAAACCAACTAGTGCTGCAATAGAAAATGCAAGGAAGAATATAGACTTTACCACTATTCAGGGCAACGCAAAGAAGTTGTACGCCCTGTTGCTAAGTGGAGGCGAATAGGCATGAATGAATCAAAGATAGATACATGTTTAATAGAGAACATTCCCGAACATTTTATGCCTGCTCCAGACCCTACAAAAAGATTTACTCCTATGTTGCAAGGTGTTGGGACAAACACTCTTGCGAAGACCAGTACCACTAAAAGAAGTCCTAAAGTAGACGAAATAACAGGGGTAGCAACTATTAACGATGGAACTTCCACAATTTTTATAGAGAATTATAACAATCTAAAAGGTGGATTACGTATAAGCACGCAAAAGCTTTTAGACGCATTTACTATACAGTTAACACAGCAGAATTCTTATAAGAACAACAGAAATTTAAATACGACTGTAATTATTCCATTGAAAGATTATATACAACAATGTGGTGTTGACCTAAAAGAAAAGCCAACGAATACTCCCGAAGAAGCTGAAAAGGAGAAAAAGCGTATAAAAGCTCTTATAGACAATAATCGTAAGAAGATAAAACAGGATTTAGAAACGCTTTTTAATATCTCTATGGAATGGCAAGAATCAAGGGGAAACGACACAAAAGATTTTGATAGAATGCGAATATGTGATAGGGTAGCAATAAGGTCAGGCAATATTATACTCAATTTTACCCTTCCAATGGCAGAATACTTAAACAACGCCTATATAATGCAGTACCCATTAGCTCTTTTAAAAGTAGAAGAAAGGAACCCCAACAGCTATAGAATAGGAAGAAAATTAGCTTTACATAACAGCATAGATAACAATCAAAACAAGGGGACATCTGATATCATCAGCGTCAAAGCCCTTTTAGAATGTGCTCCAGATATCATAACCTACGACGAGGTACAGAATACTGATAGAGGCCACTGGAATGAAAGAATTAGACTGCCTCTTGAAAGGGCATTAGACAGCCTTGTAGCCGATGGTGTTGTTTCGTTTTGGGAGTACTGTAATCACTCAAAGGAATGTTTATTAGATAGCCAACTTGAAATCAAAAGTTATGAGGATTTCAGCAACTTATTTATTCACTTCCAAATGAATAACGCCCCAGATCATGTTCTCCGGTTACAAGCTAAAAGACAAAGAACAAGCAGATATAAGGCGAAAGGGGCCATTCAGAAAAGGAAAAAGCAATAAACAAAACAATTAAAGACTAATTTGTGTCAGCACTGCTGTCACAATTACTGGACGAACTATCTAATGAGTCCATCATAAATTCGTAGTGAAGAATCGAAAAAAGGCTTAGTTAAAGGTGCAGCACCACTGTACCTTTATTTTTTACGCTTATTAGACAAAACGTTTCTAGGAGATCACTCTCTTTTTATAAAGGCCGATGCAACTCAAAACATTAATTTTTTAAATAACTTAAATACTGCAACCTCCTGCTAAAATAAGGATTAACGGCCTTATAGAACTGCAACTGAAGAACAATATAATATTACTACGCCCTAAAGATACGTGTTAATTTGTCCAAATTATCTATTAAATCGCTCTAAATTTTGATGAATACATAACACTAGTATAAAACCATGTAGAGATAAAAACTCTCGTTATAGGGCATTCTACGGCCTCATACAACGCCCCACAAACTCCAATTAATAAAGATCAAAGTAATAATACCTCCATTCTTCTTGGCCAATTAAAAAAATATTCCCGGAGTTTTCGGAGTCCCTAAAAAAGGACCCGAACCTTAACATTTCTTAACATTCCAACCAGTACATATAAAGAACGTAGCCTCCTTGCTTGTTTTCTATGGTACAGGTGAGAGATTACACTCTAGAAGACTTTAAATTGTATTTTAAAGTGAGGTTTTGTTAGGTTTTCATTTTGGTTTTATCCGAGTTTTCCAAGTCATTAAAAAGGATGATGTTTAAAGTCAGTATAGATTACAAATCAAAAAACATAGGTCATTTCCACAAAAGAACCTATGAAAACCTATTATACTGGGACATTAAAGTCTATGGAAGGAAATGAGCTTAATTTTATTTTAGTAAAACTACACTGATGTTGGGGTTCGTAAGCACCTCTACCAATAAGAATCTTATTAAGAGGACCCAATACTTACAAATCGGACATTCCGGACACCATAAAAAAGGACAAGACCATATTTAAACGGTCTCATCCTTTGAACAATTTTTAAGCAATTGATATACAACTTAGCAAAACCCAACCTTAAAAAGCCTATTATGACCGGCTTCATATAGATATACAAGCGAATTTTAGGCCCTTAAACTATTAGATCAATATTCCTTGTTTTCGACGTTTTCCGGATCATGCCATTCTTTCAAAACCGCTTCCACCTGTGCAATCAATTCTTCCTTGTTGGGGATAACATAAGTATAGCGTGAAGCAAAAATATTATTGGAAAGACCGCCAAGCGCATATTCAGCAGCTACGCTTTCTTTGTCGGTACAGAGAATGATACCAATGGGTGGATTATCGTCAGGATCATTTACTTCGGCCGCATAGTAGTTAAGATACATATTAAGCTGTCCGACTGCTTCAGGCAGTAGCTTTACCGTTTTAAGCTCGATCAGCACATAGGCACGAAGAGGCTTGTTGTAAAATACCATATCCACATAGTAATGAGTATTGTTCAACGTTACACGTTGCTGCGTTCCGACAAACATAAAGCCACGCCCTAATTCTAAAAGGAACTTTTCAATCTGTTGAACAAGGGATTTTTCTAACTCGCTTTCCATTATAGGCTTATTTTCGGGTATGCCCAAAAACTCAAATACATATGGATCCTTGATAATATCGCTAGCAGAGGTCATTTCAATGCCATGCTGGGCAAGAGCAAGCACTGTTTCTTTGTTTGCTTTACCGTTAGACAAGAGCAGTCTTTCATACAGAGAAGTCGCTATCTGTCGCTTCATTTCACGAACCGACCAACCGGAATTAACTGCTTCCTTTTCATAAAAGCTGCGTTTGTCCTCGTCCGAAATAGAAAGCAATTCGCAGTAGTGTGACCAGCTCAATTTGCCAGACGGTGTCTGGCATTTTTGATAGGCAATATAAAAGGCTCTCATATTTTGAAGATTTGACCTTGAAAATCCCTTTCCGAACTCTCTTGTCAGTATTTTAGACACTTCTTTTAATGTTTGTTGCCCATATTCGGCACGTTCTTTACTTTGCTGTTCATGTTCCACTATGATACGCCCGATATTCCAATAGGCAGTTAAAAGTTCGCTATTCACCTGCTGAGCTACATTTAGACGCGCAGATTGCAATACTTCCTTGATCTCATTCATCATATCGCTATACTTCGCCGTCTCATTCATGGTATATTTTCTCCTTATTTCCGCTACCTACGTTTAACCATAATAGGTTTATTACGTATTTCTCCTGCTTT
>ERZ827168.2581-NODE-2581-length-20704-cov-6.902174_pt1 | contig 20704 bp, 18 predicted proteins | sample MGYA00519868_ERZ827168 | MGnify/ENA primary metagenome ERZ827168 (study PRJEB31778, sample SAMEA3449271) | human gut metagenome | biome: human gut; feature: human-associated habitat; material: faeces | place: United Kingdom | collected 2010/2012 ...
CAGATGCGTTCATCGTGACCTCCGGCGTGTACGAGCGCTATTTTGAAGAAAACGGTGTGCGATATCACCATATCCTCGACCCCAAGACCGGCTGCCCCGCGGAAAGCGGGCTCGTCAGCGTGACCGTGCTGTGCGAGAACGGCGCGTGGGCGGACGCGCTCTCGACGGCGTGCTTCGTCCTTGGCCCCGACGGCGCGCTTGCGCTGCGCGACGATCTTGCCGACCAGGGGACGGATTTTGAGCTCATTTTAGTCACCGACGATGGCCGCGTGCTCTACACCGACGGCCTTGCCGACGCCTTCACGCCGAACGACGAAAGCGGGTACACGTATGAAGCGCTCGCCTAAGCTGAAGCCGACGAAGTGGGACGCGCTCGTCGTGCTCGCGGTGCTGCTGCTCACGCTCGGGCTCGCCGCAAGGCCGTATTTTGCGGCCAGATCGGCGGGCGAGCTGACGGTCAGCGTCACCATCGACGGCGAGACCGTTGAGCACTGCGCACTCAGCAATTATGAAGGCGGCACGTATGAGAGCCGCGGCTACACGCTCACCGTCGCTGTGGAAAACGGTGCGGTGCGCGTGAGCGAAAGCGACTGCCCGAATCAGGACTGCGTGCACTCCGGCGCGATCTCGCGCGCGGGACAGAGCATCGTGTGCCTGCCCGCCCGCGTGGCGGTCACGCTGGAGGGCGCGGCGTCCGACTATGACCTGATCGCGGGGTGAGCGCATGAAGATCAAAACAAGAGAGCTGACGCTCTGCGCGGTGCTCGCGGCGCTCGCACTTGCGCTGTCCTACATGGAGTCGTTTTTTCCGCTCGCGCTCATTGTGCCGCTGCCGGGCGTCAAGCTGGGGCTTGCGAACATCGTCACGCTTTACGCGCTCTATGCCCTCGGCTTTCCAAGCGCGCTTGCCATATTGCTCGTGCGCTGCACGCTCGGCGCGCTGTTCGCGGGCAACGCCTCGGCACTGCTGTTCTCGCTGCTCGGCGGGCTGGCGGCGCTTCTGGCGATGGCGCTTTTGCGCAAGGCGAAAGGACTCAGCATCTTTGGCGTTTCCATCGCCGGTGCGGCGGCGCATAACATAGGGCAGGTCTGCGCCGCGATGCTGACGCTCGGCTCGAGCGCGCCGCTCTATTACCTGCCGTTTCTGCTGCTGGTGTCGCTCTTCACGGGCGCGTTCAGCGGCCTTATTACCGCGTGTTTGTTCCGCGCGATGGCGCACACACCCTACGGGGCGAAGGGAGAGAATCACCATGGATAAAAAGGACGAAATTATCCTCCAGCAGCTTGACGTTATCCGCACGATGACGCAGAACAGCCTCAATCGCATGGGCAGCGACTTCTGGGGCGCGCCACTGACGCCGGACGCGCCGAGATCCGCCGCGCCCAAAGCAAACGCGCCGGGGCGCACGGACGGCGCAAAGCCCGAGAAGACCACCGTCTCCACAGGCGCGGACGAGAAGAAAGAAGAGGAAGCGCCGCTTCCCCCGCCGGAGAAGATCGAAGATCTCAAGGCGGAGCTGGACGGCTACGTTGGGCTCGGCGAGGTCAAGCGCGAGGTGAATAACCTCATCAACATGGCGACTGTCTTTAAGCGGCGCGAGGAGATGGGGCTTCCCAACGCGGACTTTTCGCTCCACATGGTTTTTACCGGCAACCCCGGCACGGGCAAGACGATGATCGCGCGTTTGATGGCGCGCATCTACCGTTCGCTCGGCATACTCTCGAAGGGACAGCTTGTCGAGGTCGACCGCAGCGGCCTTGTCGCGGGCTATGTCGGTCAGACGGCCATCAAGACGAGCAAGGTCATCGAAAAGGCGCTCGGCGGCGTGCTGTTTATCGACGAGGCTTACGCCCTCAACGGCAAGGGTGACAACGACTTCGGTCAGGAGGCCATCGACACGCTCCTCAAGGCGATGGAGGATCACCGCGACGACCTTGTGGTCATCGTGGCGGGTTATGACGGCCTGATGGAGAAATTCATTCATTCGAACCCCGGTCTTGAGTCCCGCTTCAACCGCTACCTGCACTTTGACGACTATTCGCTCGACGAGATGCTCGAAATTTTCAAGATGCGCTGCCGCAAGTCGCTCTACACGCTCTCGCCCAACGCTGAGGAGGACGTGAAGGACTTTATCCGCGACGAAAACGCCGACGGTGTGACCTTCGGCAACGCGCGCGGCGTGCGCAACCTCTTTGAGCAGATCTTGACCGCGCAGGCCAACCGCCTTGCGAAGATGGAGCACTTCACGAAGGAAGACCTTATGACCCTCACACGCGACGATGTCCTCCACGCCCGCGGCATGGAGGAGGACATGACGGCAGCCGAGGTCGAAGCGGGCCTTGCAGAGAAAAAAGAAACGCCCTCCGGCGCAGAAGCGCCGAAGGACGAAGCGTGATTCGATTCAAATAAAAAGGGCAGAGATGCATCGCATCTCTGCCCTTTTTCATTATTTGTCAATGCTTGCCATGTGCTCGAGCAGGCGGACAACCATGCTGGAATAACCCCATTCATTGTCGTACCAGGCGATCAGCTTGACGAAGCTGTCGTCGAGCATGATGCCGGCGGTCTCGTCGAAAATGCTCGGGTGCGAGTTGGCGACAAGGTCCTGAGAAACAATCTGGTCGCTCGTGTAGGCGAGAATGCCCTTGAGGGGACCTTCGCTTGCGCGCTGAATGGCCTCGCAGATCTCCTGATAAGTGGTCGGTCTCTTGAGCTGTGCGGTCAGGTCGACGACGGAAACGTCAGCCGTGGGAACGCGGAAGCTCATACCGGTCATCTTGCCCTTGAGCTCGGGAATGACCTTGCCGACAGCCTTGGCAGCACCCGTGGAGGAGGGAATGATGTTGTTGAAGACCGAGCGGCCGGTGCGCCAGTCGCTGCCGCCGCGGGCATCAACGGTCTTCTGCTTGGACGTGGAGGCATGAATGGTAGACATGAGCGCGCGCTCGATGCCGAACGTATCGTTGATGACCTTGGTGAGGGGAGCTAAGCAGTTGGTGGTGCAGGAGGCGTTGGAAACGACCTTCATATCGGGGCGCAGCAGCTCGTGGTTGACGCCCATGACGAACGTGGGGGTTTCTTCGTCCTTGGCGGGCGCGGTCAGAATGACCTTCTTCGCGCCGCCGACAAAGTGTGCGGAGGCCTTTTCGGTGGTGGTGTAAACGCCGGTAGACTCGATGACGTACTCAACGCCGTAGTCAGCCCACTTGATCTGCGTAGCGTCAGCCTCGCTGAAGATGTGGATCTTGTGACCGTTCAGGATCAGATTCTCGCCGTCGTGCTCGACCGTGCCGTTGAACTGGCGGAACACGGAGTCGTACTTAACGAGATAGACCATGTAGTCAAGGTCTGCCTTGCGCAGATTGATGCCGCAGATATCAAACTTCTCGGGATGCTCGGACATGATGCGCAGCACAACGCGACCGATGCGACCGAAACCGTTGATGCCCACTTTGATAGCCATAATGATAACCCTCCACGAAAGTGTGTTCGTATTTTTCGGAGCTTCGCCCCACTTTGTATGTTCATTATAGCATGGAGGATTTTTTTGTCTGCCCCTTTCCTGAAAAAAGGTGACCGAACTTCACCGCACAAATATGTGTATAATATCTAAAAACAAGGAAAAGTATTTGTATATCTTCGCCAAATATTCCATACATTTCAAACATTTGAAGCATGTTCTTGTGCATAAAACAGCACGGTTGGCAACGAAAATGACGGCTATCCTGCAAAACAGACAGGTGGCGGTACGAGTCGGCTGCGCACAAAAAAGGAAGGACAGCTTTAGCTGTCCTTCCTTATCGTGAGAAACGTTACGCAAGCGCTGCGGTAATGATCGCCATGGAGTAGACCTCCTGAGCGTTGCAGCCGCGGGAGAGGTCGTTGATCGGCGCGTTCAGACCGAGCAGGATCGGGCCGTAGGCGGCAAAGTTGCCCAGGCGCTGGGCGATCTTGTAGCCGATGTTGCCGGCGTTGATGTCGGGGAAGATGAAGGTGTTGGCGTGGCCGCCGACCGCGTCGGTGATGTGCTTGGTCTTGGCGACAGCCGGAGAGACCGCCGCGTCGAACTGGAACTCGCCGCCGATCGGGGTGTCGGGCATGAGGGCCTTGGCCTTCGCGCAGGCATTGCGCATCTTGTCGACGTCCTCGCCCTTGCCGGAGCCGAGGGTGGAGTAGCTCAGGAAAGCGACCTTCGGGTCAACGCCGAAGATCTTGGCGCAGGAAACGGTCTCCTTGCAGATCTCGACGAGCTCGTCCTCGTTGGGCTTGATGTTGATGGCGCAGTCGGCCATGGCGAGCACTTCGTTCTCGCCGGAAGCGGCGGGACGGACCATGATGAAGCAGGAAGAGACGATCTTGTTGCCGGGCTTGGTCTTGATGAGCTGGAGCGCGGGACGGACGGTATCGGCGGTGGAGTAGGTGGCGCCGCCGAGCAGGCAGTCGGCCTTGCCCATCTTGACGAGCATGGTGCCGAAGTAGTTGCTCTTCTTGAGCGCGGCGCGGCACTCGTCGGCGGTCATCTTGCCCTTGCGCAGCTCGACCATCTTGTCGACCATCTCGTCCATGCCGTCGTAATTCTCGGGGTCGATGATCTCGGCACCGCGGATGTTGAAGCCGATGTCCTCAGCGGCGGCGGCAATCTCATCGGGGTTGCCGACGAGCACGGGCTTTAAGAAGTTACCGGACAGCAGACGGGCGCTCGCTTCGAGAATGCGGGGGTCGGTACCTTCGGTGAAAACGATCGTTTTGGGGCTCTTTTTCAGCGTGCTGATCAGTTGTGCAAACATGTTGATTCCTCCTGATATATGATGTGCCGGTCAAGCGGGCACAGATTTACGGATATAGTATACACCCACTTTTTCACCCTCTCAAGGAAAAATAACGCAAAATTCATGCAAAAGTTTACAAATTTTCCAAACTCTTCCGACACTTTAGCAGTATCATTTCCCTAAAAAGGCTTGACGAAGCCTCAAAAAGCAAGTATACTGAATGATGGTTACAAAATGTAACTTTTTTTACGTTGGCCCATTCTCTAAGGAGTTTTGATATGTCAGAACAGAAAAAAACGACCTCCCGGCGCAGCGGCGCGCCTTCACAGCGCCGCCGTTCAAGCACCGCGCAGCAGAGACAGACTGCAAAGCGCGGCGGTATGCCGCCGTGGCTGCACGAATGGATCGCGCAGCTTGCGATCGTCTGCGCCACGATCGGCGCGCGGATCCGCCGCATCGGCCCGCGCGCGCGTACGGTCATGCGCGAGAGCAAGGCGCGCAACTTCCCCGAATCCAACCGCTTTCTCGTGCAGGTGTTTCTCGTCATCGGCGGAATGATCCCGATGTGGCACGCACTGCTGCACGAAAGACTGCTGGCGCTGCGCCGCCAGCGCAACCATGCCGCCGGCGAGCATGAAGAGCGCTGGCACGCACGGCGCGTGAATCCCTTCTACTTCATCGGCGGCGCGGCCGCTGTGGCCGCGATCGCGCTGTTCTTCTCGTTTTACACGATGGGAACGACCGTGGTGTACAACGGCAATGTAGTCGATACGGTGGGCAGCGCCTCGCAGGCGCGCCGGGCCGCGGCGAAGCTGGAGAGCATCACCACCGAAACGCTCGGCACGGTCTACAAGATCGAGGACGGCGCCATTCATTATGCCACCGCCTTTGTCCGCCGCAGCGATGTGACGGACGCTACGACCTTCGAGCAGGATCTTGCCGACGAGCTCGGTCAGGTGACCTATGGCTACTCTCTCTATGTTGACGATGAGCTGATCGGCTCGACGGAATACGCCGGCGCGCTTGATGAGCTGCTGGAGCAGATCAAGCAGATGTATGTCTCCGCCGATACGCTGACAGTTGACTTTGTGGAAAACGTCCGCATTGCGGAGGGATATGTCCCGACGGAAAGCGTGATGAATCTCGGCGAGATCGCCGAGATCCTGAATTCGACCAAGACGGGCGAAGTGACCTACACGGTCGTCAAGGGCGACACCTGGGGTCAGATTGCCAACAGCCACGGCATGTCGTCCGCCGAGCTCGAAGCACTGAACCCCGGCTACGACATCAACCGCATTCACATCGGCGATGCGCTGACGCTCTCAAACGCCGTGCCGTACCTGACTGTTAAGGTCACCGAGCGGCAGAACTATGTCGAGGACGTCAACTACGATGTAAGCTATGTGGACGATGCGTCCATGTATCAGGGCGATGAGCGTGTGATCTCCAAGGGCGCTTTCGGTAAGGCCGATATCGTGGCCGACGTCACTTATATCAACGGCGAGGAGCAGGAGCGCACGGTCATTTCCTCCGTCACACTCTCCGATCCCGTGGTGGAAACGCGCGCACGCGGCACGAAGGTGCGTCCCACCTGGTATCCCACCGGCAGCTTCCGCTGGCCGTGCTCGGGCCGCATCACCTCGTACTTCGGCTATCGCAACACCGGCATTCGCGGCGCGACGACGAACCACAAGGGTATCGACATTGCCTGCGCGCGCGGTACGCCGATCTACGCCGCCGACGGCGGACGCGTCATTTTCTCCGGTTATAAGGGCGCGATGGGCTATGTCGTGATTATCGACCACAACAACGGCTATGTGACCTATTACGAGCACAACGGTTCGCTGCTCGTTTCGGCGGGTCAGACCGTCTACAAGGGCCAGCAGATCGCCAAGGCGGGCCGCAGCGGCGTCGCCAGCGGCGTCCACTGCCACTTCGGCATTCAGAGAAACGGTTCGTATGTGAACCCGCTGAACTACCTTAGCTAAAAAAACAAAGGACAGATGGCACAAGCCATCTGTCCTTTATTTTAATAAGTTTGCGTTTCGCTTTTCTTTTACTGCGCCGAGAGCGCGTGGCGGACTTCGCCGGTGAAGTAGAGCGAGCCCCAGGAGCAGATGGCGTCATCTTTGTCTGCCATGGCGAGCGCGCGGCGAACGCCGTCGTCGGTGTCGGCGGCAGGAATGGCGGGCACGCCCTGCGCGTTCAGCCAGCCGGCAAGCTCGTTTTCATCGAGTGCGCGCGCAGACGGCGGCGTGATGACGACAAAGGCCTTCGCAAGCGGCAGGGCGCGGCGCAGCATCTGCTGCCAGTCCTTGTCGCGCAGAACGCCCGTGAGGAAGATGAGCTTCTTGTCCCCGTAGAGCGAGGAGAGGGACGCCATCAGCGCGTCCGCGCACTGGGGATTGTGCGCGCCGTCCACGATGAAATCGGGGCTGCGGCGCAGAAGTTCGAGCCGCCCCGGCCACTGTGCGGTGGAGAGACCCTGATCGATGGCCGCATCGGTGAGCTTGTCCCAGCCGCGCTCGCGCAGGGCAAAGCTTACGTCGACGACCGTGAGCGCGTTCAGAAGCTGATATTCGCCGAGGAGACGCAGGTGGAACGGGCCGTGTCCGCGGTAGCGGAAAACCTGCCCGTCGAGCGAGGAGGAAATGCGCGTAAGCTCGCTCTGCGCGGTGATGGTGAGGGGGACGTCCTCGCGCGCGCAAGTCTCACGCGCGACGTTCTCAACGCCCTCCGTCTGGCCGAAGAGCACGGCGTGCGCGCCATGCTTGATGATGCCGCACTTCTCCGTTGCGATCTTCTCAAGCGTGTCGCCGAGAATGGCGGTGTGCTCAAGGCCGATGTTCGTCACAACGCAGACCTCGGGCGCGGGAATGACGTTCGTGGAGTCCATGCGCCCGCCGAGACCGACCTCAAGAGCGACGATGTCGCACTGCTCCTGTACGAAGTAGAGGAAGGCGATGGCGGTCATGATCTCAAAGCCTGTGGGCATTTCGCTCATGCCCTCCGCCGCTGTGCGCACGGTGTTCGTGAGCGCGATGAGGGAAGCGTCGTCGATCTCGCGCCCGCACACGCGCATGCGCTCGTGGAAGCGCAGCAGGTGCGGCGAGGTATAGAGTCCCGTGCGGTACCCCGCGCTTTGCAGCACGGAGGCGAGCATCGCAGCGGTCGAACCCTTGCCGTTCGTGCCGGCAATGTGGACGAATTTGAGCTTTTCCTGCGGGTTGCCGAGCAGGCCCAGCAGCTCATACGAGCGGGACAGGCCCGGCTCGCTCTGCTCCCAGTTGTCGAATTGCAGATATTTGAGGGTCTCTTCGATGGTTTGCAGTTCTTTCACATTGTTCACCTGTATTTCTTTAAAATGCGGCGGAAGCGTCAGCCTCCGCCGATGGAATATCGTGTTACCGGTCGATCTTGCGCAGCGCTGCGGTGAATTCTCCGGGCAGCGGGCAGGAGAGCGAAACAAGCTCTTTTGTCCGTGGGTGAATGAATTGAAGCCCCACCGCGTGCAGGCACTGCCCCGTAAGGCCGGGGACGGGCTTTTTCGCGCCGTACACCGTGTCGCCCAAAATCGGGTGGCCGAGGTAGGCCATGTGCACGCGGATCTGGTGCGTGCGCCCGGTCTCGAGCCGGCACTGCACGTGCGTATAGCCGGGGTAGCGCGCGAGCACCGTCCAGTGCGTCACCGCGCGCCGTCCGCCGGGCACCACCGCCATGCGCTTGCGGTCACGGCTGTCGCGCGCGATGGGCGCGTCCACCGTACCGCTGTCCTCGCGCAGGTTTCCCACCACGATGCACTCGTAGGTGCGCGCGAGCGTGTGGTCTGCAAGCTGGGCGGAGAGGAACTGGTGGGCATAGTCATTTTTTGCCGCGATGATGAGCCCGCTCGTGTCGCGGTCGATGCGGTGCACGATGCCGGGGCGCAGCGCGCCGCCGACGCCGGAAAGGCTTGCGCCGCAGTGAAATAAAAGCGCGTTGACGAGCGTCCCGTCCGGATGCCCCGGCGCGGGGTGGACAACAAGACCGCTCGGCTTGTTGACAACGATCACATCGTCGTCCTCGTAGACAACGTCGAGCGGAATATCCTGCGGCACAGCGTCGATGGGCGCGGGCTCCTCGGGGGTGAACTCGAGGGTTTCATTCCCTGTGAGCTTGAGGCTCTTGCTCGGCACTTTGCCGCTGACGAGCACACGCCCTTCTTCAATGGCTTTCGCCGCCGCCGAGCGCGTCAGATCCTCCATGGCGCGGGCGAGAAAGGCATCGAGCCGCGCGCCGCGGTCTTCTTCACTTGTTTGCAGCAGGATCGGTTCCATCGGTCTTGTTCTCCCGGTGTTTCTCGTCGTATTTTCCGTAAAAGGCGAGGTAGTAAATGAGCGCGCAGATCGTACCGCACACGACGAACACATCTGCCACGTTGAAAACGGGAAAGTCCATGAACATCGTGTCGAGCATATCGACAACGTAGCCAAGGCGTACGCGGTCGATGAGGTTGCCGATGCCGCCGCCCAAGATGCACGCGAGCGACCACTGGCCGAGCGGATGGCGCACGACCTTCACAAGCAGCCACGCGAGCACACCCATGCCCACCGCCGTCAGAATGATGAGCAGCCACCGCGCGCCGGAAAAGCTCGACCACGCCGCGCCGTAGTTGTGCACGCGCGTGAGCCGCAGCAGCGGCGGCAGCAGCGGCTGCGACTGGCCGAGCGTCATTGTATTCACAACGAGCCATTTGACGGCCTGATCCGCCGCCACGCACAAAACCGCCGCGAGGGCAAGGCAGACCGCCTTGCCCTTTGCACGCCGGTAAAAGCAGAAATATAAAATTGCCATCAGCGCGAGCGCGCCGAAAAAGCTCCACAGGATCGGCGGCGCGATGCTGCCGCTGACCATGATGACCGTCTCGCCGTCTGCGCCGCCGATCACGCCGATGTTGTTCATGTGTTCCCCTCTTCCTCCGCGGCGTTGTTTTCCGCAGGCGCTTCTTCCGCTTTTGCGACCTTCACGATCACAAGCTCCTCTGCCGCAGCGAGCGCGGCCTTTTCCTCTTCGTCAAGCGGCAGTGCCTCGCTCAGCTCGTGTGCGGTCTCCGGCACGACGAGGTAGCTCACACTATCCTCTGCCTCGACGTACACAGCCATGCCGTGCTCGCGCAGGAAATCCGCCGCCTCGGGCAGATCAAGCGTGATGACGGCGTAATCGCTGTCTGCGTCGGCGGAACGGTCAGCGGTGCTGTCCTCCGGCACGCCTTCGTAGAGGAAGTCCTCGTCAGCGAGCGCGCTGTCCTTCTGCACGGCGGCGTAGGTATAGGAATAGCCGTCGTTCGCCGCGCCGCCGGCGGCATCGTCCATGGCGCTGCTGTTGTCGGCGGCTTCGTTCGCCGCGCTGTCGCTTTTGCTGGTCATCGCGGGCAGGATCTTCAGTGCGGCGGCCGAGATCACCACGAGCGCAAAGCAGGCGGCGAGCACGCGCGGCCACGCGCGGCGGCTGCGCTTTTTTGCGCGCTCCTCTGCATGCACCCGGTCGAGCACACGCTCGGCAAAGCCATCCGGCGCGTCAAGCTCCGGCAGCTCTTCAAACATCGTGTGCAGGATCATCAGCTCCGAGAGAGCATCCCGGCAGCTTGGGCAGTGCTCCACGTGGGCGAGCAGCTCGCCCCGTTCTTGTTCGTTCAATTCTCCGTCCACGAAGGCAGAGAGCGCGGCGCCATACGCTTCGCAACATTTCATTTGGCGCTCATCTCCTTTTGATTACATTCTGTAACTTTTGACGAAGCAATTTCAAAAAAGTTCCCGCTTCCAGATAAAAAATTGCGCAGCAGCACGCGGCCCCGGCTGATGCGGGACTTGACCGTGCCCAGCTCAAGCGACGCGCTCTCAGCGATCTCCGTGTAGCTCAGCCCCTCGATCTCACGCAGAATGAGCACCTTTCGGTATTCCTCCGGCAGCGCCGAGAGCCCTTCCTGCAAGAGCTTTTGCGCCTCGCGGTGCTCCACGGCATCCTGCGGACGGGGCGCAGGATCGACCGCGTCGAGAAAGAGCTCCTCATCATCGAGCGACAGGCTGCTGCCCTGCTTCTTGCGCCGGCGCAGCAGATCGATGCAGGCATTGGAGGCTAAACGGTAGATCCACGTGGAGAGCGAGGATTCCTGCCGGAACCGGTCGATCCCGCGCCAAAGCGCGAGGAAGGTGTCCTGCGCAGCCTCCTCGGCGTCCTCGCTGTTGCCGCACATGCGGAAGCACAGCGTATATACTTTTTTCTCATATTGGCGCAGCAGTTCTTCGAAGGCGGTTTCATCCCGCTTTTGAAGGCGCGCAATGAGTTCCCGTTCGTTCATGGCTTTTATCCTCAGCGCAGATCGCGCTTGATCGACACACTGAGCGCGTGCAGCTCATCGAGCGTTGAGAGCTGCACGATCTTCTCCTTGTAATAGTTGGCGTGGCTGACGCCCTTGAGGTACCAGCACAGGTGGTGGCGCGCCTCGAGCATGGCGCCGCGCTCAGTGCCGTACTTGGCGGAAAGCTCGACCTGACGCACGGCGGTATCCCAGCGCTCGGCAAAGGGCGGAGGGGGCGGAACATCGCGCCCTTCGAGCGCGGCGGCAGACTGCGCAAAGAGCCAGGGATTGCCGAAGCTCCCGCGGCCGATCATCGCCATGTCCGCACCCGTGAATTTGAGAATGCGCACGGCGGCCTCGGGGGAAAATACGTCGCCGTTGGCGATGACGGGGATACTCACCGCCTGCTTCACATCACGAATGGTGTTCCAGTCGGCCTCGCCGCCGTACATCTGCATGCGCGTGCGTCCATGCACTGCAACGGCGCTGACGCCGACCTGCTCGAGCATTTTGGCAAGCTCCACGGCGTTGATACTGCCCTTGTCCCAGCCGCGGCGCATTTTCGCCGTGACGGGCACCTTGACGGCGCGCACGACCGCCTCGGCGATGCGCGCGGCCTTTTCTACGTCGCGCATCAGGGCGCTGCCGTCACCATTTTTCACGACCTTGCCCACCGGGCAGCCCATGTTGATGTCCAGAATGTCCGCGCCGGAGATCTCGATCGCCATCTGCGCGGCCTCGGCCATGCAGGTTTCGTCGCTGCCGAAGATCTGCGCGGCAAACGGCTTTTCACCCGGAAACGGGCGCAGGAGCTGCGCGGTCTTCGCATCGTGATAGCACAGCGCCTTGGCGCTCACGAGCTCGGTGACGGTGTAGCCCGCGCCTTTTTCGGAGCAGATCTGGCGGAATGCAGCGTCCGTCACGCCCGCCATCGGCGCGAGCGCGAGCTTCGATTCAATTTTTACCGTTCCGATCTGCATAGTCCGCCTCTTTTCGATAACAATACAAGTATAGTATAGCATAGCGATTTGCACAAGTCAAAGGGACAAAGGGACAGAGAAAAAACTTTTTTGCCCCCAACTGTTGACATTGCGGGGCGAGTATGCTATATTAATTGATACCGAGTCTGCCGGTGTGGTGGAACTGGTAGACACAGGGGACTTAAAATCCCCCGGTAGCAATACTGTACCGGTTCGAGTCCGGTCACCGGCACCAGTATTCTTAAATTCAATATCGCGGAGTGGAGCAGTTGGTAGCTCGTCGGGCTCATAACCCGGAGGCCGTAGGTTCGAGTCCTGCCTCCGCAACCAGAAGGAATTCCGAGATCGCAGATCTCGGAATTCTTTTATTTGCGCAAGGAGTTCAGACGAAAAAAGCCGTCCGGTCATTGACCGGACGGCTTTTTGTGATGCGATTTTCAGGCGGCCTTCTTTCCGCGCGTAAAGTGAAGGATAAGGCCGATGGCCGCGCCAACGAGTGTCGGGCAGACCCAGCCGAGGCCGAGCTTGGCAAACGGCAGATACGCCGCACCGAACGCCTTGATGGCGTCGCCGTTGATGGTGTTGTAGACGCCCGCGGGCAGCGCGACGACAAAGTCGTAGATCGCGGCGATGAGCGTGAAGCCCATCGTCCAGCAGTACACCGTGCGGTCGTGGCCGAAGAACTTGCCGAGCAGTGCCAGCGCGATGAGCGCGATGGAGAGCGGATAGAGGAACATCAGCACCGGCAGGGAGTAGGCGATGATGGCATTGAGGCCGAGGTTTGCAAGCAGGAGCGAGATGAGGCTGAAGATGACCGCCCAAGTGCGGTACTTCGGGCCCTTGGGGAAAAGGGCGGTGAAGGTCTCGGCACAGCTCGTGATGAGACCGACGGCGGTTTTGAGGCAGGCGAGCGTCACGGTGGCAGCCAGGATGAAAAGGCCCGCCGTGCCGAGATAGTGCTGGGCGATCTGTGCGAGCGCCGTGCCGCCGTTTTCGGAGGCTTCGAGCACGCCGCGGCTCTGCGTACCGGCAAGGGTCACGGCAATGTAGATGAGCGCCATGAAAAGGCAGCTGAAGATGCCCGCGCGGACGGTGCTGCCCGCCACGGCGGAGGGCTCTTCCACGCCGAGATCGCGGATGACCTGCACGACGATGATGCCGAAGGCGAGACTTGCCAGCGCGTCCATGGTATTGTAGCCTTCAAGGAAGCCTGTGAAGAAGGGCTGGTCGGCATAGCCGCCGAGCGGTGTCACCTCCGCAACAGAGACGCCCGGCGTAGCGAGCACCACCACCACGAGGATGGCGAGAAAGACGAGGAAGCAGGGCGTGAGGATCTTGCCAACCCAGGTGAGGATCTTGCCCGGGCGCAGCGCGAAGAAGAGCGCCGCGGCGAAGAACGCCACCGAGAAGAGAAGAAGGTAGAGCGTGGTGTTTCCGTCCTGCGGCAGGATCTGCTCGAGACCCACGGTGAAGGAGGTCGTGGCGCAGCGGGGAATGGCGAAGAACGGCCCGATGGTCAGATACAGCGCGCAGGTGAAAAACATCGCGTAGGGACGGTTCACCTTGCTGCTCAGATCGAAGAGACCGGTGGAGCGGCTGATGCCGAGCGCGGCCACGCCGAGCAGCGGCAGGCCAACGGCCGTGATGAGGAGGCCGAGGATAGCGAGCCAGACATTCGAACCGGCCATCTGGCCGAGGTGCACGGGGAAGATGAGGTTGCCGGCGCCGAAAAAGAGACCGAAGAGCATGCTGGCAACATAGGTGTATTCTTTTGCAGAGAGTTTACGTTTCATAATATTTTTTCCTTTCGCGGCGGCAGAGGGAAGAAAAAGTGCCTCTGCTCAAATGATTCGGGTAACAAAAAACCGGCTGCTCCCTACCCTCCGACCATCTCGGGGTACTACTCCCCTGCCTGCGGACAATGCCGAAGGCGCGTGTGTCGGATCAATGGAACATACCGGATCTGATGCTGCCGATCATTGCAGCCAGCGAATCAAACGAACCTGAAAAAAGAGGTCGATCAAACCGCTGCCAACTGCTTCGACGGCATAGATTCGGACATACGCTCCTCTACGCCTACGATCAGTCGCCAGCTTACCCCAAGCATGACTTCCTTGGATGTAACCATAGCCATCAAACGATCGCCTCCTTTTTTTGGGAAATTGGTGTTATTATACCATGACATTACATTTTGTCAAGGATAAATGATGATTGAACATGCAGAAATTTCGTAAAACCTTGCGTAAACAAGCAGGGCGCGGACTTTCTTCCGCGCCCTGCCGGTGCAATTCCTGATTTTTTCGTTACAGAGAGCCGACCTTCATCGCGTTGGCCCACTCCGCGTCAGTGAACATCGCACGCACATCTTTGCCGCTGTACTGCGAGAGGAGACTGATGAAGAGCGTGAAGTTCTCTTCCGGCGTGAGGTTCGTGGTGTCAGGATAGCTGCGGAAGGTCTGCTTGGCGGCGTCCCAGCCGATCTCCTTCATCACCTCTGAAAGCTTGCCGGAGAGGGAAAAAACGGTCAGCGTGTCCTTGAGCGGACCGTCGCCGCGGTAGACGTCGATCACGTCCCAGCCGGTATACTCCCACTTATCGCTGTACCAGTCGGCGGGCACGGCGGCGCAGTTGTTTTTCGTCATGACGTAGGCGAGCTTGTAGTCAGCCAACACCTCGGCATGGAAGTCCCACGGCCGACTGTCGGCCTCAAAAAGATGGCTCAGCTCGTGCAGCAGGCCGAAGTTCCAGTCGTTTTTGCGCCGCGCGAAGTTCAGGCTCAGATCCTCATAAATGTCGTCGGCATCGATTTGAATGACGCCGTCCTTGCCGGCGTAGCCCCAGTTTGTCTCCGGGGCCAGCATGTTGAGATAAACATGACGGTACGGCGTCCAGCCGGTGAGCTCTGCATAGTCGGCGTAAGCAGTCTCGAGGTCATTGACCCACTTTTGCAGCCGTGCGCGGCTCAGAACATCTAATACACGGCGTTCCAGCCGCATCGTGATCACATCGGAGCGACCCTCAATCTCCATATAGTTGTCCCGCTCGGTCCCAACCAGCGTGAGCTGCCAGTTTGTCCCGGCATTGCCGCGCTTTTGCAGCGCCGCGCCGCCCGATGAGACTGACAGCGCCAGCTCAGGGTGCAGCGAGCAGACAAGCTGCCACGTATCCCTACCACTTTGATAGAGCTTCCAGTGCTGCGCATCATGGCCGGTGCCGTCGCAGATGCCGACGCGGTTACCCTCTTCAAACCATGCGTTGGAAACATCCAGCATATATGCCCGCTTGTTGTCGGGGCGAAGGGTAAAGCTGTTACCCGCGGCGGGCAAGGCATACCAGGCAAATGGCTTGTCCGACAGCGTCAGCGCATCGTCGGAGGCGGCCAGATATTTGCCGCCCGCGTTTTGCAGGGTATAGCGGCTTCCGGCAATGTTCAAAAAGCCGCCGCTGTCCGCTGCAAGGACCAGCCCGCACTCCGCCGCGGTCTTTGCCTTCACCGCGCCCTGCCGCACGAGCTGCGCAGCCAGCGTTTCCTCGCTGCCCTTGCGCGTCTGTGCCAGCGCGGCAAAGGAGATGCGCGCGGTATCTCCGCGCGTGAAGCTGTGCGATGCGGCGTATTCGCCGTGCGTCAGGCCTGCGCTGTCGCTGAAGGCGGCAGCCTTGTCCCACTGGAAGTCACTCTCTGAGGAGTAGCCCAGCGCGCGCAGGATAAATGTCAGGTACTGGTTGGCTGTTACCTTGTCATCGCTGCCGAAGCGGTCCGCGCTCAGGCCGTTGGTCAGGCCGTTTGCATAGGCGTAGCCGACGTAGGGCTTCGCCCAGTCGGCAAGGTCGGTGAAGGGTGTTGTCCAGCTGCCTGCCTTGGCCTCGGCCTCCTTGCCCAGCAGGCGCACCAGCATGGTCACGGCCTGTGCGCGCGTCGGTGCGGCGTCGAGACTGTAGATGGGCTTGCCGTTCGCCGTTTCACCGGTGCCCTGAAAAAGGCCAAGCTCATAGAGCGCGTTGGCCGATTCCTCGGCGCTGTAGTCTGCGGCGAACGCCGCGGTGGAAAGCGAAAGCACGATGAGAAGCGCGAAAAGGGGACACAATAGTTTCTTCATGACCGTTTCCTCCGTTTAATAATTGGTTGGGGGGCGCTTTTGGGAAGATTATGATACGCAGCAGCTCATGCTGTTTCTGCCGATATGCTGCGCGGCATTACGCCTTTTTCCGTGCCAGCACACAGTACCAGTTCGATCTTTCCGGATCGAACGCGCCGAACTGCACGGGAAAGGCGCGCACGCGCACGTCCTCATACCCGAGCTGCGCGAGCTTGCCGAGCAGCAGCTTCTGCGCCGCGGGGTAGTAATGCTCTTCGAAGTGCTCCTTTTGGAAGATCTTGCCCGCGCGCTCAAAGGTGTAGAGCAGATGGAAGGTGATGGAGCCGTCGGGTAAGTGATCCCAGACCTGCATGAGATTTACGCGGTCACCGTTTGACAGGAATGCGGGGTCATAGAAGTAAAAGCGCTGCTTCTGCCGCACGATCCTGTCCCAGTTGCGAAGATCAAAGTAAAGAACGCCGCCCGGTGCAATAAGCGCGTCCATCTGCTCGAGAACGCCCGTGATCTCGCTGTTCGGCACATAGGCAAGCGAGTTGCCGGTGCTCATCACGCAGTCGAATGTTCGGTCGAAATGTGCTGTCAGAGCGCGAAAATCACTCTGCCGCAGATCGACGGAAAGGCCGCGTTCGGCTGCCTTTTCCCGGCAGCGTGCAAGCATCGTTTCGCTCAGATCCGAGCCGTAGAGCGAAACGCCAAGCGCCGCAAGCGGCAGTGTGAGGGAGCCTGTGCCGATGCTCACGTCGAGCGCAGTGCGCACGGGGAGACCGGAAAGAACGGCTTCCCAGTGCGCCTTCGTCATGTCATCTTTTTTGGGAGAGTCGAAGAGATCGTAGATATCGCTGCGGTCATATACGCTGGCCATGGGGCAACTACCTCCTGAAGAACGATTTTTGTACAAGCCTGCTGCGCGGCGGGGCTTGAGCACTTAAAGTATATCAGCTTTTGTCCCGCTGCGCAACTCGTACCCCGGCGGGAGAGAAAGACGGGCACGCGGGGAGATAAAAAAATAAAGCCGGCCTGTTGGCCGGCTTTATCAGCGGGAAAATGCCGTTACGGCAGAGGGATATCCTTGCTGTCAAAAAGCGTTTTCAGCTCGATCGAGGTGCGCGAGTCGCCAAACTTCTTGATGAGGGACAGAAGCTGGTCGAGCTGCTGCGTATCGCGCACGGCAAAGCGCAGCAGGGCGTTGAACTCGCCCACCACATGGTAGTGGCTGATGACGGAGCTCTGCGAGGAGCAGAAATCACAGAATTTGTCGTACTTGTCCGGCTCGAGGGCAACGGAGATGAAGCCCGTAATGTTGCAGTCGAGCTTGGTACGGTCGATATCGATGTGATAACCGCGGATCACGCCGCTTTCCTCCATCCGGCGAATGCGCTCAGACACGGCGGGCGGCGTCAGTCCCACAAGATCGCCCATGCGGCGCAGTGTGCAGCGGCTGTCGTCCTGGAGGAGGTTGAGGATTTGGTAGTCAGTCCGATCCATCATGGTCTCCTTATACCGCCTTCTTACACGATTTCGCCGCGCTTGATGACGGTCTTAGCAAGGTTGCTGCCAACGCGGTAGCAGATGTAGTCAAGGTCGGGCGCATCCCAGATGATCAGGTCGCCGAGCTTGCCCTCTTCAACAGAACCGACCTGGTCGGCCATGTCGATGGCGGCAGCGCCGTTGAGCGTGACAGCCGTGAGGACTTCCTCCGGCGTGAGCTTATACTTGAGGCAGCCGAGGTTGATGACGAACTGCATGTTGAGGCAGGGGCAGGAACCGGGGTTGAAGTCCGTCGCCATCGCAACGGGGACACCGGCCGCGACCATGTCGCGTGCGGGAGCGAACACTGCGCCGAGGTTGAAGCTCGTCGCGGGCAGCAGGCACGCGATGACGCCGCCCTTTGCCATGCTCTCGATGCCCTCGGGCGGGCAGACGATCAGATGCTCGGCAGAGATCGCGCCGATCTCACCGGCAAGCTGGCTGCCGCCGATGGCTTCGATTTCGTCGGCGTGGATCTTGGGACGCAGGCCATACTTGAGACCGGCCTCGAGCACCTGACGGGACTCTTCGACGGTGAAAGTGTCGGCCTCGCAGAACACGTCGCAGAACTTGGCGATGCCCTGCTCCTTGACGCGGGGCATCATCTCCTCGCAGACAAGGCGGACGTACTCTTCGCGGTTCGCCTTGTACTCCGCGGGGACGAGGTGCGCGCCCATGAAGGTCGCGACGAGATCCATGCGGTGGTGATCGTTGAGATCCTTGATGACCTCAAGTGCCTTGAGCTCGTGCTCGGTGGCAAGACCGTAGCCGCTCTTGGCCTCGACCGTGGTGGTGCCAAAGCCCATCATCTCGTCGAGTGCCTTGGCGGCCTTGCTGCTCAGCTCCTCAACGCTTGCCTTGCGGGTAGCGTTGGTGGTGGACTGAATGCCGCCGCCGGCGTTCTGGATCTCGAGATAGGTCTTGCCGTGGAGCTTCATGCCCAGCTCGTTCTGGCGCCAGCCGCCGAAGATGAGGTGGGTGTGGGCGTCGACAAGGCCGGGGGTGACAAGGTGGCCTTCCGCATCGACGATCTCCGCACCCTCGACAGAGGGGACGGCGCCGGTGCCGACGGAGGCGATGACGCCGTCCTCGATGAGGACCCAGGCGTCCTTTAAGAATTTAACTTTGCCCTGCTCCTCGCCGCGATGAGCGCTCTTGCCCTCGGGCGTTGCGAGCAGGCCGATGTTTTTGACCAGTAACTTTTTCATAGTAAATGTTGTCCTTTCTCACGGTTGGAAAGAGCATCGCAGGTTTTGCGCCCCGCAAGTGTGCGGGCAAAGCGAGTGCGCGCAGCGGAGTGAATCCAGCTCAAAAAAGGGGCTTTGTACAAAGCCCCTTTTTTGAAGTGTTCTCTTAGTGCATGTATTCCTTCACGGCCTTCTCGCAGAGCTCTTCGTCCGCGACGTAAGGCATGGTGATGTGATCCTGACCCTCGTACATCTTGTTGTACTCGGCGACAGTGGTCATGGCGTTCTCATTGCGCGCCCAGCTGCGGCGGGCAACGCCGACCATGGTATCCCAAGGCATGGACATCTTCAGAATGGTGTCGACACGCTCGGAGCCGTCGAGAACCATACCGAAGCCGCCGTTGATGGCGCGGCCGATGCCCGTACCGCCGCCGTTGTGCAGAGCGATGTAGCTCATACCGCGGGCAGCGTTACCAGCGTAGCACTGGGTCGCCATCTCGGCCATGATGTTGGAGCCATCCTTGATGTTGGAGGTCTCACGGAAGGGCGCGTCGGTGCCACCGGTGTCGTGATGGTCACGGCCAAGGATGACGGGGCCGATCTCACCGTTGCGAACCATCTCGTTGAACTTGAGCGCGAGGTTCATACGGCCCATGGCATCCTGATAGAGGATACGGCACTGGGTGCCGACGACCAGCTTGTTCTTCTCGGCGTCGCGGACCCAGACATAGTTGTCATAGTCCTGATAGCGACGGTTGTGGGCCTTGATGTACTCGGCGGCAGCCATGTCGGTCTTGTGCAGATCCTCGGGGTTGCGGCTCAGGCAGCACCAACGGAACGGGCCGTAGCCGAAGTCGAACAGGCAGGGACCAAGGATATCTTCGACGTAGGAGGGGAAGATGAAGCCGTCGAGGTCGTTCTCGCCGTTCTTGCAGATGCTCTTCACGCCGGTATCGTACACGGCCTTGAGGAAGCTGTTGCCGTAGTCGAAGAAGTAGGTGCCGCGCTCGTGGAACTTGCAGATCATCTCATAGTGATGCTGCAGCGTCTTGTCGACGAGCTTGCGGAAGCCCTCGGGGTCCTTGTCCAGCATCTCGGTGCGCTGGGCGAAGGTGAGGCCCTGCGGGCAGTAGCCGCCGTCGTAGGGAACGTGGCAGGAGGTCTGGTCGCTCATCAGGTCGACATGGACGTTGTTGTTGTACAGGTACTCGAGCAGGTCGACAATGTTGCCGCAATAGGCGACAGCGCAGGGCTTGCCGGCCTTCTGGTGGTCGAGAGCGATCTTGGTGGCCTCTTCGAGAGAAGCGGTGCGGTGGCTGACCCAGCCCTGGGTGTAACGGGTCTCGATACGGGAATCGTCAACCTCAGCGATGATGGAGGCAGCGCCGGCAATCTCAGCAGCCTTGCCCTGAGCGCCGCTCATGCCGCCTAAGCCGGCGGAGACGAACAGACGGCCGGCGAGGTTCTTGTCGTTGGGGATGCCGAGCTTCAGACGACCGGCGTTGAGCAGCGTGTTGAACGTGCCGTGGACGATACCCTGGGGGCCGATGTACATCCAGCCGCCGGCGGTCATCTGGCCGTAGTTGGCAACACCGAGCGCGGCAGCGCGGTTGAAGTTCTCCTGGTCATCGAAGGTACCGACCATCAGGCCGTTGGAGATGATGACACGCGGAGCCATCTTGTGGGAGTGGAAGAGACCGAGGGGGTGACCGGACATGACGACGAGGGTCTGCTCGTCGGTCAGCTGCTCGAGGTACTTCTTGATGAGGCGGTACTGCATCCAGTTCTGGCAGACCTGACCGGTCT
>ERZ827168.2585-NODE-2585-length-20679-cov-12.890807_pt1 | contig 20679 bp, 20 predicted proteins | sample MGYA00519868_ERZ827168 | MGnify/ENA primary metagenome ERZ827168 (study PRJEB31778, sample SAMEA3449271) | human gut metagenome | biome: human gut; feature: human-associated habitat; material: faeces | place: United Kingdom | collected 2010/2012 ...
TTCAATTTTGCCACCTAAAAGCTCAATTGCGTTTTTGGCATCTTCTATTTCTTCGTCGGCGTTTGACTTCATGGCTATAAAATATCCGCCCGGCTTTACATACGGCAAGCAGTATTCCGCAAGCACATTAAGTTTTGCTACCGCCCTTGCCGTTGCTAAAAAATAGCACTCGCGCCGCATTTTTACGGCCTCCTCAGCTCGTGCATGCAGGTTTTCGCAGTTAAGGTTTAGCGCATTTTGAAGATCCTCTAAAAATAAAAACCTTTTTTTGTGCCCGTCAAGCAGGGTGACATTAAGGTCCGGACGCTCTATTTTTAATACCATACCCGGAAAACCCGCGCCTGTACCTATATCGATTATTTTTTCACCTTTAGGGATATTTATTGCACTTAAAATACTGCGGCAGTCTTCAAAATGTTTTATTTCGATTTCGTTTTTGTCGGTTATGGCGGTTAGGTTTATTTTTTCGTTCCAACTGCATAATAAATCGGAATAAATTTTGTAGCAATTATTTTTATCCATAATTATTCCTTTGTTTGAAGATAAATTAATAAAACCTGAATATCTGCAGGAGTTACGCCCGAAATCCTCGAAGCCTTACCGACGTTTTCCGGTTTTATTTTATTAAGCTTTTCAATAGCTTCAAGTCGTAGGCCTTTAATGTCAGAATAGTCGTTTATAATATCCAAGCTTTTGCTTTCAAGCCTTTTTTGTTCTGCGATGGCCGCTTCCTCGCGCTTTATATAGCCCTCGTATTTAATGGCGTTTTGAATTTTTTCTTTTATCTCGAATGAAAGATTTGGGCGGTCATTATCAAAAGGCGATAATAAATCGTAGCTTATTTGCGGACGCTTTAAAAGCTCGTACAACGATACGCCGGTTACTACTTTAGACGTGTTTGCGTTTAAGAGCAGTTCGTTAAGTTTGTCGCTCGGCGGCAGAACCGTCTTTTTAAGCCTTTTAATTTCGTTCTCTTTAATTTTTTTACGCTCGCAAAAATCGTTATAATCGGCTTCGCTTATAAGCCCGATTTTGTATCCTATGGGTGTTAGGCGCTCGTCGGCATTGTCCTGTCTAAGAACCAGCCTGTATTCGCTGCGGCTGGTCATCATTCTGTAAGGATCGGTACAGCCTTTGGTTGTAAGATCGTCTATAAGGGTGCCTATATAACTGTCAGACCGCGATAAAATAAGCGGTTCTTTGTTTTGCACGTAAAAAGCGGCGTTAATACCTGCTATTAACCCTTGCGCCGCAGCTTCCTCGTAACCGGAAGATCCGTTAAACTGTCCTGCTCCGAACAGTCCGGGATTATTTTTAATTTCTAAAGACGATTTTAAATTTATTGGATCTATACAATCATATTCTATCGCATATGCCGGCCGCATTATTTTTACATTTTCAAGACCTTTTATCGAGCGGTAAAATTCAGTCTGTACGGCTTCCGGCAAAGAGGAAGACATTCCCTGCAAATACATTTCTTCAGTGTTAAGTCCGCAGGGCTCAATAAACAGCTGGTGGCGCTCTTTATCTTTAAAACGTACGATTTTATCTTCAATACTTGGGCAATAGCGCGGTCCAACGCCCTCGATTTGTCCGCTGAATAATGGGGATGTATGTATATTATCCAAAATTATTTGTTTTGTTTTTTCGTTTGTGTAGGTTATGTGGCACATAACCTTGTTTTCGGGTAACTTTTTGGTTTTATAACTAAACGGAATAATATTCTCGTCGCCGGGCTGTTCTTCTAAAACGCTAAAATCTATACTGCTTTTTAAAACCCTTGCAGGAGTTCCCGTTTTAAAACGGCGAAGCGGTATGCCTAAAGCTTTAAGGTCGGCGGATAATTTTGTTGCGGCAAAGGTACCGTCGGGACCACCCTCGTATGATACATCTCCGACAAATATTTTCCCCTTTAAAAATGTGCCTGTAGCAATTACTACCGATTTTGCCTTATATACCGCTTTAAGGGCGGTTTTTAAAATATAACCGTCATCATCGCGAATTATACTTACTATTTCCGCCTGTTTAATGTATAAATTTTCAGTAGTTTCCATTACGTGCTTCATGTCGGCACTGTAGTCTCTTCGGTCAATCTGCGCGCGCAGCGACTGAACTGCCGCCCCCTTGCCGCGGTTTAGCATTCTAATTTGAAGCGTATTCCTGTCTGCCGCTTTTGCCATTTCGCCGCCAAGTGCGTCAATTTCCCTTACTAAATGCCCTTTAGCGGTTCCTCCTATTGAAGGGTTGCAGGGCATATTTCCAACCCAGTCAAGGTTTATTGTAAAACACATAGTGCTGCAGCCAAGGCGCGCGGCGGCAAGCGCCGCTTCAATGCCGGCGTGCCCTGCACCTATTACCGCTACATCCGTATTACCTGCAAAAAATTCCATAATCGTTTCCTATTTTCCTACGCAAAAATCTCTGAATACGCGTTCTACAATTTCGTCAGACGCTTTGGCTCCGGTAAGTTCGTCTAAATATGTAAGCGCGCTTTGTAAAAGCACCGAAACGGCGTCCGGTGTTACGTCATCCTTTATTGCCTTTATGGCGTTTTCGGTTTCTTCCAGTGCATTTCTGCAGTTTTCCTTCTGCCTTAAAGACTGCAAAAGCACGGCATCCGGCTCAAGATCCATAACGCCCGCTTTGTGTTTTATTGCTTCGTAAATCTCTTTTGCGCCTTTTTCATACTTTGCGCAGATCTTAACAACCGGCAGTTTTAAGTCCGTTAAGTATTTGGGGCAATCATCTTTAATGTCGGTTTTATTTATAACAATAATCGCTTTTTCCTTAAACTCTTCAAGCGATTTTTTATCTTTTTCGCTTATAACGTCATCGGGATTAAACATAAATAAGCAAATATCGGAATATTTTATTGCGTCTTCCGATTTTTTTACACCGATTTTTTCAATAGGGTCGCGGGTCTCTCTTATGCCGGCCGTATCGTAAAGTGTTATCGGTATATCATATAGCATAATTCCTGTATCTATTACGTCGCGCGTAGTGCCGGGAATATCTGTAACTATAGACCGGTTCTCTCCCGAAAGATAGTTCATAAGAGTACTTTTGCCGACGTTTGGTTTTCCGATTATTGCAACGTTAAGTCCTGTTGTATATACCTTGCCGTTTTCGTAGTTTTTTATAAGCTCTTTTAATTTTGCGGCAACAAGCAAAGCGTCTTTTGAAAAAGCATCGGGATCAATTCCCATGCTTTCGTCATCCGGATAATCACAGTAAGCAGAAATAGATGCGAGCAAATTTAAAAGTATTTCGCGTATGCCGTTTATTTTTTTGCTTACAGCACCGCTTTTGTTTTTTGCGGCAATATTAAGTGCCGCGTTTGTTTTTGCGCTAATAAGTCCCATTACGGCTTCGGCTTTCGCAAGATCCATTTTACCGTTTAGAAAAGCACGCTCGGAAAATTCGCCGGGTTTTGCCATTCTTGCACCGCTTTTTAAACATTCGCTTAAAAGGTTTTTGGTAACAAGTATTCCGCCGTGGCACGAGAGTTCTACAACGTTTTCGCCCGTATAGCTTTTTGGCGCTAAAAAAACGGTTGCAACACATTCATCAAGTTGGTTTTCGCCGCTGTATACATGGCCGAATTGCGCAGTGTAACCGGCCATATCAGATAAAGGCTTTGTTCCTTTAAAAACCTTTTCGGCTACGGATATTGCGCTATCTCCCGAAATTCTAATAACCGAAATGCCGCCCGTACCAAGTGGGGTGGATATAGCGGCAATTGTATCGTTAATCATTTAAGTATCCTTTCTTGAAAGATCCCAGTTAACAGGTTCTATCCCGTGTGAAGTAAGATATTCGTTGCAGCGGGAAAAATGCCGGCATCCGAAAAAGCCGTAGTGACAGGACAGTGGACTTGGATGCGGAGCTTTAAGCTTTAAGTGCAGAGGATTGTCTATAATTTGCGCCTTTTCCTGTGCCGGGCGGCCCCATAAAATAAATACAACAGGGGTTTGCTTTTTGTTGATTTCAAGGATTATTCGGTCGGTAACATTTGCCCAACCGATATTTTTGTGTGAGAGCGGCGCGTTTTTTCTAACGGTTAAATATGTGTTTAGCATTAAAACACCGCTTTTTGCCCAGGGGGTTAAATCGCCGGAATCAGGCAAGTTAAGACCTAAATCTTCCGAGTATTCTTTAAAAATGTTTTTTAAACTCGGCGGCGGCTCTGTGCCGGGTTTAACGGAAAAACAAAGCCCGTGTGCCTGACCCGGATTGTGATATGGGTCTTGGCCTATAATAACGCATTTTACATCTTTATAAGGGGTAAGTTTTAATGCGTTAAAAATATTATCGGGATGCGGATAAACAATATGATTTTTATATTCTTCGGCAAGATCTTTCCTAAGCTTTAAATAGTAAGGCTTTTGCCATTCGTCTTTTAGTATTTCATCCCAGTCGTTGCCTATTCTAACCACATCATCGCCCCCGTATATTTAGTATTTTTAATATATCATAATAAATTGTTCATTTCAAGTTAATAAAATATTGACAATAAAAAAATTTTATTGTAATATAAAAATATCAAAAATTTTGGAGGTTTGTTTATGTTTTGTCCTAATTGCGGAGCCCCTTTAAGCGATGATGCAAAATTTTGCAACGCTTGCGGAACACAAATTGAAGCGACTAATGCCGAGACTGTAGAGTCTACAGCCGAAGGTACACCTTTAGAAGCAGAGGTTGTCGATTCTCCGGTTAACAAATTGATCAAATTCTTTAATGACCCGCTTTATTTAGTTATGTGCATTCTTGTTAGTGCGGCAGCGGCTTTTTCACTTCCGGCCATTAACATTATTGCTATTTTACTTACCATTTTCATGTGGATGATTTATGCCGGGGCAAGAAAAAATGTTGTTAATGCAAATCATCTTCGATATGTCAGCGGCACACTCTTTGCAAATGTAGTTTTAAATTGGGTGGCTGTGGGCTGTGTAGGATTTTTAGCGATTATAAGCCTTTTTTCCGGCGGTGCAATCATGTCTTTAATTTCGGAATACGTAGGAAGCCATTCAGATAGATTTGCACTTGGTGTATCCGGTGCTTTTTTAAGTATAGCTTTGTTTATTGTATTACTAATTGTTGCCGGCGTTTTACTTACATTAAATCTTGTTTTCTATATTCCGTTACATAAATTTGCAAAAAATCTTTATACCGGTCTTAACGAGAATCAATTTAACGTATTTAAACCTGCCTATATTAAAAAATGCTTGCTTGCGCTCGGAATTGTTTTAGCTATCAGTACGATTTTCGCTGTTTCAAATGCCGGCGGATCAAAATCTATTGATTTATTAAAAGCACTCATTGCTAACGGTTGTCCTGCTGCAACATGCTTTGTTTTCTACTCGGCATTTGATAAATATTTTAACTAATATTGTTTAGGGCCGCTAAAAGCGGCCCGTATTTTTTAGCGAAAAACTTGTTGACAAAAAAGATACGGTATGTTATAATTCACTCTGTTCCAAGCGCTGGTGTAGCTCAGTTGGTAGAGCAGCTGATTTGTAATCAGCAGGTCGGGGGTTCAAGTCCGTCCACCAGCTCCATAAGATATATGGGAGAGTTCCCGAGTGGCCAAAGGGGGCAGACTGTAAATCTGTTGCGCTTCGCTTCGATGGTTCGAATCCATCCTCTCCCACCACATCGTTGCAAGTTTTCTTGTGACGATTTTTTATTAAGAATACAACGGGGTTGTTAAAATGAATTTCTTTAATATAGCATCGATTGTTTTAATTATTCTTTTAGCTGTTTTAGGCTGTGAAACCATAATAAAGTTTAAAAAAAACGAAGGAAAACCTGTTGAAGAGGTTAAAAAACCGCTGCTTATAAGAATTGACATAATCATCGTGCTTATTATTCTGCTGGCGGTTGTATCCATATTGAACATTTTAATAAACGGATTAAATTAAAGGCGTCAAAAGACGTCTTTTTTGTTTAGGAATAATTATTGAAAAATGATTAAAAATATGTTATGTTAATATAGAAAAAATAAAATGAGGGAAAATTATGAGACCGGTAAACAACAGGAAGGTTGCAATTGTTGGCTGCGGATTTGTCGGCGCGGCAAGCGCTTTTTGCTTAATGGAATCGGGTGCATTTTCGGAGATTGTTTTAATTGACTCAAACCATGACAAAGCCGAAGGTGAAGCGCTTGACATTGGTCATGGACTGCCTTACGCTAAACCCATGAAGATTTATGCCGGAAGTTATGATGACATAACCGATGCCGCTATAATTATAGTCACAGCCGGTTCGGGACAAAAGGTTGGAGAAACAAGGCTTGATCTTGTTAAACGCAATGTTGAGATTTTTAAAGGCATCATGCCGGAAATTTCAAAAAGAAGACCTGCCGGGATTTTGCTTATTGTATCAAATCCGGTTGATATTTTAACCTATGTTGCTGCAAAGCTTTCCGGGCTTCCGGAAAATCGCGTATTCGGTTCCGGTACCGTGCTTGATACGGCGCGGCTTAAGTATCTTTTAGGCGAACATTTAGGGGTCGACAGCCGCCGTGTGCACGCCTTTATAATCGGTGAACATGGAGACAGCGAGATACCGGTATGGTCAAGCGCAAATGTGTCGGGCGTGCCTTTAAACGATTTTTGCGAAATGCGCGGCCATTATAAACACGAAGAGGCAATGCACGAAATTGCCGAAGGCGTTAAAAACAGCGCTTATGAAATAATCGAAAAAAAGCAGGCGACGTATTACGGCGTTGCCATGGCAGTTAGAAATATTTGCGAAGCGATAGCCGGCGACCAAAAGGCAATTCTGCCTGTATCCTTTGTACAAAAAGGTCTTTACGGAATATCGGACGTAGCCCTTAGTGTTCCGGCTATTATCGGTAAAGACGGTATTGAAACGCCGATTGCCATTTCTTTAAGCGAGGACGAAAAAACAGCCCTAAAAACAAGCGGAGAGACCTTAAAACAGGTTTTAAATAATGAAATAAATATTTATTAGTATGTGAGGAATTATGGAATCTTCAATAAGAGAGAAAAAAATTACTCAAACCAGTGTAATTGGTATAGTGGCAAACGTGTTTTTGGCGGCATTTAAGGCTGTAATTGGCATTATTGCCGGATCTATTGCAATAGTTCTTGACGCTGTAAACAATTTAACCGACGCCATGTCCTCGATTATTACCATTATCGGCGTACACCTTGCCAAAAAAAGACCTGATATTAAACACCCTTACGGCTATGGCAGAATTGAGTATTTTAGCGCCATTATAATTTCGGTAATTATTTTATCTGCAGGTGTTACTTCTTTTATAGAGTCGGCCAAAAAAATAATAAGCCTTGAAAAACCCGATTTTTCCTATATTTCTTTAATAATAATTGCAGTTGCGGTTGTAGTAAAACTTATCCTTGGGAAATACGTAAAATCCGTTGGCAAAAAATACAATTCCGATGCCCTTGTGGCATCCGGCTCGGATGCAAGCTTTGATGCGATAATTTCTTCCGCAACGCTTGTGGGTGCCGCCGTTACCATGATATTCGGCATTACAGTTGACGGTATTTTAGGCGTAGTTATTTCAATTTTTATAATAAAAGCCGGAATATCCACCTTGCTTGAATCTACCGGCAAGGTTATAGGCAGCAGAGCTGACAGTGAAATAACAAAAGAAATTCGCGAAACCGTAACAGGCGTTTCCGGCGTATTAGGGGCGTACGACCTTATAATTCATAACTACGGACCGAATGCGGCAATAGGTTCAATACATATTGAAGTAAGCGACACCTTAAATGCAAGCGATATACATATTATCACTAAACAAATTCAGCAAAAGGTTTTAGAAAAATTTCATATTTTTTTAACCGTAGGCATTTATGCATTAGACAGCGCTCATGCTGCCGAGCGTGAAGTAATTAAAGAAATAGCGCTAAAACAAAGCGGAGTTATAGAAACGCACGGTATCTTCTTTAACGAAAAGAAAAAAAGCGTTTCGTTTGATGTTTTAATTGACTTTACCGTATCGAATAGGCAAGAACTCTGCCAAAGCATTTCTGAAAAAGTGCTTTCAAAAACAGGTTATACTGCAGAGGTTAATTTTGATACGTTTTACAGCGACTAAGCTGTGACGATAAAAAATGTTGAGGAGAATGTTAATGAAAAAGCTAACCACAGGCAAAATTTGGTGCTTCGCTATTGGCCAGCTTGGTTGGTCATTACTCGCAGCACTCATATCTAACTGGCTCGTATTTTTTTACCAGCCGGACAAAGCAACTATTGCTTCGGGACATGCTGTTTTAATTCCGCAAAGCTTATGCATATTCGGCGTGTTTACAATTTTAGGCGCAATTACCGCTTTCGGAAGAATTTTTGACGCCATTACAGACCCTCTTATTGCTTCTGCTTCCGATAAATGCCGTTCTAAAAACGGCAGAAGAATACCCTTTATGAAAGCGGCCGCCATTCCGTTCGCATTGGTTACGGTGCTTATTTTCTGGTCGCCGATAGGCGAAGAATCATGGTTTAATGCAGGTTTCTTGTTTGTAATGCTAACACTCTTTTATTTGTTTATGACGATGTACTGCACACCATACAACGCCCTAATACCCGAACTTGGCAACGATCAGAAAAAGAGAATGAGCATTTCTACTGCTATTTCATTTACATATATTGCAGGTACTGCAATAGCATATACTGTTCCTGTAATTGTGAATTTTGTTAAAGACGCATTATCGCTTAATGTAACGAATGCATATCGCGTTACGTTTATTATTCTTTCAATAATTGGTCTTATATGCCTGTTTGTACCCGTATTTACCATAAAAGAAAAAGATTATATAAATGTTGAGCCTTCAAAAAGCACGGCAATAAAATCGCTTGCGGCAACCTTTAAAAACAAAGAATTTTTAAAATTTGTAGCATCCGATATTTCGTATTTCTTAGGCATTACCATGTTCCAAACAGCTTTGCCGTTCTTTGTAACTTCGTTATTAGAAATGGACGCTTCGTATGCAACCTTGTTCTTTGTGTTGATGACGGCTTTAAGCGTGGTCTTTTATGTTCCCGTATCAATGCTTACTCCAAAACTCGGCAAGAAGAAGTTAATTCTTATAGCGTTTGTTATATTCACAATAAGCTTTATTTATACGGCTTTCTTCGGAAAATTCCTGCCGATTCCTCCGTTTGTTCAAGGAATAATTCTTTGCGTTGTTGCGGCTCCCGCTATGGCAATCTTCGGAATACTTCCGCAAGCTGTTGTTGCTGATATTTCAGAATTCGACGCGCTCGATACCGGCGAAAACCGTTCCGGCATGTTCTATGCTGCGCGTACTTTCGCGTTTAAAATGGGACAGTCCGCCGCTATGCTTATAGTAACAGCTCTTGCTACAATCGGCGCGGATACGGGACTTGGCTATCGTATTATCGCTTTAAGCGCTGCAGGAGTATGTTTCCTTGGCGGAATTATCTTTAAACTTTACGATGAGAAAAAGATTTACAGTAAAATAATCAAAGAAGAAACTGTTGAAGAAAATGCTTGATTATATTTACGATAAAGATTACGAAAAAACCGTCTGGGAAAAGGTAATTCCTTATATTAACGCGCGAAAAACCGAAAAGAGGTTTGCAGGATTTGACGGTAAACCTCTTCAAGGCTATATTTATAAAAGCGATAGCCCGAAAAAATCGGTAGTACTACTTCACGGTTTTACAGAAACGGTTATAAAATTTGCCGAGGTTATTTATTATTTGCTGACTTCGGGCTTTGATGTTTACACATATGACCAACGCGGGCACGGCCTTTCGTACAGGCCGGTGGAGGATCTTACTTTAACACATGTTGACAAGTTTTCAAACTACGTTGACGACCTTGAAATATTTATAAATTCGTTCGTGAACGAGAGTTTTCCCTGTGATATTCTTTCGCATTCTATGGGCGGCGGTATTGCAGCGCTATATCTCGAGCGGCACCCTGAAAAAATCGAACGCGCGGTTCTTATGTCACCATTAATTGCACCCGAACGTGGCGGTGCACCATTGTGGGCGGCAAAACTTATTTGCTACGCGGCAAAGGCAATTGGTAAAGGCAAAAAACGGATATTTCTTTCTTCTCCGTATCCCGGAAGTGAAAAATTTGAAGAGTCCTGCTGTACTTCGCCGGACAGATTTTTGTACTACGAGCACATAAGGGTAAACGATAAAAACTATCAAAATTATTCTCCGACATACACATGGACACTTGAATCACTTAAAATGACCGCGAAGATATTAAAAAAAGGCGGCCCCGAAAAAATCGAAACCGACGTACTTATTCTTCAGGCCGGGCTTGATAATGTTGTGCGAAAAGACGCTCAAGATGAGTTTGCTTCGCGTTTAAAGCATTGCAAAATAATAAAACTTCCCGATGCAAAACACGAGCTATATAGAAGTAACGACCAAACCTGGAAAAGCGCCGTTACACAAATTATAGAGTTTTTGTCAAGGTAGTTACTGGCTTAAATAACATGCAAAACCAAAAGCCGCTGACGGTTTGTCGGCGGCTTTTTGTGTTAAAGCTTTTTTTACGGCATTGCCATATATATCCTTTGCCGGTAGATTTTTTTATTATTGCCATCCACTAATCAAAATAGCCCAAAGCATTGTATTATAAAACCTTTACCTTTATAAACCGGAATTTATCGGGTAACCAGTTTCAAGAACTTTGTATCGTTCATCTGCTCATTTGTCAGATATTCGCCGTTATAAAATAGTGAGTATGTTGTAATCGGCGTAGGTGCGTTCCGCGCCTGTTCTTTATTTTCTATATGAATTGCCTTAAACGGAATATTGTGTTCTTTGGCGGTTTTCTCCACAATCGGCACATACTTTGCGTTGAACGGGCATTGACTCGTATAGAAAAGAACATATCCTTTTTCTTTAATCTGCGGATGCTTGGCGCAATCTTTTAAGCGGGGTTTAGCGGCAGAAGCAGTAAAAGGCAGATATGCAAGCTGAATCCCATTATCCGCCTCGTCGCAAATGGTAAAGCCCTTATGTTTTAAATATTTAGGATCGGCAAGAAACGGTTTTTTCTTTTCGGAAGTTAAAATACAAAGACCAATTTTCCCTTTGGCTTTACTGTCTTTTATACACTCGTCCAAAAGATCGTTTGAATACCCGTGTCCTTTGAAAGAGCCGGAGACCCACAGACAGTCAATATACATATATCCGTCTGCGTCTATAGGGTTCCACGCATTTTCTGCCGGGATATACTCGATAAAGCACTTGCCCCGTTCCACGCTTTTTAGAAATACAAGACCTTCATCGAAACGTTCTTCAAGCCATGCTTTTTTTGAAGCGACCTGAATATCCTTATTGTTTGAAATGGCACAGCAAATATGTTCGTTTTCAATATTGTCTTTCGTAACCTTTATGTATTTCATAGAATATTCCCCTCACAAATCCCGATTTATCAATTTCTTTTTGAATATTATAGCACAAAAGCATTCGATTTTCCATCCGTATTAAAGCGCCGGCTTTTAAAAGGCCGCACTCGGTCATCATTATCGAACACCGCTTGGCGGAAGCAGGCATAAACGCTGGATTTTTCTACATATTCCGATATGGATTTGTGGCGGCAACTTGAAAGTGTCGCAAAAAACCGCTGGGTAGGCGCTTATTGGCAGAGTAAAGGACAGATAGTAATCCCCACTATTAGTTGGAGCAATGCTCGTAGCTATGAGTTTTGCTTTGACGGAGTGGAAAAAGGCGGCATAGTAGCTATTGGAATGATTGGTTGTAAGCGAAGTAAGCTAAACTTTTTACGCGGTTATTGCGCTATGACCGAAAAGATCAATCCGTCGCAGATCATTTGCTTTGGAACACCGTTTCCGGAAATGCAGGGAAATCTTATCGTCGTAGATTATCGCGACTCCCGAAAGGTGGTGCGATAAATGGGCGGAAGAGGTACGTTTGCAAGTGGGAACCCGGTTCCGTACACTTACGAAACGATCGGTAAAATTGATGGTGTTAAGGTTTTACAAAAAATTGACAAGAACGCAAGTGCAGGATTACCGGAAGAAGCACATTCAAGTTCTGCTTATGTTTTGAAATATGCTAACGGGACTTTTAAGCAAATGCGGTTTTACAACGACGATCATACCGCTAAGTTTGATATTGATTATCACTTTGAGCCAAAATTAGGCAGTAGGAAGGAACCTGTTTATCATATTCACGAATACAAAAATGGCGTGCGCGATAAAACAGGAAGATTGCTTACAAAGAGCGAACATGAAAAATACAAAAAATATTTTAGAGGAGGCAATTAACAATGAATGGTATATCTTATTCGGAGTTTTATAATAAACTCTATTTTGGTGCAGATATTGATTTTGAATACAAGAATGCTTTTTATCATATTAATTCAGGATATGATGAGAAAAAAGCGCACAGTATAACTGTATATGTGTACGATAAGCATCCGGATGAGACACCCGATTATTATAATGAGATTCTCACAGTTTCTAATGAAGATGCAAAAAAAAGCATAGATGAGTTTTTCAGTTCCACAATTTTTGAAGGGAAAACCTTAAATCAGATCGATGAGGACATTACGGTTATTTATTCATAAAGCACAGTTGTAACCATAAAAATTAGATGGGCAGAAGCAGGCATAAACGCTGGGTTTACATAAGACAATCACCCTCCAATCGAACACAAATGGTTCAAATTGGAGGGTGATTATCATGGGATTAACAAACAAAATAGCCCAACGGCAAAAATGGTATAAAATTAAGATTTTAGACGCTATTTCAATATGTTCAAGAATGCTCGTTTTTACAACAACAAAATAGCCCAAAACAGCACATCATCAATCCGTTTGTCCCGACAAACCGGAATTTGTCAGCCCAATTGCTTTTCAGGCATATGTGCGTAGAATATACGCTTGGGGCAGAGAGACAGAATATGATCCCAGTCACTCCTCAGCGATGTATTCTCCTGATACGCTTCAAGATATTCGAGCGGTTCAAGATCCCCGACAAAGCAGTTACCGTCATCCAGAACAAGAGAAATACTGTCTTCAGAATGGCTTGGAGTGTGAATGATTCTGCCATGAATACCCATGCAAGACAGTAAAGCTCTGCTTTCCTCGCAGGAAATAACTGTCGCCGACAATTCATTGATCGGAGAATAAGAAAACCCGTCCCTTGCAAAAATACCGTCTGAATAATGGAGAAAGCCTTTTTGCACGTCAACCACAAGGAGCTTGACGCTCTGTTTCATCAGTTCGCTTATCAGCCCCATATGATCCGGGTGATAGTGTGATGCCAGAATAAACCCAATGTCTTTTACCGCAATACAGTTCTGCTTTATAGCCTTATAGAAGGCCGACAACGTTCCGGCATAGTCCGTATCGAACAGCAGTCCGGCGTTATCGCCATGAATGAAGAACGTATTTGTATTGCCGTATTTCAGCTTGATCATTGTTCTGACCTCTGCAAATTTCGATTTGTCGATTTCTTTTTGAATATTATAGCATAAAAAACTGCGATTTTCAATCCGTCTTAAAGCGTGGGCGGAAGCAGGCATAAACGCTGGATTTATATAAGAAAATCACCCTCCAATCGAACACGAATGGTTCAAATTTGGAGGGTGATTATCAAAATAGTCCAAAGCAGTGTATCATAAAACCTTTACCTCTAAAAACCGGAATTTGTCAATGTTTCAGTCCCATAAATTGCAGGGGTTTTATCGTTGAGTCCGGTGTTCAGACAAGAATATACCCTCTGAATCCGCGCACAGAATAGTAGGAATCCGCTCCGTTGTGAAAAGTAAAAACGGTATCATAGCGCCGTTCGCAGAACAACGCGCCGCCCTTGCTGCGGATATCCTCCGGCGTAGCGATCCAGCTTGACGTTTTCAAATCAAATGAACCGAGACTTTGCAGTCGACGATAGAGTTCCTCCGTCATCATCGATATGCCGATCTCTTTCGCTTTCCGCTCGGCGCTGCTTGACGGCGGGTTTTTAGCGCGGCTATGCAACGCCTTTTCATCATAGCACAGGCTTCTTCGCCCGACGGGCGATTCCTTTGCGCAGTCGCAGAAAATGAGTTTTCCCGTCTTTACGTCATACCCTATGGTGTCAGGTTCACCGCCGGTTTCCTCCATTTTTTGCAAAATCGTGATGGCAGCAGGAACCTCGCGCAGCCTCTGCTCCACCTCAGACCATTCCAAATCCGGATGAAGTTCCTTTTGTTCTGAAAATCTCACTTTCAGTAATTCCAACATCATGCTCGCCCCCTATAAATCCCGATTTATCAATTTCTTTTTGAATATTATAGCACAAAAACATTCGATTTTCCATCCGTCTTAATGCGTGGGCGGAAGCAGGCATAAACGCTGGATTTATATAAGAAAATCACCCTCTAATCGAACACGAATGGTTCAGATTTGAAGGGTGATTATCATGTGATTAACAGACAAAATAGCCCAAGGGCGTAAATGACATAAAATTGAGATTTTAGACTCAATTTCAATATGGTCGAGAATTACTGTTTTTACACCGACAAAATAGCCCAAAGTAACACTTCATCAATTCATTTATTTCGACCAGTCGGAATTTGTGGCGTTTGTTTTTAGTCGAATGTTATTTTGACACTCATGATAATAGTTGAATACTCTGATTCAAATATATCCCATTTGACCTGCTTCCTCCACGGATTCCAACTTTAATGTCTCTTTTTTTATTATTATACTTGAAAAGTTCGAACTCTTCAATCTTTTCTCTTTCTTTTTCCAGACAGTACAACATTAGCGATGATTCCAAGGATGAGAGCTGTTGCGATTTCCGTCAAAGTGACAGCGCCGATCGTCAGTTCCAATCCGCCGATACCGACTATCATGATAGTCGATACCACATACAGATTTTTATTCTCGTTTAGATCGACCGCCTGAATCATTTTGAGGCCGCTGACGGCGATAAATCCGTACAGAGCAATGCAGACGCCTCCCATAACGCACGGAGGTATTGAATCGACAAAGGCGACGGCAGGAGTTATGAACGAGGACAGGATACACAGGATCGCCGTTGCAATGATCGTAGTGATCGAAGCGTTTCCTGTCAGCGCAACACAGGCGACCGATTCACCGTAAGTTGTATTAGGACAGCCACCGAAGAACGCTCCGACTGCCGAACCAATGCCATCGCCAAAAAGTGTTCTGTGCAATCCGGGCTCTTCCAGTAGTTCATGACCAATTATAGAAGACAGGTTTTTGTGATCGGCAATATGCTCGGTAAAAGCAACGAAAGCGACGGGGACGTAGGCGACAAGAATGGTCAGGACGTAACTCCAGGAAAGCTCATTCAGCGCACCGAAGGCTTTCAAAAACGTCATTTCGGGAATACTAACGAATGTTTTTATTGAAAATCCGTCCGCAAGCATATATTTTGGGAAAACGCTGAAATCAATGATTTTCAAAGCGTCTATACCGCAAGCGGATCCGATCGCCGTCAGAACCGCCGCGACAGTATATCCGGAAAGGATACCGATGATAAACGGAATCAGCTTGACAGTCTTTTTCCCGTATGTAGAACATATCATCGTCACAAACAGTGTGACTACTCCGCAAAGCAATGCGATCCACGGAGAGCCGATCATCTGTGTTCCGGCTTGCTCTACAATTTTAGGCGTTCCGCTCGTCAACGATACGGAATATTCTGTGATATTCCGAACGACGTCTCCTTTGACTATATCCGATATTGCGCTTCCCGCAAGTGACAGTCCTATGATCGCAACCGTAGGACCGATGACGACAGCCGGCATCAGTTTATTGAGCCAATTAACCCCTGCGATTTTCACGGCTATGCCGAGGATAACATACACAATTCCTGCCAATGCCGCGCCTATTATCAAACCGAGCCAACCGAGCGACATGGATACACCGCCGGTGAAAGCCGCAAGCATGGATTTAATAAAAGCGAAAGAAGAACCGACAAAAACCGGACTCTTTCGCTTTGTTAGCAAAATATAAACGATTGTACCCATTCCCGCACCAAGCATCGCGGCGGCGGGTGAGAGTCCGTGCCCGACGATCATCGGAACGGCGATAGTTGCTGCCATGATCGCCAGCATTTGTTGAAATGCAAAAGCGATCAGTTGTCTGAATTTCGGCTTGTCAGCCACGTCAAAATAGAGTTTCATGTTTTTTCTCCTTTTCCTATGCGCAAAAAAAATCACATACCAAACGGTATGTGACGAAAAATGAATCCTACGATTCCGAAAAATTCACATGAATTTTGAGCATATTTGATTTTCCGTATTATAACATGCTGTTTCTGATTTGTCAATGGTTGTTTTCATATTATTTTCGTAAAAACATCTTAAAGCGTTGACTTGCGTAGTGTGTTGCGTTCACTATTATGATTCCAAAAGGCCGCACTCGGTCATCAATTATCGAACACCTGACGCCTATGAAGCAAATTATTTCAAGCGACAAGCGGCTTTGCAGGATTTGAAATCGAACACCGGGGGTTCGGATTGAAAGTATTATTTGTTTTGAGCACGCAATTTGAGCTGTTTCGTAAATTGTGTTCGATTTGCGGCGTTCGCTGAAACTCGCATAAACACTAAGTTTGCATAAGAAAATCACCCTCTAATCGAACACGAATGGTTCAGATTTGAAGGGTGATTATCATGTGATTATCGCTCGAATATGCAAAACGGGCAAAATGGCTGAAAAAGTATGCTTTTAGAGTTACTTTAGAATATATACATTTCGGCACACCTTAAACGCTTGAATATGCAAAATTTGAAACTATCTCCTTTTTCTACAAATTGGGCAACCAGTTCCATTTGCTCTATCATTAACCTTAGCTTGCCATTCATGGCCGCATTTTCCAAGCCACCATACTTTTTTGCTGGATTTTGGTGCTATCGATGAAGCAGTCATAGAGCCATTTTTCACAGGATGCCACTCCGAGGCCAATGTGGGATTAACTGTTTTTAAATCATTAAATCCTGGTAGAATAGCTTTATTGGAACAGTATGGGCAACCACGACCGTTAGTTCTGCTTGAAACTGCTGTTTGCCATTCGTGACCGCATTTTCCAAGCCACCATACTTTTCTGTTGGTCTTTGAGGAGACCATGGTAGGTTCTAAAGAACCATTTTTTGTGGGGTGCCACTCCCTTGCAATTTCCGGTGACACTGTAGCCAAATCGTTGAATCCAACTAGCAACTGCTGGTTTGCACAAATAGGGCACCCATTTCCTCGAGACCGAGAGTCGACAGATGCCTGCCACTCGTGCCCGCACTTGCCCAACCACCAAACTCGTTTCTTCGATCCGTATGACACCATATCTGGCTTAAGTTTGCCATTTTTAGTGGGATGCCATTCTTTTGCTATATTGGGTAATTTTCTTTCTATGCTATTTTCTTTTTGGCTAGAAATATAGGTTTCGTATATTTTCCCCTCGTCTCTTTCTACATCAACATCAACATCAACATTCTCAGAACAATGAATCGCTTGAAATAACGATGATATTACCCCGTTTAAACTTTTGTTGCTTTTTCGGCCCCGCCTAATAATACAAATACAGTTATTATATGGTTCTAACCCTTCTTCTCGAATTCTTACTAACTGAATGTTATTATCTATACATAGTTTATTCTTTTTGCTCTCGCTCTTGTTATCTTTATGCCAAGTATATCCATCATATTCAACTGCGGTTCTTATGGATGGGATATAAATGTCTAATTCCATTCCGAGAGCAGTTTTATTTCCATTTTCGGCATCGGGATAGTATTTCCGTAAGTAATATAGAATGGCTTGTTCTGGGAATGAAGTATGGAATTCTTTTCCACACACTGGGCATCTATTACCACCAGTGCGCGATGACACATAAGCTTGCCATTCATGTCCTTTTTCACACATCCACCAGACTTTTATATGTGAAAACGGTGCAACAGAATCTGGCGTCAAACTCCCATTTTTTGTAGGATGCCACTCCTGAGCTAAACTAGGCAGTTTAGTGACTAGATCATTTTGTCCTTTGAGAACGTGTTTACTTGCGCAAACAGGGCATCCAGTTCCTTGTGTTCTATCATTTACAGTTGCTTGCCACTCGTGTCCCTTCTCGCACATCCACCAAACTTTTTTATGCGCTCCAGCGACAATCATTGACGGTTTCAGTTCTCCATTCTTTGTCGGATGCCACTCCCGTGATAATTGAGGGTGAGTTGACTCTAAATCATTGTAGCCAATTAACACTTTTTTATTGGAGCATATTGGGCAACCTCTTTCATTAACCCTGTGACTAATCGTTGCCTTCCATTCATGTCCACACTTCCCTAGCCACCAAACCTTTTTACTACTTTGAGCCGCTACCATTTCAGGCTTTAAGTAATCATTCCTTGTTGGGTGCCACTCTGCTGCAATTTCTGGGTTTGTAGTCTTCAGATCATTAAACCCCGGGAGGATTACTTGGTTTGCACATATTGGGCAACCATTCCCATAGTATCTACCCTCAACAACGCTTGCCATTCGTGCCCACACTTACCCAACCACCAAACTTTCTTGTTTGATAGAGGGGTAATCATACTTGCCGTTAAATCACCATTTTTAGAAGGATGCCATTCTTCAGCCAAATCAGGTCTGGCAGTCGCTAGGTCATTAAATCCAGAGAGAACCTTATTGTTTGAGCAATATGGGCAGCCGTGTCCGTTTGTTCTTACATACACTTTTGCCTGCCACTCATGTCCACATTTTCCTAGCCACCAAAAAGTTTTCCCTGATTTTGGTGCAACCATATCAGGCTTTAAATCTCCGTTTTTCGTAGGATGCCATTCTTTTGCAATCTGAGGGTACAAATCTGCTAAACTTTTATGTTCTCCCATAGTTTCGCCATCCATATTCACACTTATAATTATCTGTTTTCCCCAAAACGGATAACTCCATTTAAAAAAGCTTGTGTTTCCATTAAAACCGCATATTCTAGCGGTGCTGTTTCCAAAACAAATCCAGTTCCACGATTGGGTTGCAAACTTTGTTTTTCTCCATCAATAATGACTCTCCACTCGTTCTGTCCCTTGTATTTATTGCTTTTGACAAAATAAGGATCAAGAACACTTCCCGTTTTTCTGTATTCTTCAGTATGTTCAAAATCAGAAAGATCACGATATAATATCATTCCTGAATCATACCCTATTTTTTGTCCCGTGAAATCTGTTGCATTTTTTATATGATCCAAAAGTTCAACAGTCCACAAAAGAAGAACATGCTCTCCAAAGTCTTTTACCGCTTGAATAAATTCGTCTTTAAGTTTATAAATTCCATTTGATATTTCATAAATGATTTCTTTAGTAATCGTTGAAGCACAAAACATCATTAGATTTTCATCATTTACGATTGATTGAACAACTTTGTCGGGTAATGGAACAATATCAAAAAGATTATCTCCCGCTTCATTATAAATTGCCAACGTCTTGGGATCAATAGGTATACAACCTTCCATATCATCCCCTCGATAACTTGTTCCATCATTTCTATATGTTTGTATGCTATTGAAAAAAATTGTCCCATTTTTAAGTTGCTGCAAATGTTCTTCCGTCCCAAACTTTGCAATTAAGAAGTTATTACAACCGCTTAACATAACTCCTCCTTATTTATCTATCATAATTCTTTGTTATCCGTTCTTACTGTAAAATATTATCTTTGTTATTCTTCAAAATATCTAACAGCTTAGTAATATTCTCCTTGATATTAGTTTTATCAATTCATATCTCCGTTCAGGGAACAGCCATGTAATAAAATCGATCGCAATCGGTTCGACGGCGAGGGTGCCTCCGCCGGATCCCTGTTTAGATTCAATGCCCCGAGCGTTTGTTTTAGTTGTCCAAACCTTTGCGGTCAACGTAAAAGACGGCTCATGCGTTTTTTCAATCAAATTCTTTGCTGACTCATCATTAAAATAATGAGGGTTATGCTCCTTTTCCCAAAGACGTAAAAACTCAAGCGTATTCCGATCCCGGAGCCATGATTGAATCACATACCCGGGATTTGCTTCGTTTTTGCGTTTGGCAAATTGAGTGAGCGAAACCATACGACGCTCGTTGTCTCTTTGATATACCCGCAAATCCATTAGGAGCTTGGCATATTCTTTATTCGTCTCGACGAGTTTTTCAATCTTTTCTTTTTCCTCTTGGATTTGCAATTCAATTTCCGCTTGCGGTATTTTTATCTTTTTTAGAATGCGGCGAGTGTTTTCCGCATATTCTGTCAAATACTCTTGAACAGCATCACCGTAAAAATCAAAATCCATTTGCTCGCCTCCCACTTAAAAAATTATATCATATATTTGTTATGAATAGCAACAAGTAATTCCACTTATTTTTATGTTTAAATTTCAAAAAAGAAGCAAACCTACAGTTTTTTAGGTTTGCAACCGGTTGATATGTATTTTCGAGCCTGTTTTAAAGTCAAAACGCATCATTTTGATCAAAAATTGCCCTAATAAAGCAACAAACCCACTCCATTTTAGGTATGGAATGGGTTTGTTATTCTCTGGAGGCGCCACCCAGATTTGAACTGGGGCATAAAGGTTTTGCAGACCTCTGCCTTACCACTTGGCTATGGCGCCGGTTTTAAAAAAGGACGCTAAAAAGTCATTTTTTAGCGTCCGTGGAGCGGATTACGAGGCTCGAACTCGCTACCTCCACCTTGGCAAGGTGGCGCTC
>ERZ827168.2588-NODE-2588-length-20643-cov-7.179473_pt1 | contig 20643 bp, 17 predicted proteins | sample MGYA00519868_ERZ827168 | MGnify/ENA primary metagenome ERZ827168 (study PRJEB31778, sample SAMEA3449271) | human gut metagenome | biome: human gut; feature: human-associated habitat; material: faeces | place: United Kingdom | collected 2010/2012 ...
CCTCTAACCACTTAAATTATAAGATTGATAGCACCACTGTGCAAATTAATACTTATCATAATTATTTCATAACTATTCATACCGAATACTCCCATAATCAACAAATTAATCTATTAATAACAGGATTTCCGGCATCCTGGTTTTGCCGACCAGAAATAACCCTTACCTTAGCGGTTGCAAGTAGTATTTTAACATTTAGATAGTTTTAAAAATTCCCATCTTTTTCCCATTTGAGTGTTGATAAATGTGGATAACTAATAAAAAATTATAGACTAAATTTTTCTTTTTTTAGATAATATAAGCATAAAACAAATACAAATCATCTAAGATTATAAGGGATGTTCTAATGAGAATAAAAGAAATGTTTAAAAAGCTTTGGGGTTTAAGAAAACTAGTTACTTTATTAGCTATTTTTTTATGTGTTTTGACAATATGTCCAATCAATATTATTGCTGAAGATAAACACGAAACTATTCGCGTTGGTTTTTTCCATATGGATGGTTACCATATGATTGATGAAGATGGTGACAAAAGTGGTTATGGTTATGATTTTTTACGTTTGATGGCGCGTTACTTAGATGTTGAATACGACTATGTTGGTTATGAACTAAGCTGGAAAGATATGCAAAGGATGTTGGAAGATGGTGAGATTGATTTACTTACGTCTGCTAGAAAAACGCCTGAACGTGAAGAAATATTTGATTATTCTAAGCCGATTGGTACCAATGAATGTATGATTACAGTAAGAAGTGATAATACTAAGATTATTGGTCAAAAGTATAATACATATGATGGTTTAAGAGTAGGTTTATTGAAGGGTAATAGTAGAAACAATGATTTTGAAAAGCTTGCTGACGAGAAAGGCTTTTCTTATATACCTGTTTATTATGAAGTGTTTAAAGATATGGAAGAAGGACTACAAAATGGTGAGGTTGATGCCCTTGTTTCTTCTTCAATGCGTACAACAAATAATGAAAGAATTATTGAGAAATTTGAACCACAAGATTTTTATGCAATAGTTAAGAAGGGTAATACGGAATTATTAGATAAGATTAATTATGCGATAGATCAAATAAATAATGCAGAAGGTGACTGGTAAAGAGAATTATTTAATCGTTATTATGCTTCTTATGATGTTAAGGTTTTAAATTTTACTCCTTCTGAAGAAGAACTTATCAATTCTTATAAAAAGCCTCTTAAGGTTTTATGTGATCCTACAAGAAGACCGTATTCTTATGTTGAAGATGGCGAAATGAAGGGCATTCTTCCTGATTTTTTCAAGAATGTGGCTGATTATATTGGCCTACCTTATGAGTTTGTTATTTGTAAGGATAGAAATGAATATATTTGGTATCAAAGTCATACTGATTCAATTGATATCGCAATTGATGCAAGGGTTAGTGACGCCATTATAGAAAAAAATCATTATGGAGCCAGTGGCCCGTATATCACAATGGGTGTTGCTAGTATTATGCGAAAAGGCAATAAGGGTGATATTAAAACAATCGCTACTGTAAAGCAGGGTTCTGCTAGTAATGAAATTGAAAAGGAATATGTACCAAATACTGAGAAGATATATTTTGATACAAGACAAGAGGCAATGAAGGCTGTAAGAGATGGCAAGGCTGATATTACTTTTGCCTACTATTATATGGCTCAGTAATTTGTTAATAATGATGCTAGTGGTAGCTTAATTTATAACTATATCAACAATGATTCTTTCAAGTATCGTATGTTAGTGTCTAATGAAAACAATTATGCTTTAGCTGGTATTTTAACTAAGGGTATTTATGCTCAAGATGAGGATGCGATTGATAATATAGCTTCTAACTACACTTCGTATAAGGCTTCTGATATGACTTTAATGATGCTTATTCAGATGCATCCTGTTGCTGTAATGACAATTGGCGTGATAATGTTTGCCTTGTTTGGCATTGTTTGTTCGCTTTCTTTTAAGAATAGAAAAAATAATATTCAATTAGAAGATAATTTAACTAAGATTAAGCGAGATAAGTATATCTTAGACAAGTTAACAACCGACTATAATGCCGTATATTATATCGAATTAAATAAGGGAGCTTTCGAGAAGCTTAAGATTGTCAAGGGTACTTATGCTGATATCGTTTTTAAGGAAAAAAATTTGATAATTTTGATGAATGTGCTGATTATTATGCTAATTGTTACTTAGATGAAAAGAATAGAAGAGCATTCTTGGATTGGGTTTCTTGTGCTCATTTAAAGGAAGAATTAAATAAACGTGATAAGATTAGCTTTAATTATGAAAGTATTCCCAATAATTTAGGTCAAAATATTTTGCGATACAGGCTGCTAAAGTATATGAAGATGAAAATGATTTCTATATTCTTTTAGGTTTCCGTTTTGTCGATGATATCCTTGTTAAGGAAAAGGCTATTCAAGAACAATTAGAGGACGCCTTAGATAAGACTAAGAAACAAAATGAAATTATTTCAGCTATCGCAAAGACTTTTAATGCAATTTATCGTGTTGATATTATAAATGACAAGATTGAAGAAATTGCTAGTGATGATATATCGCGTCATTTGAAAAAGGATGTTGCTAGTGCTTCTGAACAATTTAATTATGTTTGTGATAATTTAGTAGCTCCTGAATATCGAGAATTAGTTAGACCTTTTATGGATATTTCCACTTTAGAGGAAAGACTTAAAGATGAAGAGTTTGTTACTACTGAATATAAGATGAATGATGGTAACTGGCATCGTATGCGTTTTGTCGCAAAAAGAAAAGATGCAAGCGGTAGATTAACCCATGTCTTATGTTTGATTAGAATCATCAGTGATACAAAGAGAACTGAGGAGAACTTATATTTTGAGGCTGAACAGGCTAAGAAAGAGGTGGATATGAAGACTCAATTCTTAAAGACAATGAGTCATGATATTCGTACTCCATTAAATGGTCTTATCGGTATGATTAAGATGGCTGATCAATATTCTGATGATGTTGTTATGCGAAGTAAATTAAGAAATAAGGCTCAACAGTCATTAGAATATCTAGTTTCTCTAGTCAATGATATTTTGGATATGAATAAGTTACAAAGTGGTGATTTGAAGGATCAACAATTGACCTTTGATTTTATTAATTTCTTGAGAGAATTGAATCATATTTATTATGATAAGGCCGCTGAAAAGGGTATCAAGTACGATATTGATTGGGAAAATGTTAAGTTTGTACATTCGACATTGATTGGCAATCCTGTATATTTAGGTAGGGCTCTATCTAATATAGCTAGTAATGCGGTTAAGTTTTCTCCAAGTGGTAGCACAATTACCGTTTGGGGGAACGAAGAGATAATAGATGATAAGCATTCTCTTTATACTTTGTATTGTAAGGATGAAGGCGAGGGCATGACTGATGAATTTATTAAGCATGCTTTTGATATGTTCTCACAACAGAATCAAACAAGTAGAACGAAATATGAGGGAAGCGGTCTTGGTTTAGCTATGTCTAAGAAGCTGATTGAAAGAATGGGTGGTAGTATTAAGCTTGAAAGTAAGAAGGGCGTTGGCACAACTGCTATTATTAAAGTACCTTTTGAATTAGGCGATACGGATACTGTTGGAAGCATTGATTATGAAAATGTCCCTACTAAGGGAGTTCATGCACTACTTGTAGATGACAATGAATTGAATATTGAAATTGCTAAGTTTTTCTTAGAAGATAATGGTATGGAAGTAACTTGTGCTTATGATGGTAAAGAAGCTGTTGATATCTTTGAGAAATCAGAAGATGGTTACTTTGGAGTCATCTATATGGGCATTCTAATGCCTAATATGAATGGTTTAGATGCTACAAGAGAGATTCGAGCCCTAAATAGAAAAGATGCTAAGAAGGTGCCTATAATTGCAGTCTCAGCTAATACTTTCTCTGATGATGTTTTTGAAAGTAGAAAGGCTGGTATGAATAAGCACTTAGGAAAGCCACTTGATGAAGAGAAGATGATTAAGGCTTATAAACAATGTGCTGTTTTAAGTGAAGAGCCTATTAAATTAAATGGAGACTTATAAGGATTAACACCAGTAATAATCGGTTTTTCTTTAGTTTAATTGATACAATATAGTTAGTAAACAAAAGAGGAATATGGAATATACACAAATCAAAATTAGTAGTCAAGACGATCCAAAAAGATTTTATAGAGTATTAGCTGTTAAAGGCAATCCTGATTTATTAACACTTGGAACACTTATTGGCTGTAGTATCAACGCTTGGTTTGAACATGCTTATTTATTTAGAATCAAAGGTCAAAGGGAAGCATATGCTTTTGATAGTTGGGAAGATGAATATTTTTTGCCGATGAGTAAGTATCATTTATCAGATTTAGGAGATAAATTTGAGTATTGTTATGATACTGGCGAAAACTATGATTTTGATTGTAAAGTCATGAAACGCAAAGTTAATGTCAATTATGAAGATGAAGAAGAAGCTGATTTAGCTTTTGTAGTAAAGGGTGCAGGACAGGGAATCTTTGAAAATGATCACTACACCATGTGGCGTTATTTTGGAGGCTTGATAGATCCAAATTCTAATGAAGAAAACGACGAACAGCGCCTTCCTATGAATATGGAATTTGAGACTTATGGTGATTTTGATAAACCACTTGATTTAGAGGATTATGAATATAGTGACTTTTATATTGAAGAATTAATAAAAAGTTGGGAATTAGGAAGCGAACTACTGAGATAATATGCTAAATAAAAAGAAGGGTTTTACATTAGCTGAACTGTTGATTGTTATAGCTATTATAGGTGTACTAGTTGGTATTGCGATTCCTGTTTTAAATTCTCAATTAGAAAAGTCTAGAAAAGCTAAGGACTTACATACTGCTAGATCGATTTAATCAGTACTGGCAACTGCTGTTAATGATGGAACTATCGAATTAGCACCACCTACGGTAGCGGGCCAAGCTTCTGGCATTTGGGTCATCGTTACACGAGATAAGAATAGTTGGCCATCTGGTTATCCTGATAATGCAAAAGCACATAATACTTATTTTTGCGGTGCCAACACAACAGTTAGAATTAATGGAAAAGAAAATGGCAAAGATTGGGATGTTTACAATGATGAAATTGAAAAAATTGTAAGTGAAGCAGGCTTAATAGGCGATGGCCTTAAAGTTGTCAATAAAAATAAAAATAATGATTCTTGGGATTGGTATGGTGTGGAAGTCTATTATCATAACGGCGACATAAAAACAAAGATTTTTAGCGGTAACAAAGATAAATCATCAGATGTCACCAAGGCTGAAGAAGCTTACAACAATATTGGGAAGATGATTGGTTAATTATGGAATATATACAATATCCTGGTGCTTTAAAAGAATTAGATAAATTCAAAGATAAGAAAGTATATATGATAGCTGATAAAAGAAGCTATGATACTTTTGATAATGTTAATAATTTTAAGATAGAAGTATTTAATGGTGAATGTTCATTAAAGGAAATTGAAAGATTATCTTTAATAGTTAAAGACTATGATGTAGTTATTGGCTTTGGTGGTGGCAAGATTTTAGATGTTGCTAAGGCAGTAGCTCATTTTAATAAGAAGTATTTAATTATTATTCCAACAAGTGCTTCAAATGATGGACCATGTACTGCCTTGTCTGTTCTTTATCATGAAGATGGTAGCCTTGATAGATATCTATATCTTGATAAGAATCCTGATGTAGTTTTAGTTGATACTAGTATCATTATTAAATGCCCAACAAGACTTACAATAGCTGGTATGGGAGATGCCTTATCTACTTATTTTGAGGCTAGAGCTAACGGAAAGATGAATGATGAAGCTAGAGAATGCTTCGATAATCTAATGAAATATGGAATATATTCTATTTCAGGTTTTGAAAATAAAAAGATAGGTGAGCTACAAGAAATCATTATTAGAACTAATATTTATTTATCAGGAGTAGGTTTTGAAGAGTGTGGCACTAACCTAGCTCATGAAATAAGTTATAAATTAGATTGTCCTAAGATGCATGGTGAAAAAGTAGCCTATGGTACTTTAGTGCAGTTGTGTCATGAGGGTGCTAAAGAATTTGAAGAAGTATATAAGTGGTGTAAGAAAATAGGTTTACCGACTTCGTTAAAGGATTTGGGTATATCTAAGTTTGATTGTGAATATATTTCGAAGTTGGAAATGCTAAATAAATGATAGAATTGTTTCATGAGTTGGCAAGATAAATTTAATGATTGGGAATTAGAAAAGGGCAGAGATTATTTTGAAATGAATAAAGTCCTTTTTATTGACCGTGACAACAACATTTTCACTGCACAAGTTGCAGGATCTGACTATTATTCTGAATATAAAGTTACTACTGTAATCAATAATAAGGGTGAAGTAACTGCTCAAAAATGTACCTGTCCAAGATACAGGGATAAGGGCTATTGCAAACATATAATTGCTACTTTATTTGAAATAGAAAAGGTTTTTCCTGATGTCTTAAAGGGCAGCTATAAGGATACAAGATATACTTATATTAATAATCCTAAATCAGATATTGATATCGAAAATTTAATGGGTGACTATTATATGTCTGAGGAAATTTATAAGAGGGCTAAGACTATTTGTCTAAATAAGCCTAATATGATTTTAGATAATAAGAACTTTTATGATGATGATGTTGCCTATAATTTCTTAATTGGTAGTGGTAGAGATTATGTTAATTTTAAATTCACTGCCAATAGAATCATCTTATTTAATTGCCACTGTCAAGAATGCATGAGACGACCTTATTATGAAAGATACAAATTGTGTGCAAATAAGGCTGCTGCCCTAATGATGGTTGAAGACTACTTTGTTCATAATAAATATGATAAGACTAATAGATTAGGTCAAAACTTTTTGGATTATAGCAAGGAAAAACGTAGTTCTAATATAATGGGACGAAGTGAAAGTATTCATCTTATCCCATCTTTTACTTTTGATAGAGACAAGGATGAATATTTAATAAAGTTTAAGACTGGTAAAGATAAGCTATTGAATATCAAAGATCTTTCTTATTTCATTGATTGTTATAAAAGAAGTGCTAAATATGATTTAAGTACTAAAGTTACTTTAGATTTTAGTAAGGACGATATAGCTGAAGATTCTAAGGCTTTGTTTAAATATCTTACTGATTATATTGAAGAATCTCATTCTTTTTACAATTATGTGAATCGTCGCTATTATGTTGCTGCTCCACCTAGTTCTTATATAAGTTTAGAAAAAAATAGAATGGATAAACTATTTGATTTATCTTATGGTAGACAAGTAGAACTAATTTACAAAGAAAATGATGAAAAGACTAAGTCGTTAGTCAATTTAAGTATTGTGAATAATGACTTGCCAATTACTGTTAGTCCTGAATTTACTGATGATAAGTTAGAAAGTGTGACAATAAGTCATCCGCCTTTTTCATGCTTCAGTGGTGAAAAATATAAGTATTTGATTGAGCCTAATAAGTTTTCGAGAATCCTAAATGATAATGAAATAGTCGATGTGATATATGGATTAAACGGAAATGATATCAAGATTGGTGCTGCTAATTTGGGTGATTTCTATTATGATATTTTGCCTAAATTGAAGACTTATCAAAATCTTATAATCGAAGATGAAGATAAAATAATAAAGAATGTTCCTGTGCGTCCTGTTTTTAAATTTTATTTGGATGCCTTAGACGGTTTAGTTACATGTAAATGTGATGTTTATTATAAAGAAGATAAATATAATCTTTTAGATAAAACAGGAACTAGAGATTTTGAAAGAGAAAAAAATATTTTAGAATACCTTTTAAATGACTTTGAAGAATATAAGGATGATGAATTATGTATCAGAAATGATGAATGTTTATATCATCTATTAACTTCCTTAAATGAATTAAGAGAATATGGTGAAGTATTCTCCACGGCTCGTTTTGATTCTTTAGGAGTTAAAAAGAAGGTAAAAGTTTCTGTTGGTGTTCGTGTTCAAAGTGACTTATTAAATCTTAATTTAATTTCCGATCTTGAAAGAGATGAACTTTTAGCTGTTTTAAGTAGTTATAAACAAAAGAAAAAGTATCATCGACTAAGAAGTGGTGAATTCGTTGATATGAATGATAAGGACCTTGATAAGTTATTAAGCTTAAAAGAGGAAATGAATATCACTGATAAGAAGTTCTTAAAAGAAGATATCAAGTTACCTTCATATCGTATCTTATCTTTAAATGAAGAATTGAATGAATTTGAAAATATCGACGTTAAAAGAGATAAACATTTTAATGATTATGTAAAACGTTTTGAAAACATCGACATCAGTTCTTATGAACCTCCTAAAGATTTGAATGCTGATTTAAGATCTTATCAAGTATATGGATTTAAGTGGTTGAATGTCTTATATGACTGTGGTTTTGGTGGTATTTTAGCTGATGAAATGGGCCTTGGTAAGACTTTACAGGTTATTTCTTTATTAGCTTATAGAAACAAGGAAAAGATTAAATCATTGATTGTAACACCTGCTTCGCTTGTATATAACTGGTATGCTGAATTTAATAAGTTTGCACCTTTTATTAAAGTAGGCATGGTGGTGGGTAATAAGGATGAAAGAAGCGCTTTATTAACCCATAGGAATGAGTATGATGTCTTAATTACTTCATATGACCTATTAAAAAGAGATATCGATTTATATTCAGATATCAGTTTTGATGTAGAAATAATCGATGAGGCTCAATATATCAAGAATCAAACAACTGGTACTGCTAAGGCTGTTAAGGAAATCAATAGTAAGAAGCGTTTTGCGCTTACTGGTACGCCGATTGAAAATAGATTGTCAGAACTATGGAGTATCTTTAATTACTTGATGCCTGATTATTTATATTCTTATGAATATTTTAGAAAACATTTTGAATCACCAATAGTGAATGATGGTGATGAATATGCTTCTAATATGTTAAAGAAGATGATTGGTCCTTTTATTTTAAGAAGAAGAAAGATGGATGTATTAAAAGACTTGCCTGAGAAGATTGAGAGAGTCTATTATGCCAATTTCGATTCTAGGCAAAAGGAAATCTATGATGCTCAGGTTATGAAAATTTCTAAATTAGTAGAAAATGAAGACGAGAAGGCTTTCTCTACTAGTAAGATTGCAATACTGGCAGAACTTATGAAAGTAAGACAAATATGTTGTGATCCATCTTTATTATTGGAAGATTATAAGGGTGGTAGCGCTAAGAAGGATACCTGTTTACAGTTGATAGAAGAATCGATTGATGGCGGTCATAAGTTATTGGTATTCTCACAATTTACTTCAATGTTGGAGATTTTAGAAGAAGAACTAAATAAGAAGAAAATAGCTTATTATAAGATAACTGGGGCTACTGATAAGAAAGAAAGACTAGAATTATGTAATAAGTTTAATAAGGATGATGTTAAGGTCTTCTTAATATCACTGAAAGCTGGTGGTACTGGTTTAAATCTAATTGGTGCTGATATCGTTATTCATTATGATCCATGGTGGAATGAGGCTGTCATATCCCAAGCAACCGATAGAACCCATCGTATAGGGCAAACAAATACGGTTACTGTTTATAAACTAATTGCCAAGGATACTTTGGAAGAAAAGATTTTGAAGTTACAAGAAGATAAACAGAATCTAGCTGATGAAATCTTATCTGGTGCTAATGCATCATTGAGTAGTATGTCTAAGGATGAATTATTGGAGTTGTTAAATGGAAATTAGAAGAGGAAAACAAGAGGATATTGATAAGATTTTATCTTTACTTAACCAGGTACTTGAAATACATGCAAATATTAGGCCTGATATCTTTATATCGGGTAAGACTAAGTATACAAGGTATATGCTTATAGATATGTTGGCAGATGATGATAATCCTATTTATGTAGTTGATGAAAACGGTGTTGTGGCTTATGCCTTTTGTCAAATAAAAATGGCACCTTTTTCAACTACCATGCACCAAAACAAGGAATTGTTTATCGATGATTTGTGTGTTGATGAAAGTCAAAGAGGTAAGGGTACTGGTAAGTTATTATTTGATTTTTTAAAGAAAGAAGCTAAAAGAATAGGCTGTTATGAGCTCACTCTTAATGTTTGGGAAGGAAATGATAGTGCTAAAGCTTTCTATGATAAAATGGGGATGAAGGTAAAAGAATATACAATGGAATATATCTTGAAGGAGGAAAAATAATGAAACTTGCAGCTGCTTTAATTGAAAGAGCTGATCTACAAACTAGATTAACTCAATTACAGACTAGACTTTTAAATAATGCGAAAGTTCAAGAAGGTGTAAAGCCTAATGAAGATCCAAAAGATTTATTAAAAGAGCTTGATGAAGTGAGCAAGCAACTTGAAGATTATATTTATCGCATTAATATGACTAATGCGGCTACTTTAGTTGATGAAACGCCTTTAACTTCATTGCTGGCTAAAAAGGATGTTTTAATTAAGAAAATTGGCATTTTAAGAGCTTTCTTAAATGAAAGCAGTGCTTTGGTTGATCGTTATTCTTTAAAAGAAATTAAGATTGATAGTACTGTTGATGTTGCCAAGCTTCAAAAAGATCTTGACGCTTTGAGTAAGGAATTAAGATTGCTTGATCAAAAGATTCAAGAAATTAATTGGACAACTGATCTAATTTAATAAAGTTGGTAGTCTATTATGGGGTGTGATCTCACTTGTTTGAGAAGGAAACAAGATTAATTGAGCACTTAAACCAGTGCATAAACTTATTTTTATGGTCAGCATTGTTACAGGTGCACATATATAAATAATTGTTATTACCTAGCATCAATAATAGATGAGGGTGTGGTATGGGGAAAAAGAAATTATTATTAAGTATAAGTATCACTTTAGCTTCGATTGGAATGCTTATGGCTAATTCTGATGATTTGTTCAAGAAGGCGGATGAAGATCACGAAAGAATTGTCGAGATGCAAACCCAATATGTAAGAAGGCAAAGTTTTGTCGAAAGAATTCCGTTTATCATAAGACTTTGTTTGGGATTTCCACTATGGCTTTTGGGAACCCTTATCATTAAATTTGTAAGTACACTTATTAAGATTGTAATATCACCAGTCATTACTTTTGTGTTGTCTGCTTTACTTATCTTTTTTATATTATTGATAGTAGTTGTCATTGTTTTAAAATTATTATTTCCTAATAAGAAGATTAGGGAATTAGTTGATAAGGAAATGATATTTTATCTGTTTATTTCATCAATCATCATTAAGATAATTGATATCTTTTTCAAGAATTCAGATTATCGATATCTAATTATTTTTTTCCTTGGTTTAATTGTTATTGTGCCTATCATAATCAAGAAAAGTAGAGAACCTGTAATCATATATTGAGTTGTGCTAGAATTGTTGGGTATGGAAAAACAAATTAACTTAAAACATTCTTTATCTTTCTTCTTTCTTCATGCGATAACTTGCATTATCTATGGTTTTAGTGTTTATACCTTGAAGGAAAGAGGATTTAGTGCCTCTAATGCAGGATATTTCTTAGCCGTCTCATCTTTTATTGCGATATTCTTACAAATATTTCTAGCTGATATTTGTGATAAATCAAAGAAAATAAACGTTTTTGAGATGAGTGTTATTTGTGCCTTATTGATCTTTGTTTGTGCTGTATGTAATTATTTTATTGGCGGTGCTAATGCTTTGTTGGCAATCATCTTTATCATTGGTACTAGCTTATATATTGGTATAGAACCTTTGATTAATACTTTAAGTAGTAAGTTTCTATATTGTGGTATTAAGATAGACTTTGCCAAGGCTAGGGCCTGTGGTTCTATTTCTTATGCCATTTTTTGTTTCGTACTGGGATATTTATCTAATCTATTTTCTTATAAGATAATTATTATCTTTTTTATCTTAATGTCACTAGGCCTATTGTGTGATTTGTTACTTTTAAGAAAAGATTATCAAATAGTGAATAATAATGTTGTTATTACTAAAGAAAAGATTTCATATAAAGAATTCATTAAGAATAATAAATATTTTGTCTTATTAATTGTCTTCTTAAGTTTTATCTATTATGGCTATTTAATGTTAGATAATTTTATGATTCTGATTGTTGAAAATGTTGGTGGTAATAGTAATGACTTAGGCAGTATTTTAGGTGTTAAGGCTATTATTGAATACTTAGGTATTTTGTTAGTATATCCTTTCTTTATTAAAAGATTAAGTTTAAATAAAGTGTTGCTACTGGCTGCGTTCATGTTCTTGTTGAAGGCAACATTATTAGTTTTAAGTGGTAATGTAACTTGTCTATATTTGACTCAAATTATTCAATGTCTTTCATTCTCATTAATGATGCCAGGTGGTGTAGCCTTGGCTACTAAGGTATTAAAAGAAGACGAGATTACAAGAGGCCAGGCTTTCTTAACTCTAGCTTGTGTCTTTGGTTCCTTGTTTGGTTCATTAACAACAGGCTTTATCATCGATAATCTTGGTGTTAAGTATATGGAATATATGGCGGTTGTTGCAAGTCTAGTTGGTTTTCTTGGTTTTGTGGTATTAATAAATAAGGTGAACAAAAATGGATAAGTGTATTTATAGTAAATATTGTGGTGGCTGCTCAATGCAGGGCATTAGCTATCCTAAGCAATTAGAGATGAAACAGGAACATGCTTTAAGCCTGTTAAAGAAGTTTGGCAATGTTGAAGAGATTATAGGCTGTAAACATCCTACAAACTATCGTAATAAGGTTCAAGTGTCTTTTGGCTATGATGATAAGCGTCGTTTAATCTGTGGTAATTATGTAAGTTCTACTCATATGATTGTGCCTATTAAAGAATGTATGATTGTGGATGAAAGGGCTAATGAACTAATTGATTCAGTATTAAGAATTGCCACTAAATATAAGATTAGTGCTTTTGATGAATATTCATATAAGGGTTGTCTAAGACATCTTTTAATTAGAACTAGTAACCTAAATGAGGTGATGCTGGTTTTGGTTACTGGTAGTTTTAATATTAATAAGAAGGAACAATTTATTAGAGATATCTTAAAATATAATCCATATGTTACAACGATTGTTCAAAACTTTAATAATAAACATACTTCAATGATTCTTGGTGATAAGAATACTGTTTTATATGGTAAGGGTTATATTAAGGATGAATTATGTGGCCTAGAATTTAAGATTAGTCCTTCTAGTTTTTATCAAATTAATAGATTTCAAACTGAAGTTTTATATAATACGGCATTAACATTAGCTGATTTTAAGGGCGATGAGACAATTGTTGATGCCTATTGTGGTACTGGTACTATTGGCATGATAGCTTCTAAAAGTGTTAAAAGGGTGTTGGGTGTAGAACTTAATAGCTTCGCAATAAAGGATGCGATAAAAAATGCTAAGTATAATAAGATTGATAATATTGAGTTTGTTTGTGATGATGCGGGCCATTATATGGAAAATATGGCTAAGAATCATTTACATTTAGACGCTCTTATTATGGATCCGCCAAGAAGTGGCGCTTCTATCAAGTTTTTAAAGTCAGTATTAAGACTTAAGCCTAAGAAGATCGTTTATATTTCTTGTGGTATTGAATCTTTAAGAGATAATCTGTCTTTCTTAACTAGGGATGCCTATAATGTCAATACTATTCAGCCAGTTGATATGTTCCCATATACTTCAGTTGGTCATGTTGAGAATATTGTGGTTTTGGAAAGAAAATAGTATGCAAAGATTACTAAGTACACTTGGGGTAATAATCATCCTATTTATATCTATTTATAATAAATCTTTTGATAAGATTCCATCTAATATCCATTACATCTTATTTATCGTGGGTGCTGTAATGATTGTGGTTGGTAATTTTAACAAGAGATAACATGCAAGCCTTATCATTGAGGCTTTTTTAAACTAGTGCTTACATGAATATTTTGGTACACTAAACTAGCTTGTTGTTTTTAAAACTATAGCTATAAACTATCGTGTTGGTGTACATATCTAAAAAATGAGCCACTTCTATGTAAATAGAGGTGGCTTTTCAAATGCTTTGGTAGGAAATATTTAATTATATTTTTATTTGGTATTATTCTTTAACCTTGTTATATGGTCCTCTTGGTTTATTCTTTAATGAATCACTCTTAAGATGACTAGTTAAAGAATAGTTTATCTTAGGGTTTAAAGAGAATAAAACTCTTTTTCTAAATCTTTCAAAATTAGTAATACCTCTAGATACACTTAAGTAAGTATCAATAGTACCGTTAATGTGTTCGGTTAAAGCGTTAGATAATTTATGATCTCCATAAGGTCTTAAGAATGAGGTAACATTTCTTTTCTTTATAAGTGATAAAATTTTCATTAGAGCTCGTAAGCTCATCCTTCTGTATTTGTTTTTCCTACCAGTTAAACATTGTATAGAAGATTTTTATTTTATTGAGAAAACCACCCACGAATTAATTTACAGTCACCCACACACCATGAAAAAAGTGGGCTTTTTTACCCACATATAATCTTATAGTCCACCCACACCCACACATTAATTTAGAGCGCCAATATTTTTAAATGGTGTACAATATGTAGGTTAATACGAAAGGAGTTATTTTTTTAATGATAAAAGAGTTGTTAAAAAGCGTTCGTGAGTACAAAAAGCCAATGATTCTTACTCCTATTTTGGTTATTGGTGAAGTAATCATGGAAGCTATAATCCCTTATACTATTGCCCTTTTAGTTAATGAAATTAAGGCGGGCTGTGGTGTTGATAGAATACTACATTATGGCTATATCTTATTAGCTATGGCAATGACCTCATTATTATTTGGCTATTTGGCTGGTAGAACTTGTGCTTTAGCTACTTCTGGTTTTGCGAAGAATCTAAGACATGGTGTTTTCTACAATATTCAAAGTTTCTCATTTAGTAATATCGATAAGTTCTCTAGTGCTTCTTTAGTTACTAGATTAACTACCGATATTCAAAATATTCAAATGGCCTTTATGATGCTTATTAGAATGGCTTTTAGAGCACCATTGAACTTACTTTTCTCATTCTTTATGGCCTACTTTATGGGCGGTAAGATGGCAATTATTTTCCTTATAGTGATTCCAATCTTAGGCTTTGGCTTATTCCTTATTGTTAAGCTTACTATGCCATTATTTAGAAAGGGTTTCCCTAAGTTTGATGTTTTAAACAATTCAATTGAAGAAAATATCAAAGGCATTAGAGTAGTTAAGTCTTTTGTAAGAGAAGATTATGAACAAGAGAAGTTTAATGCGGCTTCTAATGATATTAGAGATATCTTTACTAAAGCCGAAAGAATCTTAGCTTTCAATAATCCTTTGATGCAAATGTGTATGTATTCAACAATGTTGTTTGTCTTATATTTTGGTTCTAAGACTATTATTACTACAAATGGTGTAGCTTTGGATATTGGACAATTCTCAACTTTACTTACATATAGTTTCCAAATTCTTTCTTCTTTGATGATGTTGTCAATGTTATTTGTAATGTTGACTTTCTCACAAGAGAGTGCTGAAAGAGTTTGTGAAGTATTGAAGGAAAAATCTAATCTGGTATCACCTGAAAATGCCGTCACTATTGTAAAGGATGGTTCAATTGACTTTGATAATGTCCGTTTTAAGTATGCTAAGTCAAGTGAACATGCGGTCTTAAAGGATATTGATGTTCATATTAAATCGGGTGAAACAATTGGCATTATCGGTGGTACTGGTAGTGCTAAGACATCATTAGTACAACTTATCCCAAGACTTTACGATGTAAGTGAGGGCAGTGTAAGAGTTGGCAAAAGAGATGTTAGAGACTACGATTTAACAGTGCTTAGAGATTCTGTCGCCATGGTACTTCAAAAGAATGTCTTGTTCTCGGGCACTATCGCGGACAATATCCGTTGGGGTGATAAGAATGCGTCAATGGATGAGATTAAGCATGTATGTCATTTAGCTTGTGCCGATGAATTTATTGATTTGATGCCAAAGGGCTATGATACTTATATTGAACAGGGTGGTACTAATGTTTCTGGTGGTCAGAAACAAAGACTTTGTATCGCTAGAGCATTGTTGAAGAAGCCTAAGATTTTAATCATGGATGATTCTACAAGCGCTGTAGATACTAAGACCGACGCCTTGATTAGAAAGGCAATGAAAGAGTATATTCCAGAGACTACTAAGATTATCATTGCTCAAAGAACTTCAAGTGTTGAAGATGCTGATCGTATCATTGTCATGGATAATGGCAAGATTGATGCCATTGGTACAAGTGAAGAACTTTTAAAGAATAATAAGATTTATCAAGAAGTTTATTATTCTCAAAATAAACAAGGAACTGAAAGGGGTGAAGAACATGAGTAAGAAGAAGAATCAGATTGCGACTGTTAAGCGCTTATTTAAGATGTTGTTTTCTTTCTATCCTAAGCTTTTACCACTTATTATTGTCTTGATTATTGTCAATGCGGTAATTAGTTCTATTCCTGCTATTTTCCAACAAAATGTAGTAGCTTTAATTCAAGAAGCTTTTGAAAATAATTTGCCTTTTGAACAAATAAAACCAGATGTTGTTAGATTGATTAGTATCTTAGCTGCATTTTATTTAACTAGTTTGATTGCTGGCATTGCCTATAACCAACTTATGGCTATCTTTACTCAAGGTTCTTTAAGTAAGATTAGAATTAAATTGTTTGATCATATGGAAACACTTCCTATTAGATTCTTTGATACTCATCAAAGAGGTGATGTTATGTCTTATTATACAAATGATGTTGAGTCTTTAAGACAAATGATTTCTCAATCATTCCCACAGTTAATGATTTCGGCCGTTACTTTAACAACTATACTTTGTATTATGTTTTACTATAGTATTCCTATGGCTCTAGTTATTATCTTGGGTGCGATTCTTTCGATCTTTATTACCAAGAAGATTGGTGGTAAATCATCGAAGTATTTCGTTGCTCAACAAAAAAATGTTGCCAAGACTGAGGGTGTTATCGAAGAGATGATCAATGGTCAAAAGGTTATTAAGGTATTTAATCATGAAGATGATACTAAGGCTGACTTTGATAAGGTAAATGATGAACTGTTTGAGGCAACATATTTAGCTAATAAGTATTCAAATACTTTAATGCCTATTTTAAATAATGTCTCTTATATTGTTTATGTTTTTGTGGCTGTTGCGGGCGGTTTCTTTATTGAAAAGGGTGCACCAAACTTCTCTATTTCAGGTCTACCATTCTCTATTGCGGTAGTGGTGCCTTTCCTTGGCATGTCTCGTCAATTTGCGGGCAATATCCAACAAATATCTCCTCAAATTAATTCGATTGTCATGGGTTTAGCTGGTGCTAGACGTGTCTTTGAATTATTAGATGAAGAAAGTGAACAAGATGAGGGTTATGTAGAACTTGTTAATGTTAAGAAGGTTAATGGTGAGCTTGTTGAATGCAAAGAAAAGACTAATATGTGGGCTTGGAAACATCCTCATGGTGACGGTACTTTGTCTTATACTGAGCTTAAGGGGGATGTTAGATTCTTTGATGTGGATTTTGCCTATAATCCTGATAAGCAAATTCTTCATAATGTTTCTTTATATGCCAAACCTGGTCAAAAGGTAGCTTTTGTAGGGGCTACTGGTGCTGGTAAGACTACTATTACTAATCTAATTAATAGATTCTATGATATTGCGGATGGCAAGATTAGATATGATGGTATCAATATCAATAAAATTAAAAAGACCGATTTACGTAAATCTTTAGGCATCGTATTACAGGATACTGTCTTATTCACGGATACTGTAATGGAAAATATTAGATATGGTAGACTTGATGCATCTGATGAAGAATGTATTGCGGCTGCTAAACTAGCAGGTGCTCATGAGTTTATTAAACATTTACCTGATGGTTATAACACAATGTTGCATGGTGATGGTTCTAACTTGTCTCAGGGTCAATGTCAATTGTTGGCAATTGCTAGAGCGGCTGTAGCTGATCCTCCAGTTATGATTCTAGATGAGGCAACATCTTCTATTGATACAAGAACTGAAAGCTTGGTACAAAGCGGTATGGACAAGTTAATGCAAGGTCGTACGGTGTTTGTCATTGCTCATAGATTATCTACGGTTAAGAATTCTAATGTGATTATCGTCTTAGACCATGGCCACATTATCGAAAGAGGAACTCATGAAGAGTTACTTGAAAAGAAGAGTCAATATTATCAGTTATATACTGGTGCCTTCGAATTAGAATAATTTGTATTTAAAAAGGATTATCTTTATATGGTAATCCTTTATTTTTCGATACTTGATTTATCAGTTCTATTCTTCCAATTATTGGCATGCGTTTCAAAGGTATTATCTTCATATTCATTAAACCCATTATCATTTCCTGAACCAATCTTCATGGTTCCATCTGAATATAAGAAGACGGCGTAGAAGTTCCATCCATCATTTGATTTAACACGATAATCTAGGATGTTATTTTTATCCAATAATTTTTTTAAACGAGAATAATCGTGATCACCACTGTTAAAGTCTATTCCATTAATTTTGATATTGCCACTGACATAGTATTTAACTTTATCTTTGCCAACAATAACCGCAATGCAGGCATATTTGCTAGAAGAACCTTCTACATATTTATTGGTAAATTCTATCTCATTAGAATTAGCTGCAACACCTAGTACTGCTTCAATGTTTCTAGCATTAGCCTTATCTACAGCTCTTCTAGATTTCTCTAATTGACTAGTAAATATTGGCATAGATATTCCTACAAGTATTGCGATAATGGCTACGATAATTAATAATTCTGCTAATGTAAATCCCTTGTTTCTTCTCATAATGAATTAATAATATCTTTTTATTGGGTTTGAAATGGTATAATTCCTTTATTGGGTTAAACGTATGAAAAAACATTTAAAGATTAAGACCGTAGGGATAATTTCGGTAAGTATTGTGGCTGTTTTAGCTTGTTTTTGTATATTTTATGCTTTCTATGCCAATAGACAGTATGAAATATCAAGTGAGGCGACATTAGACTATATTAGTGCTGAAAAGGCTATTAAGCGTTTTGAAATGGGTACTAATAAGCTAAATAGACAAGTGAGGCTAGCGGTTAGTTCACTTGATCAAAAATATATCGATGAGTATTTTGTTGAGTTCAGTGTTATCAATAATCGACAAAAGGCCATTGATGAATTAGAAAAATTATCTAACGATTGTGATACAACATGTTCCTTGGATGATGCGATGGAATTATCTAATCGTTTGGTAGAGTCTCAAAAATATATTTTAAGATTAATCGAGGAGTCTATTGAAAAGGATGAAGATAAATGGCCAATTTCTTTATTGGATGTTGAACTAAAAGAAGCGGATAAAGATTTAAGTGATTTAGAAAAGATTGAAAGGGCTAAGGCTTTAATTGGTGATACTAATTATGAGACGACCAATATGTTTATAATGAACAAGGTCTCAACTTCTTTAAATAAAATTAGTAATGAATTATTAGAGAAACAAGATAGTGCTTCTAAGGCTTATAAGAGTGCCTATATGATGTTAGAAATTGGCATTGGCTTATTTGTGATTGAAGGAGTATTGATTTGTTTATCAATCTATTTTCTAATCATTAAACCTCTATTAATTCTTAATGAAAATATTAAAGAGAATAAGGAGATCCCTTTAGTTGGCGCTTATGAACTTAGGACAGTGGCCAATACCTATAATGAAGTTTATAGGGAAAATGAGGCAAGAGAGAAGCTTATTAAGCATAAGTCGGAACATGATCCTTTGACTGGTTTATTAAATAGGGGTACTTTTGATTCTATTTTGAATCTTTATGTTAAGGATGAGAATAATTTTGCGCTTATTTTAATTGATGTGGATACTTTTAAGAGTATTAATGATACTTATGGCCATGCGGTAGGTGATGTAATTTTAAAGAAGGTAGCCGACTTATTGACAGTAACTTTTAGAAGTATTGACCATATTTGTCGAATTGGCGGCGATGAGTTTGCGATTATCATGGTCGATATGAACACTGACTTAAACTATACTATTTCTGATAAGATTAATGAAATTAATAGACAGTTGGCTATTTCTAAAGATGGAGAGCCAACGGTTTCTATAAGTGTTGGTATTGCGTTAAGTGATAGAGAAAATCCAGGTGATGATATATTTAGGGATGCTGATAAGGCCTTATATCAAACTAAGGAAAAGGGTAGAAAGGGCTATACGTTCTATTAGATTATGATTAAACCTATATGTAAAGATATATTTTTCTTGTCTAAGAAGGCGAGAAAGGCTAATAAAGATGATATTGGCATTGCCTATGATCTTTTAGATACTATAAAAGCTAATAATTATAAATGCATTGGCATGGCTGCTAATATGATAGGAGAAGATGTAGCTATTATAGTGGCACAAGTCGGAATGTCTTATCTTGTGATGTTTAATCCAGTTATCGTAAGTAGTAAGGATGCATACGAGACTATGGAAGGCTGTTTATCACATAGTGGTGAAAGAAAATGTATAAGACACCAAACTATTAAAGTTAAATATGATGATTTTAATTTCAAGTGTCATACAGAAGAGTTTAAGGGATTAACCGCTCAAATCATTGAATAACAACTCGACGCATTCCCCATCTATAACTTAAAACTTAGGTGGGGTTAGTCGAGTTTTCTAATACC
>ERZ827168.2589-NODE-2589-length-20639-cov-4.119316_pt1 | contig 20639 bp, 12 predicted proteins | sample MGYA00519868_ERZ827168 | MGnify/ENA primary metagenome ERZ827168 (study PRJEB31778, sample SAMEA3449271) | human gut metagenome | biome: human gut; feature: human-associated habitat; material: faeces | place: United Kingdom | collected 2010/2012 ...
TAAAATCTAACAAAATAAGCATAAAGTCGAGAAATCATGATAAATATATAACTATGGACTTTACTGGTTTTCCATATATGGGATTATGGACAAAGGTAACGGGAGCACCTTTTGTTTGTATAGAACCATGGTATGGCAGATGTGATTCCTTAGATTATGCAGGAGATATTACGCAGCGTGAATGGGAAAATCTTCTTGAAAAAGGACAGGAATTTTATGCAGAATATGAAATCTGCATAGGCTAGGAATGTATATGCAATGTTCTTGATTTTAAACAGCGGGAACTATTGATTTTTTCTTAACAAAATCATATATTATTGTATTAGAGACATTACGCATTTACTATGCCATTTTTAGGGTGTACAAATGCTTATGTACATATTAAGAAAAGAGTCTTTTAGGAGGAAACGACATGGGAAGATCAAAACAATCTATGGATGGTAATACAGCCGCAGCTCATGTAGCATATGCCTACACAGAAGTAGCTGGTATCTATCCAATCACCCCTTCTAGTCCAATGGCTGATATGGTAGACCAGTGGTCTGCAGCTGGACAGAAGAACATTTTTGGAAGCACAGTTAAAGTAGTAGAAATGGAATCAGAAGCAGGTGCAGCTGGTACTGTACATGGTTCACTTGCAGCTGGTGCACTCACCACTACATTTACCGCTTCTCAGGGACTTTTACTTATGATCCCTAACATGTACAAAATCGCTGGCGAGCAGTTGCCATGTGTATTTGATGTATCTGCTCGTACAGTATCATCACACGCACTGAACATCTTCGGTGATCACAGTGATGTTTACGCTTGTCGTCAGACAGGTTTCGCAATGTTATGTGAAACAAATCCACAGGAAGTTATGGACTTAAGCCCAGTTGCACACTGTGCAGCATTAGAAGGAAAGGTTCCATTCCTTAACTTCTTCGATGGTTTCCGTACATCTCATGAAATTCAGAAGATTGAAAAATGGGATTATGAAGATTTGAAAGATATGTGTCCAATGGATGCAGTAGACGAATTCAGAGCACATGCTTTGAATCCTAACCACCCAGCAGCTCGTGGTTCTCATGAAAATGGAGATATCTTCTTCCAGCATAGAGAAGCATGTAACACAGCTTATGATGAGTTGCCAGCAGTTGTAGAGAAGTACATGGACAAGGTAAATGAAAAACTTGGTACAAACTACGGCTTATTCAACTACTATGGTGCTCCAGATGCAGAGCGTGTTATCGTAGCTATGGGATCTATCAATGACGTTGCTGAAGAAGTTATTGATTACTTGACAGCAGCAGGCGAGAAGGTTGGTCTTGTTAAGGTTCGTCTGTATCGTCCATGGTCTTCAGAAGCATTACTTAAGGTTATTCCTAAGACAGCTAAGAAGATTGCAGTTCTTGACAGAACTAAAGAGCCAGGTGCACTTGGCGAGCCTCTGTACCTTGACGTTGTAGCAGCATTAAAAGACAGCAAATTCGGCGGCGTAAAAGTATTCTCCGGACGTTATGGTTTAGGTTCTAAAGATACTACACCTGCACAGATCGTAGCTGTTTATGAGAACACTGCTAAAGAAAAATTCACAATCGGTATCGTTGATGATGTTACAAACCTTTCTCTTGAAACAGGTGCTCCGATTGTTACAACACCAGAAGGAACTACAAACTGTAAGTTCTGGGGTCTTGGAGCTGACGGTACTGTAGGTGCTAACAAGAACTCCATCAAGATCATCGGTGACAATACCGACATGTACGCTCAGGCTTACTTCGATTATGACTCCAAGAAGTCCGGCGGTGTTACCATGTCTCACCTGCGTTTCGGTAAGTCTCCGATCAAGTCCACCTACCTGATCCACAAGGCAAACTTCGTAGCCTGCCACAATCCGTCCTATGTACGCAAGTACAACATGGTACAGGAGCTGGTAGACGGAGGTACATTCCTTCTGAACTGCCCGTGGGATATGGAAGGACTGGAGCATCACCTTCCGGGTCAGGTGAAGAAATTCATCGCAGACCACAACATCAAGTTCTATGTGATCGACGGTATCAAGATCGGTAAGGAGATCGGACTTGGCGGACGTATCAACACCGTTCTGCAGTCTGCATTCTTCAAGCTGGCAAACATCATCCCGGAGGAGCAGGCAATCGAGCTGATGAAGGCTGCTGCAAAGGCTACTTACGGACGTAAGGGTGATGCAATCGTTCAGATGAACTACGATGCAATCGACGCCGGCGCTAAGCAGGTTGTTGAGATTCAGGTTCCGGAGAGCTGGAAGAACGCTGAGGATGAGGACATTATCGCAAAGGCTGTTACCGGCAAGAGAAAGGACGTTGTAGATTTCGTAAATAACATCCAGCATGCAGTAAATGCTCAGGAGGGTAATAATCTTCCGGTATCTGCATTCAAGGATTATGTAGATGGTACCACACCGTCAGGTGCAGCTGCATTCGAGAAGCGTGGTATCGCAGTGGATATCCCGGTATGGAATCCGGAAAATTGTATCCAGTGTAACAGATGTTCCTACGTTTGTCCGCACGCAGTTATCCGTCCGGTTGCTATGACCGAGGCTGAGGCTGCTGCTGCTCCGGAAGGAACAAAGACTCTGCCGATGACCGGTATGGCTGATTACAAGTTCGCACTTGTTGTATCTGCCCTTGACTGTACCGGATGCGGCTCCTGTGTAAATGTCTGCCCGGGCAAGAAGGGTGCAAAGGCAATTGCTATGGAGAACATGGAAGCGAACGCAGGATGCCAGGCTGCATTTGACTATGCAGTAGAGCTGCCGGCAAAGGCTGATGTAGTAGAGAAGTTCAAAGAGAATACTGTTAAGGGTTCCCAGTTCAAGCAGCCGCTGCTCGAGTTCTCCGGTGCTTGTGCAGGATGTGGCGAGACTCCGTATGCGAAGCTGATCACACAGCTGTTCGGTGACAGAATGTACATCGCAAACGCTACCGGATGCTCCTCTATCTGGGGTAACTCTTCACCGTCCACACCGTACACGGTAAACGAAAAGGGACAGGGCCCGGCATGGTCCAACTCTCTGTTCGAGGACAACGCAGAGTTTGGTTATGGTATGCTGCTTGCTCAGAACGCAATCAGAGATGGTCTGAAGGCAAAGGTTGAGGCTCTTGTAGCTGGCGATGCTCCGGCAGACGTAAAGGAAGCTGGTCAGGCATGGCTGGATACCTATACAGTAGGTGCTACCAATGGCACAGCTACCGAGAAGCTGATCGCTGCTCTTGAGGCATGCGGATGCGAGAAGGCTCAGGATATCCTGAAGAACAAGGATTACCTTGGCAAGAAGTCCCAGTGGATCTTCGGTGGTGACGGATGGGCATACGATATCGGATTCGGCGGTGTTGACCATGTACTTGCAAGCGGCAAGGATATCAACATCATGGTATTTGATACCGAGGTTTACTCCAACACAGGCGGACAGGCTTCCAAGTCCACACAGCCGGGTGCTGTAGCACAGTTCGCTGCCGGTGGTAAGGAAGTAAAGAAGAAAGATATGGCAAGCATCGCAATGAGCTACGGCTATGTATACGTTGCTCAGATCGCTATGGGTGCAGATTACAACCAGACCGTTAAGGCTCTTGCAGAGGCAGAGGCTTATCCGGGACCGTCCCTCATCATTGCTTACGCTCCGTGTATCAACCATGGTATCAAGAAGGGCATGAGCAAGGCTCAGACAGAGGAAGAGCTGGCTGTAAAGGCTGGTTACTGGCATCTGTTCCGCTTCAATCCGGCTGCTGATGACAAGTTCACTCTGGATTCCAAGGCTCCGACAGGAGATCTGATGGAGTTCCTGAACGGTGAGGTTCGTTACAACTCCCTGAAGAGAGCAAATCCGGAGAGAGCTGAGAAGCTGTTTGCGAAGAATGCTGAGTGCAATAAAGAAAGATATGAATATCTGAACAGACTGATTACCCTTTACGGTAAGCAGGACTGATTTCGATAAGAGTCCAAGCGAAGTTTTAAGGAAGGGGCGCTGCGTATGCGGCGCTCCTTTTTCGTGCGTCTGGTGGTGGATGTTTCCTGTTCTGGGCTCATAGTCTTGTATTTCTTCCGGAGTTTACAGTTTGCGTTTTCTATGCTATTATGAAAGATACCGGCAAGGGAAGGAGAACCTGTGTTTTGTGTTCGAGGCTGAACCGGTCTGACAGAGTTGGATCGTGAATGTCCGCTTTACTGTCTGTTTTACTTGGAGGGAAGACAGCATGGAGAAAAAGAAATTTGCGGTGGCGATCACAGATCTGTTACTTGCACTCATCGGTTGCCTTTTTATTCTGAGTGCGTCGGTCGTGCTCGTGCTGAATATCCGGGTGATTTACTATTGTGATATTGATACATTACATCTGACAAAAGAGGTCGACCTGACGAAAGAGCAGATTCGGGAAAATTATGATGCGCTGATCGATTACAACCTGTTCTGGAAGGGAGAGGATACCCTGCAGTTTCCCGATTTTCCGATGTCGGAGCATGGACAGATCCATTTTGCAGAGGTGCGGCGGATCTTTGTCGCACTGCAGTATCTGATGATTGGATCAGCAGCTGTGTTTTTTATCGGAGAATGGGGAAAACTGCGAAGAGGAAGCCGCCGCAGCCTGAAGCTGACAGCGATTCTTGCGATTGTCCTGCCGCTTGCGGCCGGAGCGATGATCGCATCCAATTGGGAAGCGTTTTTTATCGGGTTTCACCACGTGATGTTTTCCAACGACTACTGGCTCTTTGACCCGGCGACCGATCCGGTGATTCTGATTTTGCCGGATGCTTTTTTTCTGCACTGTGCCCTGGCAATTCTGATTTGTGTGCTGGCAGGAAGTGCTTTGTGCATGGGCGGGTATTGTCTGGCGGCAAACCGGAAAAATAAAAGAAAATAGCAAGAATAAATGAGAAAAACGGAGGAACTCAAATGAATCTGGAAAAAATAGCGCAGTACCGGCTGATCAGGCGGGAAACACTGACGGATATCCATACCGAAGGCTATCTTCTGGAGCACCGAAAGACACATGCACGTGTGCTCGTGCTGGAAAATGACGATGAAAATAAGGTGTTTAATATCGCCTTTCGCACGCCGCCGGCAGACAGTACGGGAGTGGCGCATATCGTAGAGCACACGGTTCTGTGTGGCAGCCGGGAGTTCCCGACGAAGGATCCATTCGTGGAACTGGTAAAGGGCTCCCTGAATACATTTCTGAATGCAATGACCTATCCGGATAAGACGATGTATCCGCTTGCAAGCTGCAATGATACCGATTTCTGCAACCTGATGCATGTCTATCTGGACGCGGTATTTTATCCGAATATTTATAAAAAGGAAGCAATTTTCCGTCAGGAGGGCTGGAGCTACGAGCTCGAATCTCCGGATGCGGATCTGACCTACAATGGTGTTGTCTACAATGAGATGAAGGGTGCCTTTTCTTCTCCGGAGGAGGTGCTTGAGCGGGAGATCATGAATACGCTCTTTCCGGATACGCCGTATGGTGTCGAATCCGGCGGAGATCCGGACTGTATTCCACAGCTGACCTATGAACAGTACCTTGATTTTCACCGGAAATATTATCATCCGTCAAATAGCTACATTTATCTTTATGGGGACATGGATTTTGAGGAGCGGCTGAACTGGATAGACGAGCATTATCTGAGTCAGTTTGATGCGCTTTCGATAGATTCCGAGATTCCGATGCAGCAGCCGTTTGACGAAATGCGGCACATACTGCGGGAATATCCGGTTGCCGAGGAAGATCCGGTCAGGGATGCGACTTACCTGACGTACAATGTCGTCGTCGGCACGAGCCTGGACGTGGAACTTTCCAATGCGTTCGCGGTGCTGGATTACGCACTGCTGTCTTCGCCGGGAGCGGTGCTGAAGCAGGCACTGCTGGATGCGGGGATCGGGACGGATATCATGAGCTCATACGAGAGCGGTATCCTGCAGCCAACGTACAGCATCATCGCGAAAAATGCAAATGCGGAAGATGAAGCGCGTTTTGTTCAGATTATCCGGAAGACTCTGGAAGAGACAGCAGAGCATGGCATTGATAAAAAGGCATTGCTGGCTGGGATCAATACGATGGAATTCAAGGCGCGTGAAGCAGATTACGGCGCATATCCGAAGGGACTGATGTATGGACTGGACGTATTTGACAGCTGGTTGTATGATGCCGGGCGTCCGTTTGATTATCTGCGGTTTGATGTATATGCACAGATGAAGGAAGATGTAAAGACCGGTTACTTTGAAGAACTGATCCGAAAGTATCTTCTGAATAATACCCATGGCACAATACTGACCGCGGTGCCAAAGCGCGGTCTGACGGCGGAAAAGGACGCGCTTCTGACAGAGAAGCTGCAGACTTATAAAGCGTCGCTTTCCGGGGAAGAGGTGCTGGCACTCGTCGAGAAGACGAAACAGCTCAAAGCATTTCAGGAAGCGCCAGAGACACCGGAGGAGCTGCGTCTCATTCCGATGCTGAAGCGTGAGGACATCGGGAAGAAGGCAGCAGGCTTCCAGAATGCCGAGTATGAGTGGGAAGGCGTGAAGATCCTGCACCACGACGTATTTTCCAATGGCATTGCCTATCTCGACCTGCTTTTTGACATCGGCCGTGTGGCGCGGGAGGATATCCCATATCTCGGTGTATTAAAGGCGGTGCTCGGCATGGTAAACACCGAACACTACACCTACCAGGAATTAAATAACGAGATCAACGGCAACACAGGCGGCATTTCCGCGGGACTCAGTATGTATCCGAAGAAAGGCGAAAATGCGATCCGGGCATTTGCGGGCATTCGGGCGAGTGTGCTGTATGAGAAGCTTCCATATGCATATCAGATGGCCGAAGAGATTGCGCTGCATTCAAAATTTGACGATGACCGGAGAATGTACGAGATTCTGACGAAACTGAAATCCCGTCTTTCGATGCAGCTTGCTGCGAACGGACACAGGAGCGCAGGTACCCGTGCACTGTCATATTTTTCACAGTTTTCTGCATTTGGCGATGCAGTGGGCGGTATTGGCTTTTATCAGCTTATTGCAGATCTGGTGGAGCATTTTGAGGAGAAAAAAGATGCCCTGCGCGCGAAGCTGCAGGAGCTGACAGAAGCGCTGTTTTGCAAAGAGGGACTGTTTGTCAGCCTGACCTGTGATGTGGATGGACTAGAAGCAATGCGGGAGCCGTTTACCGGCTTTTATGAGGCACTTCCTTGCGCGACGGCTGCTCTGAAGGAAAATACACTCGTGCTGTCCCGGAAAAATGAAGGCTTTACGACAGCAGGACAGGTGCAGTATGTCGCGCGTGCGGGAAATTTTGCAAAGGAAGGCTTTGCATACACAGGCCTGCTTCAGATTGTCAAGGTCATGATGAATTACGACTATCTGTGGCAGAACATTCGCGTGCTCGGCGGAGCCTATGGCTGTATGTCGGCGTTTGGAAGAGGTGGCGACACAATGTTTGTCTCCTATCGCGATCCGAAGCTGGCAAAGACGAATGAGGTCTATGACGGCATTCCGGCGTATCTGGAGCAGTTCGAGGCAGATGAGCGTGAGATGACGAAGTATATCATCGGGACAATCAGTGAGCTCGACACGCCGCTGACCCCGTCCATGAAGGGCAGCCGTTCATTGAATGCATATTTTTGCGAGATCACAGAGGAAGAGGTGCAGAAGGAGCGGGATGAGATATTGAATGCGACCTGTGAGCAGATCCGCGCGTTGGCTTCGCAGATTCGAGCGGTGCTTGATCAGCAGAACCTCTGTGTCATCGGAAACGAGCAGAAGATCAGAGAGAGCAAGGAGCTGTTTGAGCGGATTGCACCGCTGTGTTAATGCCCGCATCACAAAGGAAGAGGAATAACTATATGGAAAGTGCAAATTTTAAATCCGGCTTTGCGACACTGATCGGCAGGCCGAACGTTGGAAAATCGACCTTGATGAATCATCTGATCGGACAGAAGATCGCGATCACATCAAATAAGCCGCAGACGACACGGAACCGCATTCAGACGGTCTATACCTCAAAACAGGGCCAGATCGTATTTCTGGATACACCGGGCATTCACAAGGCAAAAAACAAGCTTGGGGAGTATATGGTCAGCGTAGCGGAGCAGACCCTAAAGGAGGTCGATGTCGTGCTCTGGCTCGTAGAGCCGACAGACTTCATCGGGAAAGGAGAGCGGCACATTGCAGAGCAGCTCAAAAAGTCGAAAACGCCGGTTATCCTGATTATGAATAAGATCGACATGGCGGACAAGGAAAAGCTTCCGGAATACATGGCACATTATCGCGAGCTCTATGATTTTGAAGATGTGATTCCGGTCTGCGCCCTGCGTGGCATTAATATGGAGCGTGTCATCAATGCGATCTTCAAATTCCTGCCGTATGGTCCGAAATATTTTGATGATGATACGATCACCGATCAGCCTCAGCGTCAGATCGTGGCAGAGATGATCCGGGAAAAAGCGTTGCGCTGTCTGGAAGAAGAGATACCGCACGGCATCGCTGTGGCGATCGACCGGATGCGGGAGCGACCGGACGGATCGATGATGGATATCGACGCGACGATTATTTGCGAGCGGGATTCCCACAAGGGTATTATCATCGGAAAGGGTGGAGCGATGCTGCGCAAGATCGGCTCGCAGGCGCGCCGGGAGATCGAAAACATGCTGGAAATGAAGGTGAATCTCCAGCTCTGGGTCAAGGTGAAGAAGGACTGGCGCGACAGCGATTTTATGATTAAGAACTTCGGCTATGACAAGAAGGAAATATAGTTTTTACTGCGGGCCGGAAAGGACGAAAACGGTATGAGCGAACCGTTGAAGGTAAGAGGGATGGTGCTCAGGGCGGCTCCCTCCGGAGAATATGACAGGCGAACGGTGATCCTGACAAAGGAGCGGGGCAGGATCACTGCTTTTGCACGTGGAGCACGAAAGCCAAAGAGTCCGCTGCTCGCATCGACGGCGCCGTTTGTGTTTGGTACCTTTACCGTTTATGAAGGGAGGGACGCCTACACACTCGTACAGGCCGAGATTGAACAGTATTTTATGGATATCCGCGAGGACTTTGAGAAGGCCTGCTATGGCTGCTATTTTATGGAGGTAGCAGAATACTACACAAGGGAAAATCTGGATGGCGGCCCGATGCTGAATCTTCTGTATGTGACCTTGCGGGCGCTTCAGGATGCCCGGCTGGACTATGAGCTGGTCCGATGCATCTTTGAGATGAAAGCGATGGTACAAAACGGCGAGTATCCATATGAGACGGCGGAGGATTCGTCGCTTTCCGAGGCGGTTCGGTGCGCGATTGCCTATGTCCTGACCGCTCCGCTTCAGAAGCTGTACGGGTTTACGCTTACACCGGAGGCGTTTCGGGAATTTCGCCGGGTACAGAACCATTTCAACCGCTATCTGGATCGAAATTTCAAATCCCTGGATATTTTAAAAACAATGGTTGAAACAAAGCGGGAATGACGGTATAATACAGAGATGGTGCGAAGGCGCCGGCACGAAAGACTGGGATGCACGGGAGGAAGTACATGAGAGCAGGAAAGATAGCGGCTGTAGCGGCACTTGGATTGGGAGTAATGCTGCTTGGCGGCTGTGAGATGCTGGATCGGCAGCAGAAATGGGAGCCACAGGAAGATGCGGCGATCTCCATCAGCGAGGACGGTGTGATCACGGAATATGTGCAGGACACACTGGATGAATCCTACTACAGTGCATCAGAACTGGAAAAGATGATCACATCCGACGTGGCGGATTATAATTCCAAACACGGCGAGAATACGATTCAGGTAAAGAGCTACGAAGCGTCGGATGACGGAAAGGTGCATCTTGTGATGGAATATGCCACTGCGAATGACTATGCGGTATTTAATAATGTAGAATTCTACAGCGGTTCCATGATCAATGCACAGCTGAAAGGGTATCTTTTTGACGGATCCTTTAAAAAGGTGAAAAATGGTGTTGTGCAGGGCTCGGCTGTTTCCGGAAGCGAGGTCGTCAAAAAAATGGCGGCGGAAGTGCTTGTAGTGACCGCACCGCTTGAGGTGCACGTGCCGGGGAATGTGCTGTACACGACCAGCAATGCAGAGGTGCTTGCGTCTGACGATGTGAACGCGACCGGGAAGACCGCAGAGGAAGCGACCGACAAAGGCCTGGAGCTGCCATCGAAGCAGGTCTATATAGGAGAAGAGAAGAGCTTTGACGAGAAGGCTGCGGCGAGCCGGGTGTATATTATATATCAGGAATAGACATGCAATGCATGTTTATCATAAATACTATGCCGGATGGATGCCGGTAAATCTGGTTTGAGGAGGATCAGTATGGAAAAGACTATGGACAAAATTGTGGCACTTGCAAAGGGAAGAGGATTTGTGTATCCGGGCTCTGAGATTTACGGTGGCCTTGCAAATACATGGGACTATGGAAACCTGGGCGTAGAGCTGAAGAATAATGTAAAAAAAGCGTGGTGGCAGAAATTCATCACACAGAATCCGTACAATGTCGGCGTCGATTGTGCGATTCTGATGAATCCGCAGACCTGGGTGGCATCCGGACATCTTGGTGGATTTGCAGATCCGCTGATGGACTGTAAGGAGTGCCACGAGCGTTTCCGTGCAGACAAGCTGATCGAGGATTACTGTCAGGAGAAGGGCATTGAGCTGCCAAAGCCGATCGATGCATTTTCTCAGCAGGAGATGACCGATTTCATCAACGAGCACAACATACCGTGTCCGACCTGCGGTAAGCATAATTTTACGGATATCCGTCAGTTCAACCTGATGTTCAAGACCTTCCAGGGCGTTACGGAGGATGCGAAGAACACGGTTTACTTAAGACCGGAGACGGCGCAGGGTATCTTTGTCAACTTTAAGAACGTACAGCGTACTTCCAGAAAGAAGCTGCCGTTTGGTATCGGACAGATCGGAAAGTCCTTCCGTAATGAGATCACACCGGGCAACTTTACCTTCCGTACACGTGAGTTTGAGCAGATGGAGCTGGAGTTCTTCTGTGTTCCGGGGACGGATCTTGAGTGGTTCCAGTACTGGAGAAGCTTCTGCTTTAACTGGCTGAAGTCTCTTGGCATGAAAGAGGATGAGTTGCGCCTGCGCGACCATGATCCGGAAGAGCTTTGCTTCTACAGCAAGGGAACGACCGACATCGAGTATCTCTTCCCGTTCGGATGGGGTGAGCTGTGGGGCATTGCGGACCGTACCGATTACGATCTGACGCAGCACCAGAATGTATCCGGACAGGATATGTCCTACTTCGATGATGAGAAGAAGGAAAAATATATTCCGTACGTTATTGAGCCGTCACTTGGCGCAGACCGTGTCGTACTGGCGTTCCTGTGCAGTGCATACGATGAGGAAAATATCGGCACCGAGGAGAAGCCGGATATGCGTACTGTGCTTCATTTCCATCCGGCGCTTGCACCGGTCAAGATCGGCGTACTTCCGCTCTCTAAGAAGCTCAACGAGGGCGCAGAGAAGATTTATGCAGAGCTTTCCAAATATTATAACTGTGAGTTTGATGACAGAGGAAATATCGGAAAGCGTTACAGAAGACAGGATGAAATCGGTACTCCGTACTGCGTGACCTACGATTTCGAGTCCGAGACCGACGGTGCAGTCACCGTCCGCGATCGTGACACGATGGAGCAGGAGCGTGTGAAGATCGAGGATCTGAAGGCTTACTTTGAGAAGAAGATGGAATTTTAACCGATAAGCTTCGAATCAGCATGTCCTCTGCTTTCAATGCGTAGAGCAAAATACGGTAATTATGTGCCCGGCTTACGAAATGAAGCCGGGCATTTTGCACGCTGTGATATCAGCTGGATGTTTTGTCGGTATTCCTGAACTGGCGACTGCTGCCGGCATCCCTGCGGATTCTGGTTCGTGTATGGCGGTGCAGCAGGTGCGGGCAGAGGTGAGGGGGAAACACATATGTATGCAAAACGTGGAAAAATCAGCTGAAATTCGGTAAAATGACAAAAGTTTAACAAAACAATCACGCGTGGATGCGAAAAAATACATAAAGAATCACGGAAAAACTTGACTGTATGTAGAAATATGTTACAATAAGATACAGAGGCGCTGACTGGATACTGTTGTGGAAAAAAGTGGTATTCAGGCAGTTATTTGAATTCATTTTAGGAGGAATATGAAACATGGCAAAATGGGTCTATATGTTTACGGAAGGAAACGCAGATATGCGGAATCTTCTCGGAGGAAAAGGCGCAAATCTGGCGGAGATGACCAATCTCGGTCTGCCGGTGCCGCAGGGCTTTACGATTACGACAGAGGCCTGCACACAGTACTATGAGGATGGCAGAAAGATCAACGACGAGATTATGGACCAGATCATGGAGGCCATTGAGAAGATGGAAGGCATTACCGGGAAAAAGTTCGGTGACAAAGAGAATCCGCTGCTTGTCTCCGTTCGTTCCGGAGCGCGTGCATCCATGCCGGGTATGATGGATACCATCCTGAACCTTGGACTGAATGAAGAGGTTGTAGAGGTCCTTTCTGCAAAGTCCGGCAATCCGCGTTGGGCATGGGACTGCTATCGTAGATTTATCCAGATGTTCTCCGATGTCGTTATGGAGGTCGGCAAAAAGTATTTTGAAGAGCTGATCGACAAAATGAAGGCAGAGAAGGGCGTGACACAGGACGTTGAACTGACTGCAGAGGATCTGAAGGAGCTGGCGAATCAGTTCAAGGCTGAGTACAGAGAAAAGATCGGCGAAGACTTCCCGACAGACCCGAAGGTACAGCTGATGGAGGCGATCAAGGCGGTATTCCGTTCCTGGGACAATCCGCGTGCAAATGTATACCGCCGCGATAATGATATTCCGTATTCCTGGGGTACGGCAGTTAATGTACAGATGATGGCATTCGGAAATATGGGCGATACCTCAGGTACCGGTGTTGCATTTACCCGTGACCCGGCGACCGGTGAGAAGCATCTGATGGGTGAATTCCTGATGAATGCACAGGGCGAGGACGTCGTAGCCGGTGTACGTACTCCGCAGAAGATCGCACAGCTGCAGGAAGTTATGCCGGAAGTATACGAGCAGTTCACAAAGATCTGCAATACACTGGAAGATCATTACAGAGATATGCAGGATATGGAGTTTACGATCGAGGATCGTCATCTGTATATGCTGCAGACGAGAAATGGTAAGCGTACCGCAAAGGCCGCACTGAAGATTGCGTGTGATCTGGTAGATGAAGGAATGATTACCGAGGAGAAGGCAGTAGCAATGATCGATCCGCGTAATCTTGACACCCTGCTGCATCCGCAGTTCGACGCGGCAGCATTAAAGGCAGCGACTCCGGTAGCAAGAGCGCTGGCTGCTTCTCCGGGAGCTGCATGCGGAAAGATTGTATTCACCGCAGAGGATGCAAAAGCATGGAACCTGCGTGGTGAGAAGGTCGTACTGGTACGTCTGGAGACTTCTCCGGAGGATATCGAGGGCATGAAGAGCGCACAGGGTATTCTGACCGTGCGCGGTGGCATGACGAGCCATGCAGCTGTTGTGGCACGTGGTATGGGTACCTGCTGTGTATCCGGATGCTCTGAGATTGCAATGGATGAAGCAAATAAGAAGTTTGTTCTGGCAGGCAAAGAGTACCATGAAGGGGACTGGCTCTCCATTGATGGTTCTACCGGCTGCATTTACGATGGAGTTATCCCGACGGTAGACGCGACGATCGCAGGCGAGTTCGGACGAATCATGGGCTGGGCAGACAAATACCGCACTATGAAGGTTCGTACCAACGCAGATACACCGCATGATGCAAAGAAGGCACGTGAGCTTGGCGCAGAGGGCATCGGCCTTTGCCGTACCGAGCATATGTTCTTCGAGGGCAACCGTATCGAGGCATTCCGTGAGATGATCTGCTCTGAGACGGTAGAAGAGAGAGAGACTGCACTGGCAAAGATTCTTCCGGAACAGCAGAGCGACTTTGAGAAGCTCTACGAGGCACTGGAGGGCTGCCCGGTCACGATCCGTTTCCTGGATCCGCCGCTTCATGAGTTCGTTCCGACTGAGGAAGAGGACATCAAGAAACTGGCTGATGCTCAGGGCAAAACTGTTGAGCAGATCAAAGCAATCATCGCTGGTCTGCATGAGTTCAACCCGATGATGGGTCATCGTGGATGCCGTCTTGCTGTAACTTATCCGGAAATCGCTAAGATGCAGACAAGCGCAGTAATCCGCGCAGCCATCAACGTTAAGAAAGCTCATCCGGATTGGAATGTTAAACCGGAAATCATGATCCCGCTTGTTGGCGATATCAAAGAGCTGAAATACGTTAAGAAATTCGTAGTAGAGACCGCTGACGCTGAAATCGCAGCTGCAGGCAGCGACCTTGAATACGAAGTTGGTACCATGATCGAGATCCCGAGAGCAGCTCTGACTGCAGATGAGATCGCAAAAGAGGCAGACTTCTTCTGCTTCGGAACCAACGACCTTACTCAGATGACTTACGGATTCTCCCGTGACGATGCTGGTAAATTCCTGAACGCTTACTATGACGCTAAGATCTTCGAGAACGATCCATTCGCAAAACTCGATCAGGACGGCGTTGGCAAGCTGATGAAGATGGCTATCGATCTTGGAAGACCGGTTAACTCTTCTCTGCACGTAGGTATCTGCGGTGAGCACGGTGGAGATCCGAGCTCCGTAGAGTTCTGCAACAAACTGGGTCTGGACTATGTTTCCTGCTCACCGTTCCGTGTGCCGATCGCCCGTCTGGCAGCAGCTCAGGCAGCTATCGCTCAGAAGAACGCTTAATTTAAGCAGAATTTGTCCGAATCAGGATATTCATGCAGTAGCATGATTTGTGTTCAAACGTAACAAGGCCCCGGCGGTCTGTAGTGATACAGGGCGTCGGGGCCTTGTTTTTGCAGTCACGAAGGAGATGGCATGAGAAGAGAGAAGATGAAAAAGAAAAAAAGTATATGGAAACGCATTGTGCTGGGCGTGCTTCTGGTTATCAAAATGAAATTCAAACAGGGCAAGCGGAAAACGTTTAACCGAATCAGGCAAGTAGCGAAGTGGATTGCAAATATCCGCTTTGACAGTTATCCGCGCGTAATCTGTAAAAAAAGGCTTGCGGAAAAACAAGAAGTATGATAGGGTAAGAACAGAATTGACAGAGAGAGGTGAAAGGATGAGAAATAACTAACTTTTGAAGACATGAAAACAGACATTTGAAAGAAAAACGATGTTCTGAAAACAGCAGATTGCGTCTGCAGATCTGTGCTGTTATATTTTCTGTCGCCAAAAGTGGGTTATGTTCTCATCGGCCCCTCTCTTTTTTGATGCCTGCATTTCAAAAAGAATCCCGGTAAAAGGGGGCTTTTTAGGGTGCCTGGGCGAAAAAAAGAGAACAGTGTCTTTTTACTTATCGCGCTGCGCGGACAGAACATCCTCTTTTTGCATCGACAGAACAGGAACATCAATGCAAAGGGGGAATTTTTTATGGCAGAAATCCAGGTAACGAATCTTACATTTGAATATGAGGGCAGTTTTGAGCCGGTTTTTGAAGAGATATCTTTCTCCGTTGATACCAACTGGAAACTCGGTTTTATTGGGCGGAATGGAAAGGGAAAGACGACATTTTTAAATCTTCTGATGGGAAAATACCCGTATCAAGGAAAGATTTCCACATCGACGGTGTTTGACTATTTCCCATATCATGTGACGGAAACACAGAAGAAGCAGACAGCGGCAGAATTTTTTGATGAGCTGAAGCCATCGTGCGAACTGTGGCGGGTGCTGATCGAAATGGAAGATCTGCAGGCAGATGCCGCATTGCTGTACCGCCCGTTTGGAACTTTAAGCTTTGGAGAACAGACAAAAGTGTTGCTCGCTGTTCTGTTTTCTGGAGAAAATGATTTTCTTCTGATCGATGAGCCGACGAACCACCTCGACCAGGATGCCAGAGCGTGTGTGCGGGAATACTTAAAGAAAAAGAAAGGCTTTATTCTGGTCTCACATGACCGCGATCTTCTGGACGCGTGCATTGACCATGTTCTTGTTTTAAACCGCGGCTCGATCGAAGTACAGAGCGGCAATTTCACTTCGTGGTGGGAAAATAAACGGCGGAAAGATCAGTTTGCGCTGGCGGAGAACGAAAAACATCTGCAGGAGATCGCATCTCTGCGGCACGCGGCAGACCGAAGCAGCCGTTGGGCGGAGAAAAATGAAAACACGAAAATCGGTTTTGACCCGATCAAAGAACATGACCGCTGCATAAGCACAAGAGCCTTTATCGGTGCCAAGACGAAGAAAATGCAGAGCCGCATCGCACAGTATGAAAAGCGGATGGAACGGGAGATCGAAGAAAAAGAGGGCTTGCTGCAGGACATTGAGCAGACAGAAAAACTTCATGTGCAGCCGCTCATCTATCCGAAAGAACGTCTTATCTTTGCCAGAAATTTGTGTGCCGGTTATCCGGGTGGCGGCAATGTGATCCGGAATCTGAACTTTGAACTGCTCCGCGGCGAGCGCGTGTTTCTGCACGGAAAGAATGGATGCGGAAAATCAACGCTTCTGCATCTGATCCGAAACCTGGCGGAGGAGACGGGAAACAGAATGCAAGATCACAGGGAAATAGAAACCCGAAGCGGCCTTTTGACTGTGGGAGCTGGCCTTACTATTTCGTATATCAGCCAGGACACCGGATTTTTATCCGGCACACTTTCCGAATACTGCAGAACGGAAAAGCTGGACTACAGCCTCCTTCTGACACTGCTTCGAAAGCTTGATTTCGAGAGAACACAGTTTGAAAAACCGATGGAAAGCTTTTCTGAGGGGCAGAAAAAGAAGGTACTGATCGCCGCAAGTTTTATCACGCCGGCGCACCTTTATATCTGGGATGAGCCGCTCAACTACATCGACGTGTTCTCACGCATGCAGATTGAACAGCTTCTCCTGAGCGCCAGCCCGACGATGCTGGTCGTTGACCACGATGTGCGGTTTCAGAAAAAATTGGCGACGCGGACAGTGAAACTGTAAAGTTACTGTTCACACAGCAGTGAAACACTTGGTGTTTCGCTGCGTAAGAAAGTGATTCAGGCGTGAGCAGCCCTCCTTTTGCGAAGCAAAACTTTAAATGCGGGATGCGAGTGTTACAGTTCGCTGGGAACCAGTGAACTGTAATATTATAAAAAAAGAACAGCAAACAGGATACCCCGGCGCGTTGAAAACTGCGTCGGGGTATGGTAAAATGAACTCCGAAAAACAGCTGAAGGAGGATATGACAGAAGATGAATGATATGAAGCGTCTGCTCTCGTATGCAGGCCCTTACAAACGGGACATGATTTTCGGAGCGGTGCTGGTATTGGTAGAAACGTGTTTTGAACTTTTTATTCCGATCCTGATTTCCAATCTGATCGACATTGGTATTGCGAACGGCGATCTCTCTTATATTTATCGCAAGGGAATTCAGATGGGAATCTGTGCGCTTTTTGCGCTTGTGACCGGAATTTTATACGCGCACTTTGCGGCGCGCGCAACGTACGGCTGGGGAGCCGAGATCCGGAAGGCGGAGTATGAGAAAATGCAGCGGTATGCATTCTCAAACCTCGACCACTTTGCGGTGTCGTCTCTGATCACCCGCATGACAACAGATGTCACAGTTATCCAGAACATGGTGAGCGCCGGGTTCCGCCCGATCACCAGGGGACCTTCTCTTCTGATTATGGGAATCGGTCTCTCATTTTATATGAATCCGCGGCTGGCGTTCGTTTTTCTTGTGTGTACACCGCTTCTCGGCTTTATTCTTTCCCTGATCGTACGAAAAGTCGCTCCGATGTATACCAGACTGCAGTCGGTGGTAGACCGCCTGAACAATGTCATTCAGGAAGGATTGACTGCGATCCGTGCCGTCAAAGCGTTTGTACGGGATGAGTATGAGGAGAATAAATTCAACGAGGTTAACACAGATCTGACTGCGGAAAGTGAACAGACATTTCACTACGCTGTGCTGAATCTGCCTGCCTTTCAGAGTGTTATGTATACGGCAATCGTGCTGATCCTGTGGTTCGGTGGAAATATGATCCTGAAAAAACAGCTTGCCGTCGGAAATCTGACCGGTTTCCTGAGCTATGTCATGCAGGTCATGAACTCCATGATGATGATCGCGAATGTATTTCTGCTTCTGACACGCTCCATGGCAAGTGCGCACCGGATTGTTGAGGTGCTCGATGAAAAGGTCGTTCTCACCTCACCGGAAAACGGTGCAACAGAAGTTCCGGAGGGCAGCGTGGAGTTTGACAACGTATCGTTTAAGTACAAAGAAGAAGCAAAAGAGTACGCACTTCTGGATGTTACGCTGAAGATAAAAGCCGGCCAGACGGTTGGAATCCTCGGCGGAACAGGCTCTTCGAAAACGACGCTGGTGCAGCTCATTCCGCGTCTGTACGACACCAGTTGCGGCACCGTCCGTGTCGGCGGAAGGGATGTGCGGGAGTATGATCTTGCTGCTCTCCGCAATGCGGTCAATATTATCCTGCAGAAAAATGTGCTGTTCTCCGGAACTGTACGTGACAATCTGAAATGGGGCAATGCGGATGCATCCGATGAGGAGATCTGGGAAGCATGCCAGGCGGCGTGTGCAGATGAATTCTTAAACCGCATGCCGGATGGACTTGATACCGTACTTGAACAGGGCGCAAGTAACCTTTCCGGCGGCCAGAAGCAGCGCCTCTGCATCGCACGTGCACTGATCGGAAAGGCGAAAATTCTGATTTTTGATGATTCCACGAGTGCTGTCGATACAGCGACGGAGAAAAAGATTCGGGAAGCGCTGGCGGCGCGGAAGGATGTTACAAAGATTATCATCGCACAGAGAGTAACATCCGTTATGAATACGGATCAGATCATCATTCTCGATGATGGAAAGATTCACCGGATCGGTACACACGCGGAACTGCTGGCGGACGATCCGATTTACCAGGAAATTTACGCATCGCAGATGAAGGGAGGAGACGAAAATGGCAGCGAGAGCTTATAGCGGAAAGAAACCAAAGAACTTAAAACATACGTTGCGCGTATTTCTGTCTTATCTGGGACGGCACAAAAAAATGCTGGCGGTTGTAGCGGTACTCGTTACCATCAGCGCGGGAGCTAATCTCCTGGGAACGTATATGATCCGTCCGGTCGTCAACGGACTGGCAGACGGAGATGTGCATACACTGCTGCGCGGCGTGCTGATCACGGCACTCATTTTCGGTTGCGGCGCACTTGCGGCATATGGCTACACGCAGACAATGGTAAAGGCGGCACAGCAGGTCGTTTATGACATCCGCCGTGATCTGTTCGAGCATGTTCAGACACTGCCGCTGCAATTCTTCGACAGCAGACGTCACGGCGATATCATGAGTCTTTTTACGAACGATATCGACACGATGGCGGATGCCCTGAACAACAGCTTTGCGATGGTCATTCAGAGCTTTATCCAGATTGTGGGAACATTGACCTTGCTGTATATCCTGAACTGGCGGCTCTCGCTGATTGTAACGGTATGCTACGGTATCATGTTCTGGTATATCAAGTTCAGCGGAAAGCGCAGCAAGGGTTATTATACGAAGCAGCAGAACAGCCTCGGAGAACTGAATGGCTATATTGAGGAGCTGATCACCGGACAGAAAGTCGTCAAGGTGTTCCACCACGAAGAAGAGAGCTTTACGGAATTCTGCAAAAAGAATGAGGAGCTCCGGAAAGCGGGAACCGGCGCGCAGGGGTATGCGGCGACGATGGTTCCTGTCGTTGTCAGCATTTCGTATGTCAATTATGCGATTGTGGCAGTGCTCGGCGGCCTTCTCGCCCTGCACGGAAAAGCCGATATCGGAAGCCTGGCAAGCTACCTTGTCTTTGTCCGCCAGGCGGCGCTTCCGATCAACCAGTTCACCCAGCAGAGCAACTTCCTTCTCTCAGCGCTCGCCGGTGCGGAGCGTGTCTTCGACGTGATGAGCTTGGAGCCGGAAATCGATGAGGGAAAAGTGGAACTGGTCAACGTAAAAGAAGAGAACGGCGCACTTGCCGTCTGCGAAGAGACAACAGGCCGCTGGGCATGGAAGCGCCCGGACGGAACGATGACGGAATTAAAGGGCGATGTGCGTTTTGAAAACGTGGATTTCGGCTACACGGCAGACCGTCTGATCTTAAAGAACATCAGCCTGTATGCCAAACCAGGCCAGAAAATTGCTTTTGTCGGTTCCACAGGAGCCGGAAAAACGACGATCACGAACCTGATCAACCGTTTCTACGACGTCCAGGGCGGTGCGGTTGTCTACGACGGCATTGACGTAAAAGATATCGAAAAAGACGCTCTGCGCCACTCCCTCGGTATCGTTCTGCAGGATACCCATCTGTTCACGGGAACCGTAGCAGAAAATATCCGTTTTGGAAAACTCGATGCCACGCAGGAAGAAATTGAACGTGCGGCCAAAATTGCGAATGCGGATTCCTTCATCCGCCGTCTGCCGAACGGCTACGACACGATGCTGACCTCCGACGGAGCCAACCTCTCCCAGGGCCAGCGCCAGCTTCTCGCGATTGCCCGTGCCGCCGTTGCCGATCCGCCGGTGCTGATTCTTGACGAGGCAACATCCTCCGTTGACACCAGAACCG
>ERZ827168.2594-NODE-2594-length-20623-cov-8.415500_pt1 | contig 20623 bp, 20 predicted proteins | sample MGYA00519868_ERZ827168 | MGnify/ENA primary metagenome ERZ827168 (study PRJEB31778, sample SAMEA3449271) | human gut metagenome | biome: human gut; feature: human-associated habitat; material: faeces | place: United Kingdom | collected 2010/2012 ...
TTAATTTCATATAAAAAGTGAACCTCCTAAGTTTGTCCAACTTTAGGGGTTCACTTCAATTTAATCATACTCTTTTTTCTTAATTCTTTTAATGCATTGTGGATTTGACTTTCTTTTAGTCCACTTACTTCACTAATATTAGGAATTCTTAAACCCGGGTTCCTTGCAATAGTCTCATATACCATCTTTTGAATTTTCGGTAACTTCTTCGGATCAAATGAAACCTCTATATTTGTTGAAGTATGAATCGTGCCATCCATTTGTTCCACAAACTCCTTATTTGCCCAAATAGTAGCTGAAGTAAAATCTCTCTCATCACCATCAGAATCATATTCAATGACCGGATTACCATTCTCTAATAGAGTGTTTTTAATATCTTCTAACCCTGTACCTTCTTTTTCTATGAATCCAAGTAAGAATAGCGGTTCTTTTAATTCATTATTAATATAATCTTTAGCACGAACTCTTGGCTTTTCATTTAGATCTTTTATAGTAGTTGGTAAAAGAGGTCTATTATAGTTAGTAAAACAGACATCTTTTGGTGTAACATAAATCTCTACTGGACGATATAAATCATATGGTTTTCTTACTTTCTCAACTCCATTAAATGTTTCTATTAAGATATGAGTATAAGCATTTTCAATGTACTTCTCAGGATTTAATGAAAACATTAGGACCCCATAGTTTGTTGTCCTTCTTTTTCCATCTTTAAGATGAGAACTTAATGCGTTAAGTCTTTCTGCAAGTTCAATTCTATCTAACTTCTGAAACGATGGATTCTTACCTGTTCTAATACAATATTCCTGCATTATCGCAAGATTTAAATCATCTTCAGTAGCTGTATCATTCACATCAGATAAAAAACTATATTTACAGAATTTTCTTCTAAGTACATCGATTTGGATATAGTTCGCCTTTATTGAGTCTTTTTCTACTCTAATATAAGCAGTTGCTTCTATTTTTACCTCATCTTTTCTCTTATTTTCTTCTAATTTTCTCTTAATATACTTAGTTCCTCTATCAGTTACTTCACAATAATCATCACCTTCATATACAACAGCTAAAATATAGTGCTTATCACCGTATATACAGTCTAAATAATCTATCTTTGGTTTGATAGTTAGATGTCCATCATTAACTAATTCTTTTAACTGATTAATCGTTGTTTCAATTTTAGCTTCAGGAATCCCAATGATTGGTTTAATTGGAATCGCTTTATCGCCGGTTTCCTTGTTATTTTCTTCTTCAACACCAATAAAAATAAGACCATAATCGTTTTTATCGAAATTATTTGAAAATGCACAAACTGTTTTTTAAAATCGTTTGATATTGGTCTATATCGAAGCTCTTTTTATATTCGATTGTACTACCTTCTATGCTACCTTTTTCCAGCATATTATTCGCTGTTTGTTTAATTAATTTTTTATCTATCATAGTACCAATATTATACCAAAATAGCCCTATTTAAAGGGTTTTAGGAAGATAATGACTGTCTTTTTCTTCTATTTGTTTCATAAAAATTTTCATTTAAAAATCCTAGATTCAATACCTAGGATTCTATCTCTTTTTCTTAAAGAAGCCCTTTAATAAGGCTATATATTCTTGGTTTTCAACAAACTCACTATCTGGATAATGATTTATGTTTCTAATTTGTTTTATATCGATATTACTGCCTAAACTGCCGCCCTTTGGATCCTTAGCTGCATAATATACTTTTTTGATTCTAGAATTAACAATTGCACCACCACACATTAGACAAGGTTCAAGTGTTACATACATCTCACAATCATCCAAATGCCAATTATCTAACTTTTTAGATGCTTTTTTGATGCATTCTACCTCACTATGAGCTGTTGCATCCTTTTTTGTAACCTTCTTGTTATAAGCCTTCGCAAGTACCTTATCATCCTTTACAATCACACAACCAACAGGAACCTCATCTTCCGATGCGGCTTTAATTGCTTCTTTAATTGCTAAGTCCATAAATTTTTGATTGTACATGATTCTAATAAATAAAAAGCGCACACAGATAGAGGTACGTATGGCTGCTACATTCCTGTCCTGACCAAGTTAGTGCATAACTGTTGCGCAAATAAGATTATATATTATTTTTTAAGAATTTGATAGTCCAATTCAGTGAAATCATAAATCTCTTGCTTAATAGCAGGACTATCTAGATGTCTATAGTTGTAATGGTTTATTCTAACGATATTTTCTATACCTGCATCAATGGCGCTTTGACAACTTCCATATGAATCATCAAAGGCAATGATATCTTTTGGATTTGTCTTAGATTTTTTAATCGCATCCAAATAAATATCCTTTTTATTAGTATTAATACCATCATCATAAGCAACATGGTCTAATGAAATCCATTTAGACATGCCACAATAATCTAAATAGAAGTCTACATTATATTTAATAGATGCAGTAGCCATATAAATGTTGTAGTCATTGTCTTTAAGATAATCTAATAATTCCTTGGCACCGGGTGCTAGTTGGTTGCGATTTCTTTGTTTAGCAATTGTTTGATACAACTCTTCTTTTTTATGTGCATACTTATCTAAAGTAGCTTGATCCACTTCTTTCCCTACCCTTTTAAAGAATCTATCGATATTAGTATCATCTTTAGTAGCTAATATCTGTTCAATTTGTTCTATAAAATCATTGCTATGACCAATAATTTCTTCACATATTACTTTCCAAGCTTCAATATTTAAATCTTGGTCAAAATATAGAGTGCCATTAAAATCAAATATTACTGTTTTCATGAGTTTCTCCTATGTTCCACGTGGAACATCTAAATTATATAGTAAATATTATCTAACTTTATATTATAAGAAAAAAAGAATGTTCCACGTGGAACATTCTCATTAACTATTTCTTAGGACTAATCTTTTCCATACCACCCATATAAGGTTGTAAAGCCTTAGGGATGTTAATAGAACCATCAGCATTTAAGTTATTCTCTAAGAATGCGATTAACATTCTAGGAGGAGCAACAACTGTATTATTCAATGTATGAGCGAAGTAGTTACCCTTCTCACCCTTGATTCTAATCTTCAATCTACGAGCTTGAGCATCACCTAGATTTGAACAAGAACCAACCTCAAAATACTTCTTTTGACGTGGAGACCATGCTTCTACGTCGCAAGACTTAACCTTAAGGTCAGCTAAGTCACCAGTACAACATTCAAGTGTTCTTACTGGGATATCCATACTTAAGAAAAAGTCTACTGAATTTTTCCACATTTCATTGTAGTAGTTCATAGAATCTTCAGGCTTACATACAATAATCATTTCTTGTTTCTCAAATTGGTGAATACGGTAAACACCTCTTTCTTCAATACCATGAGCACCTACTTCTTTTCTGAAACATGGAGAATAAGAAGTAAGTTTTTGAGGAAGTTCATCTTCATCAATAATAGTATCAATGAATTTGCCAATCATTGAGTGTTCACTTGTACCGATTAGATATAAATCTTCACCTTCAATCTTATACATCATGTTTTCCATTTCAGAGAAAGACATAACACCAGTAACCACATCACTTCTAATCATGAAAGGTGGAATGTAATATGTATAACCTCTATTAATCATGAAGTCTCTTGCATAAGATAGGATTGAAGAATGTAATCTTGCGATATCACCCTTTAAGTAATAGAAACCATTACCACTTGTTTTTCTAGCAGCATCTAAATCGATACCATCTAGCTTTTCCATAATATCCACGTGATATGGGATTTCAAAATCAAATTCTCTCTTTGTACCAAATTGTTCAATTTCAACATTCTCAGAATCATCCTTACCTACTGGAACTGAAGGATCAACAATATTAGGAATAACCATCATAATCTTTTTGATAGCTGCTTCTAATTCGATTTCCTTAACTTCAGATTCTTCAATTTCCTTGGCAATTTTAGCAACTTCAGCCTTTACTTCCTCAGCTTTTTCCTTTAGACCTTGCTTCATAAGTTGACCAATTTCCTTAGAGATAGTATTTCTTCTTCCTCTTAATTCATCAGCTCTTACTCTTAATGCACGATAGTCTTCATCTAGTTTCTTAACTTCATCAACTAGTTCTAATTTTTGATCCTGGAACTTTTTCTTAATATTTTCTTTTACTAGTTCTGGATTTTCACGGATAAGTTTAATATCAATCATAATGCCTCCTAAAAAATAAAAAAGGTAGCACAAGGGTGCGGATGCACGGTACCACCTTACTTTTTAACTTAAACTCTTAACGCGAGCAACGTGATTGGTTAGATCAGCTTTAAGGTAGATTCATAGAAGCTTATTAGTACCTTTCACCACCAGTACCTCTCTTATAAATAAGTATTTCTACTATATTCCTTAATTAACGCTAATCTAATAATAACACAAATTATTTTTGTCTATCAATGATTCGTAAAAGACCTGGTGCTAATAAGACATCAATTAATAGTTCAATCACAAAGTTTACAGTTACAAACAATGCGATCAATGTAACAAAGGCACCATCAAAGAATGCGATGATAGTGAATGCTAGTGTACCAGTATTGACAATAGGTGCAACAGCACTTGCTAAAAGAATTGCAGCTAAACTATTCTTGCTAGACATCTTTTCATATACTAAGGCAGAAAAGAAACCAGCTAAAGTACCCTTTAAAACACATGCAGTAACAGTAGTAAATGGCTTAGCAGCTAACATAGCAGCACCACTTGGGTCAGCACCTGTAATAACCATTAGCGCAACAACAACACCAAAGGCTGTACCTAAAATAGCACCAACCTTAGGACCATAGATAGCGCCACCTACGATAATTGGTACTAAAGTTAAAGTAATTGGGAAACCACCGAAATTAATAAAAGTCGCAATAATTTGTAAAACTACAACTAGACCTACAAACATTGAAATCGTAGTGATTCTTTTTGTATCTTTCATTTATATACCCCTCCATTTGCTTAACGCAATCTTATCCATTATACATAAAAGAAGAGGATTATTCACCCTCTTCATCACTCTCTTCATCTTGATGATCCATCAAAGTAACTGTCTTAACATAAGTATTCTCTTCAGGCTTAATCAAACGAACACCCTTAGTAACTCTACCTAAAGTAGATACATTAGATAATGAGATTCTAATGATGACACCATCATTTCTCATAATCAAAGCATCCTCATCACCATTAACAGCTTTAAGTGCTACAAGTTCACCATTAGACTCATTAATATTAATAGTCTTAACACCCTTAGCACCCCTACTTGTGATACGATACTCTTCAACTGGTGTCTTCTTACCATAACCATACTTAGAAACTACTAAGATTTGAGCACCTTCTTTAGAAGTACATGCACCAATTACAGTAGAACCATCAACATTCATACCTCTAACACCACTGGCATTTCTACCCATAGCACGAACGCCTCTTTCATCAAAACGAACTGCCTTACCATTAGAAGCCGCAATAATAATTTCCTCATCACCAAGAGTTGGCTTAACAGTAACTAATTCATCATCATCTTTCATCGTAATCGCAATTTTACCAGATTGTCTAATAGATTCAAACTCCTTAGCCTCTACCCTCTTACATAAACCATTCTTAGTCACAAAGAACAAGTAACCCTTAATCTCCCATTCTCTATTAATAGGAACTAAAGCTGTAACCTTTTCATCCTTTTCAATATTGATGATATTAATTACTGGAATACCCTTACCATTTCTACTTGATTCAGGAATCTTATAGCCCTTAACACGATACACCTTACCCTTATTAGTGAATAACAATAAGTGATCATGAGTAGACATTGTAATATTTTGATCAATAATATCATCTTCATTTAATGTCATACCCTTAATACCACGACCACCTCTATTTTGAGTCTTATAAGTATTAACAGGAAGACGCTTAATATAACCATTACTTGATAATGAAATAATGACATCATCAACTGAAATTAAATCTTCATCATCAACATCAATCTCACCATCAATAATCTCAGTACGACGAGAATCATTATACTTATCCTTAATAACTGTTAACTCAGTTTTGATAATATCAAGCACTCTAGAATGATTAGCTAAAATATCCTTTAAATCAATGATTTCCTTATAAAGTTCATCCAACTCAGTACAAATCTTCTCATAAGATAAACCTGATAATCTTCTAAGTTGCATCGAAAGAATAGCTTCACCTTGTTTATCATCTATACCAAATTCATCATTAAACTTAGCAAGAATCTCCTCATCAGTTCTAGAAGTCTTAATAATTTCAACAATTCTATCAATATTATCAAGCGCAATCTTTAATCCTTCTAAGATATGAGCTCTCTTTTCATCCTCTCTTAAATCATATGCTGTTCTTCTTTTAATGACATCAATTTGATGATCAACATATAAATTAATGATTTCTTTTAGTGACAACAACATTGGTACATTATTAACCAAGACATTGTTGTTTACACCAAATGAAGATTGAACAGGAGTTAACTTATAAAGCTGATTTAAGACTACTTCAGCCTGAACATCCTTCTTAAGTTCAATTTCAATACGAATACCATTTCTATCATTAGAAAGGTCCTTCATATCCGAAATACCCTCAATCACCTTTTCCTTAGCAAGTTCATGAATCTTATCATACATAACTTGCTTATTAACTAAATAAGGGATTTCTTTAATAACTAATTTATGTTTATTACCTGGTAAATCTTCAACCAAGACCTTAGATCTCATAATAATAGAACCCTTACCAGTTTCATAAGCAGACTTAATACCACCTCTACCTACGATATAACCACCAGTTGGGAAGTCAGGTCCTGGAATAATATTCATAAGATCAACAACAGAAATATCAGGATTTTCCATTACCGCAATGATGGCATCAATTGACTCACCTAAATTATGAGTAGGCATATTAGTAGCCATACCAACCGCAATACCCATAGAGCCATTAACTAATAAGTTAGGAAATCTACTTGGTAAAACAACTGGTTCTTTGTGTCTAGCGTCATAGTTATCACGCCAATCAATTGTCTCTTTTTTGATATCACTAACAAGCTCTAATGAAATCTTAGACATACGAGCTTCGGTATAACGCATAGCCGCAGCACCATCACCATCCAATGAACCAAAGTTACCATGACCATCAACCAAAGGATAGCGATAAGAGAAAGGTTGTGCCATACGAACCATCGTATCATAAATGGCTGTATCACCATGAGGATGATACTTACCCATAACTTCACCGACAATATTAGCTGACTTAACATGTTGCTTATCAGGAGTAAAACCAGCATCATACATAGCCCAAATTACTCTTCTATGTACTGGCTTCATACCATCTTTAACATCAGGCAAGGCTCTATCGATGATAACTGACATTGAATAACTCAAGAAGTCTTCTCTCATTTCTGAAGAGATATTAACTTCCTTCATATTTCCATGATTAAAAAAACGATTATCTAATTCTTCCATAAAGCCTCCTTAAATATCTAAGTTCTTCACAAAGTGCGCATTCTCAACAATAAAGTTTCTTCTAGGCTCTACTTCATCACCCATCAACATCGAGAAGACACTATCCGCATCAATCGCATCCTCAATAGTAACTCTCTTAAGTGTTCTTCTTTCAGGATCTAGTGTTGTCTCCCAAAGTTGACTTGGATCCATTTCACCAAGACCTTTATATCTTTGAATATCATACTTTTCATCACCGAAATCACGCTTTGCCAAATCAAGTTCTTCATCTGAGTAACAATAACGTAAAGTCTTTTGACCCTTACATAATTTATATAGAGGTGGCATCGCAATATAAACATAACCACCCTCAATTAGAGGCTTAAAGTAACGATACAAGAAAGTAAGCATCAATGATGCGATATGTTGACCATCGACATCGGCATCGGTCATGATTACAATCTTGTGATAACGAAGCTTAGAAATATCTAATTCATCACCAAAACCACAACCAAAGGCTTGTATCATCATTCTAATTTCGGCATTATCGAAAATCTTATGCATACGAGCTTTTTCAACATTTAAAATCTTACCTCTTAAAGGAAGAATAGCTTGGAAGTTAGAATCACGACCTTGTTGTGCACTACCTCCGGCTGAATTACCTTCGACGATATAGATTTCACAAATAGAAGCATCTCTACTTGCACAGTCTTTTAATTTAGTAGGTAAATTAGAACCACCAAAATCATCTTTTCTTCTAACTGTTTCCCTAGCCTTTTGAGCAGCAAGTCTTGCCTCTGATGCTGACTTAGCTTTTTCGATTACAATCTTGGCAATATCTGGATTTTCTAAGAAACATCTCTTTAAGAAATCACCAAAAATCTTATTAACAACCGGTTTAACTTCCGCATTACCAAGTTTGCCCTTAGTTTGACCTTCATATTGAGGATCAGGGTGCTTAACTGAAATAATAGCTGTTAAACCTTCTTTTAAATCATCATTTGTAAAGTTTGGATCATCCGGTTTTAAGAACTTCTTATCTTTTGCATAAGCATTCAATACTCTAGCAAGTGTTTGTCTAAAACCATCTAGATGCATACCACCTTCTGGTGTAAAGATATTATTACAGAATGAATATACTTTTTCAGTATAAGAAGTGTTATATTCAAAAGCTACTTCTACCGAAATATTAGTTGCCTCATCTGTACCATCTACATATAAAACATCATCAAATAATAGATTTTCACCTTCATTTAAGAAAGAAACATATTCCTTAATACCACCCTCATATAAGAAAGTAGTAGAACCCTTATGTTCATCATCCTTATCCCAATTTAAGATAAACTTGATGTTCTTATTAAGGAAAGCCATTTGACGAATACGATCATATAAAGTCTTATAGTTATAAACAGTTCCCTCTTTAAAGATTTCACCATCAGCCTTAAATCTTACAGTAGAACCTGTATCTTTTATATCACAAGTACCAATTTCATATAGAGGATTATCAACATGGCCACCATTATGAAATCTTACAAAATAAATCTTGCCATTTTTATGAATTGTTACTTCTAGCCATTCACTTAACGCATTAACAACACTAGCACCAACACCATGAAGACCACCAGATACCTTATAAGCACCACCACCGAATTTACCACCAGCATGCAAGACAGTAAAAATTGTTTCTACGGTAGAAATACCCGTCTTCTTATGAATTTCAACTGGCATACCACGACCATCATCTTTAACAGTAACGATATCATTATTATCAACTGTTATTTCAATACTGTGGGCATAACCTGCAAGAGCTTCATCGACTGAGTTATCGACGATTTCCCAAATTAAGTGATGTAGACCTGCATCAGATGTAGTACCAATATACATACCAGGTCTTTTTCTAACCGCTTCAAGACCCTCTAAGACTTGAATATCATCTGAAGTATATTCATCATGTTTTATATTTGTATCAGGCATCATTGTCCTCCTTCTAATTTAATTAAATTTATCTTATTTCCAACTTTGATATTATTAAGATCAGTTCCTGTTATCACAACTTGATTATCATAAGGAATGTTTCTTAATAAACGTAACTTATTATCATTATCAAGTTCTGATAAAATGTCATCCAATAAAATTATTGGTAACTCTTTAGTTTTCTTTCTTATATATTTTTCTAGTGCTAACTTAAAACTAATAACAGCAGCACGACATTGTCCTTGTGAGGCAATGGTCTTGATTAAAGAATAATCATAATAAAATTCATAGTCATCATGATGAGTACCAAATGTTGCGTAATGATTAAATAAATCACGCTCTCTACTTTTCTTCATCATGTTTTCTAAATCATTCAAATTACTACAAGCTAAATACTTAACGTTTAGTTTATGATTAGTTCCTAGTAGATTATTGAAGATATCATTAATTGATTCATTGATGACTTCAAAGAATTCATTACGATGTGTAAGAATAATTTTCATTTCCTCTAGCATCTTAGAATTGATAATATCTAGATAATCCATATTGATCTTTTCTTCTTTTAATAATTTATTCTTATCTTTAAGCAATAAATTATAACGAGATAATGCGTTTAAGTATTCTTTACTTACTTTGCCTATCTCAAGATCCATTAATCTTCTTCTATCACGAGGCATGTCCGTAAATATATTAAGGTCTGATGGTTTAAATAAGATACAGTTTAGCTTGCCAATGAATTCTGATGTTTTCTTAATTGGAATATCATTAATGTATAATCTTTTGCCATTATTGCTGATAACTACTTTAAGATGATTGTTATCACAAAGTAAATCAATCTTGGCGTAATCAGTACCTTTTCTAATAAGATCATTATCATTTAAGGTTCTAAATGATTTAGTATTAGAAACCACCACTAGACTTTCTAAAATATTGGTTTTACCAACCCCGTTTTTTCCTATGATGATATTTAATCCTTTTTCAAACTTAAAACTATTAGATTTATAATTACGATAATTATTAAGTTTTAAAGAATCAACTAACATATAAGATAATCGACTCCAAGGATACTAACCTTATCCCCCTTGTGTAGTTTACGACCACGGCGATTATCTTCTTCACCATTAACTAGAATGATATTAGAATTTAAAAAGATTTTAGCTTCGCCACCAGATGCGATAATGTTGGCAACTTTAAGAAATTGCCCTAATGTGATGTATTCATCTTTAATTTCTATTTTTTCCATACAGTATAAATTATAGCACTTTTTGACCTATATTTTTTAGTGGATATATCTATACTAATAAAAAGAAAAAGCCCAAATTTGGGCTTTAAATTGCTTATAAATGAATTTTATTGTTTTATCTATAGGTTCTAACCGGTGAAATTAGCTGTGTAATGCTAGGATCATTAGCATCAGTGATAATTAATGGCTTAAGTTCGCCAGAGAATGAAATGGTAATTTCATCAGCTGACATTGCCTTAATCGCATCAGTTAAATATTTGCCTGAACAAGAAATTTCGAATGGATTTCCTTCAAATGAAACTACACTTATTTCTTCAAAAGAAGAACCATTAGAACCATTAGAAGTAACATCAACGGTCTTTTCATTGATTGTTAGTTTAACAATATTTTTACCATCAGCTTTGATGAAAGATGATCTATCAATGGCACTAGCTAATTTCTTGGCATTTACTACTAATTTTTGAGTGAATGCTGGTGGTATTAATCTAGCTACATCAGGGAATTCATCATCTAATAATCTTGTTTGGATAATTGAATTGTTAAAGATAAATGAAATCTTTTGAGCATCAATGCCAATTTCTACCTCTTCTACATTAGAAATAGAATGATAGATGTCTAATAAATATTTCCTAGGAATTGTAATATTAAAGTCTAAGTTAGAATCAATATCAACTACCTTAGAAGCTAAACGATACGAGTCAGTCGCATTAACATGTAGCTTACCATCTTTTGCCTTAAAGTTAACACCTGTTAAAACAGGACGTGTATCTTTTTCAGAGCATGCAAAGGCAGTTTCATTAACAATCTTAAAGAAGGTATAAGTATCAAAGTTAAATGGTGTATTTGAACAATCAAAGTTAATGTTTGGATAATCATATGAATTCATCGCATTGATTTTAACCTCTGATTTGCCACCATAGATTTTAGCCAATGAATTATCAAAAATTTCTACATTTATAGTATCGCTATCAATTTTTCTAACGATATCTAATAAGTATCTTGATTCAATAACATTTTCTCCTTCTTCTGAAATAGAAATGATTTCTTTATCTTCACTGTTTTTAATAACAGTCTTAATTGAGATATTAGTATCTGAAGAAATTAATGTTAAGGTATTATTTTCTGCGATTAACTTAATTCCGTTTAGTATTGGCAAAGGAGTAGTATTTGAGATTGCTTTTACGGCAGTTGTTAGTGAATCTAGAAATTCGCGTTTGTTAATTTTAAAAATCATGGTCGCTCCTTTTATATATAAATAATAATAATCTAATAATAATTAAGGTGTGGAAAGTTGTGGAAAACTTCAAATAACACGATAACTACTAATATATTTTAACATTTTTAGTATTGAAAAATGTGTTGAGATAGGTGGATTAAGATATTCTAGTTTTAATATCTGTTATCGCTTTTAAATAAGCTGAATCACTCTTACAAAGCTTTTCAACCTTTTCACAGGCATTAATGACAGTTGAATGGTCTCTTTTACCAAATTCATTACCAATTTCCTTATATGGAGAATCTAACATTTCCCTACATAGATACATCGCAATATGTCTAGGAATCGCAATGTTCTTAGTTCTATTAGCTGAGCAAATCTGTTGCCTTGTGATATTGTAATAGTCACAAACAGCTTTTCTAATTTTCGCAATATTTAATTCATTCTTGGTGCTATTTTCAACAACTTCGCCCTTAAAGGCATCGTAGGCTAGTTTCATAGTAATATGATCTTCGCCTGAAAAGTTAAAATTTATGAAATAGAATAATAATCTATTGATGGCACCTTCTAGCGACCTAACGTCTTTTGAAAAATTAGTCGCAATATAAGATAAAACATCTTCATCTACTTTATCTTGGAAACTAATATTATTAGCGATCTTCATCTTTAAAATACGAATACTTGTTTCATATTCTGGTGATTCAATATTTACGTTTAAACCTTGATTAAATCTTGATAATAATCTATCTTCTAATCCCTTAATATCCTCAGGTGATCTATCGGCTGTAAGACAAATTTGCTTTCTATTATTAACGAGTTTATTAAAAATTGAGAAGAATACTTCTTGTGTCCATTCTTTACCGGCAATAAATTGAATATCATCAATTAATAATAAATCTAAGTCATAGAAAGAAGCCTTAAATTCATCAGTATTACCATTTTTTCTTGCTTTTTGTAGAGCATCAATAAAATCATTTCCTGAAATAAAGCCAATTTTCTTATTTGGCATATTTGATGTAACTTCGTTGCCTATAGCATTTAATAAGTGCGTTTTTCCTAGTCCTGAATTTCCATATATAAATAAAGGATTATAGACCAAACCTAGATTCTTAGCACAAGTTAAAGATGCTACTTGAGCTTGACTATTTGATTTACCAAGTACGAAGCTTGCAAAGTTCATATTTGGATCTAGTTCCCTATCAAAGTATTCATTTTTAAATAAAGTAACTGTAGTTTGTTTCTTTTCTTCTTCAGAATTTAAAACTGCACACTTAATATCGTTATCTTCTAAGATGCTTTGAAGACATAATTCGATATCTCCTTTATACTTATCCATGATAGAGAAAGTTAAATAATTGTTTGTTTGTATTTTAGCTACACTATCTTCAATGGTAGATAATTTACTACCAGTACTAAACATATCTAATACTTGCTCATTAACAATTCCATTTGTTTTTATAAGATTAAGAGTCTGATCCCAGACACTTTTTAAATAATAATCATATCCATTCATATCCCACTATTTCCTTAAGTAATGACAATTATACGTTCGAGTTTTCCACAATTCAAGGAAGAAAAATGGCGAGTTTTCCACATTCCACATTTTCAAAGTAATTGTAAGCTTATAAACACTGAAGTTTAATGAGTTTTCCACAGTTTTCCACATAATTCAAAAATGTTGATAAAAAGTTAATAAGTTTTCCACAGGATTGAAAAGTGTGGAATAGCGACAAAACTCTTAATAATTAACACGAATTTACACAATTGTGAATTGTTAAAACCCTTATAAATAAAGGCTTTTAATGTATTTTCAAGTTTTCCACACAATGTGGAAAACTTTAAAAAAGAGCTGTGGATTTTATGTTAATAAGATATGTTAATAAATGATAAAATATCGCCCATTGTGGATAACTTATCAACTATGTTTATATAAAAGTTTTAAATTTCAAAATATGGCATAAATAAAGGACTTTTCCACATTATAATTAGAGCATGCATACTAAAGAATTGACTATTTTTACTAATATGTGCCTTGTTTATAAGGATAATAAGATACTTGTACAAGAAAGAACCAAGAGTGATTGGCCTGGTATTACCTTACCTGGTGGCCATGTGGAAAAAGGTGAAAATTTCTATGATGCGATTATTAGGGAAGTGAAAGAAGAGACGGGTCTAACCCTATTAAAACCGGTGTTGTGTGGGATAGAAGAATATAAACAGACTAAAGATGAGGACAGATATGTAATTTTATTCTACAAGTGTAATGAATTTGAGGGAGAACTTAAATCTTCTGATGAGGGTGAGATATATTGGTTAGATAGAGATAAACTAGATAGTGTTAAATTATCATTTGATTTAGATCGTATGATAGAAATTATGGAAAGCGATACTTTGAGTGAACTAATTTATTATTTTGAAGATGATGAATATAAATCAAAGGTGGTGTAGATATGGAAATTAATGAATATCAAAAGTTAGCGATGAGAACTTTGAATCCTGAAATTGATAAGAAGGAATTAATATTGAATGCTTCTATGGGTTTATGCGGAGAAAGTGGTGAAGTTATTGATTTAGTTAAAAAGCATCTATTTCAAGGACATGATTTAGATGATGAAAAGTTAATTAAAGAGCTGGGCGATGTGGCGTGGTATTTGGCTGAAGCTGCAACTGCTTTGAATGTTGATTTGTCAGAAATTTTAGAAAAAAATATAAAAAAACTTGAAAATCGTTTCCCTGATGGTTTTAATAGTAATAGGTCAATCAATAGAGGTGAATGATATGTATACAACAAATAACTTATTAGATTTAGAACATACATTGGCAAAGGATTACTTGAGTAAGTTTGAATATCCTTGGCAAGCATTAAGTGGCATTAAAGAAGAAATTATCAGAATTGGTAAGACTTTAGATAAGAATGAATATGAAGAAGTAAAAGAAAATGTATGGATTCATAAAACAGCAACAGTATTTGAGAGTGCTTATTTAGGTGCTCCGTTAATTATTGGTCCTAATACTGAAGTAAGACATTGTGCTTTTATTAGAGGTTCTGCATTAGTTGGGGCTAATTGTGTAGTTGGTAATTCATGTGAACTTAAGAATGTTATCTTGTTTGATAATGTTCAAACTCCACATTATAACTATGTTGGCGATTCAATCTTGGGTTATAAATCTCATATGGGTGCTGGTTCTATTACTTCAAATGTTAAGTCTGATAAGACTTTAGTAGTGGTTAAGAACTTCGATGGTGAAAAGATTGAAACCGAACAAAAAAAGTTTGGGGCTATCTTGGGTGATCATGTAGAAGTTGGTTGTAATTCAGTTTTAAATCCAGGTACTGTAGTGGGTCGTAACACTAATATTTATCCTTTGAGTAGAGTAAGAGGTGTTATTCCTTCAGATAGTATTTATAAGGATTTTGATAATATTGTAGGCAAGAAATAATGAAAAAAGGAATTATTTTTGATTTAGATGGTACTTTAATTAATACTATTAGTGATCTTAATGATGCGGTTAATTTAACTTATCAAGAATTAAAGATTGATAAGTATGATAATGTAGATTTAACAATGAAAAGAGTAGGACACGGTATTCATAATTTAATTGAACAATGTTTTGTGGAATATCCTGATTTAATAGAAGTTGCATACAAGACATTTTTAATTAAATATGATGAAGTTTATGATAAAACTTCTACCCCTTATCCAAATATGAAAGAATTAATAGATACATTGATTAAAAATAATATTAAGGTAGGAGTTAATTCAAATAAGAATGATAATTATACTAAAAGACTTATTGAATTACATTTTCCAAACATTAATCAAGAATACGTCTTAGGTCATGTTGATAGTATGAAGGTTAAGCCAGATCCTGAGGGTGTTAACTATATTATTGATAAGATGAATCTTGAAAAGGATGATGTTGTTTATGTTGGTGATAGTTTAACTGATGTAGAAACCGCCCATAATGCACATCTAAATTGTTTATCAGTTACTTGGGGTTTTAGAAGTAAGGATGAACTAATTGATCATGATAATATCTTGGTTGATGAACCTAAAGATATTCTTAAATATTTATAGAGACTGATTCGTTTGAATTGGTCTTTTTATTATGAGCATACTATTAAAAACTCTTATAAAAAGTGGACATTGAGAACAAAATCTGGTGATGGAAAAGGAAAATGTAAATTTAAAAGGTATTAGTATCCTAACTGTTTGTATACCATTAATCACTTAAATATTAACTGAGGTTGTTAATGAAATTATGAAAGAAACATCAACACTATCATTAGATTGTTCTGGTTCAATCTTGTTGGGTTTGATGTTTGTAGTCTTATCAATTGTGTGTATATATGGTATTGAAACAGTAAAAAAGTAGAATAATGTCGCAAAACATACCCAAAAAATTAAAAATTTTGTCGCAAAACTGTATGTAAAACATTGGAATTTTGTCGCAAAACTGTTGAAATAATCAAAATTAGCGGTTAATATAAGGTTACAAGGAGAATCATTATGTTATATAGAAAAGCTTACGATAGATTATTACAATGGAAACAAAATAAAAATAAAACAGCATTATGTATTCAAGGTGCACGTCAAATAGGTAAGACTACAGTTGTGCGTGAATTTGGAAAGAATGAGTATAAATGTTTTGTAGAATTTAACTTTGTATCCGATTTGGATGCTAGAAAAATATTTGATGGTAACTTAGATGCAAACACTATTATTGAAGGCATTACGGCTTTATCTATGAAACAATTGATTCCTGGTGATACTCTAATATTATTTGATGAAATTCAAGAATGTCCAAATGCTAGAACTGCAATCAAATTTTTAGTAGAAGATGGAAGATTTGATTATATAGAAACCGGTTCTTTATTAGGAGTTAAAAATAAAATTGTAAGATCTTTACCGGTGGGTTTTGAAGAATTATATACAATGTATCCGATGGATTTTGAAGAATTTATCTTAGCTAATGGTCTTCAACGAAGTATCATCAATAGTTTAAGAAAATCATATGAAGATAAAACACCAATATTAGATGTAGTGCATACTACTTTAACTAAATTGTTTAACGCATATATTGTAGTTGGTGGTATGCCAAAGGTAGTTAAGACGTATATCGATACTCATGACATTACAAGGGTAATTGCTAACCAAAATGAAATTATCGAATTATATCGTCAAGATATCGCAAAATATGCAGATGCTAGTGATAGGCCAAAGATTAGGTCAATCTTCGATTCTATCCCTTCTCAATTAAATGATAAAAATAGACGTTTTATCATCAGTAGTCAAAAGGCTAGCGCCAGGATGGAAAGATATGAAGATTCGTTTAATTGGTTATTGGATGCTGGTGTTGCAAATGCGTGTTTTAATGTAAGTGAACCAGTCGGGGCTTTAAAACTTAATGAAAAAAGAAACTTATTTAAACTGTATGCTGGAGATACAGGTCTTTTATGTGCTTTATCAATGGATAACATCCAATTTAGTATTTTAAATAATGATTTAACTGTTAATATGGGAAGTATTCTAGAAAATGTTATGGCACAGATGTTTGTGGCAAATAATTTTTCGCTTCATTATTTTGACACAAAGAAAATCGGTGAGATTGACTTTGTACTACAAAACGGTTCAAAGATAGACTTTGTGGAAATAAAATCAGGTAATGATTATAAGAAACATCACACTCTAGATAGATTATTAGAGATAGAAGAATGGAAACCTAATAGTGCTATTGTTTTTTGCAATGATAATGTTCAATGTATAGAAAAAATAACATACTATCCTTGGTATATGGCGATGTTTCTTAAATCAGAATCCATAGAAAATATGACTTATAAGGTAGATTTAGACGTTTTAAACAGTCTCGTTTAAAAGTCTTGAACACAAAATTGCCTTATAACCCTGTTCATTAGTTAATCTGATGAACTTGATTTCATAATCTCTAATCTTATCTTCATTAGTTTTACACTTGAACGCATAAGTAAAAGTATTATGTTTAGAAAGATACATAACTAGATATTCAGGACTCATAATCTCTAAGAAATCAGGACATAATTCTTTATCGATATAGTTATCATTAAAAATCTTGATTCTTTCATAATAAGTATTTACTTGAAGCTTCTTTTCTCTTACTTTGTTTAAGATCTTATCTCTTTTATATACTAACGAAACAAGATTATTTAATAAATCAACTTTAAAGATGCTCATATAATCACTCGCAATCGCTTCAAAAATGGCATTATTTGTTTGAATACTATTATATTCAGAAGTATCAATTAAAGTTGTGATAAGTACCCTTTTATTATCACTTAAAAAACTTGTAGTTCTAGCGATTACTTCTTTTTCATTTTCCTTGCCATAATTTAATACTTCAGTATAATCGATGCTGCCATCATAATTCTTAAGTCTATAAAGCTTAATAATAGTCTCAGGATCAGGCATATAGGTATCTTTAGCTATTTCAAATAATTTATTTGTACAATCAATTTCATCTTCGCTAATGTTATATATTTCCCTAGCTTTCTTATTTAAATGAATCATTTTATGTTCAGGATAGGTATAAGCCATAAGACCACATGACTCAGAATCTAATAAGTGTTTATAGAAGTTCTCTAATTCAGTTTGATGTTTCTTTAGTTTTACATTATCATCATTAATTTTATTATTGTCTTCCAAAGTAATTAAATCAGTAACATTTTGGTGGTAACCACCAATCACAATTTTATCTTTTCTATCAAAGTCTCTAGTACCACAACACCTAATATAAATTTGCCCCATTGTTGGGTGATCATAACGATAAATTATCTCAGATGTATCACTTAATAATGATTGTAAATAAAGTTTAAATAATTCTTTATCTAATTGACTTACGTGTTCATTAAAGAATTCAAACTTTTCACTTGGTGAGAGATTAGAATCACAACCTGCTAATTCATCAAAACAATCGTTACCATATAAAAAACATTCATCATTATCTATTTCTAAGCGCCAAAGACTTACCTTAGCCACTTCAAAGAACTTTTGCATATCATTTAACATCAAATTTCCCATATAATACCTCAAAAAAATATAACTATATTATATATCTTTAAAAATATAATGACATTAAAAATGATGAAACTATAATGTAGTTAGCTAAAGCTAACTGATTAGTTGTAGCTAACAGGGGGGACTTATGTTTTTAGAAGTAAAAGATTTAAATAAAGGCTTTGGTGATAAGACAAATCGTATTGAAGTATTAAAGAATTTATCACTAAATGTCGAAAAAGGAGAATTTTGTGTTTTACTTGGACCATCAGGAAGTGGCAAATCTACCCTCTTAAATATTTTAGGTGGCATTGATTATCCTGATGTTGGCTAGGTAAAAATAAATGGTGAAAAGATGAATTCACTAAATAGTAAAAAACTAACATCATTTAGAAGAAACCACCTTGGTTATGTATTTCAAATGTATAATTTAATTCCTGATTTAACAGTCAGAGAAAATATTGAAGTCGGTGCTTATCTTTCAAAGAAACCCTTAAATCTAGATGAGTTAATTGAAACCTTAGGTTTAAAAGAACATCAAGATAAACTACCAAGTCAATTATCTGGTGGTCAGCAACAACGTACTTCAATCGGAAGAGCTATTATAAAAAATCCCGATATCTTGTTATGCGATGAACCAACAGGAGCTCTTGACTATAATACCAGTAAAGAAATATTAAAGCTAATTGAGAAAGTAAATCAAAAATATGGCTCAACAGTAATTATGGTTACTCATAATGATGCGATTAAATATATGGCTGATCGTGTTGTTAGATTAAGAGATGGTCAAATTTTAAAAAATTATTTAAATGATAAGAAAGTAAAGGCTGAGGATTTGGAGTGGTAATATGAAAAATCCATTAAATAATCGTTTTAAGAGACAACTAAAAAATGATTTTGCGAAATATTTAGTCATCTTTCTATTGATAGTAATTATGGTGGCTTTAACATCGGGTTTTCAAGCCGCCAACAATTCGGTTGTTAATACTATCCACAATAATGAAGTCCTTCTTAAACAACAGTCAGGCTATTTTGTGACCAAAAAGAAATTAAATAAAGCACAGATTGATTTGTTTGAAAAGGAAGCAAATTTAAAAGTATACGAGGAGTTCTATAAAGAAGAAAGTATCGATAATGATACAACTTTTCGCTTTTATAAAGTAAGAAATGAAGTTGATTTACAAGAAGTATTGGAAGGTAGACTTCCTGAAAATGCTAATGAATTAGCTATTGAGAGATTATATGCAGCTAATAATAATCTGGATATTGGTGATGAACTTACTTATAAAGGTATAACTTATAGGATAGTTGGCAAGGTGTCTTTGGTTGATTATAGCTGTCTATTTAAGAGTAACAGTGACATGATGCTTAATGCGATTACTTTTGGAGTCGGTTTAGTGACAGAAGATGGTTTTAATCGCCTTAGTAAAGAAGATTGTAAGTATCGCTATGCCTATGTTTTTAATGATGAAACTCTAGATGATGAGTTTAAAGATATTTTATTAGCTAATTCACAGTTAGAAGAATTTGTACCTAGAGAAGATAATAAGAGTATTACTTTTGTCTTAGAGGATGCTGAGGGTGATAGTGCTTCAATGTATATCTTCTTATATCTTATGATGATTATGACAGCTTATATATTTTCGATCATTATCATTAATATGATACAAAATGTAGTGAACCCCTAAAGTTGGACAAACTTAGGAGGTTCACTTTTTATATGAAA
>ERZ827168.2596-NODE-2596-length-20605-cov-22.812360_pt1 | contig 20605 bp, 13 predicted proteins | sample MGYA00519868_ERZ827168 | MGnify/ENA primary metagenome ERZ827168 (study PRJEB31778, sample SAMEA3449271) | human gut metagenome | biome: human gut; feature: human-associated habitat; material: faeces | place: United Kingdom | collected 2010/2012 ...
TTCTCCCAGTTCTCCCAGTTCTCCCAGTTCTCCCAGTTCTCCCAGTTCTCCCAGTCCTCCCGGTTCTCCCAGTCCTTACGACTCCCCTACTCCGCCACGTTGTTCACCGAAGCGAGAATCTTCTTGTACTCAATCGGCGTAACCTTGATGAACTCGCGCACGTAACGCTGCCAGTCCTGCAACATACGCCCCGCGAGCGGACTGCCCGTGTGCTTGTAGTGCCTCTCGATGTAGCCGCGCAACTCGGCATTGTCGGCGTCGTTGTCCACGAGCGTCAGTTCGACGAGTTCCATATTGCAGAAGAAGTCGAACTTGCGGTGCGCATCCCACACGTAGGCTATGCCGCCGCTCATTCCCGCGGCGAAGTTGCGCCCCGTCTCGCCTAAAACGACCGTCCGTCCGCCCGTCATGTACTCGCAGCAGTGGTCGCCGACACCCTCGACGACGGCGAGCGCGCCGCTGTTGCGGACGCAGAAGCGTTCGCCGACACGACCGTTGATGAACACCTCGCCCGACGTCGCGCCATAGAGTACGGTGTTTCCCGCGATGATGTTCTCCGCAGGGTCGAAATCCGAACCCGCCGGCGGCACGACGGCTATGCGACCGCCCGACAGACCCTTGCCGAGATAGTCGTTGGCGTCGCCTTCGAGCCGCAGCGCGATGCCGTTGCAGAGGAACGCGCCGAAACTCTGTCCCGCCGAACCGCGGAACGTGATGTTCACCGTCCCGTCGGGCAGCCCCCCACTGCCGAGCAGGCGCGTGATGTGTCCCGCGAGCATCGCGCCGACGCTACGGTCGGTATTCGATATTGGCATGTTGAGTTGCACGGGCATCTTCAACTTCACGGCGTATGCCGTAGCCGAAATCAGCGACACGTCGATTACGTTGTCCGCCGCCGGATGCAGTTCGCCCTCCCAGCGCGACGCCACGCCCTCCGTCTCGACGCGGCAGAGCAGCCGCGAGAGGTCGATTTTGTCGAGCGAATTGCCGAACCGCCTCTGATGCAGCAGGTCGCTGCGACCTATTATTTCGTCGAGCGAACGGTAGCCCATCGCCGCGAGTTGCTCGCGGACGTCGCGGGCGAGCATCGTCATGTAGTTCACGATGTAGTCCGCCGAACCGCGATACTTGGCACGCAACTCGGCGCACTGCGTGGCGATACCCGCACAGCACTTGTTGGTGTGGCACTTGCGGTCCATGATGCAGCCCAGAGCGACCATGAGCGATGTCGCGAAGCCGTACTCCTCGGCACCTAACAGCGCGGCGACTATCACGTCGCGACCGATTTTCATCTGTCCGTCGGTCTGCACGCGCACCTTGCCGCGCAGGTTGTTGAGCATCAGCGTCTGCTGTATCTCGGCGAGTCCCAATTCCATCGGCAGCCCCGCATGGAACACCGAACTGAGCGGCGATGCGCCCGTACCTCCGTCGCCGCCGCTGATGACTATCGTGTCCGCCTTTGCCTTCGCCACACCCGCCGCGATAGTGCCGACGCCGGTTTCGGCGACGAGTTTCACGCTGATTCGCGCACGCGGATTGACGTTTTTGAGGTCGAATATGAGTTGAGACAAATCCTCAATCGAATAGATGTCGTGATGCGGCGGCGGCGAAATAAGCGTGATTCCGGGTATGGAGTGGCGCGTCCGCGCAATCATCTCGTCCACCTTGAACCCCGGCAGTTGCCCGCCCTCACCCGGCTTGGCACCCTGCGCGACCTTTATCTGAATCTCCGAAGCATTGACGAGGTACTCGGTCGTAACGCCGAAACGTCCCGACGCCACCTGCTTTACCGCACTGCCGAGCGGCACTCCGTCGCGCATGGCTGTAAAGCGTTCGGGCAGTTCGCCGCCCTCGCCGGTGTTGCTCGTCGCCCCGAGACGGTTCATGGCGCAGGCTATATCCTCGTGCGCCTCCTTGCTCAACGCGCCGAACGACATCGCGCCCGCCGCAAAGCGTTTCACGATAGCCGATTCGGGTTCGACCTCCGAAATGTCTGTCGGCTCACGGTCGCTCCGCACCTCCATCAAATCGCGGATGAACATCGGCGCGTCACGGTTTTCAGCCAGCGCGACGAACTCGCGGTAGCGTTCGTAGTCGTTGTTCTGCGCCGCCGCACGCAACGCCGCAATCGATTTAGGATTCCACGCATGGCGTTCGCCGCCCTTGCGGTAGAGGTAGCGTCCCGCATTCTCCAATTCGTCCGTCAGCGGCTCGCCGAATCCCGCCGCATGTTTGCGCAGCACGTCGGCGGCGACATCCTCCAAGTCGATTCCGTCGATTTTCGACACTCCGCCGCCGAAATAGCGGTCGAGCAGCGACGACGACACGCCGACAGCCTCGAAGAGTTTCGCGCCGCGGTAACTGCGTATCGTCGAGATTCCCATTTTGGAAATCACCTTCAACAACCCCTTGTTTATCGCCTGGATATAGTAGTCCTTCGCCGTGCAGTAGTCGAGTTGCAGTTCGCCTCGCTTCACCAAATCATCGAGCGTCGCGAACGCCATGTACGGATTGACGGCACTCGCGCCGAAACCGACGAGCAGCGCGATGTGCATCACCTCTATAACCTCGCCGCTCTCGACAATCAGCGCGATGCGGGTACGCTTGCGGCACTTTATCAGGTGGTGGTGCAGAGCCGACAGCGCAATGAGCGACGGTATCGGCGCATGTTCGGCATCGACCGCCTTGTCGCTGACTATTATGTAGTTGTAGCCGTCGTCCACCGCCCGTTCGATGCGTCCGCACAGACCGTCCACCGCCTTCGCCATGCCCTCCGCGCCCTCGGCGACGGGGAATACCATGTCGAGCGTAATGGTGCGGAAGCCCTTGTAGACGAGGTTTTTAAGTATGTCGAGTTCGGTGTTCGAGATTATCGGCGTCGAGAGTTCGACGACCTTGCACATGTCGGGCGACGGTTCGAGCAGATTGCCCGTAACGGCACCGATGAAACTTTTGAGCGACATCACCGTCTCCTCGCGCAGCGGGTCTATCGGCGGGTTGGTAACCTGCGCGAACTGCTGGCGGAAATAGTCGAAGAACCTCTGCGGCTTGCCCGACAGCACGGGCAGCGGGGTGTCGTTGCCCATCGCGTAATTAGGCTCGACCTTGTTGCGCGCCATCGGTTTGAGCAGATTCTCGATGTCCTCCCTGTCGTATCCGAACACGCGCAGCAGTTTCGCATAGTCGTCCACGTCGTGGCGCAGATGCCGACCGCTCTTTATGTCGCTCAGCACCACGCGATTCTCGTGCAGCCACTCGCGGTAGGGATGCTCGGCGGCAAGTGCCTTCTTGATTTCGTCGTTATGGAGTATGCGTCCCTCCTGCACGTCCACCATTATCATCTTGCCCGGGCGCAGGCGACCCTTTTCGCGAATCTGCGACGGCTCGACGTCGAGTACGCCCGTCTCCGAAGCCATAATCATCATCCCGCTCTTGGTGATTATGTAGCGGCACGGACGCAGACCGTTGCGGTCGAGCAGTCCGCCCGCATAGCGTCCGTCCGAGAACAGCACCGCCGCCGGACCGTCCCACGGCTCCATGAAGATGCTGTGGTATTCGTAAAAGCCCTTGATGTGGCTCGACATCGGATTGTGGCGGTTGTGGCTCTCGGGAATCAGCATCGCCAGCGCATGGGGCAGCGACAAGCCGCTGCGCACGAAGAACTCCACCGTGTTGTCGAGCGACGCGCTGTCGCTCATGTCCGGCTGGATAATCGGCGAAAAGTCGGCGACGCGACCCAGATTCGCGGGGTGCAGCACCGATTCGCGGGTCTGCATCCACAGGCGGTTGCCTTTTATCGTGTTGATTTCGCCGTTGTGCGCCACGATGCGGAACGGCTGCGCGAGGCTCCACGTCGGGAACGTGTTGGTCGAGAACCGCGAATGCACCAGCGCAAGCGCGCTCGTGAAATAGGGGTTCGTCAGGTCGGGGAAATAGTGGCGCAACTGCAACGACGTGAGCATGCCCTTGTAGACCACCGTGCGGGTCGAGAGGCTCACGATATAGCAACTCTCCTTGTCCTCTATCGCGCTGCTCGCCGCGACCTTGCGTTCGATTTTCTTGCCGACGACATAGAGTTTGCTTTGCAGGCGGCGTTCGTAGAGCGCGACATCCGAGCGGAGGTCGTCGTCGCCCGAGATGAATATCTGCTCCACTATCGGCTCCCTGGCGAGAGCCTCCCTGCCGAGAATCGAACTGTCCACCGGCACCCGCCGCGTGTGCATCAGCGTCAGCCCCTCCTCGGCGACGGTTTCCGAAATAATCGCGAAGAAGCGTTCGCAGTCCGTGCGCCGCCGCGGCATGAAAAACATTCCCACCCCGTAGCGTCCCCGCTCCGGAACGGGAATGCCGTTCAACAGTATGAATTCGTGCGGTATCTGAACCATTATGCCCGCGCCGTCGCCGGTCTTGCTGTCCGCGCCCTCCGCGCCGCGGTGTGCCATGTGTTCGAGAACCTTCAAGGCGTTTTCGACCACTTCGTGGTACTTCACGCCGTTGATATTGACTATAAGACCGACTCCGCAGGCATCATGCTCGTTGGCGGGGTCGTACAGCATTTTTTTCGTGCAATCCATAATATGACGGGAAACGTACCCGCAAATGTATGTATTTTCGGCGGAAATTGTTCACTCTGCGCCCTTTCCGCCGCGACGCGCCGGATTCGCCGCACCGCACGCCGCCGCCGATTCGTAACTTCGCGCGCCCGAAACCGCAAAAATTTTAATCCATCGCCTCCCCGTCGCCGCCGAATCGTAATCTCCGCCGGCATTCGTAAAATTTTTCATTTTTTATGAACAGCCGCCACTCCCGGTTTTCAGTTCTCCCGTTTTTCCCAGAACTCCCAGTTCTCCCAGTTCTCCCAGTTCTCCCAGTCCCCCCCAAAAAAAATTTTTCCGCCGATTTGCTTGACATCGCCTCGCCGATGTTGTATATTTGTATCGGAATACGACAGGCGTATCTGCCCGCCGAACATCCCCCGAAAACAATTCAGAGACAATAGGTATTATAGGTAATATAAGTATTATAAGCCCCCTCCTATATTACCTATATTACCTATATTACCTATTCTACCTATAACCCTTAAACCAACTGCAATCATGTCAAAACCGAAAGAATCGTTCGTATTTTACAAAGACTGGTGGAACGCCATCAGCGGAATGCCCAAAGAAGTCAGAGGCGAGGTCTGCGAATGCGTCATCCGTTACGCGTTCGGAAATATCGACGCCGATGCCGATGCTGCCCCGGACGGCATGGCGGCAATGGCGTTGAGATTCATCGCACCGCAAATCGACCGCGACAGAGTGAAGTACGAAGCGACGTGCAAAGCCCGTCAGGAAGCGGGACGGCTCGGTGGTGCGCCGAAAGGAAATACAAATGCGGCAAAACCGGCGGAACCGACCGAAAACAACCAAAATCAAGCAAAACAACCCGATAATGATAATGAAACTGATAATGTAAATGATAATAATAATGAAAATAAAAATGAGAATGTAAGTGAGAGTGCGTGTGAGAATGGGCAGAATGCCTCGCACACGCACGCGCAACCGCAAGTACTCACTCCGGAAGAAGAACTTTTTAATAAATTCCAATCATGGCTTTCAGTATGCGCACCTACGGTGCTGCTCTTTCAGGAGCCGCTGAATGCGGCTGAATTCGACTGGCTCTTCAAGAAATTCGGTGCGGTAAGGCTAAAACAGTGCGCCGCCGACATCCACAACAAGGAGGCATACCTGAAAAACAGAAACGCACTCAACACGTTCAAACTTTGGATTAGAAACGTGAAAATCTGACTTTCTTAAAGTCCTTAAAGTTCCTAAGGACCTTAAAGACCTTTTTGGGAAAAACTTGTGATTGCTGCGCTGCGCTTGCCATCACTGCGTCGGCTCGGCAAATGAGATACGAGAGCAGGTTGCTTCGCAACCACATTAAATTAAAAGGAGACGATTTCGCAAATGAATTTGCATATCGTCCCCTTTTAATTTAATGGCACGCAGTGCATGCTCTCGTATTTCCTCTGCACTCGCGCTCCTTGTGATTCCGGCGCGGTTCGAACGCGCGACCCACAGCTTAGAAGGCTGTTGCTCTATCCAACTGAGCTACGGAACCGTCCCGCTTGAAAGCGTTGCAAAAATAATATAAAATTCCCAATCGCACAACTTTTTACTGCGATATTCGCTTTTGCGCACGCATTCGGCGAAAACGGACGGGGCATCGTAACATCCCCGAAAATTTATTAAATTTGCACGAAGAAACCGCCAAAACGAAAAACCATGAAAAGACTCGCACTTTCGATACTGCTCTTACTGGCATCGCTCTGCCACGGCATGGCAGCGGACAATCCCGATTCGCTCGCGCTGGTCGGCGCGGAGTGGAAAACCGTGAAACTCCCCCACGGCGCAGTCGCCCGAACCGCCCGAATCGGCATCTTCGGTTCGCAGCAGACACTGTCGCTCGTCCGCTACCGAGCCGGAAGGCTGGATACGCGGATAGTACAGACCCGCGAACTCACCCGCACGAGCGAAACGGCAATCGCGAAAGGTGCGGTGGCAGCCATAAATGCCGGCTACTGGAACGTCCGCAAGGTCGTGCCGTCCACCTACGTCCGCATCGGCGGATGCGACATGTCGCGCACGGAGGCACGCGAACTATTCCGCGTGAACGGGATACTGGCGATAGGCAGACGCGGAATCGAGGTCTTCGAGTGCGACACCACCCAATACGCCCGTTACGCCGCGATATACGACGACATTCTCGCGTCGGGTTCGGTACTTATCGACGACGGTCGCATACCCGACTACTCCGACCGCAAGGGCGGATTCTTCGGACGCCACCCGCGCAGCGCAATAGGCACGGACGGTCGCGGCGAAATAGTATTGCTGACGGTGGACGGACGGTTCAAGGGCGATGCCGACGGGATGACAATCGGCGAACTCGCGAAAGTCTGCCGCTGGCTCGGGCTTACGGATGCGATAAATCTCGACGGCGGAGGCTCATGCACGCTGTGGTGTAGCGAGGCAGGCATTCTGAACCACCCCTACGACAACAAACGCTACGACCACGACGGCGAACGCGCCGTGTCGAGTTGCATAGTCGTCCTGCCGAAAAAGCGGCGGACGGCGATAAAAAATTAAAGTCCTTAAAGTCTTTAAGGTCCTTAAAGTCCCTAATCCCTTTCAGCCACCGACCTACCTTACAATCCTGCCGCGCCACTCCGCACGGTTGCCGCAGCAGTCCCCGGCGCGGATTACTATTTCGTGTTCCGCCCCGCATGACGGCAGCGGGACGTCGAAACGGTGTTCCATCGTTCCGCGCAGCGGCGAATAGTCGAGCGTCCGCCACTCGCCGTCAATCAGGCACTCGTAATCCTTTATACCCGAGAAGTTGTCGGAAATCGCGAACCGAACCGATTTCGCGCTCCGCAAATCCGCGCCGTCCTTCCAGCACGGGCGTATGCGCGGTGCGACGGTGTCGGCGACGACGACCATATCGCCGAAGCGGCGGCTCTCCGCCATTACCCCTCCCGCCGAGCAGAATCCGCCGAGATACACGAACCTACCCTTGCGGTTCGCCACGGCGATGCAGGCTTTGCGCTGCAACGGCAGCGGCACGTCGGCGCGAATCGAGATATTCACGGACGAATGCACGGGCGTGCGGTCGTCCATTATTCGGTATACGGGCGACAGCACGACGAGCGTCGAATCGACACGCGGCGGCGTCTCCGACCGTCCGATGCGGCAGTAAGCCGATTCGTAGAGCGCACCGGCAGGCACCGACAGCGTAACTTCGCCGCATTCGACGGTATTGCGCCGCGAGCAGTCCAGCACGGGCAGCGAATCGTTCCTCTCGGCGACGAACAGGCGGTCGTCCGCCTTGCCGACGGCATCGAATTCCAGCACCGACATATTGCCGCAGTCATCCTCGACCTCGATACGCACGTGCCGCGTTTCGCCCTCCGCGGCACGGACGATGCCGCGCTCCCTGACGACGGTGAAGAACCGTTCGGGGCATCGTTCGGGTTGCGCGAGCCGTATAGCCTCGCATTTCGCCCCGACCTGCAACGGGAAGTAGGACACGGCGTTGCAGTATCGCGAATCGGCGAACGAGAAGCCGTCCATACGGTATTCGTACCGCGTCTCGCCGTCCACCGTTTCGCAGACCCGATAGACGCCGAAACGGTTGGCGACGCTGTCGCGGCTGTCGCGGACTTCGAGTACGAAATATCCGCAGCGACCGATTTCGACGCGACCCGCCGCCGCATATTCCGCCCCCACCTTACGCACGTCCCAACTGCGCAGCGGCGCGGCGGCAGCCACCCGTCCGACGCTGTCGATTTCGACATAGTGCAGCCGCAGAATCCGCGGCGCGATGCGGTCCGACGGGCGGAACAACCCGCGGGCGACGGTATTGAGCGTCCGCTGCGACTTCGTGTCGCGAATCTCGAAATGGAGATGCGGACCGAACGAAGTCCCGCTGTTGCCCGACCATGCGACGGTTTCGCCCCTGCTCACGGGAAATTCCGACGGCTTGAAATAGAGGTTGATACGGTTTTTCCTGCCAGCATACCGTTCCGCAGTCAGGCGGTCGCGCAAATCGTCGCGCAGTCGCGAAAGGTGTCCGCAGACGGAGGTAGTCCCCCTCTGCGGATGCGTTATGTAGAGTGCCAGACCGTATCCCGACGGCGAGAGCGACACTCTCGAAACGTATCCGTCGGCAACGGCGACGACGGGTTTGCCCTCGACGCCGTCGGTCTTGATGTCGATTCCCGAGTGGAAATGGTTCTCGCGCATCTCGCCGAACGAGGCGGAATGCAGTCCGCGCACCCCGACGAGCGGATAGGCATACTCCTGCGCCGAAGCGGCGAGCGATGCCAGCAGAAATATCGTGAAAAGAAGTCTGTGCATAGTTTTCTCGTTAAGGTCCTTAAAGTCTTTAAGGACTTTAAGGTCGTTAATCCCGCGTTCGCGGGCTTTTACTCCTCGACCGGTACGCACCGTTCGACGCAGTCGCGCGCCGTTTCATAGTCGTACCCCTGCGAGAGGGCGTAGCGCATCAGTTTCGCGCGGGCATCGAACGGCGCAGCCGCTTTCAGCGTCCGCATGCGGCGCAGGAGAATCTCCGTCAGGCGTTCGCCCATATCCGTGCCGTCGGTCTGCGCCATAGCCTCGGCGACGAGAGCCTGCGGAATGCCCTTAGCCCGCAGAGCCGCACCTATCTTATATCGTCCCCAACCGCTCAAATTCATCTTCTCGCGCACGAATGCCCCGGCATAGCGGCGGTCGTCGATGAAGCGGTCGGCAATCAGCCGGTCGAGAACCCGCCGTGCGTCGGCATCCGCAACGCCCCAGCCGCGCATCAGCCGCAGGGCGTCGCCCGACGAGCGTTCAGCCTTGGCGCACAGCCGCATCAGCGAGGCGAGAGCCTGCTCGGGGGTCTTGTCGCGTCTTATTTTCTGCACCATACCATTCTCGGTTTCATGGCGGCGTCGGCTGCGATGCCCGTATCGCGGAATCCCATTCCGTCGAGCATGCGGCACACCTCGCCGCCGTATTTTTCGTATATCTCGAACCACAGCCGACCGCCCTCGCGCAGCATCTCCGACGCATTGCGGGCTATCGACCTGTAAAAAACCAACGGGTCTTCGTCATCGACGAACAGCGCGCCCGACGGCTCGTAGTCGCGGACATTCGTGTGCATCGACGCACGGTCGCTGCGCGGCACGTAGGGCGGATTGGAGACTATCGCGTCGAACGTCCCCAGCCACCGCAGGTCGCCCAGCGCATCGGCGAGCCGGAAATCGACCTCCGCACCGTTGCGCGCGGCATTTTCGCGTGCGACAGCCAGTGCATCCTCCGAAATGTCTATCGCCGCTACCGACGAATCGGGAATCATCCTCGCGAGCGACACTGCAATCGCCCCGCTGCCCGTTCCTACATCGAGTATCCGCGCTCCCGCGTCGGTCGTGGCGGCGATGCGCTCGACGAGTTCGGCAGTTTCGGGGCGCGGAATCAGCACCCCCTCGCGGACGGCGAAGTCAAAGCCGCAGAACCCGGCATGACCCAATACGTATTGTACCGGTCGTCCGCGCCGCAGGTTGGCGACCATATCGTCGAGACCCTCGATTGCGCACGGCGCATCGTAGTCGGCGACCAGATGCGTGAAATCGACGCCGAGAGCCTCCATGACGACCATGCGCGCTATGCTCTCCGCCTCGCGCGGGTCGTAAAGCGGGGCAATCGCCGAAGCGATAAGGCGGACGGTCTCTCTACGGGTGGACATGGGCGGCATTTCTCAATTTCAGGTCTGCGAGGGCTATGGCTACCGCCGCTTCGACGACTACCGACGCGCGCAGTGCGATGCAGGCGTCATGACGCCCCCTGATGCACAGCGGAGCGACGCGCCCCTCGGCGAAATCGAACGTCTGCTGCGGTGCGGCGATACTCGGAGTGGGTTTCAAAGCCACGCGGACTACGATTTCATTACCGTTGGTGATGCCGCCGACGATGCCGCCCTCGTTGTTGGTGAACGTGTGTCCCTCGGCATCGGCGATACGGTCGTTGCGCTCCGAGCCGCGCAGTTTCACGCCCCCGAATCCGCTGCCGAACTCTATCCCCTTGACCGCTGGGACAGAGAACATAAGGTGCGAAATGACGCTCTCCGCCGAATCGAAGAAGGGTTCGCCCAGTCCGATTCCCGCACCCGACGCGCGGCACTCCACGACGCCGCCGACCGAATCATGCGCCGCCACAGCCTCGGCGACCACACGCGCAAACTCGTCGGGATTGCGTTCGCCGCCCACCTCGACGAGCGACGAGGCGAAGCGCACGTCGCCCAATATCTTTTTCGCCACGACGCCCGCGGCGACTATCGGCAGTGTCATCCGCCCCGAGAACATCCCTCCGCCGCGCAAATCCATGCCGTCGCCGTACTTGGCGCGGGCGGTGAAGTCGGCGTGCGACGGTCGCGGGTGGGTGCGGAACTCGTCGTAGTCGGTCGAGCGGGTATTGGAGTTGGTGAACGCGATTTCGAGCGTCCCACCCGTCGTAACCCCGTCGGCGATACCGCCCGACAGAACGGGAATATCCGCCTCCCTGCGCGGCGTGGTACCTGCCGCACCCGAGCGGCGGCGGGCTATGTCGGGTTCGAAGTCGGCGGCGGAGAGCGCGATGCCCGCCGGAACGCCGTCGATGCGGATGCCGAGCGACGGGGCGTGGGATGCGCCCCAGATGCTTATGCGGAATATTGTGCCGAAAGTGTGCATGATATGTTTTGTTAAAAGATAGGTATTATAGGTAATATAAGTAATATAGGAAAACCTATTATACTTATTCTGCCTATATTACCTATAATACCTATTCTACCTATTATTCTGTCTGTTGTTTCCCGTTATCGCGTCCAGAGCCTCAAAGAAATCGGGATAACTCTTGGCGACGCACTCCGCATCGCGGACGGTGATTGAGCCGTCGCAGCGCAGTGCCGACACCGCCAGCGACATCGCCATGCGGTGGTCGTGGTAACTCTCCGTCGCGACGCCGGAGCGTATAGCACCGCCGCGAACGCGCATCACGTTATCGCCGAGGTCTATATCGATGCCGAGTCTGGCGTATTCGCTGCGCAGAGCCTCGGCGCGGTTGCTCTCCTTGTGTTCGAGCCGCGATGTGCCGACAATCGTGCTTTCGCCCTCGGCAGCCGCAGCAAGCGCGACCAGCGCAGGGAACAGGTCGGGACAGTCGGTGGCGTCGAACTCGAACGCCGACAACGGGCGTTGAGCCACGGTGATGCTCCGTTCGTCGCTCACGACCGACGCTCCGGCACGCACCAGCGCGTCGCATATCGCGACGTCCGCCTGCTTCGACAGCAGCGACAGATTGTCGAGCGTAACCTCGCCCGCGACAGCCCCCGCGACGAGCATTATCGCCGCCGCGCTCCAATCGCCCTCGATAGCGAAGTCGGCAGGCTCGTACCGCTGCCCGCCCTCGATGAAGAACTCCGAATAGTCGTTATGCAGAATCCGCACCCCGAAATGCCGCGCGGTATCGATAGTCATGTCGAGATAGGGTCGCGACACGGCATGTTCGACATGCAGCGTGGTCTCCTCCGCCGCGAGCGGCAGCGCGAGTAGCAGACCCGTGATGAACTGCGACGACACCGAACCGTCCACATCGATTTCGCCGCCGCGCATCGGTCCGCAGACCTCTATCGGCAGCCGTCCGCCGCCGTCGCGGACATCGACGCCCAGACGGCGCAGCGGAGCAATCATCATATCCATCGGTCGGTGCAGCAGCGTGCCTTCGCCGGCAACCGTTATCGGACGGTCGCACAGCGACGCTATCGGCGTAAAGAGGCGCGTGGCAAGACCCGACTCGCCGACGTACAGCGTATCGCCGCGCGGCGACAGACCGCCCCTGACACACAGCGTGTGTTCATCCGCACGGCGCACCTCCGCGCCGAGCGACTCGATGCAGCCGAGAGCCGACTGCGTATCCTTGCAGAACTCGATGTTGCGGAGCGTCGATTCGCCCTCGGCGAGCAGAGCCGCCGCAAGCGCGCGCTGCGCATAACTTTTCGAGCATGGCGGTGTGATTTTTCCTGCGACACGACCGAAACGGAGGATTTTGTCCATAAAAAAGTCCTTAAAGTCCTTAAAGTCCTTAAAGACTTTAAGGTCGTTACCAAAAAACTACTCCTGCCGGTGAGGACGTTTGAGTTCGAAATTCTTGCCCAGATAGACGCGGCGCACCATCTCGTCGTTCGCCAAATCCTCGGCTGTACCCGTTTTCAGAATCTTGCCCTCGTAGAGCAGGTAGGTACGGTCGGTAATGGCGAGCGTCTCGTCCACGTTATGGTCGGTGATGATGACGCCGATATTCTTGTTTTTCAGCGTCGCGACGATGCTCTGGATGTCCTCGACCGCAATCGGGTCGACGCCCGCGAACGGCTCGTCGAGCAGGATGAACGACGGGTTGATAGCCACGGCGCGCGCAATCTCGGTACGGCGTCGCTCGCCTCCCGAAAGTTGGTTGCCGTAACTCTTGCGCACCTTTTGCAGGCGGAACTCCTCGATGAGGGCTTCGACGCGCTCGTTCTGATACTCCTTGGTATAGTTCGTCATTTCCAGCACCGAGCGGATGTTGTCCTCGACGCTCAGGCGGCGGAACACCGACGCCTCCTGCGCCAGATAGCCCACGCCCAACTGCGCACGGCGGTAGACCGGCTCCTTGGTGAGTTCGACGATTTTGCCGTCGTCGTGTTCGAGGAAAATCCGACCCTCGTTGGGCTTGATGAGACCCACTATCATATAAAAAGAGGTAGTCTTGCCTGCACCGTTGGGACCGAGCAGACCGACGATTTCGCCCTGTTTCACATCGATTGAAACATGGTCCACGACGGTGCGCGCCTTGTATTTCTTGACGAGTTCGCTGGTAAAAAGCCGCATTTCGTTTACATTTTTTTACAAAGTTATGATAATTTCCCAAATAATTTTTATCTTTACATTGATTTTTAATTTCCAAAAACGAGGATAACGAAACTACTGCGATGGCGCAAAACTTGACAGACAAAACGTTACTTCACGCAAAACTCAAAGAATACTTCGGATTTCCGTCATTCAAGGGGAATCAGGAGGCCGTCATACTCAATCTGCTCGCGGGTCGCGACACGTTCGTGCTGATGCCTACGGGCGGAGGAAAATCGCTCTGCTACCAACTGCCGGCTCTGATGATGGACGGCGTCGCGATAATCATATCGCCGCTGATAGCACTCATGAAAAATCAGGTCGATGCCATGCGGACATTCTCCACGAACCCCGGCATCGCGCACTTCCTCAACTCGTCGCTCAACAAGAATGCCGTACAGCAGGTGCGGGAGGACGTGCTTTCGGGCAAGACCAAACTGCTCTATTTCGCGCCCGAATCGCTCACGAAGGAGGACAACATCGCGTTCCTGCGCAAGATAAAGATTTCGTTCTACGCCATAGACGAGGCGCACTGCATCTCGGAGTGGGGACACGATTTCCGTCCCGAGTACCGCCGCATACGCCCGATAATCAACGACATCGGCAGCGCACCGCTGATTACGCTCACGGCGACGGCGACGCCGAAGGTGCAGATGGACATCCAGAAGAACCTCGGCATGACGGACGCGACGGTGTTCAAGTCGTCGTTCAACCGACCGAACCTCTACTACGAGTTGCGTCCGAAGCACGACCCCGAGCGCGATATAATAAAGTATATAAAGCAGAACAGCGGCAAGAGCGGCATCATCTACTGTCTGAGCCGCAAGAAGGTCGAGGAGTTGGCTGAACTGCTCGTGGCGAACGGCATCAAGGCACTGCCCTACCATGCGGGCATGGACGCGCAGACCAGAGCCGACAACCAGGACGCCTTTCTGATGGAGGGTGCGGACGTCATCGTCGCCACCATCGCGTTCGGAATGGGCATCGACAAGCCCGACGTGCGCTTCGTCATCCACTACGACATCCCGAAGTCGCTCGAAGGCTACTATCAGGAGACTGGACGCGCCGGTCGCGACGGCGGCGAGGGACACTGCATCACGTTTTACAGTTACAAAGACATACAGAAACTCGAAAAGTTCATGCAGGGCAAGCCGGTCGCCGAGCAGGAAATCGGCAAACTGCTGCTGCTCGAAACGGCATCCTACGCCGAGAGTTCGATGTGCCGCCGCAAGACGCTGCTGCACTACTTCGGCGAGGAGTACACCGAGGACAACTGCGGCGCATGCGACAACTGCTGCCACCCGCGTCCGCAGGTCGATGCGACGAAGGAACTCGTCATGACGCTGAAAGCGTTGCAGTCGATAGGCGACAAGTTCAAGATAGACCACCTCATCGCCATACTCACGGGCAAGGTTACGGCGAACGTCAAGAGTTACGGGCATCAGACAAGCGAATGGTTCGGCAAGGGCAAAGGCAGGGACGAGCGATTCTGGGGCGCGGTGATACGTCAGGGACTGATAATGGGTCTTATCGACAAGAACATAGAGAACTACGGACTGATTTCGGTTACGCCGGAGGGCGAAAAGTACATCGCCCATCCGACCGCCGTCAGGGTCGCCGAAGACCGCGACTACGACGAGGAGGAGCGCGAGCAGGAGGCGGCGATACCGGCGAAGGGCGGAGTGGCGGACGAGGAGTTGTTCGCGATGCTCAAAGACCTGCGCAAGAAGGTCGCCAAGCAGCACGACCTGCCGCCGTTCGTCATATTCCAGGACCCGTCGCTCGAAGACATGTCCATCCAGTATCCGATAACGCTCGAAGAGATGCAGAACATCTCGGGCGTCGGTGCGGGCAAGGCGAAGAAGTTCGGCGAGGAGTTCATCAAACTCATCAAGGCGTATGTCGAGGAGAAGGAGATAGTCCGTCCGCAGGACATGGTCGTCAAGTCGGTGGCGAACAAGGCGGGCAACAAGATATTCATCATCCGCTCGATAGACCGTCAGATGGATTTCGAGGACATCGCCCGCGCGAAAGACCTCACGTTCGACGAACTGCTGGGCGAAATCGAGGCGATAGTCAAGTCGGGAACGAACCTCAACATACAGTACTACCTCGACCAGTATATGGACGAAGACAAAGTAGAGGACATATACCTATATTTTAAGGAGGACGCCGAGACGGATTCGCTCGAAGCGGCAGTCGAGGAGTTGGGCAGCGACTACACCGAGGAGGAGATACGTCTCGTGCGCATCAAGTTCATGTGCGAAGCGGGAAACTGACGAAAGGAAATAGGTAATATAGGTAAAACAGGCATTATAAGAGCCGCGCCACCCATATTACCTATATTACTTATATTATCCATATTACTTATACTGCCTATAACCCATACCACCGCCATGCCGGAAGTAAGAGCAAAGAAATCGCTCGGTCAGCACTTCCTGACCGACCTCAACATAGCGCGCAAGATATGCGATTCGCTGTCGGCAGGCAATGCCGGCGCACCCGACGACGTATTGGAGGTCGGATGCGGAATGGGCGTGCTGACGCAGTATCTGTTGCAGCGCGGCGACATCACGACCTACGGTGCCGAAATCGACGGCGAGAGCGTAGAGTATCTCCACGCCCACTACCCCGAGTTCGCGCCGCGGCTTATCGAGGGCGATTTTCTGAAAATGGACCTCGCCGGACGCTTTCCGAACGGAGTGCGCGTCATCGGCAATTTCCCCTACAACATCTCGTCGCAGATATTCTTCAAGATAATCGAGAACCGCGACCTCGTGCCGGAGTGCGTCGGCATGATTCAGAAGGAGGTCGCCATGCGCATCGCCGAGCCGCCGGGTTCGCGCGAGTACGGCATATTGAGCGTGCTTTTGCAGGCGTGGTACGACATCGAATACCTCTTCACGGTATCGGAGAAGGTCTTCAACCCGCCGCCGAAAGTCAAGAGCGCGGTTATCCGCCTGCGCCGCAATTCGACGGCGAAACTCGACTGCGACGAGGCACTTTTCGTCCGCGTCGTGAAGGCTTCGTTCGGGCAGCGGCGCAAGATGTTGCGCAACTCGCTGCGGGCTGTTTTCGGCAACTTCGACGGGGCTGAACACCCGCTTTTCAATGCCCGCGCGGAACAGTTGAAAATCGCCGATTTCGTCGACTTGACCAACTGGGTTTCGGAGCATATAAAACACTGACAATCACGCTACTGCACACTGTTATCCGGCTAACAGATATTGTTAATTTTTTAACAGAAAAATAATTGCCGTTTTTTTAGGTTCTACGGCAAAGAGTTTGTAATTTTGCCGCACGAAAAAGGGAAAATCCGCGCAAAAAACGCGGTCTTTTTCGTGCGGTTTCGGCGCATCGGGCGGAATCGAAAAACAAAGTCTTTAAGGTCCTTAAAGTCCTTAACGACTCTAACGAAGAAAACTTCAACAAACATAGATTGAAAATATGGCAGAAAAGAAATTCATCACATGCGACGGCAACTATGCGGCGGCACATATCGCGTATATGTTCTCCGAAGTTGCGGCAATCTACCCTATCACCCCGTCATCCACGATGGCCGAACTCGTGGACGAGTGGGCTGCGCAGGGTCGTAAGAATATCTTCGGCGAAACCGTGAAGGTCGTCGAGATGCAGTCGGAAGCCGGTGCGGCGGGTGCCGTTCACGGTTCGTTGCAGAGCGGTGCTCTGACCTCGACGTTCACTGCGTCGCAGGGTCTGCTGCTCATGATACCTAACATGTACAAGATAGCGGGCGAGTTGCTGCCGGGCGTATTCCACGTGTCGGCACGTGCGCTCGCGGCTCAGTCGCTCTCGATTTTCGGCGACCACCAGGACGTCATGGCAGCCCGTCAGACCGGATTCGCCATGATAGCCACCTCGTCGGTACAGGAGGTAATGGATTTGGCAGGCGTGGCGCATATCGTCGCCCTCAAATCGCGCGTTCCGTTCCTGCACTTCTTCGACGGATTCCGCACCTCGCATGAGATTCAGAAAATCGAACTCATCGACGAGGCGTCGCTCACGGCGATGTTCGACTGCGACGCATTGAAGGCGTTCCGCAACCGCGCCCTCAATCCGGAGACCCCGATTACCCGCGGTACGGCGCAGAATCCGGACATCTATTTCCAGACCCGCGAGGCTTCGAACAAGTTCTACGACGCAGTGCCGGACATGGTTGCCGACACGATGCGCAAAATCTCGGACATTACCGGTCGCGAGTACAAGCCGTTCGTATACTACGGTGCGGCGGATGCCGACCGCGTAATCGTCGCAATGGGTTCGGTAACGGAGACCGTCAAGGAGTGTGTCGATTATCTGAACGCCAAAGGCGAGAAGGTCGGTGTCGTTACCGTACACCTCTACCGTCCGTTCTCGGCTAAATATCTGTTCGACGTGATGCCGAAGAGCGTCAAGACGCTTTGCGTACTCGACCGCACCAAGGAGCCGGGTGCCAACGGAGAGCCGCTCTACCTCGACATCGTGGACGCATTCTACGGCAGCGAGTTGAAGCCGAACATCATCGGCGGTCGCTACGGTCTGTCGTCGAAGGACACCACTCCGGCGCAGATGCTCGCCGTATTCGCCAACATGGCTCTCGCCGAGCCTAAGAACCACTTCACGGTAGGTATCGTGGACGACGTAACGAACCATTCGCTGCCGGTCGGCGAGGAGATTTCGATGGCGAAGGAGGGTACGTTCGAGGCACTGTTCTTCGGTCTGGGCGCAGACGGAACGGTCGGCGCGAACAAGAACTCAATCAAGATTATCGGCGGTTCGACCGACAAGTACTGCCAGGCTTACTTCTCCTACGACTCGAAGAAGAGCGGCGGCTACACCTCGTCGCACCTGCGCTTCGGCGACAAGCCTATCACGTCGCCTTATCTGGTAACCACGCCTGACTTCATCGCCTGCCACGTGCCGTCGTACGTGGACAAGTACGACGTGCTGAAAGGTCTGAAAAAGGGAGGTTCGTTCCTGCTCAACTCGGTGAACGACGCCGCGACGACCTGCAAGACGCTGCCTGACGCGATGAAGGTGTATCTCGCGAAGAACAACATCAACTTCTATATCATCAACGCGACCAAAATCGCTTCGGAACTCGGTCTGGGCAACCGCACCAACACCATCATGCAGTCGGCGTTCTTCAAAATCGCGGGCGTGATTCCGTTCGACAAGGCTGTCGAAGAGATGAAGAAGGCAATCTACAAGTCCTACGGCAAGAAGGGCGAGGACATCGTGAACATGAACTACGCCGCAGTCGATGCGGGCGGCAAGTCGGTCGAGAAGGTCGAGGTTCCTGCCGAGTGGGCGGACATCGAACTCAAACCGGCTTCGCACGGCGTCGACATGTCGCGTCCGGAGTTCGTGCGCAACATCGTAGACCCTATCAACGCCCTGAAAGGCGACCAACTGCCCGTTTCGGCATTCAACGGTCGTGAGGACGGTTCGTGGGACAACGGCACGGCGGCATGGGAGAAGCGCGGAATCGCGGTGAACGTGCCGGAGTGGGACGTGGACAAGTGTATCCAGTGCAACCAGTGTTCCTACGTCTGCCCTCACGCAGCAATCCGTCCGTTCCTCGCGACGGAGGAGCAGGCAGCCAACGCCCCTGAGGGAACGACGTTCAAGCAGGGAATCGGCAACACCAAGGAGTACAAGTTCCGCATTCAGGTTTCGCCGCTCGACTGTACGGGCTGCGGCAACTGCGTCGATGTCTGCCCTGCCAAGGAGAAGGCACTCTCGATGAAGCCGCTCGCCACGCAACTCAATCAGGAGGCGAAGTGGGAGTACATGCACAATGTCGTCGGCTACAAGAGCGGCGACCGCGACAAGAACGTCAAGGGGAGCCAGTTCACCCAGCCGCTGTTCGAGTTCTCGGGCGCATGCGCAGGCTGCGGCGAGACACCTTACATCAAGACCATCACCCAACTCTTCGGCGAGCGCATGATGGTTGCCAACGCGACGGGATGTACCTCGATTTATTCGGCATCCGCGCCGTCGACCCCTTACTGCACCAACGCCGAGGGACACGGTCCGGCATGGGCGAACTCGCTCTTCGAGGACAACGCCGAATACGGATTGGGCATGCACGTCGGCGTCGAGAAGTTGCGCGACCGTCTGGCTTCGATTATGGAGGACGCAATCGCCAACTGCGACAAATGCTCCGACGAGTTGAAGGGCGTGATGCGCGAGTGGATAGACAACCGCCGCTTCGCCGCCAAGTCGGCTGAAATCAGCGCTCGTCTGGTTCCGCTTTGCGAGGCATGCGGATGCGACAAGTGCCGTCAGATACTCGAAATGAAGAAATTCCTCGTCAAGAAGTCGCAGTGGATTATCGGCGGCGACGGCTGGGGCTACGACATCGGCTTCGGCGGCGTAGACCACGTGCTGGCTAGCGGCGAGGACGTCAATATACTCGTCGTGGACACCGAGGTTTACTCCAACACGGGCGGTCAGTCGTCGAAGGCTACGCCGGTCGGAGCAATCGCCAAGTTCGCGTCGATGGGCAAGCGAATCCGCAAGAAGGATTTGGGAGCAATCGCAATGACATACGGCTACGTATACGTGGCGCAGGTTTCGATAGGCGCATCGCAGGCACAGTTGTTCAACGTGCTGAAAGAGGCGGAGGCTTATCCGGGTCCGTCGCTCATCATCGCCTACGCGCCATGTATCAACCACGGCATCAAGGGCGGCATGACGCGCACGCAGACCGTCGGCAAGCAGGCTGTCGAGTGCGGCTACTGGCACTTGTGGCACTACAATCCGCAACTCGAAGAGCAGGGCAAGAATCCGTTCGTACTCGATTCGAAAGAGCCTGACTGGACGAAGTTCCGCGACTTCCTGATGAAGGAGGTGCGCTACACGTCGCTCCAAAAACTCTACCCTGCCGAGGCTGAGGAACTCTTCAAGGCAGCCGAGGAGAATGCGAAGTGGCGTTACGCAAGTTACGTCCGCCGCACGAAGCAGGAGTTTTAGTACCGCTGCGGCATAACGATTCCCGCCCCGTCCGATTTTACGGACGGGGCGGGAGTGTTTTGAGGGAAGGGGAGAGAAATGGGGGAAATAGGTATTATAGGTAATATAAGTAATATAGGTAGTATAGGAGACATCCTATTCTACCTATTCTACCTATTCTACCTATTCTACCTATTC
>ERZ827168.2602-NODE-2602-length-20563-cov-6.795738_pt1 | contig 20563 bp, 21 predicted proteins | sample MGYA00519868_ERZ827168 | MGnify/ENA primary metagenome ERZ827168 (study PRJEB31778, sample SAMEA3449271) | human gut metagenome | biome: human gut; feature: human-associated habitat; material: faeces | place: United Kingdom | collected 2010/2012 ...
CCACCGGAATTGTTGAGGGCGTAGACCACGGAATTGTGGGAGCCGACCAATTCCAAGCGTTCCACAGACAATGTTCCAGCGTTAATCTTGTTTGCGGTCAGCTCCACGATTTTGGCATCCGTGATGGAGCCGTCGGCAATCTGTGTAGTGCCCACTGCCTCCGCACCAATGAGCGCTTGGGTGATAGCCGCCTGCCCGATCTGGGCCGTGCCGACCGCTGCGTCCGCGATCTGGGCGCGTGTGATGGCTGCGTCCTGAATGTTTGCCGTGCCGATGGCCGCGTGGGCGATCTTTCCGTTGGTGACGGACAGTTCCCGCAGGCTGCTGCCCGAAACGGAGCCCGGCGCGATCTTCGTCGCCGTCACCGCGCCTTCCGACAACTGGTATCCTGCCACAGCGCTGCTTTCCACGACAAACACGTTCCCGACCGTGATGCTTTTGTACCGCTTTGCCAGAGCATCCCATTCATATCCGGACACCTGCGCCTTGGCCACAAAGCCTGTCGGCGCATGCCGGATGCGCACCAGGTCATACAGGAAGACCCGTTCCAGATTCCGGTACTGCCGGTATTCCTCTGTGTCGCCGATGTGGATGAAGTCGATATCCAGTGTCAGGTCAGGCATATCGCAGCCCTTGGCAAACTCATCCGCTGCCGCCTGACGCATCAGCTCATAGCACTGCTCTTTGGTGAAGGGCTCGACATCGGACGCGGGCGTGTCGTCGGACTCCTCATCACCGATTTCTTCTACGACGACTTCTTTCGCATCTGAAACGGTAAGTGTTCCGGTGTGGATCACGGGGTACTCGCCTATATGCGGGCTGTCGATCCACTGCTCAGGCAGTAACATCCTGCGCCCATCCGCATCCTCGCCGATGGGCACGATGCGTGTGACCACGCTGTCCGTGCTCTTGCTCCAGAAGATGCCCGTCATGTTCTTGCCGTAAACGATCTCATATCCCCGGTCTGGAGGGTCATCGTTATCCAACAGATAAAAATCTGCGTTGTTCCGCACCAGCCTGGCTCGGGAGCGCTGCACCAGCCCAATATCCGGGTCAAGCAGGTACTTGATTGGATTGACGAAGCTGCGGTCGCCCAGACTGACCCTGCGGGCGATATTGGTAGCCAGTATGCGGCTATCCGGGGACATCAGCGCCTCACGCATTTTTGTGAGAGCATTCACCACATACGTACCGACCTGGATGGACAGCCTGCCGCACATATTGCCCATGAAATCATAGCTGATATGCCGCGCCTCCACGGTCACCTCATGGTTGGCGGTGTCCACGCTGACAGAATAAATGCGGAAGCACTGCTCGGTGGACTGTTCTGCCGGGACGATGACCGTTCCGTCATCCTCCAGCGGCTTGTAAGCAGGGACCGGCGCTTTGATGATCCGCTCCTCCTGCAGTTCCTTCCAACGCAAGTCCTCCGTGATGGGATGGACCAGCGTCAGGCTGAAGTCACCACCCGCGATCTCTGATACGGTGCAGGAGGATGGCTGGAGGATGCACAGGCCATTGCCGCGCCAGTCAGTTTCGTTGGCTTCATAGATACAGATCGTGGGCGGTCACCTCCTCCCGCTGGGGATAAAGAAAGCGCCGTTCGCTATGAACGACGCTGAACGGTCTTATTCGATTCGGAAATTCATATATACAAAAGTTCTTAGGCAGATTAACTTCCGAGATTCCTTTCCAACAGGTATCCTGACAAAATGGACTTTACAGTAAGTATTTAAGTAGTACATCACAATCCCGATTGTTTTTCCATAATACTCCCTGCAGTTCAGCTGTTCCGCTGGCGGACAATTTCGTACATCATGATGGAAGCAGCGCAACTGACATTAAAGGAACTTGCATAGGATGTCTCCGCCATCGGAATCGTGCATAGTTTATCACAGTATTCCTTGAATGCTTTGTTCAGTCCCATTGTTTCATTGCCGACCATCAGCATCAGCGGTCCGGAAAGCGTTTCCGACCAGATGGGAGATTCCCTGTGGGCTGTAGTGCCGATGGTGATAAATCCGGGATACTTCTCTTTCAGTTCAGCAATAAAGGAATACAGTTCATTGTTATCGGTGATCCTCAGAACCGGCAGGTTGAAGAAAGATCCCATCGCAGAAACCACTACATCCGGATCATACAGATCTACCCCATGTCCCGTCAGTATCAGCGCATCCGCGCCAAGCGCGTCACAGGAGCGGATCATCGTCCCGAGATTTCCTTTGTTCGATGGGCGGTCAAAAAGAACCAGAAAGGGATTATCCGACAGCCGGATTGTATCAGGACGGTCCTCTCTCATTTCAATCACAGCCATGAGCTCCGAGGTGTCCGTTTTCCCGGACAGATCTTTCATCAGTTCCGGTGTCAGAAGATAATTTGCCTCTGTCCGGACGGTGCGGATCATATCCTTTGCCCAGCCGGAAAGCTGTTCCGGGCAATAAACCAGGGAACGGATTGTCCATCCGTTTTTGACTGCTTCATTGAGGCTGCGTACTCCTTCCACCAGGAAACAGTTCTGCCTGTATCTTTTGTTACGGTTGGTTTTCAGGACCTCAATCAGCTGATATGTGCTGTTTTTGCTGAAAATATGCTGCTCCTTCATTTTTCCCTGCCACCTGTTCTGTATATTTCTCAGTGAGCTTTTTCCAGCGCCTGCCATGCAGACATCTTTATATTTTCTTTGCCTTGGCCATATAACTCAAAAGATCAAACACTTTAATGAGCACCCTGGCTCGGAATTATTATAGCAGAAATCGGATGATTTCGGAAGGTGGCAAGCGTTATAAATACCGCCAATTCGGTGTCACTACCAACCGGGATACTGTTCCTGTCCAACTGATCACGCTGTTCCCGGACGGCAGATACTGCGGATCGCCGTCCACCTTGTCGTTCAGCAAGGCTCCGCCGTCCAGGCTGGTACATTCCTGCGCCTCCCAGTCCAGCACGATGCCGTTCCCGATGCCGCTCAGAATGACTGCGCCGCTGTAGGTGATCAGCGTAATCGTTCCGCTGCCATATAGTGTGAACTTTGGCCATGCAGGCACCGTGCCCGGATTATGTATCGTCATACCGCTGGCTGTCAGGGTGATATCCTCCGCAGGCGGGTACAGGCGCTTATAAGGCTGGCACTGGAAAGGCACAGCGAAGCTCCTGAAACCCCGCCCACGGAGTATTTTGCTGAAATCAATCTGGTTGATGATCCGGGCGTCATAGGAGCGGTCCGGCTCGTTGCCGAACACCACGCTCCCGGAGCCCTGGAGCCATGCGCAGATAGCATCGATGTCCGCGTCCGGCCTGACCCAGCACTGCGCCGTTTTCAGCACAGGCTCGTAGACGGGTAGATCGCTTTCCGGCAGCATCAGCACGCCGGACCGGCCCGGAATGGTGATCTGGTTCACGCGTTCTTTCGGGCGGGATATGACGGGATACTCGGAAACCATGATACCATAGTCTTCAGAGCTAACCCCGTTCCACAGGAAATAGGGATGCGTATCGATCACCTCCGTCAGTATCCGTATCCGTGCTGCCGCCTGCGCGTCATGGCGCTGATCTGCGCCGCGAGGGACTGCGCGTCCATATCGTTAGCCATGACCATGTTTTCCACGTTCACGGCAGGCACCGTTTCCGGCACCGCGCTGTTCGCCTTTACCGCGTCGATCAGATCCCGCAGCAGGGGCTCCATGTTTTCCGTCGAGCGTTCGCTCATGAAGCCGGACATCACATCAATCATGCCCGCCTTCAGCCTTGCGGACATCTCTGACCACAGGGTGTCCAGCGGCAGGATGGCTTCAGCCCCGGCCTCGCCAACGCCCTGCAGCCCGGCAGCGCTGCCCAGGATGGTGGGCTTATCGAAAATCCCGCCCAGCGCGTTCCAGGAGACGGACAGCTTCGGCAGCTTGATACCCCAGCCAATGTCGTTCCAGGTGACGCTGATGCGCGGCAGCTTGAACTCCGGCAGCTTCCACTGGAAGTTGAACAGGCCCTTGAAGTAGTTGACTTTCTCCTGCAACCATGTCTTTGCTGATTCGATGGGGCTTTTGATCACGCCCAGAACGCTGTCCCACGCGCCTTTCACGCCGTTCTTGATGTTGGTCCATCCGTTCACGATGCCCGCCTTTGCATTGCTGATGGCAGTGGACACCGCATTCGTGATATTGTTCCAGGCAGTTGAGGCGTTGCTCTTCAGCGTGTTCCAGGTGCCCTCAATGCCGGATTTGATGTTGTTCCATCCGGCCGTGGCCCCGCTCTTGATGTTATTCCAGGTAGTGGAGAAGAAGGAAGTGACGCCGTTCCACACCTCGGTGGCTTTGCTGCTGATGCCTGTCCATACGCCGCTGATCCAGGTGGTGAAAGAGTTCCATGCGGTTTCCGCTCCGGTCTTGATGGAAGTCCACACCCCGGAGATCGTAGTTTTGATGCCGTTGAAAACGGTGCTGGCCGTGGAGGAGATCCCGTTCCACACGCCGCTGATCCACGATGTGAAAGAAGTCCAGGCGGTATTGGCAGCAGTTGAAATGCTCGACCATGTACTGGAGAAGAACGACGTCACGCCGTTCCACACGGTACTGGCGGTCGTGGAGATTCCGTTCCATACACCACTGATCCACGTGGTGAAGGAAGTCCAGGCTGTATTGGCGGCGGTGGAGATGCTTGTCCAGATTCCGCTGAAAAAGCTCACGACCGCATTCCACACTGTAGAGGCGGTCGTGCTGATGCCATTCCACACGCCGGTGATCCATGTGGTAAAGGACGTCCAGGCTGTATTCGCCCCGGTGGAAATGCTGGTCCATATGCCGGAAAAGAAACTCACCACGCCATTCCAAACCGTGCTGGCTGTTGTGCTGATGCCGTTCCACACACCACTGATCCATGTGGTGAAGGAAGTCCAGGCTGTGTTGGCGGCAGTGGAAATTCCCGTCCAGATGCCGGAGAAGAAGGAAACAACAGCGTTCCATACGGTTTCAGCAGTCGTTTTGATCCCGTTCCACACACCGCTTATCCAGGTGGTAAAGGAAGTCCACGCTGTGTTGGCAGCAGTGGAGATGCTCGTCCATATGCCGCTGAAAAAGGAAACAATAGCATTCCATACGGTTTCCGCTGTCGTTTTGATTCTGTACCATACGCCGCTGATCCATGTCGTGAAGTTCGTCCACGCCGTGCTGGCGGAGGTGGAAATACCCGTCCATACGCCGGAGAAGAAAGAGACAATAGCATTCCACACTGTGGCTGCAGTCGTTTTGATTCCTTCCCATACGCCGCCGATCCATTCCGTGAACGCCGTCCAGGCGGTGCTGGCGGTGGTGGAGATGTTCGTCCAGGTATCAGAGAACCATTTTTTGATGGCGTTCCACGCATTGACCACGCCGGTTTTGATGGCGGTCCAGGCATCAGAGAATACCTGCCCCAGGTCTATGCCAAAGGCTTCGGCGATGCCGCACAGCGTTTCCCAGAACTGGGAGAAGAAATTGCCGATGGCCGTCCATACGTCCTGCAGGGCGGTACACAGGCTGTCCCAGGCGTCTTTGATCCCCTGCGTAAAGCCATCCCAGTCCCCGGAGAACAGGGACACGATGGCGGAGAACAGGTTCGCAAGGAAATCTACATAATTGACGATGGCGTCGATCACCGGACCAATGGCCGCAATGATACCGGAAACCGCCGATACAACGACAGCCACCACCGCGCCTATGGCGGCTCCGATTGCTTCGAACACCGGCATCAGCTTCAGCACAATACCCTGGATCGTTCCCCAGAGCTTCTGCAGGGATGCTTTGATCGGTTCAAACCAGGATTGTAGAGTTTGAAAGGCGCTGACGAAAGACGCCTTCACCTTTTCAAAAGCCGCGCATATCTGCTGCCAGATGGCGTTGACCTTGTTGCGGAACTCCTCGTTGTTCTTGTACAGAGAGATAAACGCTGCGGCCAGAACCGCGATGACGGCGATCACGATACCTACGGGGCCCGTCAACGCAGTCATGGCTTTCCCAAGCAGGCCGGTGACCTTCGTCGCGCCGGAGATGACCTTCATCACGGAGCCGACATTCTTGATCACCTTACCGATGCCGGTGATGAGCTTGCCGCCCACCAGGAGTACCGGACCGACAGCGGCAGCGATAGCGGCGATCTTGATGATGGTGTCCTTGGTCTTATCATCCAGGCTGGTCAGCCAGTTCACAATGGCAGTGATCTTTTCGACCGCCTTCTGGACCATAGGAGCCAGACGCTCGCCAAAGGAGATGGCAAGGCCCTCTACTGCTGATTTCAGCGTGCGGAAAGAACCGCCGAGGCCGCTCTCCATGGTATCGGCCATCTGCTGGGCAGCGCCTTCGCTACCCTCGATGTAGCCCATGAGCTCGTCGAACTCGGTGCCGCATCCATCCAGCAAAGCCGTCACAGCGGCCAGGTCAGTCTTGTTGAAGATGGTGGAGATGATGTTTTGCTTCTGCTCGGCGGTCATGCCGTCCATGGAACGGTTCAGGTCCATCATGATATCGTTCATGGAGCGCATGTTGCCGGAGCTGTCATAAACGGAAACGCCAAGGGCTTGCAGCTGGGCTGCGGCCTTGTCCGTAGGTTTCGTCAGCGACAGGATGACATTGCGCAGGTGCGTGCCGCCCTCAGCGCCCTTGATACCACGGTTGGCCAGGATGCCCAGTTCAGCATTGAGCTCAGCGGTGCCGCCCTTCAGATTTTTGGCTGTGCCACCCACGGTCAGAATGGCTTCGCCCAACTGGCCAACGGAAGTGTTGGACTTCTGCGCCGTCACGGACATCTGGTCAGAGAACGTGCCCAGCTCGTCCATGGACAGGCCGAGGGCCGCCATAGCGTCGGTAGCCAGATCGGATGCGTATGCCAGATCCAGACCGCCTGCCTGCGCCAGGGCTAGCACCTGTGGCAGCGCCGCGCACGCCTCGTCCGCGTCGTACCCGGCCAGAGCCAGATAGTTCAGGGCGTCGGCGGCTTCGGACGCGGAGTAGCGGGTTGATCGGCCCATTTCCTGCGCCGTGCTGTTCAGCAATGCGATCTGCCGGTCCGCTTCCTCAGAGGAACCGGCAACAAGGCCCATGGTGGCCTGCACCGTTTTCAGGGAATCATCGAAGGACGTGAAGGTCTTCACGCAGACGGTGCCCAGCGCCACGATGGGCGTGGTCACCTTCGTGGTGAGCTGCTGCCCGACCTGCGATACCTTTTTGCCTACGTTCTCCAGCTTCGCGCCGATGTTCTCCAGCTGTGTGCCCAGCTGGTAAAAGCCGTTCTGGGAGAGCTTCAGCTGCTGGGTGACAAGTTTCAGCGCCTGTTCGGTCTGGGAGACCTTCTGCTTAGCCTGCTCAAGCTGGGCAGCCAGCTTTTTCGTTTCCTCCGAGTTTTCGCCGGTTTCCGCTTTGCTCTTTTCATAGGCAGCCTCGAGATCAGCTACCTTCTGCTTCTGCGCAGCCAGCTTATCCGTCAGGGTCTGCGCAGAGGTCTGAAGCTGCGCCGTCACCTGTTTGAAATTGGTGATCCCGGTGGCGGCGTTGGTGCAGGAAGCCTGCAGCTTCGTCATCTGCCCCTCAAACTTGGAAAGGGAGCCTTCAAACTGGGTCGTGTCAAGGGACAGGCGGACAATCAGGTCGGACGTTCCGGACGCCATGGGGAATCACCTCCTTCATCCTTTTTTCGTTGGTTTCGGCATGTGCTCACAGTGGCACTTGAACACCGCATGCAGTTTCCGCAGTGTGCTTTTCCAAAAGACAGTCTCGCTCATGTTCAGCACTACGGTCCCCACGTAATACAGCAGCACCCAGTCCACAGATTCCTGTGCGCCGGATGCTGCCGTATCAAATGAGTCCCATAGCGCCTTTACTGAGGGTCGGGAGCCACGGCATTCCCGTCAGCACCGGTGTCCTCCGGAAGCGCGGCGGTCAGCGCCTCGGTGATCTGCTCCATGATCTTTTCCACATTAGTGAGGGAGATCATCGCGCCGACCTGCCGTTCGGTCAGCTTCTCGTCTTCATGCAGAAGCCCTGCCCACAGCAGCGTGCGGGTGGCCTTCACGGAGCCCGCCTGCATCTTCTGGAACGCCTGGTCCAGGGAGCCAAATTTATCCTCCAGCTCCGCAAAGGCGTTCAGGTCGAAAAGCAGCGTGCGGGGCTTATCCAGTTCGATGGGAATACGTACTTCCCGGATATCATGCAGCGCCATAGTTTAGCCCTCCCCGTTGGTGTTTGTCTCTGCGGTCTCCTCGTAGACCTCGTTGAACCAGCTGTCCACGCCGGTGAATTCCGGGTCGCTGGTATCAGCGGAGATCTGCCAGTTGCCATCATAGTCACGCTGGACAAAGGTGCCGGTCAGCTTTGGCTGACGCCAAGCGGGCGAATCGTTGCTGGTGGAGTATTCGTCCTCAACCAGCTGGAACTTGCCTTTGTACAGCCACACGCACCTGAACTGGTTGGGCTGGGGCTGGCTCATGAAACCGATGGCCACATACGGCGCTTCATCGCTGGCGTTCTGCACCATGACGCCGTGCTCGTACTTGTGGCCCAGCAGGACCGCCTGCGCTTTCATGGGCAGCGCGGCCAGTTCCAGCTCGAGAGTGATGTCGCCCAGCTGGGAGGCGATGTCGAAAACGCCGTCGTCCGCCCACAGTTTCTCCTGGTTGGTCGTGGGAGAAATGCTGGCGGAGATAGCGCCTACCAGCGGCTGGGGCGTTTCATAGGCAGCGCCTTCCGGGGTGTCGCTGGTCAGGATGGCGTAGTGGATATTGCGCAGCGACTGCCGCTGCGCCTTGACAGTAGAATTGTTAGCCATGATGGTCTTCCTCCTTCACTCCCACGGAAACGGGAGCTGTTCTTTGATGGTATAGGTGGCGGATTTCACGTAGATGTCCATATCCTGCAGATAATCGTCCTGTACTTGCCCGTATCGCTGATAGCCGTTCCTGCGCATCGTTTTGTGCAGCGCGGCGTTAATGGGATACAGCAGGTTTTCCCGGGCGTAGATGTCGATGCGGAAAGTGATCTCCTCTTCCAGCGGCTGGTCGTCGGCGAAGCGGGTATACTCACGGTCCGCCTCAAACACCGCCAGCCGGGGAAACACCTCCGCCTCCGGGGAAAGGATCTGGTATATGGCGGGATTGCCATAAGGGTCGGTGGCAAGAAGCGCCGTCAGTTCTTCGCTTTCCAGCAGCTCGTCCACCAGGGTCGATGCGTCCAATGTGGTCACCTCACTTGATGCCCAGCCGGTTCTCGATTTCCCGCTTCACGGTTTCCATCGCTTCATCGCCACGCGCCCCGGCGCTCTCACGAATGAAGGCGCGTTCTTTGATGCGCCTGGTGCCGTATTCGAGGAATTTCCAGTAATAGCTTGGGCCGTTCACTCCGCCGACAACGGTCACGCCAGCGGTGTATTTGCTGGCGGAGACGCTGGTAGTCAGCTGGTCAGCCAGATGCTTTGCTGTTCGTCCCTGGGTGGCAGGATGGCCATGGGCGCTGCGGGGCGCTCGGACATGCGCTTCCTCACGGATGATTTCCGCGCCTTTGCGGAGCGCCTGCCCGGCAGCTGCCCGTGCGTCCTTGCCCATGTTTTTCACACGGGTACCCAGGTCTTTTAATCCATCAATCCTGACATTTGCCATCCGGTGTCACCGTCCTTGCCAGTATCTCCAGCGCCTCATGGTGGTTGTTCCTGTCGAGGATAGAAGTGATGTCGTATACCGTCCCGTCCAGCCTGATCCTCATCTCGGCGGATATGCCCTTCCGGTAGCGGATGGTGAAGCGCACCTCGTTTTCCCGGTTGATTGCAGCAGCCTCCCAGAATTCCCTGCCGGACAGCGGCTCAACGCTGCACCAGCAGGAACAGACGGTTTCCCAGCGTTCTTTGCTGATGCCATGCTCCACGGTTACTACGCGGCGCAGGATTTCAGCATGGCTGCGCAGCCTACTGGGATAGAGCGGATTCTTTTTCACGGGCGTCCCTCCCTGACAGAGAAAAGCAGAGAGCGCAGCGTAAGCGTCAATGCGTGGTGATCCGCTTCCTCGCGGTGCTCATACAGATAGGCAAGCGTGAAATATACGGCCACCCGAAGAGAAGCACGGAGCGAAACAGTCTCCGCGCTGTCTTCTTCATGGGGTTCGCCGTTTACCTGGGACCATTCAGCCTCGGTCAGCCGGGCCACGTCTGCGCACAGCCGCCCTGCGGAAAGGAGAAGGCTGCCGATCAGAGCGTCGTCGGCATCGGTATCTACCCGGAGGTAGTTCTTTGCATCCTCAAGCGTTATGAGCGCCATGCGGCAGCCTCCTTTCTCAGGCAGTCTTCATCTGGAGCAGCTGGATCGCCTCGGGCAGCACGGTGCGGCCATCCAGGCGCTTGCTGGCCATGAAACCGACCTGGCCCTTCCCGGCGTACAGCTCGTTCAGTCTGCGGAAGGCAATGCCCTGGCGGTCGCCGATCCAGTAGTAGCTCAGGTCACCGAACAGGATAGCCTTCGCTCCAGCCTCGGCAGTGGGCATGAACGGAGAAGTAAAGTACGGACGGCCCAGGATGGTGTTCACCTCGCCATCCTTCAGGCCCGGCTGCCAGAGGTACTGGCCTTCCACGCTCTTCAGCTTGCGGATCAGGCGGATAGTGGTATCGTTGAGAATCCAGATGGCGTTCTTACGGTACGGAGCCTTGAGGCTGTAATACAGATCCACCAGCTCGTCCGCAGTGATCGCGGTGGCGGACGCAGCGGTCACGCCGACCTGGCCGCCCAGGGTATCATGCAGGATGCCGGTGGGCTTGCTGTCGCCGTCACCGGTCAGGAAAGCCTCTTCCTCCTTGTCGCCGATGCGGCGGGTGAATTCAGTGGAGATGTAGCTTTCCAGCTGGAAAGCGGAATCCTGCAGCAGCTCCTCGGACACTTTGATGAGCGTGCCGACCTTATGGGCGTCGAGCTGCACCTGGCCGAAAGCCTCGTCGCTCTCGGGATAATCGCCTTCCTCGTCCAGCCAGGAAGCGGAGCCATGGGAAGCGACAACGGGGATCTTGTGGACACCATTGGAAGTGGTGATCACATGGGCGTGGGCGCGGACGATGCCGTTCTCAGTGAGCCCCTGGATCAGCGTGTTTTCAAACTCGTCCGGAACCAGATAACCGCCTTCAGCCAACTCGCCCACCTGCAGAGCATCGCGGAGTTCGGGGCGCATGCCGCCCTTGCTGCGGAGCTGGTTCCAGAAAGCCTGCTTATAGGCATCGGAAGCGCGGCCAGCCTTCGTATCCAGCTTCTGTGCGGCGGCGGGCTTCTCGGTCAGCGGGGCGCTGGTGGGCATGGACATCTCGCGGTCCATGGCTTCCAGCCGCTCCAGACGGCTGATCTCATTGCCCAAGGCAGTGATCTCATTCTCCATGTTGGTATAGGTGGCATCATCCTCTGCGGAGAGGAAACCGTCAGCATTGCGGTGGGAATCCAGGAAAGCCTTTGCCGCTTCCCAGGTCTTGGCGCGCTTGTTGCGCAGTTCAGTGATAGTCATACTGATCATCCTCCTGTCAGTTTTTCAAAAGAGAAAGCCGTCCCATCAGTTCGTTGATGGAGCGGCCACGGGGAATCGGCTTTTCCTGCCGGGTTTTCTGGGTAATCTTGTTGATGAGGGCTATTTCCACAGTCCGGTCGGAGAATTCGAAGGCAGGCATTTCTGCCGTGATCTTATCGTCCGTAAGCATGCCGTCTGCAAAACCAAGCTCAATGGCGCGGTTTGCATTCATCCATGTCTCACTGTCCATCAGGTGCGAGATCCGTGCGCGGGAAAGCCCGGTCCGGAGTTCGTAGGCATTGATGATGCTTTCCTTGACCTCCTCCAGCATCTCGATGGCCTTTTCCATCTCATCCTTGCTGCCGAAAGCAGCTGTCATGGGGTTGTGGATCATCATGAGACTCGTGGGAGCCATCAGGACAGATGTGCCAGCCATAGCGATGACAGAGGCTGCCGAGGCTGCAATACCATCGATCTTGATGGTGACGCTGCCCGGATAGTCCATGAGCATCGTGTAGATCTGGCTTGCCGCAATGCAATCGCCACCAGGACTGTTCAAATAGATGACGACGTCTCCGTTGCCGGAAAACAGCTCATCCTTGAACATCTGGGGTGTGACGTCATCGTCAAACCAGCTCTCGGAGGCGATGGTGCCATAGAGCTCAAGGACCCTTGCTTCCGGTTCGCCGTCGGCCTGATTTCTCCACTTCCAAAACTTCTTCTGGGAATTCATCGGGTTCCGTTTCCTCCTTTCCCGAATCGATATCTGCAAAAGCACCCGCATGGACCAGCGGGAGCATATTGCCATTGATGAGGTACAGGTCGCCGCCTTCTTCAGCAGGAATGCGGTCGAGGTTTTCCAGCTCCCGGATGTCATTGGCGGACATCCAGCCGTTCTGTCTCGCAGTGGCATACCCGTTCATGCGACTTTGATAATCGCCGCGCAGCAAGCCTTCCACATTGAACTTGAAGAAGTACTGGCTTTTCTCTTCAGAGGTAAACAGAGCGCGGGACAGTGACTGCTCCCAGCGCACCACCCATGGGTCCAGCGTGTACTTCACAAACTCCAGCGATTGCTGCTCAATATTGGAAAAGCTCGATTTTTCCAGATCGCCGATCATGTGTGGCGGTATCCGGAAAATTCGAGCGATTTCATTGATTTGGAATTTGCGTGTCTCCAGGAACTGAGCCTGCTCCGGCGCGATGGAAATGGGCGTATACTTCATGCCCTCTTCCAGGATGGCAACCTTCCCGGCGTTCTGACTTCCGGAGAAACCCTTATTCCAGCTCTCGCGGACGCGGTCCGGGTCCTTCACAGTACCGGGGTATTCCAACAGGCCTCCTGGTGTCGCGCCATTGGCAAAGAACTTAGCGCCATACTCTTCGGTTGCGATAGCCAGACCGATGGCATTCTTAGCCATGGCGATGGGGCTGTAACCAACCAGGCCATCGAAACCCAAACCGGGAATATGCAGGACATCCGATGGCTTCAGAATCACCGTGCCACCTGGCATTGTTGGCGCATCAGCATTACTCATCTGATAGCTATAGAACAGCTGCCCGGATGAATCGCGGTCCACTGTCATGCGGTTGGGCATGAGCGGATACAGCGCTATGACTTCACCTTTACCGTTGCGAATGATCTGCGCGTATGCGTTGCCCCACAAGAGCAGGTGTGTCATGAGCGTCTCTCGGAACACAAAGGAGCTCATTTCCGGATTCGGCTCATCGTGCAACAGCAGGTACAGCGGATGCCCGAGGGCCTTTTCCTTGCCGCCGTCCTCTTTGTAGCAGTACAGATGCAGCGGCAATCCAGCGATAGCCTCCGCCAGTATCCGGACGCAGGAGTATACGGCGGTCATCTGCATGGCGGAGCGTTCTGTTACAGCTTTACCTGAAGTGGTTCCTCCCAGGAAGAAGCGATACGCACTGCCCGATGTCGCATTGGTGGGCTTGTCACGAGAATGGAAGAGGCCGCTGATAATGCCCATGAAGGTTCACCATCCTTTCAGATAAACAAAATGCCTCTGTCGTCGTATACAGAGGCGGTAGAAACGTTGCCGCACCGAATGGCGCGGTCCAGCCCCATGATGGCGGCAATCGCGCCGTCGATCTTTTCAGTCGACTTCTCCTTGTCGGCTTTGATGTTTCCGGCGGGATCAGTGCGGATGTAGATGTTGTCCATCATCCAACGCAGCACAGGATGTCCACCGTGAGTGACCTTTTTCTCCAGCACCAGCTTCATCAGTTCCTTTGTGGGCGGAGACATATCCTTGAAACCCTGTCCGAAGGGAACTACGGTGAATCCCATTCCCTCCAGATTCTGGACCATCTGGATTGCACCCCAGCGGTCGAAAGCGATCTCACGGATGTTGAACTTCTCGCCGAGGCGTTCGATGTATTTCTCGATGAAACCATAATGAACGACATTGCCCTCGGTGGTCATGAGAAAGCCCTGGCGCTCCCAAACGTCATATGGCACATGATCGCGCCTAACCCGGAGATCGATCGTGTCCTCCGGTACCCAGAAGTACGGAAGCAGGATATAACGGTCATCCTCGTTCGTTGGCGGGAACACCAGCACAAAGGCTGTGATGTCCGTGGTGGAAGATAAGTCCAGACCACCGTAACAAACTCGGCCTTCCAGGTCGTCCTCGTTTACCAGAGAAGCGCAGGCATCCCATTTTTCCATGGGCATCCAGCGTACCGCCTGCTTGACCCACTGGTTCAGGCGCAGCTGTCGGAATGCGTTTTCTTCGCCAGGATTCTGCCGTGCCGACTCGCAGGCAGCGACAACCTTGTCTAACCCGATGGTTTCGCCCAGAGACGGGTTGGCCTTCTTCCATACCTTTGGGTCGGTCCAATCTTCGTTATCGGCAGCGCCATAGATGACCGGATAGAAGGTCGGATCGATCTTTCGGCCTTCCAGGATGTCCATCGCTTTTTGGTGCGTCTCATAGCAGATGCTGTGAGTGTCGGTCCCAGCGGTGGTGATCAGGAAGTAAAGCGGCTGCATCCGGGCGTCGCCGGAACCCTTCGTCATGACGTCAAACAGCTTCCGATTGGGTTGCGTGTGCAGCTCGTCGAACACGACGCCGTGGATATTGAAGCCGTGCTTGCTGTAAGCCTCTGCGGACAGGACCTGGTAGAAACTGTTGGTCGGGTTGTAGATGATACGCTTCTGGGAGGCGAGAATCTTCACGCGTTTGCTGAGCGCTGGGCACATCCTGACCATATCAGCGGCAACCTCGAACACGATACTGGCCTGCTGCCTGTCAGCAGCACAGCCGTAGACCTCGGCACGTTCCTCACCGTCGCCACAACACAGAAGGAGCGCGATAGCTGCGGCCAGTTCGCTCTTTCCATTCTTTTTCGGAATCTCTACATAGGCAGTATTGAACTGTCGATAACCATTGGGCTTCAGGATTCCGAACAGGTCCCGAATGATCTGCTCCTGCCAGTCCAGCAGTTCAAACGGTCTGCCTGCCCAGGTGCCTTTGGTGTGGCAGAGGTTTTCGATGAAGGCGACAGCGAAATCGGCTGCTTCTTTGTCATAATGGGAATCCTTCGCCTTAAACATGGTAGGCTTGTAGCGCTTCAGTTTCTTCATGCAATCACCTCCTCCCAGACATAAAAAATAGACCTCTGCGGTCTTTCAATACGAGATACAGCCCGCCTGGGCTGTTCCCGGAAATCTTCAGTTACGTTGCAGTCAGTTGTTGCTATAGAGCAGGATGCAGAGCGCAAGCTGCGAAGGCTCGTCTTCCGGCTCGGTGATCCAGCCCTTGTCGTAGTTAGCGGTGACTTTGCCGTTCACGCTGATCGTCAGCCGGACGATCTTCCCGCCGTTCAGGCCGTACTTCCGGCTCTTGCCTTTATTGCAGGTGATTTCGTACCGGCAGGAAGTGTACCTGGTCTGGTCTTTGGCATCGGGGATTCCGATGACGCCGTTCTGTGTCTTTGCCATGCTCCGCGCCTCCTCAAGCCCTCTTCACATCGACCAGCCAGCTGGCTTCCTTGTGGTATTCGCCGGTGGCCTTTTCCAGGACCTCGTGGTCCTCTTCGATGTAGTGGAGGCCCTTGCCAACCTTGATCAGCCTGACGCTCTCGAAGCCGGGGATGCTGGTGCGGTAAACGCTGGCCGTGCGGCTCTCGCCATCGTAGCTCTTGCCGTCCCAACCGTTGAAGGTGAAGGTGACCTTTTCCTTCGTCTTGGTGAAGAAGCGTTCGAAGTCCTCGCGCAGGATCGCGGTGTTGTAGTCTTCCAGGAAGAAGTGGGTTCTCAGTTCGTAGGCGTTCGTCATGGCGGTGTCCCTCCGTTCGTGTTTTCCCCTTGGGGTAGTGTATATATCACTCTAAACGGAGGGAATAGCAAGTCATTTCTGCAGATATTCCGAGATAAATATATGTGTTTTCAGGCCGGAATGGAGGCGGTTCATGACGAGAAACACAGCCTTTCCAGGCTGCGTCCCGGCTCTTGCAAACGTTCCTCAATCGAGGGCTCTGGCGAAGCGCGCGCGCTCTTCCGGGGTATAAAGCTCGGTCCAGGGATGCTCCTCGCCGCGCAGGTCGAAGGTCAGGCCATAGATGTAAATGATCCGCTCTTTGTCGTCGTACATCGTGCGGTCCACTCGGACGCTGGCAGGGTGGAAACCCCAGCCGGTGTAAAGGTCGTGCAGGGCGTGCTTGTATTCGGAACCGCCGTCGGTCCGTATCGTATCTCAGCGACAACAAGCTGTATGTGACGCAGGCGGAGATTCTCGCACGGCTGCAGATCGGCAAATTTGCCTACGAACCGCAGTCCAACGGCAATCTGTCCGTAATCTACACAGGCTGAAAGGAGGAACAATGGCAAACACAGTTTCCTACAGCGCGTCCATGCGCACGCGCAAGACCAATTCGGCCAGCAATGCGAAAAGCTCCGCCGCCAGTCAGGAGTACTACGAGAATACCTACAATTATGTGGGCATCGTGCATTTCGCGGGCATGGCGCTGAGCGGCAAGGTCATCACGGGGATTTCCCTGCGCGTTGTAGCGGCGCAGGCGGGCTACGGCACCGGGCACACGAAAACCGTGTATGTCCGAAAGGCCAATTATCAGTCTGCGTCGCAGTCGGGCATTACGGGTCTCGGCTATTGCGGCGACGCACTGGGCACATTCACCGGTGCGTTCTACGGCAATACCAGCACCTATACGCTCAGCGGCGATCTGCTGAACAATCTGGCGGCGTACATTGCGGAAGGCAACAATACCATCTGCCTGTACAACCCCAATCCGGTCAAAAGCTCGCAGGGTTACTCCACCAACTACCTGCAATGGTCGGAATGCACTATCACGGTGACGTATGAAGAGGCTGCTTCTAAACCCAGTCTTTCCAAGACTTCTTTTGAAATGGGCACGGCGGTCACGATCTATACGAACCGGCAGAGCAGTATCGCCACGCACACCATTCGCTACAGCTTCTTTTCGGCAAACGGAACGATTGCCACAGGCGTAACCGCCTCCTGCACGTGGACGCCGCCCGTTTCACTGGCCGAACAGATCCCGAACGCGACCTCCGGCTGGGGCACGATTCTGTGCGACACCTATGTCAACGGCAATCTCGTTTCAACAAATACCTGTGCTTTTCAGCTGACGGTGCCTGCGTCCGTTGCCCCGTCTATTTCCAATGTGGCGTTTTCTGAAGCGACTTCCGGCATTGCCGACCGCTTCGGCGGCTATGTGCGGACGCGAAGCAAGCTGTCGGTCAGCATCACGGCGGCGGGCACGCAGGGCAGCAGCATTTCGGCCTATCGCACCAGCATCGACAGCGTGACCTATTCGGGCTCATCCTTCACCAGCAATACGCTGAATACGGCGGGCAATCTGACCATGACGGTCACCGTTACCCATAAGGCGCTGATGGATGCGGTTGCGGATCACGACGCGGGAAAGGAACCCGCCGAACCCGCCGAACCCGCCGAGCCCTCTGAACCGTTCATCGCCAGGCGTGTGCGCATCGTCTGTGATGGCGGTACAGTCAACATCCGCGTGGGCAACGGTACGCAGTACGACCGCATCACCGCTGCCAAGGACGGTTCCACCTTCGGCTGGGTAGCTACCGCCGAAAACGGCTGGCATGCCGTCGTGGTAAATGGTCGCGTGGGTTGGGTTTCCGGAAAGTATGCGGAACGCGTGTGATGCACAGCTCTATTATATTATATAGGAAGAGACACGATTGGGGCCGGAGCAATCCGGCCTCTTTTCTTGTATAGATCAGGCTGATCGGAAAGGAACGCTTTCATGACAAACGCTGAACGGGACTACATTATCCGCTATCGACAATCAGGAAAAAGCTGTGCGGAGATCGCACGGATACTGGGACTGTCCGCCAACACAGTGAAGTCCTTCTGTCAGAGAAACAGCATCGTACCGATTGCGCCGAACACGCAGGCGTCTCTCCCCACTCTTTCAGAGACGGTCTGCCTGTGCTGCGGCGAAAAAGTCACACAGCAGCCCCATCGCAAGCCGAAGCGCTTCTGCTCGGATGCCTGTCGGCTGCGCTGGTGGCACGCCCACCGGGACAGGGAGAAGAATGCCGCAGACCGCCGCTGTTTCTCCTGCGGGCGTGTGTTTCGTTCTTCGCGGGAACAAAAATATTGCAGCCACGCCTGCTATATCAAAGCGAGATTTGGAGGGAACGCGCATGAGCGCAATGCTGACGCAAGAGCAGTTTGACCGGGAAGCGGGTTTTCGGCTTTCCCTTTCCATCATGAATCGCCTGATGGAAGAAAACCTGCTGACCCCAAAGGAATACAGGCAAATCGAAGGAATTCTGGGGCGAAAATTCTCGCCGGTATGGGCGGGTTTACCCGATACAATAAAGGATAAATCTGCGCGACAGCCCTTGATAATCCGTCCATATGACGGTAATATGCATCACGATCCGATGGATTGATACAATGTCAGAAGGGACGGATTGATATGAACGAGAAGACAATGACGCTTACCCGCATGGAAGCACCGGCGCAGCTGCCTGTGCGAAAGCGCGTGGCAGCCTATGCCCGCGTCTCCATGGAAAAGGACGCCATGCTGCACTCGCTGGCGGCGCAGGTCAGCTACTACAGCGAACGGATTCAGCGAAACCCGGAATGGGAGTACGCAGGGGTATTCGCGGATTTTGGTCTGACCGGTACGAAGGAAACGCGTCCGGAATTTCAGCGGATGCTGAAAGAATGCCGCGAAGGAAAGATCGACCTGATTCTGGTCAAGTCCATCTCCCGTTTCGCCCGGAATACGCTGGCGCTGCTAAATACGGTACGCGAACTGAAGGGACTGGGCATAGGTGTTTATTTCGAAGAACAGAAGCTGGATACGCTGAGCGGGGACGGTGAGTTTATGCTGACCATCCTCGCTTCTTTTGCACAGGAGGAGAGCCGCAGCGTATCCGAAAACTGCAAATGGCGCATCCGAAAGAAATTCGAACAGGGCATCCCCACGGGCTTTGGGATGTACGGCTACGAGGTAAGAAACGGCAGCTTTGCCATTAAGCCGGAGGAAGCCGCAGTAGTGCGCCGGATTTTCCAGATGTATCTGGACGGCATGGGCAGCGTGAAAATCATGAAGCTTTTGACGGAGGAAGGCGTGCCCGCGCCATTGGGCGGCCTGTGGAACGCCAGCGTGGTCATGGAAATGCTGAAAAACGAGAAGTACGCGGGCGATCTGCTACTTCAGAAGTTCTACACCAACAATCATGTGGAGAAGAAGCGTTTTCACAATCGCGGAGAGCTGCCGCAGTATTTTGTAGGCGAGGATCATGAACCGATTATTGACCGGGAAACATTTGATGCGGTGCAGCGGGAAATCGCCTGGCGGACAGCGCGGCGCAAAGCGGCCAAGGCGAAAAGGAAAGTCCAGGAAGCGGCGTCAGTTGCTTCTTCGGGTGCAGAGCACATGCCATCATCTGGATATACCGAAAGAGAATCAATCCCTCTGACCGACCGCATTTACTGCGGTATCTGCGGAAAGAAATATCGATACAAGGTTACGCGGCTGAGTACGCCGTATGCCGCGCCGGTCTGGATCTGCAGCACGTTCAATTACCGTGGCAAGGCGTACTGCGCTTCGAAGCAGATCCCTGAGGACATTCTGAAAGAACTGATTGCCTCCGCTCTGGGAACGGTTTATACGGAGGACAGCGTTCATCATATCGAAATGCATCCGGGCAACCGGGTGCTGTTTGTTTTTCAGGACGGTCATACCGAAGAGCACTTCTGGGAAGACCATTCCCGCAAAGACAGCTGGAATGAGGAAAAGCGTCAGAAAGCCGCGGAGAAAACCAGAATCCAGCACCAGAAAAGGAAGGAGCAGGAACAATGAGCGAAGCCAGAGCATTAGGAACTACCGTTGATAGAGCTTATACACCCACAGTCACGCGTGTTAAAACGGTTCGGGTCATCCCGCCGACCATTCAGCCGTTATCCGACATTCCTGCCTTTTCGGCGCGACCCAGACGCGTGGCGGCTTACGCCCGCGTCTCCACCAGCAGCGAAGAACAGCTGACCAGCTATGAGGCTCAGGTAAAGTACTATACCGAATATATCAAGTCCAAGGAGACCTCGGACAACTGGCGGTTCGTGGATGTGTATACGGACAAGGGCATTACGGGCGTGAGCACCAAAAAGCGCGAGGGCTTTAACCGCATGATTCAGAACGCGCTGGCGGGAAAAATCGACCTGATCATTACCAAGAGCGTCTCTCGCTTCGCCAGAAATACTGTGGACACGCTGACTGCCATTCGCAAACTGAAGGAATACGGCGTGGAGGTCTATTTCGAGGAACAGAACATCTACACGCTGGACGGCAAGGGCGAGGTGCTGCTGACCATCATGTCCAGCATCGCGCAGGAAGAAAGCCGGAATATTTCCGAAAACGTGACCTGGGGGATGCGGAAGCGCTTCGCGGACGGCAAGGTGACCATGCCCTACGGACAGTTCATGGGCTATCGCCGCGGCAAGGACGGAACGCCGGAGGTTGTGGAAGCGGAGGCGGACGTCGTGCGCACCATCTTCCGGCGCTTTCTGGAGGGCGCAACCCCG
>ERZ827168.2607-NODE-2607-length-20539-cov-65.224468_pt1 | contig 20539 bp, 20 predicted proteins | sample MGYA00519868_ERZ827168 | MGnify/ENA primary metagenome ERZ827168 (study PRJEB31778, sample SAMEA3449271) | human gut metagenome | biome: human gut; feature: human-associated habitat; material: faeces | place: United Kingdom | collected 2010/2012 ...
TTCTTCTAAAGTATAAAAAGCCATTTCTTTTTTTCTTTCATTAGGATTAGTAAAATTAGTCATTTTATTATATACTTTTACAAAGTTAATATCATACCATTTAGTACCAAAATTCATTAATGCTTTTAAATATTTATAAACACCATTTTTATATCTAGTAGAAATAGGATTACTATTCATAAATTGTCTCCACATTTCAAAGTGTCTAATATTAAAAGATTCTAATTTAATATTTTCTAATGGTTCTAAATATACCATCATATTTCTATAATTGGATAGAGTAGTTACTTTAACTTTATCTTGTTGGTATTGATAATGTTCTTGTATTAAATCTTTAAAAGTTAAATCAGTAAATTCCGTTTGATTTTTAATTTTTACTTTAAATTCAGCATCATGATCTTTTGCTTCTCTACGAGTTGCAAATTTTTTAAAATGATATCTATGCCTTTTACCAAGTAAATCCTTATATGCTAAGTCTACAAACCAACTGCTACCATCTTTTGTACAATCATTATTTTTAGCTTGTCTTATCGATATAATTACCACATCCTTTCTTTTTAAAATAAATTATGAAATTCTTCAGCAGCATCTTCAGCTTCTTTATTAAGTTTTTTAGTAGCTTTAATTGAATCAGCTAAACTGATATAATCACTTACATATTTCATAGGCTTTTTATTTAGCTTAATATCTAAAGCATCAGATACTTTTTCAAAAGCATTCTTCCAATAATCTATTTCTTTATCTTTATTTCTAATTTCTATACTTTGTTTCTTAATATATTTTTTAAAGTTAATTAATTCTTTATTATTCTTATATAAGTTATTTTAATTAGATAGATTACTAATTATTCTTTCATTCAAATCTAATTTACTTTTATTTATGTTATTTAATTTTTCTAAATTAATAGAGTAATCAATTAATTTTTCAACATCTTTAGAATTATATCCAATAATATTTTCCTTAATATTTAAGTTATTACTTTTAATATTATTTTCTAATACTTCTTTAGATTTGTTTAACTCATTATTATAATTTTCTATATCTTTATATAAATTATTAACTTCAGATTTTAATTCATTAATCTTATATTCTAATTTAGTTTGATAAACTTTATTAGAACCAATATTATCTCTATCTAATTTAAAACCACAAGAAGTTATATATTTATTAAACTTATCTTGAATATTAGCAAATGAATTTCTACCACCTAAATCTTTCAAAAATTGATCATTATTTAAAAGGTTACCTTTAATAGATTCATATATAATTTTATTATCTTTATCTCTTAGTAATATAGTTTTACCATTTTCTTTAATTAAATTTCCTCCTGAATCTCTTTTATAACATTTTCTTTTGACTTCATTAATAATAGGTAAGAAATAAGCTTGTACATGAGGAGTATCTTCATCATAATGAATCTGAGCCATTACTATATTTTCTTTACCAACGAAATCTTCTAAAAATTTCATACAACAATCAAAATATTTAGTTACTTCACTCGGTATATTATTTTTAGATTTAATATTAGGTACTAAGATACTTTGACCTTTCTTATCACCTGATTGATAAATTCTATCACTTTCTTTAAATGGTTAACCCAGAGTCATAAAAAACTCTGGGCCACTTGTAAATGTTACACCATTTAATATATTTGTTTTAGTCTTATGAGAATATTCTATATTTCTATCTTTTAAAATAGATTTAACTTCTTGATATAAATTACTCTTATTAATGTTTTTATAATGTACATTAAATTTAGTTCTTTCTGAATCATAATTGCCTGTACCAATTCTTTTATTCATTTCATTACCCATAAGATATAAATCTTTAGTTTTATAATTATTAACAAATCTTAATACTTGCTTTCCATCATACATATATCAACCTCCTTATATGAAAAAACAACCTTAGTGGTTGTTTAATTAAAAATAATGTTTTGTATTATGCTTGAAACATCATTGAAATAGTTTTTTATAAGATTTTTATATTCAAATTGATTTATTTTAAAATATTTTTTTATTAACCCAAAATATAATTCAGTTTCATCTAATTCTGATTCATCTATTTTATCGGTAAAGTCATAATGAAACATTGCATTTCTAAAAATTCTATTGTTAAGTACATCATATTTAGAATGTATCAATTTTAAATTATTCAATTCACTTATATTAACAGCAAAAATTATATTTAAATTATGATATGTTCTATAGTAGGCAATATATAATATTCTATATTTTAGTGATTCACTTATATTAAATTTATATATAATTTCATTGCAAAAATTAATAATGGATAAAATATCCAAAAGAAATAATGATGTATTTATATCAATTTCTTTTGCAAAGAGTTTATTGCATTTTTTTAGTACATTATAATCTTTTGATGTGAATTTTTCTTTTAAATTTATAACATTTGTTTTAAAAACATTATTATTGAAGAGTGATGTTAAGTTTTTCAACAATTCTCCAACAACACTCGAAATTTCAATAATTTTATCTTTATCGGGATTATTATCTTTATAAATTATAGGTTTTAAGTCTTTCGCTATTAAAAATGTATTTGCTATAATTTTGTCATTATATTTAAATATTCCTAAATTAGTAATAAGATTAGGAAATAAAACTTTTGTTATTTTTGAAAGATTTTTTGTATAATTATCCATTGTTTCAATATTTAATTTATTTATTTTAGTAAATATATCAGATATTTCTAATTGATATGGTTTTATTCGAGCACGACATTCTTTTAATTTAGATTTATATTTAACATTAATATTTGCTGAGTAATTATTATTAATATAGTCAGATATTTCAATAGTTAATAATATTAAATAATTAAAAAATCCAAGACTTATAATACTTCCATTTTTGACTTTTATGATACTGTTTATAATGTTGTAAAGAGAGGTAACTTCCTCTTTTACCAAAATAGTATTATATTTTTTTGAAATCATATTAGTTATTTCACCTCAACATTTATTATACCACCATAATTAGTCATTTTATGACTTATCTCACTAGGGCATAGCCCAAATTGTGAGTTAGGAAAATTCCTAAAACCTTAATTTTCTAAATTAAATGGTTCAATAAATTTAGCTTTATAATTTCTAGAAGTAGCAGTTCTATTTAATTCAATAAAAATACCTTCTTGTTCTAATCTTTTAATATTACTATTTAATAATCTACCAAAACGAGAAGGGGTGATTAATAAATTTAGTTCTGCTACCATTTCAGCAGGCGTAAATACAATTTCTTTCTTTTTGATTACATATCTCATAAAAAGAGATAAATTAAAATCTAATTCATTATTATCTTCACTTACTACTTCAAATATTAATTTATCATTTTTAATTAAATTAATATTCTGTTCTTCAAAATCTCTATTAACTATTTTTAAAGTATAAGTATTATCATTATTATTATTAATTAATGTTAATATACCATTCATATTACCATCTACACCAATACTACCTATGTTTTACCTTCTTTGTTTAGATGGTGTACTAAAAGAAAAGTTAAATTATATTTTTTAGATAATTCTCTATATTTATCAAACATATTTTTCATGACATCATTATAATTATTAATATCTAAATTATAGCAATAATCAATGCCACACATAATATCAATTATTACTAATTTACCATTATATTTAGTAGCAAATTCTCTTATATCAAGTAATAGATCATCTCTTAAACATAATTTATGTTCTTCATCTCTTTCAAGAAAGAAAAACGAGTTAGGAAAAAACTCATAACCCGTTATATCTAATCTTTCTTTAAGTTGTAAACTAGATAGTTCTGTGCTAATATATAAAACAGGAGTTGGATTTACTTTAAATCCTAGAAACTCTTTATTGCTAGTTAATGAATTGACAAGTTGTAATGCAAGAAATGATTTACCAACTTTAGGTTCTGCAACTAAACAATATAAACCATTAGACTTCATTATTCCGTCAATAATGTTGTCTTTTTTATATCAATTTTTAATTGTTCTATAGGTATCATTTTAAATCCATCCTTGTTATATTTTGTAAATAATTAATATTAATATTTAATTTGTTAACTACTTCACACATAGGTATTAAACCACATGGTAATTTATAAACTTTATTTTCTAAATCATTTATAATTTCTTTTCTTATTTTTAATGCTGAATTTCTTCCAAGATTAGTTAACTTCATTAAATCACTTAATGTGCACCATTGTTTTGCTAATAATTCTAATGTGTCATTTGCGGACATATATTAACCTCCTTTTTAAAATAATTTAAATAGAAATTATCATATACAATATTACTATCAATTTTATCTATATCTAAAAGCATATTATATAAAACCTTTCTATCTTTTTGTTCTCCTAAACTATTACAACTAAAATTATATTTTTTGTAAATATCATTTTCGCTCATATTAGTTAATTCGATTAAATCAAATATAGCTTCATTAATATAAGCATATAATTCAACCTCATCAACGTTATAAGCAAAGTATCTTATGTAATTATTTTGTTTTTTCAAATTATCAATCCTTCTTTCTTTTTATATATTTTAAATCTGTGAGTAGGTTAGACTAAGAAATCTAGTATTTCTTAAACTCCTGTACCAATAGGGTATAAACTATGCACCACTTGTATTTATTTTACGAGTCGGCAGAATAGAGCGCTTACAATATCCAACTCTATTTAAATGTCAAAGAACATTTGCAAGTTCCAAAATGTCATTAACTGTGCTAACTAAAAAGTTCCATTTTGACTATTATATCATCATGACAGTATCATAGTTCCAAAAAGTCAAGTTAATATTAAATAAATTTAAAAAAATTTTTTTGACAAAATTTGATACTAATTGTTCCAAAATGGAAATTATATGTTATAATAAATATATACCAATGACTAGGAGGATAAGTCTATGGAAAAAAGAAAACCAATGGATATAACTATAGGTTCTAATATGAGTAAATTAAGAAAACAATTTAATTTAACTCAAAGAGAAATATGTTCTGTAGTGGGAGTAAATGCTTCAACTTATAAACATTATGAACTAGGAGATAGAATGGTACCTATTAGTGTATTACTAGACTTGGCTAAATTTTATAAAGTGTCTACTAATTACTTTTTTGAAAATATGCCAGAATTATCTATGAAAGAGTCTATAGAATTATCTAAGTATGCAAATGAGGTAAGTAATAGTACACAAAAATATATTGCTATAGATTTAAAAAATCCTACTAAAGGATTAGAAGAACTTGAAATGAAAATACAAGCAAGAGCAAGACTTAGAATTAAAAATTTAAGATTAGAAAATAATAAGTCTCAAAAAGAAATAGCAAAGTATTTAGAAGTTGATTTATCTACTTATAATAAATATGAAAAAGGTAGTAGAAAATTAAGTAATGAAGTAGTTAAGAAATTAGCTGAATATTACAATATATCAGTTAGTGATATAGTTGATTAATAAATAATGACATAATGACAGTAGAAATAGGTATATGTATATCTTAAGTTAATGTCATGGTGTCATATAGGAGGTAAATAGTATGATTAAAGGTGCTTCAATGTTTGCAAGTGCTGGAATAGGTGAAACGTACTTTAAAAATGCTGGCATTAATATAGTAGTGGCTAATGAATTGTTGGCTAAACGAGGTAGATTTTATTCAGAAATGAATCCAGATTCAAATATGATTGTTGGCGATATTAGAGATAAAGAAATTAAAAATAAATTTCTAGAATTAATAACTGATGATGTAAAGTTTTTAATAGCAACACCACCATGTCAAGGCATTAGTAATTTAGGAAAAAATAGAACACTTGATGATAAGATGAACGATGCAAGAAATTATTTGATATTTGATGTTATTGACATTATAGATAGAAAAGATTTTAATTATATTATGATTGAGAATGTGCCGGGTTTTTTTAAAGTTTTATTGCCATATAAAAATGAATTAAAAACTATAAAAGAAATATTAGAAGATAAATATTTAACTAAATACAATATTGAAATGAAAGTATTAAATGCTAAAGACTATGGAGTTCCACAAAGTAGACCTAGGGCTATTACTATAATGTATAAAAAAGGTTTAAAATGGAAATGGCCAAAAAAGCAAAAAGAAATCACCTTAAAGGAAGCAATTGGACATTTGCCTAGTTTAGAATCAGGACAAGAATCTAATCTAAAATATCATAATTCTAGAAAGCATCTTGATACACATATATTGTGGATGAAACATACACCTACAGGCTGCTCTGCACACGATAACATTGAATTTTATCCTGTAAAAAAGGATGGAAGTAGAATAAAGGGATTTAATGCAACCTATAAAAGAATGAAATGGGATGCACCAGCACCTGCTGTTACAATGAGAAGTGATGCGATATCTTCACAAGAAAATGTACACCCAGGTAGGAAATTAAATGATGGTACTTATTCTGATGCAAGAGTTCTTACTTTAAGAGAATTGTTTATAGTTGAATCACTTCCCGAAGAATGGGATATACCAAGCTGGTGTAGTGACACTTTCATTAGACAAATTATTGGCGAAGCAGTGCCACCGATGTTAGCTTATAATGTAGTAAAAGGAATAGGTGATTTAAATGATTAAAGGAGCTTCAATGTTTTCAAGTGCTGGAATTGCAGAAACATATTTTAATAAAGCCGGAATCAAAATAGTTGTTGCCAATGAGCTATTAACTAAAAGAGGGGAATTTTATTCTAAAATGTATCCTAATACTAAAATGATAATAGGCGATATCAGAGAAAAAAAAGAAGAATTTTTAGAATCAATCGATGATGATATAAAATTTTTGATTGCAACACCTCCTTGCCAAGGACTTAGCACGTTGGGAATGAATAAGCATTTAACACAAATGCAATCCGATCCTAGAAATTATCTTGTTTTTGACATTATGGATGTTATTGATAAAAAAGATTTTGATTATATTATGATAGAAAATGTTCCAAGATTTTTAACAATGTATTTTCCGTATAAAGGTGATTTTAAAAAACTAGAAGAAATATTAATGGATAAGTATAAAAATAAATATATTATTGAAACAAAAATTTTAAATGCTAAAGATTATGGAGTCCCACAAAGTAGGCCAAGAGCAATAGTAAAAATATATAAAAAAGGTTTAAAATGGAATTGGCCTGAAACTCAAAAAGAAATAACTTTAAGGGAAGCAATTGGGCATCTTCCTAGTTTGGAGTCCGGAGAAACATCTAATTTAAAATATCACTTCGCAAAAATTCACAACTCAAGAGAAATAGAATGTATGAGGCATACAGCTGAAGGATGTAGTGCTATGACCAACGAATTTTATTATCCTAAAAAGGCAGATGGAACAAAAATAAAAGGGTTTCATAACACTTATAAAAGGATGAAATGGGATGCACCAGCACCTGCTAGAACTATGAATAATGGCAATATTGGTTCACATAATAATGTTCATCCTGGAAGGAAATTAAAAGATGGAACTTATTCTGATGCAAGAGTATTAACATTAAGAGAATTATTTATAGTTTCTTCACTTCCTGAAGAATGGCAAATCCCGGAAGGCTTAACTGACACATTTATTAGGCATATAATTGGAGAAGCGATTCCGCCAATGCTTGCTTTCAATATCGTAAAAATGATAGGAGAAGATAATTAATGATAAATCTAAATAGAACAAAAGAAAACAAATGGATAATGCAAAAAAACATAAGTTCTAGCGAATTGTTAGAAGCTTTTGTGTGTGGTATGCAAAATCAAAATAATATTATTGATTCTGAATATTTGGTAAATTATTTAAAAAATCAAAACATTTACCATGGGCGAAGTGAAATTGGTAACAGTAATACAATGGGAGTTAGACTGAGTCAAGCCTGTTTTTATATGTTTGGTTTTAAAAAGGATGGATATTTTTATCCTAGCCCAATGACTGAATTATATTTAAATAAATCAGCTGATAAAGAGAAGATATCCCTTGTAAATTTGTTCTCAATGCAATTTCCTAGCCCATATAGTGAAACTCCTAATAACTTTAATATTTATATAGGAAGATTTATTTTAAAATTATTAACAGATGAAAGACTTGAAAAAAAGTTATATATTGATGAATTTGTTTATTTTTTACCATTCATAGAAGAACTAAATTTAGAAATATATACTGAATTGATAGATAGTATTTTGAAATTTAGAAAAATGAGCTATGATGATAAATTAGAATTATTTAAATCAACTCCTAATTATGAAGATATATTTGCAAATTGTATGCATGAAATTAATTATTATTTTTTAAGAATTTTTGCAGGATTTGGATGCTTAGAAATAGTTTCTGATTATTTTCACAATAATGGCAAATTATTTTCATTTAGACACGGAAGTGGAAATACTTATAGAACTGATGCTTATGCATCAAGAAAAAATTATTCAGGATATATTCAAATTAATCCAATATTAAATGGAACAGTTAAAAAATTATTGGAGGTATATAGCCCTTTTGATAAGCCAATAACCCAAGCAGATTGTTTATCAAAATATGATTGGATAAGAGATTTGTATGAATTTGAACCTTTAAAGTACATTTCAATTGTTATATCTAATACAAATGATAATTCTAAAGTTGTAAATACGATAAAGGATATGGTTTATCAGTCAAAATATGGTTCAAGGGATGGTAAAAGTTTTGAGGCAAGTCTTAAGCCAATTTTTGAATTATTTAGAGAAAATAGAAATGTCGAAATAATAAGCGGCTCTGGAGATACTGATTTATTATGCGTTATGGAAGATAACAGTGAATCACTATATAAAATAAATGTTGATGCAAAAACTTCACATCATCAAACACAGGCAATTAATCCAATAAGAATAACAAATCATATTAAATTAAATAATTCCAAATACTGTATTATTGTTTCACCAAAATTTAGTCGGGGAGTAAAAACAGATATACAAGGCTTTAAGATTGTTACAGTTGAAGCAGAAACATTAGCAAATTATTGCCTAAAAGAATGCTTAAATTCAAAGGATGGATTAGCAGATTATGAAGAATTAAATATTTACATAAGCCAAAATTTAGGAACAGATATTACTAGTGCTATAAATTTTATTATTGATCAAAAATATGGGATATAATATATAATTATAAAAAATATAAACATATATGAGGTAATAATTATGAATTATACAAACAAACAAATTAATAGAATATTGCATATTCAAGATTTTCTAGGTACAGCTAATATTTTATCAAAGATATATCGTGAATATGATAGTAAAGAACTTAATGCTAGTAATATAATTGAAAAACAATGTATATATAAATTATTTTGCTCTGCTATGTATAATTTAATAGATGCTATAAAAAAATCAAGTGAAATATTTGGCAATACTAAATCTTATAAATTATTTCAACAAAATATAAACAAAAAATTTGTAGCAGATAATAATGAATTTGTAGAAAGAGAAAGTTATGAATCAAATCTCTATAAGATATTAGCTCAGATAAGACATCAGAATAATCATTTTGAAAAAGATGATAATGATGATACTATGTTATTCGAAATTTACATTGATTTTGAAATACTTGATGACTTAAGAAAAATAATAAATGAAATATTTTATGAAGTTTATAGTGAAATAGATAAAAATAAAATAAAACAAATTACATTGTCTAGGCCAAAAATAAAATATTCTTTTGATAAATTTGATAAGAATGTTAATTATATAGAATTAAAATATCTTGAATCCACTAATGAAATAGATAAAATATTTGCAAAAGATAACGAAAGAGCAATTGAGATATTACGCGAGTATTGCAATCCGAGTAATATTTTTGATTTAGTGAACAATGATAAAGAAACATTGAAAAAGTATGATTTGAATGATAAAGAGATGGATGAATTGTTTAATAAATATGATAAATATATTTTTGAAAATGGTAATGAATTACAAAAACAGGCAATGAATTTAATAAAAGATTTCTTTATTAATAATGAAAACGTAACAAAAAGTGAGTATGATAAAAATACAAAAGAACTTGTTGATAAATTAAAAGAATTAAAAGAAAAGTCAGAAGAAAGTAACTGATATCTAGGTACACTTTTAGGTACACAAACTTATAAATTTCATTAAATTTAAGTAAATTTTAATAAACTCGAAAGGACACAAGCCCTTATAAAATAAGGGTTTTAATATTTTATAAAACTAGTCAAATTAGAACCAGGCCGCCCCTGAAGAGGACATCTAATGTTCTTTTTTAATGTCTATATTATAATGTTTTGCAAGATATATATTACTAATATAATTTTATGTTAAAAAAAATATTTTAAAAACTAACAATTTTATAAATACATGATATAATGATTATGGAAGTGATAATATGTTTAGTGCTGAAGCAAAAGCTCTTACTTTTTTAAGTGAAGCAGGTTTAGTAAAGATACCTTTTTTTCAAAGAAGATATGTTTGGAAAGAGGAAAACTGGAGCGAATTATATGATAATTTCTTTGATTCCGATATTCCTGGTTTTTTAGGTTCAATTATTTTAAAGGGTAAAAGAAAAATTAAAGTAACTGACCCATCTGAATGTTCTGTTATTGATGGGCAACAAAGATTAACAACTTTATCTATTTTTGTTATGGCCTTATATGATTCTTTAAATGAAAATGATAAAAAATATTATTACACTGATTTAATAAATGTTATTTTTAGAAAAGATGTTGGAATTGATGAAAACGGTAATCCAATATATGTTCCAAGATTAGTTCATTCTCATTTAGATAAAGACGAATTTGATTATGTAATGGATTTAAAAAGAATAGATAAAATTAAGGAAAATTCAAATAGTTTGATTAACAATTGTTATAAGTATTTTTATTATAAGTTTATAAATGAAGATTATGAAAATAGAAAGAGACTATTAAATGCTTTAATAACAACGCCAATTGAAATACTTGTTGTTATTAGCATCAGTGATGATGCTGATGAACAAAAAGTGTTTGATACACTAAATAGTGCTGGAGTTAGATTAACAATGGCTGATACAATCAAAAATAATTTATTTAATAAAGTTAGTCTAATTATTGATGGTATTGAGAAAAATGATTTTTCTGATAAAGTAATAAGTATATATGATAATACTTGGAAAAGACATTTCTGTGAAACTGATGATTTGGATTTGGAATGGAATAAGGAATTTGTAACAGGTCGAATTAAAAGAACAAATATAGATATGTTTTTACATTGCTTTGCAACAATAAAAGGGTTATATAATCCAGTTCAAACATTAGCTGATTTACCTAATGTATATAAGGTTGCAATTAATAAGATGACAACAGAGGAAGAAATAGAAGAGTTTTTAAATGAAATGTGTTCTTATGCAGATTTATATAAAGAAAATTTTATGAATAGAAATAGTGAATTTAAATATTATTATTCAAAAGAAAATGTTTTACCTAGATTATTGTTATTTGAAGATACTCTAGGCACAAAGACATTTAATCCTTATATACTTTATTTACTTAATAAGTATGCTAATGATTCAGAAAAACTAAATGAAGAATTACACAAAATTGAAAAAATACTTGTTTTAACATATTTAAATAAGAATACATCTAGAAGCAAAAATTATAATAAATTATGTGTCGATTTTATTAATAAGCAAAATAGAATTGATGAAGAAATTAATAGTTTGGAAGATTTGAATACTGGATTAATTGGATTGCAAAGAATAAACAATAATGAAGCAAAAGCATTATTATTCTTAATTGAATTATATAGAAGAAGAGATCCTAAAAATGATATTCATGAACTTGAGTATAAGGATACTTATCAATTAGAACATATTATGCCACAAAAATGGCAAGCTCATTGGAACACATTACCTTCAAAAGATGATAATGGAAAGCAACTAGAAACGATTGATGAGCAAATTAAATATAGAGATCAAAAGATTAAATCACTTGGAAATATGACTATTTTAAAAGATAAGTTAAATAATTCAATATCAAATGCTAGTTTTGATGTAAAAATAAATGGCGATGAAAAAAATGATGGTATAAGGTCATTCGCAGATTTTAAAATTACATCTGAAGACGTTATCAATTATTTTGATAATGGTGGTGATTGGAATGAAATGAGAATTTCATCAAGAACTAGTGAGTTATTTGAAGAACTAAAAAAGGCTTTATTATATTAAAAGATTTTCTTTTCAGTTAAAGATAGATATATAAGTCTATCTTTTTAATATATTAGAAAAATGTAAAATGCTTTATTAATGTTAAAATCTATAAAAGATGATACATTTTTGCTATAATATTGATATGAAAGAAATAATATTAAAATTATACAAAATGTTTAATGAAATATTTGATAAACAAATTAAAGATTATTTAGATACTGCTGAAAATAACAAAAAAGTTCCCAAAGAAAGCTATATTTTTTTAGAATCAGCTAAAAAGTCAATTAATAATTGTTTGTCATTAATAGAGAACGATGAATATGATTTATATGCAATTATATGTTTACTAGATATTAGTTTAGTTGATAATTACGACAATGTAAACTCATTACTAAAAAAATATAAGGACTATCTATATTTAAGCACTACACGAAAATATCTTAATAGAAATAATAATAAAAAGTTAATTAATGAGTTAAAATCTGAAATTAAGAAGGTAGATAATGTAGATAAATTTAATGAAAATTTAAGGGAATATATTGATAGTATTATCTTGAAATTTGATTCATTAGATATATATAACAAATATTTTGAAAAACCATCTTAGAAAATGATTTTTTTGTTATACAAATATAAATAAATTATTGTTTTTATTAAAATAAATCAAAAAACTGCAAAAAATGTGCAAAAAATTGATTTAGAATATAAAAAAACATATTTTAGATAAAATGTTACAACTAAAATTACAGATTGATTATCTTGAAATTACAAAACTCACTATAAAAAATAATTGATTTTTGTTATAATACTATTATAGTAGGTGGCAGTGTGAAAGAGGAGTTTATAAAAAAATATAATAATAATGAATATATTTCAAATGATTTATATTTAAATGTATTAGCAAATTATAGTGGTGCTGTGCCCTCTAACTTTAATATTGATACTTATAATGACATTGTATTAGAAAAGTTATATTTGTTAAATAAAAATTACTTTGATAATTTCTATAAAGATATTGATCCTAATATAAAACTTGATAAAGAGCAGTGTAAAGCCATATTAAGTAATGAAAAATATAGTCTTATCATTGCTGGAGCAGGTACAGGTAAAACTACCACTATGGCATCAAAAGTAAAATATTTAGTGGAAAAGAAAAATGTTTTACCAGAAAAAATATTAGTATTAAGTTATACAAGAAAAGCTACTGAAGAACTAGATAAAAGAATTTGCTTAGATTTTAATATCCCAGCGCACGTTACAACATTTCATTCACTTGGCTATGAATACATTAGAGAAATATTTAATAATCGAAAATGCGTTATACTTGATAGAAATAAAAAAAGAGAAATCTTTTTAGAGTATTTTAAAAACTTATATTTAGATAAAAATAAAATTACTGAAATAATTAATAATTTTGATACTGTTAAACAAATGAAAAATTTTGTATTTAGCAAATTCTTTATTGATAACTATCAAAAATTTAATACTTATGATGAGCTTATAGAATACTATGTAAGTGTTAAACTTAATGAAGCCAAAACTGTAGGAACTATAAATTTAATTAAATCATGGATTGAAAGACAACTTCAGAAAGATGAAAATATTATATCTATAAATGGAGACTATGTTAAATCAGCTGGTGAAGCAGTAATATCAAATTTTCTTTATAAAAGAGGTCTTTCATATTCTTATGAAGAAGCTTATCCAGAACTAATGGAAAATAATATAATATATAAACCTGATTTTACAATTGATTATGCTGGTGAAAAAATATATATTGAATACTTTGGCTTAGAGGATGAAAAATATAATAAAATAAAATTAGAAAAAGAAAAATACCATAAAGAGCATAATAATAAATTTATTGAAATTGAAAGAACATCACTTTCAAATATTGTTAGAATTTTAGATAACAAATTAAGAGAGTTAAATGTTGAATATAATGAAAGAACTAATGAAGAAATATATGAACATATTCTTCGTTTAAACCCACTTTCACAAGTATATCCGTTTGAATATTTTATGTACTCAAGTATTAAATATTTAAAATCATCTGCTTATAGAGAGGATAAAACAGTTATAAAAAAATATATTATGACTTTAAAAGGTGAAGAAAAAGAAAATGTTATGATTGAGGCAAAATACTTCTTAGACTTTTATAATTATTATTCAAATAAGCTTTATGGTGGAGAATGTTATTACTTTGATTTTGATGATTTATTATACTATGCAGTTAAGTATATTGAAAAATTAACAAGCGAAACTCATTTATTATTTGATTATATAATTATTGATGAATATCAAGATATATCTAATATTAAGTATGAACTTACTATGAAGACCGCTAAAAGAAACGATGCTAAAGTATTCGCAGTTGGAGATGATTGGCAAAGTATTTACTCCTTTAGTGGCTCAAGAATAGAGTATATTTATAATTTTACTAACTATTTTAAGGGAGCAAAGCTATTTAAAATTAATAAGACGTATAGAAATAGTCAAGAACTTATCAACTTATCTGGAAAGTTTATTATGAAAAATAATAGTCAAATAAAAAAAGACTTAGTATCTGATAAACATATAGATAAACCAATTATTATTAAGACTTTTGATGGAACTAAATCTGATAAAGAGGAAATTAATTTACTTAAAAGTACTATTTTAGAGATATATGGTGATAGTCCAGATCATAGAATTTTAATATTAGGTAGAACAAATAGGATTATAGATAATTTATATGATGATGAAAGTTTCTTTGATGGAATAGAATCTAGTTTAGTATTTAAAAATTATGAAGATATAGATATTGAAGCAATGACTATGCATAAATCTAAAGGCCTTACTTTTGATGATGTAATTATTATTGGATTAAATACTTCATTTCCATCTGTTAAAACAGGTATGACTTGGATAGAAAAATTGTATCGAAATGAAGTTATTGATGAAGGCATTCCTTTTGCTGAAGAAAGAAGATTATTTTATGTTGCTCTTACAAGAACTAAAAATCATGTTTATTTACTATGTGATAAAAACTTAAAAAAAGATAGTGAGTTTATAACAGAAATATATGGAATAATGAAAAGTAATATGGTTGGTAATTAAAACGCTATTTAAAAAATACTTTACACTAATTTGACACAATCCCTTAAAAATGATATAATTGTCATACACAAGGGGAGTTTTGTGATATGAAAATAACTAATAAAGATAATTTTTTGAATTATTTAAATAGTCTTAAATTTTTAGGTGTTGGTTCACAAGGAGCTTGTTATTATGATCCTAAAACTAATCAAGTTTTAAAAGTATTCCACATATTTTTTGATGATGATTATGATGATGTTATATCCGAAGATTTAACCCAGTTTAGTAATATAACAAACTCAACTTTTATATGGCCGATAGAAACTATAGAATATAATAGTTTTATTATAGGTTATACTATGAAGTTCGTTAAATCTAAAAGTTTATATGAAATAAATCCATTGTATGTAAATTTAAACTCATTTGCAAAGGCTATAAATAAAAGTTATAAAGATATTGAATTATTAACAAATAATGATATAAAGATTTATGATATTATGTATAATATTTTATATTCAAAAGGTAAGATTAATGTAATAGATACAATGGAATATTCAAAAAGAAATGTAACATTAAAAGAAAACTCTGAAGGATTTAATTTAGAGTTAAAATACTTTTTAGTGGATAATCTATTTAATAACTTTGTAAATAGTAATTCTTTTTTAAGAGATTTATATGATTCAAAAGATGCAAATGCTTTAGAACTTCTTAATGAATTAAAAAGAAAATTAAGTGAATATGTTGGTTTTGAAATAACTATGTTAAACGAAGTAAGAATGTTAACATCCAAAATAGATAGGCCTAAATATATTAGAGAGATAAGTAAAAGATGATTTTTTTGATCATCTTTTTAAATATTTTATAAAAGTAGAACTTGCGAAAGTAGGTAAGATTGATTTGTTAGTACCTAAATAAACATTTATTTTTGGAATATCTTTGTTAATTTTTAGTTCTTTTAAATTGTTATAATTCTTTTTTGCTAAGTCAATTATTGTAAAACCAATGCCTAGTCCAATATTAGTAAATTCAGTAACTAGTTCTTGACTTACAACTTCCATTTTAGGTATTAAAACTGTATTATTTTTTAAGGCAATACTATTTAATAGTTTTCTACTGTTAGAACTTTCTTTTTGTAATATAAGGGGGTAATTATTTAAATTTTCAAAATTATTTATATCATCTTTGAAATAGTCTGGATTATAAATGAATCCTTGTTTTAGCTCGGTTATTTTTTCTAAATGTAGGTTTGTTTCTTTGATATTACTTTCATTAAATATTACAAAATCTAGCTTTCCTAATTTTAAATCGTTAATTAAATTACTTGTTAAATCATTGGTAATGTTTATTGAAATGTTAGGGTAGTCTTGATGAAATCTTTTTATTACATCTAATAAAATTATTTTTGTGAGTGTTGTTGAACAGCCAATTTTAATTTCACCTTTAGATAAATCTTTAAAAGAGGTAAACTCATTTTCAGCATTACTGATAAGTTCTAAAGCTCCTTTAACATATTCATAAAACATTTTTCCTTCACTAGTAAGCTGCATTCCTTTATTACTTCTTAAGAAAAGTGTTCCTCCGAGCTGGTTTTCAAGTTTTTTTATTGATTGTGATATTGCTGGTTGTGATATATGAAGTTCTTCACTTGCTTTAGTCATATGTTTATTTTTAGCAACAACATAAAATACTCTATATAATTCTAAATCTACATTCATTATAAGCACTCCTTATATATACTATAACATAAATATATTTTACTTATCAATAAATAAGAAATAAAATATTATTGAAAGGAAGAATTTTTTATGAATATTGAAAAGTTAAAAGAAGAGTTTATTAAATTAAAAAAGGAGGAACTAGCATATCTTGATAATATTGCAAAACTAGGTTATCAAAAAACTTTTTCTCAAGAAGAGAAACTAAATATTTATCGAAAGTTGAAATTTTATGAAAATGAAAATGCTAAATTTTATAAAATTCTTTCTGATATTTTATATAAAAGTAAAGAAGAAAATATGGACAAAGTACTTATTGAAATTAAATTAAAAGACGACTTTTTTAATAAAGTGAGTGATATATTTAATAGACATAGATATTTAATTTTAAGAAGATATAATATTAATTTAGAAACTAATAGTTATATATTAACAGTTAAGGATATTATTGATGAAAGGTATACTAAATATCGTTATGAAGATTTTGATTATTTATTTAATAATCAAGAACTTTTTGAAAAGCCAATTTATATTTTTACCTATTATGATGATCACTCTGATGAATATTTTTTATTTGATTTTACAACGGGGATTTATAGTGACTTTGTTTATGGAGATAGAAAAGAAATTTCTGTAAAGGAAATGGAAAATTTTGAAAAAGGCAAAATTATTATGAGGGTTACTTCATACGTTGATGAGGTTGAAGTAAGTACTATTTTTAGGGAAGAATTATTAAATGAAAATAATAAAACTTTAGAGGACTATGCTAATAGTACAATGATTAGAGTAAATAAGTTAAATTATTTAAGAAGTCCAGAGTACAAAGAAAAAATGTTGCTAGAAAAAATAACTAAACTTTATGACAAAGTAAAAGGAAACCTTACTAAAGAGGAAATATTATATAGTGGTGATTTTATTAATCTTATAAGAGAGGTTTATAGTCTTCCAAATAATAGAACTATTACAAGAGAAAAAATAGTTAAAAATGGTGGTAAAGATTCGGTTATAATAGTTGCAACTGATAGCAATGGTAATTACATATTAACTTTTCAAACAAGAATAAATGATAAAATAATAGCGGAATTTCCTTCGGGTTATATTGAAGATGGAGAAGGTGTTATTGAAGCAGCCAAAAGAGAGTTAAAAGAGGAAACTGGATATGTTTCAGATATTGTAACACTATTAGATGAATTTTATTATTCTGTAGGTATAGATAACTCAATTTGCTATATTGTAAGAATGAAAAACTCTGTTAAAGCGTTTGATGTAAATTCAAATGAAAATTTGACATATGGGATATTTACTGAAGAAGAACTAAAATATTTATTAAATAATAACATTATGTGTGGCGGTTTAAATAAACTTGCATATTATAGTTTACAAAATAAGGGATGTAAAAGGACACTTAGAAATGTAAAATGATTGTAAATAAGTTGTATATTTATTAGAAATAAAATATTATTGAAAGGAAGAATTTTTTATGAATATTGAAGAAGTAAAAGAAGAGTTTATTAAATTAAAAAAGGAGGAACTAGCATATCTTGATAATATTGCAAAACTAGGTTATCAAAAAACTTTTTCTCAAGAAGAGAAACTAAATATTTATCGAAAGTTGAAATTTTATGAAAATGAAAATGCTAAATTTTATAAAATTCTTTCTGATATTTTATATAAAAGTAAAGAAGAAAATATGGACAAAGTACTTATTGAAATTAAATTAAAAGACGACTTTTTTAATAAGGTAGGAGATACATTTGATAAATATAAATATTTAGTTTTAAAAAGATATAATATTAATTTAGATACTAATAGTTATATATTAACAGTTAAGAATATTATTAATGGAAATTATACTAAATATCGTTATACAGATTTTGATTATTTATTTAATAAGCAAGAACTATTTGAAAAGCCAATTTATATATTTTTATATTATGATGATCACTCTGACGAATGTTTATTACCTAGTGATTCGAATTTAGTTGATTATACTACCGGAATTTATATAAATTTAGTTTATGGAGATAAAAAAGAAATTTCAATAAAGAAAATATATGATTTTGAAAAAGGTAAAATTATTATAAGAGTTACTTCATACGTTGATGAGGTTGAAGTAAGAGAAATATTTAGAGAAAAGCTATTAAATGAAAATAATAAAACTTTAGAGGACTGTGCTAATAGTACAATGATTAGAGTAAATGAGTTAAATTATTTAAGAAGTTCAGAGTACAAAGAAAAAATGTTGTTAGAAAAAATAACTAATATTTATGAAAAGGTTAAAGGAAAACTTACTAAAGAGGAAATATTATATAGTGGTGATTTTATTAATCTTATAAAAGAGGTTTATAGCCTTCCTAATAATAAAACTATCACAAGAGAAAAAATAGTTAAAAATGGTGGTAAAGATTCAGTTATAATTGTTGCTACAGATAGTAACGGCAATTACATATTGACATTTCAAACTAGAATTAATGATAAAATAATAGCAGAGTTTCCTTCGGGTTATATTGAGGATGGAGAAGATGTTATTGAAGCTGCCAAAAGAGAGTTAAAAGAGGAAACTGGATATGTTTCAGATAATGTAACACTACTTGATGAATCTTATTATTCTGTAGGTATAGATAACTCGGTTTGCTGTATTGTACGAATGAAAAACTGTGTTAAAGCATTTAATGTAAATCCAAATGAAAACTTGACATATGGAATATTTACTGAAGAAGAACTAAAATATTTACTTAATAATAATATTATGTGTGGTAGTTTAAATAAACTTGCGTATTATAGTTTACAAAATAATGGTTGCAAAAGAACACTTAGAATGTAAAATTATTGTAAAGTTTAGTATAAATAATGTAAAAAAATTATTGTAAAAATATTTGAATGTGATATATAATGTTGATGGAACGTGTTAATAAAAAATATAGAATTTTTAAATAGACCTAAGTGTATTTGTAAATCTATAAATTGTAGTGAAATTGTCATTAAAAATTATTTGAATTTTATAAAAAAAATAGTATTAACAAAAACTAAAATGAATTATCTTTATAAGAGTAAACTGGTATTATAATAAGATAATTATAATTTTAAAAATTATTAGAACTTTATTATTAGGCTATTTTATATAATCAAATGATGATATATGTTGAAGACAATACTTAAAATTTAAAGAAGTTAGAAGTTAAAAAAATAGTAAAATGGAGATGAGGAAAAAGTGTATTCAAAAAAAGAAGAAGAAATATTTAAAATTTTAAATAGTAATACCCGTGGATTAGATAGTAAAGAAGCTAAGAAAAGATTAAATGATTTTGGACAAAATATCATTCTAAATAAAAAGAAAACGCCATGGATTATAAGGTTTTTAAAGCAATTTAATGATACTATGATTATCATATTATTGATTGTTGCATTACTTTTATATTTTTATGGATATTTTTATTCTCATGAATATACTGATACTATTGTCATACTTTTTGTAGTTTTTATAAATGCTATTGTTGGATTTATACAAGAAGAAAAAGCTTCTTTAGTATTAAAAGATTTAAAAAAATATGAAACCAGCACTTGTAAAGTTAAAAGAGATGATAAAATA
>ERZ827168.2610-NODE-2610-length-20486-cov-4.944202_pt1 | contig 20486 bp, 18 predicted proteins | sample MGYA00519868_ERZ827168 | MGnify/ENA primary metagenome ERZ827168 (study PRJEB31778, sample SAMEA3449271) | human gut metagenome | biome: human gut; feature: human-associated habitat; material: faeces | place: United Kingdom | collected 2010/2012 ...
GCCTCGGCGCGCGGAGGCCCGCAACGGCATTCGCATCGTTGCGTTCTCCGCAGGCCGCGGCCCGAAAACTTTCCCTTTAACAACACCTGCGACGTTATCTTCGGCGGCTGGGGGGGGCTTTGCGCGAGCCGCCGAAGATAAATTTTGCCCGAGCCGCCCCGCTACTCCTGCTCGAACTCGCTCCAGTCGGGTGCGAACTTGTGCATGAGCGTACGCACGAAGAAGTCGTAACGCTTGTGGTCGCCGAACGCGCCGCCCATCGTGTGGCGTTCGCCAGGGAGCACCACCAGCTCGAAATCCTTGCCCGCCTTTATCAAGGCGTTCACCACCTGCATGGTACTGGCGGGATCGACATTGTCGTCCATCTCGCCCACCACCAGCATCAGCGGGCGGCGGAGCAGGTGCGCCATCTCGACATTGCTGCTCGCGGCGTACGACTCGTCGACGGGATAGCCCATCCACTGCTCGTTCCACCATATCTTGTCCATGCGGTTGTCGTGGCATCCGCACGCGCTGTAAGCCGCCTTGTAGAAATCGGGGTACTGCAACACCGCCGCGGTGCTCTCCTGACCGCCCGCCGAGCAGCCGTAGATGCCCACGCGGTCGATATCCATGTAGGGATACTTCGCGGCCGCGGCGCGTATCCACGCCATGCGGTCGGGCAGACCCGCATCCTTCAGGTTCTTGTAGCACACTTCCTCGAACTCCTTCGAACGGAAGCTGGTGCCCATGGCGTCCAGTTGCACCACGATGAAGCCCAACTCGGCCAGCGAGGTCATGTTCCAGTTGTAAGGCATGAAGGTCTTGGGCACGTAGGCGCTGCCCGGGCCAGCATAAATGTACTCGATAACGGGATAGCTCTTCGACGGATCGAAGTTCGACGGGCGCTGTATGAGTCCCCACATCAGCGTCTTGCCGTCGCGGCCCGCCGCGGCGAACACCTCGGGCATGCGCCACCCCTCGGCCTCCAACGCCGATATGTCGGCCGTCTCCAGCTTCATCACGAGCTTGCCCGTACGGCCGTCGCGCAACTCCGTCACGGGAGGCATGTCGGCTCTGGAGTAGGTGTCGACCAGATAGCGGCGGTCGGGCGAGAAGACCACCGAATGCTCGCCATCCTCGGGGGTGAGGCACACCATGTCGCGGCCGTCGAGACCTATGCGGTACCAGTGTACCAGATAGGGATCCTCCCGACGGTTCATGCCGCTGGCGGTGAAGTAGATCACGCCCTGTTCCTCGTCGACGCGATCGATGCCGCGCACATACCACTCGCCCGAGGTGATCTGACGCTCCACCCGACCCGAGGCCACGTCGTAGAGGTAAATGTGGTTGTGGTTGTCGCGCTCGCTCGTCCACAGCAGCTTCCTGCCGCCGTCGATATAGCGGCGCCACAGACGGCTGTAATTCACGAATTTGTCGCTCGTCTCCTCCACCACGGGGCGCACCGCGCCCGTCGAGGCCGAATACTCCAGCAGGCGGTAGACCTTGTGGCCGCGCTCGTTGTACTCGAAATAGATCTTGTCGCTGTCGTCGCCCAGCCAGTAGGGATGGCTCAGACTGTACTGGTGGGCGAACAGATCGGTGGCGGGGGCGAAGGTCTCGCCCGTGGCGACGTCGACGATACGCGGCTCGCGATAGTCCACGTCGTCGCCGGGCTTGCAATACTCCATCGTGTGGAGCTTGGGCTGCAACCGGTCGGCGGGCGACGACTCCACGAAGCTGACGTAGTGCTTCTCGGCGCGGCGCAGCTTGCTCGCCGCGATGCGGCGGCTGTCGGGCGACCAGTTCATGTAGGCCGAATAGTAGAATCCCATGCCGCCGTCGAAGGTCACGGCGCGCTCCTTGCCGCTCTCCACGTCGCGCACATATATATTATGGTTCTTCACGAAGGCCTCCGACTTGCCGTCGGGGCTGAGCACGGGACCGCCCTCGGTCTCGGGATCGGTCACCATCCAGTGCTTGGCGGGGGCATGCGGCCCGCGCGGCCGACGTTCCTCGGGCTCGGGAAGCCCCAGCGCGGCACGCACCTCTTCGATGGTCTTGTAGTCCGAGCGGCTCTTCGTCGCGACGTCCACCACGCGGTAGATGTCGCCCTCGGCGGTATGCGAGCGATAGTAGAACTTGTCGCCCTGCTCGGTCCACACCGCACCGCTCGCGGTGCCCGTCACCTTGTCCCACGAAAAACGACGCGGAGCGTCGAACGCACGGCGATAATCGTCCGCCTCGCCCTGCGCCGCTGCCGTCAGGACCATGCACGAGGCCGCGACCGCAGCGAAAAATCCTTTTGCTGAAATCATATTACCTGTTCGAAAATGAAGTTCGGGTTCATGGCCCGCCCAAATCGGCGGGAACCATTGCAAATATACGGATTTATTCCGTTCGGCATCATCGGACCGCATTTTTTCGTTCGGGCCGCGCGAGGCATCCGCGCCCCCGCGTCAGGGCATCCACTCGGTCACCCCGTCGGCGGGATGCTCGGCGCGCCAGCGGCGCAGCCCCTCCATGTCGCGCACGCCGCCCTCGATCACGGCGCGGTAATACTCTATGCCCGCTATGGGCTCGTCGTCGGAAGCGGCGTATTTCAGGCGAAGGATCGTCTCGCGCTGCTCGGGCGTCATGACCTCCGCGATACGGTCGGCCACACGCTCGAAAAAGCCGTCGTAGCGCGATCCCGACTCGATATGTATCATGTCGATCTTCCACTCTTCGCCGTCGGGCTCGGTCCACGCCATGTGCCACTCAATGCAGCGTTCGGGCGTGTCGATAAGGTTGCGGCAGCATATAAGCCCCGCTTCGGCGCGGCGGGCGATGCGCGCCACGGCCGCGAAACTGCTCTCGACGTCAAGCTGCGGGGAATACACGTGCAGATCGATATCGCGATGCACGGCCATAAGCCCCATGCGCATGGAGCCGACCACATTCACTTCGGCCCCCGCGGCCTGCCACGCCTCGCGGATGCCGCTCGATTCCAACACCGCGCGGGCGCGCCGCAGTACGGCATCGGACGACGATAATACGTTTTCATTCATTGACATGTCTTTCAGGAATTTATATGTTCCAATCCGCCGCCCGCCCGCAAGTCGCGCTGACCGTGCGACCGAGGTCGGCGGAAAGATGCAAATGTAGCCATTTTTTTCGTTTTCCGACCGATCCCACATCGCATTCGCCCCGCGCGCAAGACGGTTTACCGCCCGATTTGGGCGTTTCACCATGCGACGAATGGAAATAATAATAAAATTGATTAATTTTGACACACAATCAACCCGCATATTTACCGCAAACAAACCGATCAAGAAATGAGAAAAGTTTTACTCTGCTTCCTGCTTTCGCTGTCAGCCGCCACGGTTCTGGCCCAATCGAAAGGCACGATCAACGGAACCGTCATCGACCAACAGAAGGAGGGAATAGTGGGCGCCGTGCTCGAACTCACGTCGCTGCGCGACACGCTCCAGAAGAAATACACCACCACGGCCATCCGCGGCGCGTTCCAGTTCAAGTCGGTGCCCGAAGGCAAATATCGCATATCGACATCGTCGCTCGGCTACAAGGACAGCGTGCAGATGATATCGGTCGCGGGCGGCAAGACCCTCGACATGCCCGCCTGGATGATGGAGGAAGACGCCAAGCAGATCGACGCCGTGAGCGTCACCACGCAGGCCGTGCGCACCACCATCAACGGCGACACCATAGTCTACAACGCATCGGCCTATAAGGTCATGCCCGACGCCGACACCGACGAGCTGCTGGCCAAGATGCCCGGCATCACGGTCAACGGCGGCACCGTGGAGGCGCAGGGCGAGACGGTGCAGAAGATACTCATCGACGGCCGCGAATTTTTCGGCAACGACGTGGCGACGGCCATCAAGACCCTGCCCGCCGAGGCGGTGAAGTCGGTGGAGGTGTTCGACAAGCTGAGCGACCAGGCCGAATTCTCGGGCATCGACGACGGCAACAGCTACAAGGCCATAAACATCGTCACCCACAACAAGATGAAGACCGCCGTATTCGGCAAGATGAACGCCCAGTACGCTTTCGAACCGCGCAAGAACGACGACACGCAGCACTACGGCTCGACGGACGGCAACCTCAACCTGTTCCGCGAGAAGTCGAAGACCACGCTGCGCTTCGCGGCCAACAACATGAACGGCAACAGCCAGTCGAAGATGGCCTACGCGGGTCTGAACTACATAAACGCATGGGGCGAGCAGGACCGCATAAAGCTCGAAGGCAGCTACGGCTACAATACCAACAACAACAAGCATTACAGCTGGACCCAGCGCGACTATTTCCTCACCGAGGAACAGATCGCCTCGGGCGCGGACGACATCTACGAGCACTACGAGTCGAACAGCCGCTCGCACAGCAAGGGCAACGGCCACAACTTCAACGTCCGTTTCGAGGACCGCATAAGCCAGCGCCAGCGCCTGATGGTCCGCGCGCAGCTCTCGCTGAGCGGCAACGATTCGAACGGATCGTCGGAGAACGACTACTACCCCATCAGCGGCATCAACCACATCACCCTGTCGAACTGGAACATGGGCGACAACAACTCGCTCAACACGGGCATCAACGGCAACTACTTCGCGCGTCTGGGCGAGAAGGCGGGCCGCACCATACACGTCAACTTCAGCGCCGACTACTCGACCAACGATTCGGGCAGCGAGAACTACTCGGAGAAGGCCGTGGACAACTTCATACGCCAGCGTTCGAGCGCCGACAACTACAATTACCACCTCAACGGCGGCATCACCTACGCCGAGCCCATAGGCAAGCAGGCGCAAGTGACCATAGGCTACAACGTCGGCTACCGCTACTCGAACGCCGACCGTCTGACCCACCTCTACAACTTCGAGACGGGCGAATACGAAGAACATATCAGCCCCGAATACTCGAACCGCAACAACACCTCGTACCTCACGCAGCGCGTGGGCCCGGGATTCCGCTACGGCAAGGAGGGAACCTCGATATCGGGTCAGGTGACCTACCAGAACGTGTCGATGAACAGCGACCGCGAATATCCCGCCGTGTACGTGCTGCCCGAGAAGAAGTTCGACAACATCACCTACTCGTTCATGAGCCGCATAAAGCTCAACATGGAGAACCGCCTCTCGCTGCGCATCAATTCGAGCACGTCGAACCCCTCGGTCAACCAGTTGCAGGACGTGGTCGACATATCGAACGTGAACAACATCTATGCGGGTAACCCCCATCTGCGTCCGTCGTACTCGCACCGTCTCAACATGGGCTACATCCACTCGGGCATCGAGAAGGGCACCACCTTCTCGATCGACATCGGCGGATCGAAGAACCAGAAGCAGATAGTGGATTCGGTGGTGATGAACCAACCCGGGTATGAGGTATACAGCCCCGACGGCGAGCTACTCACCACGCTCTCGCCCACGGGACAGTTCCGCAAGCCCGTCAACATCTCGGGCAACTGGAGCTACCACGGAGGCATATCGTACGGATTCCCCCTCAACTTCATGGGCTGCAACTTCAACATCTACGCCAACGCCTCGTACGGCCAGTCACCCTCGATCCTCAACGGCGTGGTGAACCACTCGCGCCAGTTCAACACGGGCGGCGGCGCCTCGCTGAGCAGCAACTTCAGCCAGTATGTGGACTTCAACTTCCACTACTCGCCCCAATACAGCAAGGTGACCAACACCATGTCGAAGAACGGCGACAACGAATATCTGCGCCACTCGGCCAACGCCAACATCCGCGTGGTGTTCGGATTCGGCCTCACGCTCCACGCCAACGGCCATTACAGCCAGTACGTGGGCCTGAGCGACAATAACCGCAACCTCGACAACACCGAATTCATATGCAACTTCGGCATCGGTATGAAGGTGCTCAAGAAGCTGGGCGAGGTGCAGCTCATAGCCAACGACGTATTCAACCAGAACACGGGCTTCGGCCGTTCGTGGAACTCGCTCTACATGCAGAACTCGCGCAGCAGCGTCATAGGCCGCTACTACGGCGTGAAGTTCTCGTACAATCTGCGCCGCTACGGACGCACCCGCAAGGGCGAGACGATCGACGAGAGCGGCGTGCGCCGCAACAACGGCGATTTCCGTCGTAACGGAGGTCCCGGGGGCGGTCCCGAAGGCTTCGGCGGAGGCCCCGCACGCATGGGCGGCGCGATGCGCATGGGCGGCGGAGGCCCGGGCCGATTCTAACGAGGCTCGCGACGGGCGGCGGCTATCCGACGCACCGGCCGTCGGCGGCCCAATCAGCAGAATAGGCTTTCGACTGTTTAGGTTGATAATCGGCATCGCGTTGCGATGTCGGCAGTTCGCCGCCGCCCCACGCGGCGGACTGCAACTCACCCGAGGTTCGCGCATTTCTGCCGCCGACGGCGAACCGCAACCACGAAGTTTTTTGTGCATGTGAATATGAACACCCCTCCCCGCAAGATAGCTTGCAGGGAGGGTTATTATTGCATACCGTACTTATTACACGGTCGCAGGCTCGTAGACGCTTTCGTCGGTAAGGCACGTAAGCAGAGAATCGGTATCCTTCTCCTCTTTCAGGATCGCCTCCAACTCGCGGGCGATCTTATCCTCGCCCATCAGGCGCGCGAAATGCACCAAAGTACCGTAAGAGGCGATCTCGTAGTGCTCCGATTTCTGAGCCGCCAGGATCAGACCCGCGTCGCGGGTATAGGTATCCTTTTCGGTATCCTCGATGATACTCTCCGCTTCGGAGATGAGTCCCGCCATGGCGTCGCACTTCTTCGCCTGAGGGGTCTTGTCCAAAAGCTCGAAGACGTGCTTCAGGCGCTCGATCTGTCCGTCGGTCTCGACTATGTGGTTGCCGAAAGCCTCGGCAAGCCTCGGATTGGTCGCAGCCTTCTTCATCTTCTTGAGGGCTGCCGACAGATGTTTCTCGGCCCAATACACATCCTTGATCTGGTCGATGAAAAATTCGCGGAACTGTTCAGACTCTTTGTTGCTTTGTTTTTTCATAATCGTATCGTTTTTCTACATAAAGTTCGTCTATATACCGTATCGGAAGACTCAATTTCCGTGCCGCGGCAATAAAACGACCCGCCCCGATTCCTTAACGGATTCGGGGCGGATCTCCTTAAATTACTTTATGATTTTGCTTGGTTAGGGCCTTTGTCTGTATCGGTCAGAGTCGCGACGCCTCGTCGGCCGAGCCGCTCTCGACGCTCTTCTGTCGGAAAGCCTTGCCGCTCTTGAAATTCCACGACACGCCCACGCGCACACTCATGTCGGAATAGAATTGCTTGACATCCACGCGGCGCACGAAGTCGGGCTGCTCGAACGACAGATCCTGATTCAGAGGGATGATGTTGCGCAGGGCGCACGTGACGGTCCACGAATCGCCGAACTTCTTCTTCAGGGTGACGTTCATGCGGTGCTGCCCCTTGATCTTGGCATTGCTCATGACCATGTTAGTCATGCCGTTGTAATCCACGTCGGCGAAGAACGACAGAGGGAGCTTGAAGCTCATCTGCGTCGACCACTGCGCCACGGTATGGTTCGTCACGGGCGACGACGAGGTAAGCTGCTGACGATATGCCATCCCATTGAGTGAAACGTTCCAGTCCCACCACTTGGTGACGGTGAAGGGTAGATTGACCGAAAGGGTGTAGAAATATTGCTTGGGCAGGTTCTCCCACGTGAGGTTCAGCATGCGCGGGTCGTCCTCGTCGACCACCACCAGCTGCTGTATGGCATCGTCCTGCAAGCTGGCGCTCAGCGTCACGCTGTACTTGTAGGCCATCACGGCCGTGAGCGAGCAGGTGTTCACGTACGAGGGGTCGAGCAGGGGATTACCCGTCTGGTAGGTGTAGTCCGACACCTGCATTCTGTTGGGCGTGAGGCTCCAGAACCCGGGACGCGAGATGGTGCGCGAATACTGCGCCACCAGCGAATGCCGGCCCTCCTTGTCGAGGCGGAACGAGACGTTGGCATTTGGGAAAAGCGAGAAGTAGTCGCGGTCGACGTCGGCGCCCTTGCCTTCGGTGAAGGTATACTCGCCGCGCAGGCCCGCCACCACGCTCCAGCGGCCGTAGTTCATCGAAGCCACGGCGTAGAGCGCGCCTATGTTCTCGGTGTAGGCTATGTCGTAGTCGTCGGCCACCGAGGGCACCCATGCGCCGTCGTCGAGCCAGCGGTAGCGCGCGTCGGCGTTTATCTCGTTGTAGGTGTATTTGGCGCCCGTGCGCAGGGTCCAGTGCTGCGAAAGCCTCTTGTCGAACGCCACCGAGGCCGTGGCCACGCGGAACAGCGAATTGGTGCGGTCGAAGTAGAGCGAATCGGCTGTCGCGCCCGACTCGGTGATACGCGACGAGTTGTCGGTACCCGCCTCGGTATCGCGCTGCGTGTAGTCGCCGATGAGCTTGAAGGTGGAGCCCAACGTGTCGATCTTCATTATGTAATTGAACGTGGCGGAGAAGTTCTCGCGCTTGTCGAAGTGGTCGTAGAGGCTCTTGCTCAGACGGTCGGCCCCCGCTGCTTCGTACGACGTATGCGAGTCGGTGACGTTGCCGTCGTTCCAGCGCCAGTAGTCGAACGAGGCGCCCACACTGTGGCGCGGATTGATCTCGGCCACGGCCGCTATGCTCGCGCCGCCGTCGCTCTCGTCGCTGCGGTCGGTCGACATGGCATTCATTACGGCGTCGGTGGCGTTATACACGGTGTTCTCCTCGGCCACCGACTTCTGCGAAGAGTTGCTGTACCACCCCGAGGCCGACAGATCGAAGCGCCCCGCATGGTAGTTGACCGACGCCGAGGGATCGTACGACGAACCCATGCCGTTGTGCTGCGTGTACATCCTCACCGAACCCATCACGCCGTTGTCGAGGCGGCGCTTGAGCGTGATCTTGATCGCTCCGCCCGACGAATCGGCGTCGTGGTCGGCGCCCGTCTGCGGGATCACCTCGATCTTGGCTATATCCTCGGCGCGCAGGTTGCGCACGTACTGCACCAGTTCCTCGCCCGAGAGGCGCACCTCGCGGTCGTTGATGTATACCTTGGTGCCGCTCGCGCCGTTCACCGCGATCTTGTCGTCGTCGACCCACACCCCGGGCGACTGCCGCAGCAGGTCGGTGCCGTCCTTGCCTATGGCACCCGCCGAATTGGCCACGTCGACCACGAAGCGGTCGGCCTCGCGGCGGATCATCTGCGCCGACACCACCACTTCGCCTATCTCGGTCGAGGCCTCCTTCAATACTATGTCGCCCATGTCGACCTCGCCGTCGCCCACGCTTACCGCACGTTCGGCGCTCTCGTAGCCCACGAAATCGATCACCACCTTGTACTCGCCGCGCGGCAGCTTCATCACGAAACGGCCGTTATCGTCGCTCGTCGTACCCGCCGCCTGCGAACCCTCCGACATGGCGACCACGGTGGCATATCCCACAGCCCCGCCGCTTCGGTCGATAACACGGCCGCGGACATCGCCCGCAGCTCGTCCCGCAAGCTGCGCGGCATCGGCTGCCGTCGCAAACGCGACAGCGGCCAGAACAATAAAAGAGTAAAGCTTTTTCATATCGTCGATGTTTATTTCTATTTTCACGACGCAAATATAAAAGCTCTTTTGCTATTATGCAACACAAAGTAGTAAATTTTTGCCATTTTTTTTTATAACCCACATATTTCTGCTCGAAAATAGTATTACACCTATATATATCGGGATCGTCCACTATTCTCGGAATCGGAATCGCAATCACCATCGTCCTCGGGACTATTGCCGCACGACATAAAAGCCCGCCGCCCCGAACTCTGACAAGTTCGGGGCGGCGGGCTGTCGCGACGGGCCGCGAGCGGCTCTTCGAAGCCGTTATTCGAGATCGTCGGCCTTCACATGCATGACCTTACCGTCGCGCATGATGACAAGCTCGCCGTCTTCCTTCTTGGCTTTTTCCTTCAATCGTTGCTGGGCCAGCAATATGCCTGCATCTATTTTCTCCTGCATCTGCTCGATTTCGATTTCACTCATATTGTTCGTATTTAACGTTTACATTTTGCTGATCTTTCTATACGATAACGTATCGACCACCTCTCTTATTTCGTCGTGGGTGCCGTAGGCCACCTTCTTCACGCCCTCGGCCGAGCTGTTGTCGTATATGACCCAATAGTCGCATATGGGAGTATAAAGGCCCGTCAGATAACGCAGTCCGCGATAGTAACGTCTCCTTATCACCTCGGGCGGCACGTTGTGTCCCCCTTCGGCCACGCGCCGCGCCACACGCTCCACGGCCTGCTCGGGAGTAGGCAGCCAGAAATAGAGCAGCGACACGAAATAGCCTTTCGCCCGGGCCATGCGGATGAATCGCGCGTAATATCTGGTGGCCAGAGTGGTCTCGATGGCGAAGTCGGCGCCATCGGACATGAGAACGTCCATGCGCTGCCGCATCAGGCGGCCCGCTTCGATCGACACCTTCGACGGATTGAACGGCGAGAGTCCCTTGGCGATTTCGTCGGCATTGACAAATTCGCGGCACTCCAGCATCTCGGGCAGCACGGCATATGAAGCCGTGGTCTTGCCCGCGCCGTTGCATCCCGCTATGATATACAGTTTAGGCATACGCGATTATCCTAAACGCAAAGTTAACAATAACTTTTTATTTTCCAAAACCGAGCCACAACGGCCCGCCGCGGCGTACGACTTTGCGCGCGGCGGACAATCGCCCTTTCGGGTTGTAATACAACGAAAAAGGTATTATATTTGTGACATGCGGGGATAACATTCGCAATATTTGTTTCACCTTTGTAAAACATTCGATTTATGGAAACAGCAACCGCAACCAAAAAATTCACGCTCGCCCCTCTGCCCTACGACAAGAAAGCGCTCGAACCCCACATCTCGGCGGAGACGCTCACCTATCACCACGACAAGCACATGGCGGCCTACGTCAACAAGCTCAACGAGCTCGTCGCCGACACCCGTTACGACGGCATGACGCTCGAAGAGATCATCCGCGGGGCCGACGGCCCGTTGTTCAACAACGCGGCGCAGGCGTGGAACCATGAATTCTATTTCGCGCAATTCTCGCCCGAGCCGCAGAAGATGCCCGCGGGAGAGCTGCTCGACGCCGTAAACGCCGCTTTCGGCAGCGTCGACAAACTCAAGGAGCGCATGAACGCCGAGGCTGCCGCGCTGTTCGGCTCGGGATGGGTGTGGCTGGCGGCCAACTACGACGGCGAGCTTACGATCGTGCCCAAGCCCAATGCGGGCAATCCCCTCACCGACGATCTGCGGCCGCTGCTGGCCATCGACGTGTGGGAGCACGCCTACTACATCGATTTCCGCAACGTGCGCGCCGACGGCGTGAAAGCCCTGTGGAATGTCCTCGACTGGCGCAAGGTCGAGGAACGCTATGCGGCGAAGTAGCCCCGCGCGACCATTCCCCGTAAAACGAATCGGCTGCCCCTGATGATTAGGGGCAGCCGATTGCGTTTACGCTCCCGCAAGGCGGGATCAGATGTTTATGTCCAGAATCTCGAACTTGATGACGCCAGCGGGGACATTCACCTCCACCGTGTCGCCCTTGCGGCGGCCCAGCAGGGCCTTGGCAATGGGGGTGCCGATGGCCAGCTTGCCCTCGCGCAGGTTGGCCTCGTTCTCCGAGACGATGGTGTAGGTCACCTGCTTGTTGTTATTGTGGTTCAGCAGCGTCACCCGACTCAGGATCTGCACCTTGCTCTTGTCGATCTTCGATTCGTCGATAACGCGCGCGTTGGTGAGCGTCTGCTCCAGTTTGGCGATGCGCATCTCCAGAAGCCCCTGCGCCTCGCGCGCAGCATCGTACTCGGCGTTCTCCGACAAATCGCCCTTGTCGCGCGCCTCGGCGATAGCGGCCGAAATGGCGGGACGTTCCACCGAACGCATGTGGTTAAGCTCGTCCTTGAGCTTCTGCAATCCCTCCGCCGTCAGATAGATAATCTCTTGTGCCATAGCTATAACAGTAAAAAAACCAGAATCCTGAGCCGCGGCATGCACCATTAGATCAGAATTCCGAATTAATAAATGGGTTTCAATCTTCTGCTAACAAAGATAGGCACAAATTTTCGAATTACCAATTTTTTTCGGGATAATCGTGCTTATCCTCAGATCGGAAAGTCCGCGCGCTACAACACGGGAGCGACCAGGCGGGCCAGCCCCTCGGCAAAACGCGTAAGAAAAGGGCGCGCGGCGATCCATCGGGCGGTGACGGGTTCCGACACCGAAATGTCGGCATGGAATTTCGATATGTAGTCGGCCGTCACCGCGCGGTCGTAGATGAAAGCCACCGCTTCGAGATTGTATTCGAGACTGCGGTAGTCCATGTTGGCCGAGCCCACGGCGGCGATGCAGTCGTCGATCACCAGCGTCTTGGAGTGCAGGAAACCGTTGCGGTAGCGGTAGACGGTTATCCCCGCCTCGACGCACTCTCTGACGTAGGAGTCGGTGGCACGGCCCGCCACGGGCACGTCGGTCCGCATGGGAACCAGCAGCTCCACCCTCACGCCGCTCTTCGCCGCCGAACGGATCGCGTCGAAGAGCGTCTGCGGCGGCAGGAAATAGGGCGTGGATATGCGGATGTTGCGGCGCGCGGAGGCTATCGCCTCGACGAAGGCCTGCGTGAGCGTCATGCGGGAGGGCCCGTGCTGCGCCCACGCTATCTGCACGGGCAGCGTGTCGGTCACACCGTGACGCTCGCACGGCACGAAATCGGCCGCGCAGGCCGTCGTGCGGCGGGCCGTCCTCATCCAGTCGGCGGCGAAGATGCCCTGCGCTTGCGCCACGGCGTCGCCCTCGATGCGAATGTGCTCGTCGCGCCAGAACCCCATCTTGCCGCCGTCGACATAACGACAGGCGATATTGATTCCGCCCAGATATGCCGTACGGCCGTCGATTATCACTATCTTGCGGTGATTGCGGCGGTGGACCGAGGGAGTGAGATAGGGAAAGCGCAGACGCCCGTAAGGCGCCGTCTCGATTCCCTCGCGGTGCATGTCGCGGAGCATGCGCCGCCCCAGACGCCACGAACCCAGAGCATCGTATATTATACGTACGCGCACCCCCGCACGCGCGCGGCGCATGAGTATGCCCGCTATGGCGCGGCCTATGCGGTCGTCGCTTATGATGTAATACTCGATATCTATCTCGCGGCGGGCGCGTTGAAGGTCGCGCATTATGGCGGCGAAAGTGCGGTCGGCGTTGTGCAGCGCCTCCACGCGGTTGCGCATGGCAAGGCGCGCTCCGCAGTTGGCCAGTATGCAGTTCTGAAGACGCGTGCGGTAGGGCACGGCGCCTGCGGCCGCCGTCGGCTCCGCACCGTCGGCCGTGAGGATGCGCAACAGCGTCGCCACGGGAGGCGATATAAGCATGAAGGCTATCCACCCCCAGACGGAGGCGGGATTACCGCTCCGCACGACGAGCCATATCGTCCCGACGGCACTCCACAGAATATGTATCGCGGCCCATATCATGCCCGCGCACTCGGGCACACTCCATGCCAAAGGACAGCGGCCTGCGGACAAAGCGAGGCCGCAACACGAAAAAAGCCGTTCCGAAAACGAAACGGCTTATCACAATCCGACTCGTCCCGACCATCCCCCGCAGGAGACTCGGGCAGCAATGGCAGACGTCGAGAATTTCAATACACCAAGGTCGGCCCGACTTCGCGCGGCTTCAAAGACGCTTCAGGGCCGCACAAGCCGCAATGTCACAGCGTAACGGCATCGCGGCACCACAGTTCGCAGCGTCACGGCATCACGCATGGAGCCTCCGCCCTCACAGCTTCTCGCCGAAGGCCAGATCGCCCGCATCGCCTATGCCCGGGACGATATAGGCCCGCGAGGTAAGCTCGGCATCGACGGCGCCGACCCACAGCGTGGTATCCTTCGACGGCAGGTGCTTCACCGCGTAGTCCACACCCTGCTCGCTCGCAATGACCGACGCGATGTGGGTATGCGCGGGCTGCCCGCCCTTCTCGCACAGGGCCTCGTAGGCCAGCACGAGCGAGGTGCCCGTGGCCAGCATGGGATCGACCAGCAACAGGGTCTTGCCCTCCAGATTGCAGCACGAGATGTACTCCACCTTGACCGTAAACTTGCCGTCCTTGCCGCTCTTGCGGTAGGCCGAGACGAAGGCGTTGCGCGCGTCGTCGAAATAGTTCAGAAAGCCCTGATGCAGCGGCAGTCCCGCACGGAGAATGGTCGCCACGACTATCTCGTCGCTTATCATCTCCACGGGAGCCTCGCCCAGCGGCGTCTCGATGATGCGGGTCTTGTAGTCGAGCGTCTTCGAGATCTCGTAGCTCATCACCTCGCCTATGCGTTCGATGTTGCGGCGGAAACGCATGGAGTCCGTCTGTACATGCTTGTCGCGTATCTGCGCGATAAATTTGTTGAGAATCGTATTCTCCTTGTTAAGAATATGGATCATCGGATGTTATTTTAGGCCAATTTGTTCGTTTTACAACAGTCGTTTTCTCGCCTCGGCATAGTCCGAACAAGTTCGGCTCTGCGCTCGGCTTATCGAAAACGTTTCGCTTCGCTCACCCGCGCCGCCCGCCGCAGGTCGGTCAATAGAGAAAGTTGTTGAACGGATAGCGCCCCGCGTGTATCTCGCGCACCATGCCGTAGAGGTCCGAACGCAGCTTGTCGATATTCGTACGCTCCGCCGCCGAGATGAATATGCACGGCGTGTTGGCCTTTGCGATCCAGCTGCGCCGCAGATCGTCGAGCGACATGTTGGCACGCGTGGCGGGAGTGAGGTCGTCCGCCTCTTTCTTTATATATGTGTAGGCATCGATCTTGTTGAATACCAGGTATACGGGTTTCTCACCCGCGCCTATGTCCTGCAACGTCTGCTTCACCACCGCTATCTGTTCCTCGAAATTGGGATGCGAGATATCGACCACATGAACCAGCAGATCGGCTTCGCGCACCTCGTCGAGCGTCGACTTGAACGACTCGATCAGCTCCGTCGGCAGCTTGCGGATGAATCCCACGGTATCGGACAAAAGGAACGGCAGATTGTCGAAAACCACCTTGCGCACCGTGGTGTCGAGCGTGGCGAAGAGCTTGTTTTCGGCGAACACCTCGCTCTTGGAGATGAGGTTCATCAGCGTCGACTTGCCCACGTTGGTATATCCCACCAGCGCCACACGCACCATCGAACCGCGGTTGGAACGCTGCACGGCCATCTGGCGGTCGATCTTGGCCAGTTCCTCCTTGAGTTTCGATATTCGGTTGCGCACGATGCGTCGGTCGGTCTCGATCTCGCGCTCGCCCGCGCCGCCACGGGTTCCCGTGCCGCCCCTCTGACGTTCGAGGTGGGTCCACATACCCGCCAGACGCGGCAGCATATATTCGTATTGAGCCAGCTGCACCTGAGTCTTGGCGTAGGCGGTGCGCGCACGCGACATGAATATGTCGAGGATAAGACGCGTGCGGTCGAGTATGCGGCAGGGCATGGCCTTCTCGATGTTGCGGGTCTGCGACGGCGACAGCTCGTCGTCGAATATCACCACATCGATCTCGTTCTCGGTGCAATAGGCCGCTATCTCCTCCAGCTTGCCCGGGCCGACGTATATCCGCGACGAGGGTTGCGGCAGACGCTGCGTGAAACGGCGCACCGAAACAATGTCGGCCGTCTCGGCCAGAAACTCCAGTTCGCCGAGGAATTCCTCGGTCTGCCCGACGCTCTGTCCGTCGCGTATCACCGCCACGACCACTCCGCGTTCGCGCTCGTCGCGCTGCGCCTCGATAGGGGAAGATATGTCGTTATTGCTGTATGCCATCCGCAGGGGGTTATTGCCATCCGCACGAAATCCGCCGCTGCGCCGAGTACGGTGCGGCAGCGGACTTCACAGATGTATATATACAAAAAAGTATCCCGCAAAAACCATACGCGGGATACTTCATGTCGGGAAAATCAATTCTGGATACGGAAATCCACGGGCAACGTATACTTCACGCGCACGGGCTGGTTACGCTGCTGTCCGGGCTCCCACTTGGGCGAGGTCTTCAGCACTCGCACGGCCTCGTCGGCCAGCGAGCGGTCGGGCGACTGCAACACCTCGATGTTGGTGAGCGTACCGTCCTTCTCGACCACGAACGACAGGACTACCTTACCCGATACGCCGTTCTCCTGGGCGATCTGCGGATAACGTACGCGCTCCTGAACCCAGTTGCGGAACTTGTTCAGGTCGCCGCCCTGGAACGAGGGCATCTTCTCTACCTTGATGAAGGGCTGGTCGTCCTCGATCTCCTCCTCCTCGACCTCCACTACCTGGGTGGTGATCTCCAGATCGTCGGCGAAGTCCTCGAACGATATGTCGGTGGTGATCTTAGCGTCGTTGGTCACGATGTCGAGGATATCGTTGAACACCTTGACCTCGACCTTCTGGGGCTGCTCGGGCGGTTTCTGCTCGTTACGGGTAATCTCGGTGATCTCCTCCTCGACGGGACCGTAGTTGTTATCGACCTTCTCGATACGGTACTCCTTGGGAGTGTAAAGGAAAGCTGCGATCACGGCCAGCAGGGCCACGATCAAGCCAATCTCAAGGAACAGACCCTTTTTGTTCTGAAGATCTGCCTTAGGTGATTTTTTGATTTCCATACAGTTTTATTATTCTAAATTTAATATGTTCATCGGGTTAGGTCGGCGCGACCCGCCGCGGCCGCACGAACCGCACGGTCTCCGCACATGGTCCGACAGCCCCTCGCAGGCGGATACGACCGCAGTTCTTTTGGCAAATATAATCATAAAAATCCGAAAAAGAATGCGTCGATGATAAAAATCTGCATTTTTTTCGGATTCGAGGCGGTTTCACCGTCGACGGCGGGCACTCGGAAGCGGCGCGGCATTTTTGCGGATAGGGAGATTTTTTCGTACTTTTGCGCAGCCAAGCAAACCTCGAAAAATGCAGGATACCGCCATCGAACCTCTTTACGGAAAGAACCCCGCGCAGCTGCGGGAGATATGCGCCGCCGAGGGGCTGCCGCGCTTCGCCGCAGGGCAGATCGCCCGCCACCTCTACGTGCGTCGGGCGACCGATTTCGCGCAGATGACCGATCTGTCGCTCGCGGCACGCGCGCGTTTGGCCGAGAAGTACGCCGTGGGGGCTGAAGCGCCGCTGCGCGAGACGGTATCGGCCGACGGCACCAAGAAATATCTGTTCCGCACGTCGCATGGGGCGTTCATCGAGTCGGCGTACATACCCGACGGCGAGCGTGCAACGCTGTGCGTGTCGTCGCAGGCGGGGTGCCGCATGGGCTGCCGCTTCTGCGCCACGGGACGGCAGGGTTTGCAGCACTCGCTGTCGGCCGCCGAGATAGTCAACCAGATTCTGTCGGTGCCCGAGAGCGGACAGCTCACCAATCTGGTATTCATGGGCATGGGCGAACCGCTGGACAACACCGACAATCTGCTGGCGGCCATAGAGACCGTCACCGCCCCGTGGGGCATGGCGTGGTCGCCCACGCGCATAACGGTGTCGACGGCAGGTGTGGCGCGCGACTTGCCGCGGCTGCTCGACGAGACGAAGGTGCACATAGCCGTGAGCCTCCACAATCCGTTCCACGACCAGCGGGCCGAGATAATGCCCATAGAGAACGCCTACCCCATACGCGAAGTGGCCGACATACTGCGCCGCCACGACTTCACGGGCCAGCGTCGCGTGTCGTTCGAATACATACTGATGGAGGGGCTGAACGACTCTCCCGCCCACATAAAGGAGCTGTGCCGCCTGCTGGACGGGATAAAGTGCCGCATCAACATCATACGGTTCCACAAGATCCCCGACTCGCCCTACTTCTCGCCCTCGGAGGATAGGATGCGGGCCTTCCGCGACACGCTCACGGCGCGAGGCATACAGACCACCATACGCGCCTCGCGCGGCGAGGACATTCAGGCCGCCTGCGGACTGCTGTCGACGGCCGAGAGGCAGCGCAAGGACGAGGATTCATAAAAATTCAGCGAACATGATTTCGATTATAACGAAATATTTCCCCGATCTGACCGAGCGGCAGCGCGCGCAGTACGAGGCGCTCTACGGGCTCTACGCCGACTGGAACGCCAAGATCAACGTCGTCTCGCGCAAGGATTTCGACCAGCTCTACCTGCGCCACGTGCTCCACTCGCTGGCCATAGCCAAGGTGTGCCGCTTCGAGGCGGGGGCGCGCATTCTCGACGTGGGGTGCGGCGGCGGATTCCCGAGCGTGCCGCTGGCCATCATGTTCCCCGAGGCGCATTTCACGGCGGCCGATTCCATCGGCAAGAAGATAACCGTGGTGCGCGGGGTGTGCGAGGGGGCGGGGATAGACAACGTCGACGCCCGCAACGTACGCGTCGAGCAGATCGGCGAGAAGTTCGACTACGCGGTATCGCGCGCCGTGACCGAGATGCCCGCATTCGTCAAATGGGTGCGCGGCAAGATCGAACGCGGCCGCCGCGGCACGCTCGACAACGGCATACTCTATCTCAAGGGCGGCGACCTTGAGGCCGAACTCGCGGCCACGCGCATGAAGTGGCGCGAATACCCCATATCGGAGTTCTTCGACGAGGATTTCTTCGAGACCAAAAAGGTGGTTTACACGGCCATGTAGCTTACTATCGCCCCTTTTAACAAACAAAAGGGGCGATAACGGCAATGACGCCTGCGGCAGACGCACATTGCGAATATCCACGACGCCCGATTCATCTATTCCCGATTCAGATACTGTTTCAGCGTCAGTCCCTCGTCGGTTTTCCAGTAATCTAATCCGTTTGCCGAATATCCCAAAACAATACGCGCAGCCTGACTGGGCGAGTCGAACACTCGGTTCTTGATGAAAACATTGTCATCCGACAGATAACCGTTCTCTTTCAGCGATTCCCACAGCTGTTTGTCATATTTGGCGTTTCCATTGTCTTTTTCGGCGCTGTAGTTTCCACCGTTGCGGCATTTCGATCCTGCAAGCACGGTCAACGTATTGTCGGCATGCCTTATTCCTGCCGCCGATTGCAAAGTCACGCGTACACCGTCTGCGGGATTCTCGACGCTCTCTTTGCGCTGCTGACCGAACAGCTCCTTGTATCCCATCACATTCGCCATGGCGATGAATGCGTCGACATACTCCTCTGCTATCGCCTGCTTATACTCGGGCAGCCTGAACTTGCTTGCCTCTTTCGTGTTCTTATTCAAGAGCTTCACCTTGTCGGCACGGTCTATAAGCTCGGTTTCGATACATTGCAGATACGCTTGCAGGTCGTCCGATCTGCCGTCGGATATCGTGCAGTACAGATAATCGTACACCACGCCGTCATCGTTCTTATGATCATGCATGCGAGTCTTGATGTCGATGGTCTGCCCTATGTAATATTTGTATGCGCCCTCGCCGCTTATGCTGCGTATTACATAAATCCCCGATCGGTTATCTATTTTGCTCAGGTCGGGCTTGAAGCCGTCCGACGGGATGATTTTGTAAGTCACGATATTGCTTGTTATCGGACCGTTGCATTCAATCACCGAGGTGTCGTCGTTCTCGACATGCAGTTCGAAGAAATTGTAGTTTTTCATAATAATATTTGATTATAAATCATTGCTCAAATTATTTAATAACTCGTTACATGTATCTGGATTTTTATATTCTATGGTTAGTAAGTCTGTTGTTTCTTGTAACGAGATATATGGCACAGGATCATAATCTTTATTTTTAGGATAAATATTGTAATAGAAACGATATCCACTATCTAGATAATCCCGATGCATTTGGTCATCTTTAATTTTAAAAATAGGATCGTCTTGCATTATAATCCACTCGTCATTATCGTATTTCTCAACAAGCAACTCTTTTAACTCATTATAGTATTTCCATGAAGTAGCATATGGGTCAATACCGTTCAATGTAAAAGCTGCACAAACACTATGTATTTTATCACATTGTTCATGTAATCTGATGATTACCGTCTTTGAGCATAATTCTCCCGAGTAACAGTCTGCATATAAGAATTCTACTCCGGGAACATCAAATCCTTTCTTGAATCCTTTTTCTATTAATTTTTGACCAAACTCTTCGGCTGTACCTTCGATCGGTATACCCATGAAAGTATACGGGCATTCCGCAGTCTGCTGTTTGCAGCAGCACATGGCAAGTGCCGCGATAATCAATAATTTCTTCATTTTATTTATCTTTTTAACGGTTTAAAGGTCCAGTGCTTTTTTTGCATCTTTTTCGCTTTCAATTTCTGCCACTCGGGCCGAGTTAAAATACGTAATTTCTGCTTTGAAATAATCGATTGCCAAGTTGATATATGGCCTATCTACTTTTAAATCAACAACTCTAAATAAGAAATATGCATTTTCTGAAATCATTTGTCTGATCTGATAATCCGATAAATCGCCAATATCACCTTTCGTATCCAAATACCATTTATTCTTATCGGAATACCGTTTTGCAAGGGCTGTTCTAAGGTCCTTTGTCTTTTCCTGATTTAACTAGACACTTTTTCTTGTCATTAACTGGATCAGTAGA
>ERZ827168.2611-NODE-2611-length-20476-cov-4.190588_pt1 | contig 20476 bp, 15 predicted proteins | sample MGYA00519868_ERZ827168 | MGnify/ENA primary metagenome ERZ827168 (study PRJEB31778, sample SAMEA3449271) | human gut metagenome | biome: human gut; feature: human-associated habitat; material: faeces | place: United Kingdom | collected 2010/2012 ...
GAGGGGAAGAGCGCTCTGCGAGCGCGGTCGGGGGGCTATCCTTCCCCTTCGGGGATGGGGGCAGGAAAGCATTGATACGGCAGGCAAATCATGCGCGGCAGGCAGCGTTCTTTTTTTGTTAACAATTTACATATTATTTATAAATTGTTTGCAGGCGATTTATAATATTGCAGTATAATGCAAACGTGGTAGTTATACCGTTCAGATTCCGTTAACGGAAAGTGCGGAAACATGACACCAAATTCAGGCAGGGAGGCAAGCTGATATGAAGCGCAACACGCATTATGGGCTGATAGTTCGGACAATTTCTGTTTTTCTTCTCGTTTTTATCCTTTCGCTGCCGCTCGGTTCCTGCATCGCGGGAAAGAACCCCACCACGGAAAGCTCCGCGACGGAATTGGTAAATGACGGCGATGCCGACAGGGTAAGCCGCCGGGAGCTGGCGCGCTCCCTGCAGAGCAAGCTCCTCCCTGCCAAGGAAACAGGCAGTGAGGCGGAAACGCTCCTCGGTGGGCTGACACCGGTACAGTACCTGCCGCAGGCACCGCAGGATCTGGTCGGTCAGCGGCTGTTTCTGATGCTGACCGAGGATCAATACGCAGGAAGCACCGTGTTCCGCTACACCGCACCGCAGGGAAACAGCGGGGAGGAGCTGGCAATTTTCTTCGGATCTCTCGAAAACAGCGACGGCGGCGGATACTACGCGCTGGTTCTGAAAACCGAATACGGAAGCATGGGCAGTTTCCTTGACGAAAGCAAAAAGGGCTCCCTGCGCGGAACCGTAACGGCTGTCCGGTATATCGGATTCAACGATATGCTGCATTCCTCCAACAACATTTCCGCGCTGGTAAACAGCGGAAAGGATTCCGCCGGAAAGGACAGCGTAATCTGTTACGGCTCCATAGAGGGGAACGGCAGTATTTCCGCTGTGGACGGCGGCACAAGGTCCGCGCCCGCCGCAGAGGTATTTGAATCCACGCTTGCCCGGTTCGGGCTTTCATGATTTCATGAAAAGATAAGACAGGTGGGGCTGTTAAAAAACATCGGTTTTTTAACAGTCCCTTTTTTTGCCGGAACGCTGCCTGTCGTTTCCCTTGACAAATGCGCCGCGACTTGCTATAATTGGGGGGAAGTCGCCGCTGTTATCCGGCGGCAAAAGGAGAGGCACACGCATGAACACAAAATACTATCTCGGCGTTGATATCGGCGGCACGAAATGCGCGGTCGTGCGCGGCGACAGCGAGGGACATATACTGGAGAAAACGCGCTTTGACACCCGCGACTGCGCCGCCACCGTCGCCCGGATACTGGATACCGCCGCCGCCATGGCGGAGTCCGCCGCGCGGCAGGGGCAGGCTGTCTGCGCCGTCGGCGTCAGCTGCGGCAGTCCCATGGACTCCGCGCGCGGCATCATCCGGGAGCCGCCCAACCTGCCCGGCTGGGTGGATGTTCCCATCACGGATATGCTCACCGCCCGGCTGGGGCTTCCCGCCGCCCTTTGCAACGATGCCAACGCCTGCGCTCTTGCGGAATGGCGCTTCGGTGCGGGCAAGGGGACACGGAACATGGTCTTTCTGACCTTCGGCACCGGCATGGGTGCGGGGCTGATTCTCGATGGGCGTCTGTACGCCGGAACCTGCGATGCGGCAGGCGAGATCGGGCATATGCGTCTGGCGCCGGACGGTCCTGTCGGCTTCTTCAAGGCAGGCTCCTTTGAGGGCTTCTGCTCCGGCGGCGGACTTGCCAAAATGGGACAGCGTCTGGCGCTGGAAGCCATCCAGCGCGGCGAGGCACCCGCCTTCTGCCCGACGCTGGCGGATCTTCCGTCCGTGACGGCAAAGTCCATCGCGGACGCCGCCCACGCCCCCGAGCCCGACCCCGTCGCGCTTGCCGTCTATGCCCAGTGCGGCACGCGCCTCGGGCAGGCACTCGCCGTGCTGGTCGATGTCCTCAACCCGGAATGCATCGTGCTGGGCAGCGTCTTTGCCCGCTCCGGCGACCTGCTCATCCCTTCCATGCAGCGCGTCCTGTCCGCAGAGTGCCTCCCGGATTCGCTCGCCGTCTGCCGTATCCTCCCCGCCGCCCTCACCGAGTCCGTCGGCGACCTCGCCGCCCTTACCGTGGCAATGGAAGCGGAGAAAGCGGAGAGCGCCGGGGAAACTTCTTGAAAGAAGTTTCCCCGCACCCCTTCAAGAACTTTTCTTGATGGACGAGAAAAAATCAGTGCTGAGTACGTGGACAAGGAGGTGATTGCGATGTAGATGATTTTTATTAGGATGCCACCCGAGTTGGAGTTTGCAAGCCCGGTAACCACATGATTAGTTCGCAGGGAGGTTTTGTGAGAGAAGTGTTTTTGTAGGAAGAAATCGCAATTTGAGTTTCGTGCTTCCATGGTAATCGCATGAAAAACGAAAAAAGTTCACGCCATTGCTTTTCGATTGGCTTACGTTGCCGATGCGCACCCTTCAGTAGTTTCATGAACCTATATTTTTAACACAAGAAAAGGATTAACAAAAATGAAAAAAATACTCGCTTTTGCTCTCTGCACAATAGTTGTTTTGCAGTTGGTTGTAGTATCATTTGCACATGATGAACGCAGCACCGTATTTCACGTGAAAACCTGCACGGACTACAAGGGAAGAACTTGTATAGGTGGTGAGGAATTTGGATTCATGATTCACATGAACCAATATGCCGGTCATCCTACAACGTTCAATCTAACATACTCTTTTGATTTGACACAGTATACCGAGTCGGATTTGGTAGGACCATACGACGAAAAAGTACACTTAGACACAATGAACGATGACATAAAAGCAATGTTTCGCAGGGCGGCGGAACAATGGAATGCAGTGACTGTGAATGGAGCGAAGATAATCAATTTGAGAGAAGTCGCATCCAACGCAGACATTATTGTGAAAAGCACGGTAAGTATTCATAACAATGTAGCGATTCTAGCCACCACGGAGGGAAAACCGGATGAGGCGTTTCATACACGCAAATGGACTATATACTTATCGATGTTCAAATGGTTGGGAGGGCATGTGGAGGATTATGGTTCTCTGATATTTGCTCATGAATTGGGGCACGTATTGGGGTTGGCAGATTTAACTTCTGACCAAAACCAAGACAAAGTGATGTATTATGCTCTCCCTCAAGAAGGAGATTTGAATAATTACAGCATAAAGCCAGAGGAAATATACGGGCTGACGCTGATGATGAATCACAATGCTCACAATTTAACGGATCCAGCAGGCAGCGTTTGTACAGAATGTGGATTGGAAGTTGAACATGATTTTGTATCCGGATCTGTAATAAACTACAGTGGAAATCGGTATTATCTTAAATGCCTTAGTTGTGATTACAAAATATGGGAAAACCATACAGCTAATCCAAACAACGGAACCAAATTGAGCAGTCATGACAATAACAAATTAACTTATCACAGAACAAGATGTACGGATTGCAGAAAGACTCTATTGACATTTCATTCAAGGGGAATCAACAGTAGTGTAAATGGAATCAGTCCTCTCTACCACTTATATTCATGTTCCGTGTGTGGGCAAGAAGGCATACAAGAGGCGCATTCCTTTGACAGAATGACAAATACGTGTACTTTTTGCCAATACCAAAAAAAATCAGACAAATGGGAAATTAACAAAGTAAATCCTGATTCCAAAGAGTAAGAAGGGGTAAAGGAAGGGAAATTGATTATGAAAAAAGAAATCCTTATCTCCGCCGCCCTCATGCTTTCCCTCGTTTTCATTTCCGGTTGTTCAACGAAAAACCCGCAGCAGACAGACCTGCCCGGCAAGTGGGAGCAGGCGGATTCCGTTGAGGCTGTATCCTTCCAGCGCGTGTCAAACAACAAATCCCCCGTGCACGGTACGGTTTACTGGGCGGAGGAATCGCTCGAAAAAGAGTACGCGGAAGCCACCCTGAGCGGTCTTGTGGCAATAGATGAGTACCTGAGTACCGGGAGCACGGGAACGCTGTACCGCGCACACATGGTAACCGTTTACAAAAACACGAAGGGCGTGGATGTTTCCAAACCGTTCAATCTTGTGCTGCGCGCAAACACGCAGTATTCCGCGGAAGGGTACGTGCGCCCCGCCGGGCAGGATGTGTTCCTGTATAACCTGTACGAAGTCCGGGATAACGTTTACAAAGATTGCACCGGGGAAAGCAAGCCGGAAGGGACGCTTTGCCTTACATCAACCCTTGAAGGATATATTCCGGCGCTGGAACTGTTCCGGACAGACGGACAGCTGTATATTGTTCAGTTAGGGGAAGGTTCCTATACCAGAGCCTTGTCCTCCGCCGCTGTGGGGGAAGAGGAGCTGAACCGGGTACAGGAAGCCTTCCGGACATATGATGCGGTGGGGTACAGCCGCGGCATTTCGGCAGCCTACCACTATCAGGATGTGGCGGCATACCTCAAGGGGCTTTCCGAGTAAGAGGACGTCGGAGAATCCCCGCCGGGCACCGGAACCATCCCGCATCCCAAAAACCACAGGAGGAGAACGCCGGGGAAACTTCTTGAAAGAAGTTTCCCCGCACCCCTTCAAGAACTTTCCCGACAAGAGGCAGGATGCGGCGCCGGGCACACCGGAACCATCCTGCATCCCCAAAAACCACAGGAGGAAACAATATGTTGAGTGACAAACCCACTTTCGGTCCCGGCGGCAACGGCGACTGGTTCTACCGCGACGGCGGAAAGTCCACGGTGCAGGCGCCCGCGTGGCTGGAAAAGATCGGATTGGACGCCTATGAGTACGAGGCGGGCAGGGGCGTGGTCGCCGGGGAGGAATCCCTGCGTGCCGTCGGGGAAGCGGCGGCGGCTCACGGCATCCGGATGTCCCTGCACGCGCCCTACTTCATCTCGCTCTCCGGCGCGGTGGAGGAAAAGCGGCTGGCAAGCATCGACTATATCCGGAAATCGCTCTGGGCGGCGGAGCTGCTGGGCGCGGATACAATCGTGATTCACAGCGGCAGTGCGGGCAAAATGAGCCGCGCCGAAGCCATGCGGCTGTCCTGCGACACGCTGGCGCGCGTGATGCAAGCGGTGGGCGATACGTCCATCCGGCTCGGCATTGAAACCATGGGCAAGGTGAACCAGCTGGGCACGCTGGACGAGGTAATCGAGCAGTGCCGGGTGGATCCGCACTACCACCCCGTGGTGGATTTCGGGCATATGAACGCGCGGGGACGGGGCGGTCTTTTCCCCGACTGCGACAGCTACCGGCGGGTGTTCTCCACCGTGGCGGAGCGGCTGGGCGATGCCTATGCGCGGCACCTGCACTGCCACTTCTCCCGCATCGCGTACACGGACGGCGGGGAAAAGAGGCACCTGACCTTTGCGGACGAGCAGTACGGCCCCGCCTTTGAGCCGCTGATGGAGGCGATCGTCCGGGAGGGGGTCTGCCCGCGCATCATCTGCGAATCGGACGGCACCATGGCGGAGGACGCCCTGACCATGAAGCGGTACTGGCAAAGCCTGAACGGCTGAGGATATTCCGGAACACACTGTTTATAGAAATAGAAAGGAAATATACCATGTCACATCTTACCAATCTGCAATCCCGCATGAAGGCGGGCGAGGTGGAGGCGGTGCTCGTCTCCTCCGAGATCAACCAGCGCTACCTGACCGGGCTGAACTACACGGACGGCTATGTGCTCGTCCTGCCGGAGGCGGCATACCTGCTGGCGGATTTCCGCTATATCGAGGTGGCGCGCGCCACGGCAGGCTCTGTCGGGATCGAGGTCGTCATGCCGGAGGGCGGTATGCTGCCCTGCGTGGCGGGACTGCTGGAAAAGCACGCCGTCCGGCACCTTGCCTACGAGGAGGAAACGGTGTCCTGCGCCCTGCGCATCCGGTTCGCCGAGACCTTCCCCGGCGTGGAGCTGATGACCGGCGCTTCCCGCCTGATCGACTCCCTGCGCCTTGTCAAGGACGCGGACGAGATCGCGTTCATGACGCAGGCGCAGAAGCTGACGGACGATGCCTTTGCCCACATTCTCAACTTCATCACGCCGGAGCGCACCGAGCTGGAGGTCGCGCTGGAGCTGGAATTCTATATGCGCGCGCACGGTTCCGAGGGGACGGCTTTTGAGACCATCGCGGTGTCGGGTGCCAATTCCTCCAAGCCGCACGGCGTGCCGGGCGACCGCAAGCTGACCCCCAACGCCTTCTTCACCATGGATTTCGGCGCGCGTTGGAACGGCTACTGCGCCGACATGACCCGCACGGTGGTGCTGGGCAAGGCGGACGACGAGATGAAGCGGCTGTACGGCACCGTGCTGGAGGCGCAGACCAGAGCCATTGAGTCCCTGCACGTCGGAATGCCCTGCTGTGACGCGGACAAGGTCGCGCGCGACATCATCGACAACGCCGGCTACAAGGGTTGCTTCGGGCACAGCCTCGGGCACGGCGTCGGGCTGTATATCCACGAGTCGCCCCGCCTCGCCGCCTCGTCCCCGCGCGAGATCACGCTTCAGCCCGGTCATGTCGTGACCGTCGAGCCGGGCATCTATATCGCCGGCAAGTACGGCTGCCGCATCGAGGACATGATTACCATCCTCCCCGACGGCACCGTTCACGACTTCACGCAAAGCCCCAAACAGCTGATCGAGCTGTAAGGGGCGGCGGCGCACCCGTAAATCCGCAACAGAAAGTTTAATTTGTAACATCCGGTTTATTTTGACCGTACAGGAGACCGATCCATGCAATTCACCGACACGCACGCACACTATTTCGACCGGAAATTTGACGCCCTGCCGGGCGGGGCGCAGGGCGTTCTGAACGACCCTGCGTTCCGGGCATCGGTGCGCGCCGTTATCAACATCGGCACCAACCTGCAGAACAGCCGGGAGGCGGTCGCGCAGGCGGCGCGCTGCCCGTTCATGGCGGCGGCGGTCGGCATTCACCCGGAGGACTGCCAGGTCTACCCCGGCGCGCCGGGCTGGCACGAGGGGCAGAAGCCGCTGGAGCCGGAGGAGGAGCTGCCCCGCCTGCGGGCGTGGCTCGCCGATCCGGCGGCGCGGCGGCGCGACAAGATTGTTGCGATTGGGGAAATCGGGCTGGATCGCCATTGGCAGCCGGTGGACAGCCCGCGCCAGCAGGCTTTCTTTGACGGTCAGCTGGCGCTGGCGGTCGAGCTGGATCTGCCTGTCATCGTCCACGACCGCGAGGCGCACGGCGCGTGTCTGGATGCCGTTTGCCGCCACGAGGGCGTGCGCGGCGTGTTCCACGGCTTCTCCGGATCGGCGGAAATGGCAAAAGAGCTTGTCAGGCGCGGATTTTTCATAGCGTTCGGCGGGGCGCTGACCTACCGCGGCGCCGACCGCCTGCGCGCCGTTGCCGCCTCGGTGCCGCCGGATCGCCTGCTGCTGGAAACCGACTGCCCCTATATGCCCCCCGTCCCGTTGCGCGGCACCGTGAACCGCTCCGACAACATTCTCCACATCGCGCGCGTGCTCGCGCCCCTGCACGGCATGACGCCGGAGGAGCTGGCTGATATCACCAACCGCAACGCCGTCCGACTGTTCGGGCTGGATGCGATTCTGCCGAATTTGTGCTGATTGCACAAATAACGGGCTGAAATTTCTACATCCCGCATACAAAAATATGCTTTTGTGATATTGAAAAAAGCCGCCGGATACTGTATAATGGAGATGTTACCGAAAAAGCAACCCTTCTTTATTGTTTTTTTGTATAACAGAATCTATGAATATACAGAAAGGTGTCCTCCCCTGCGGACAGCGGACTGCGCGTCCCTGCCCCCGTCGGCGGCGGATGAAGGTGAATCACTATGGCTGAATTCAATACCAAACAGATCCGGAACCTGGCTCTTCTCGGTCACGGCGGCTGCGGAAAGACTTCCGTCGCCGAGGCGATGCTGTACGTGACCGGTGCCATCGATCGTCTCGGCAATACCGCGCAGGGCAACACGACCTGCGACTATGATCCCGAAGCGCGTGCGCGCGGCTTCTCACTCGCCGCAACGCCTGCGTTCATGACATGGAAGGACACCCGGATCAATGTCCTCGACACGCCCGGCTTCCTGGATTTCACCGGCGAGGTCAGGCAGGCTGTCCGCGTGGCGGACGCCGCCGTCATCTGCGTGGACGGCAAGGCAGGCGTTGAGGTCGGCACCGAGCTTGCATGGGACATTGCCTGCGAGGCAGGCATCCCCCGCGCCTTCTTCGTCAACAAATGCGACGACGAGGAGTGCAAGTTTGAGCGCGTGTTCCGCCAGCTGCACGCCACCTTCGGCGTTTCGGTCTGCCCCGTGTTCATCCCCGTGGAGACCGGCAAGGACGTCACCATGATCGACCTGCTCACCATGCGTCCCATCAAGTACGACGAGAAGGGCAACCGGACCGAGACCGCCATGCGCATCGGCTGGGAGCACACCGCCTCCGAGTTCAAGGACGCGCTGAACGAGGCGCTTGCCGGCACCGCCGACGAGCTGATGGAAAAGTTCTTTGAGGGCGAGTCCTTTACGCTGGAGGAGTCGGTCGAGGCTCTGCACAACGGCATCATTCAGGGCACCATCGTGCCTGTGTACTGCGGCTCGGCTGTCCACCTGTGGGGCATCGTCGCCATGCTGGACGCCATCGCCGCTTCCTTCCCGCGACCGACTGCCCGCAAGTTTGAAAAGGACGAGAACGGCAGGCACGTGCCGATCACTACCGAGGGCGATCCCGCACTGTTCGTGTACAAGACCGTCGCCGACCCGTTCGTCGGCAAGATGTCCTTCTTCAAGGTCATGGCGGGCACAATCGACCGCGATATGTCCCTGCGCAACCTGCGCACCGGCGTCAGCGAGAAAATGTCGCATATGTATATTATGAAGGGTAAGGAGCAGACCGAGGTGGACGAGCTTGCCTGCGGCGATCTCGGCATGATCGCCAAGCTGTCCAACACCAACACCGGCGACACCCTGCGCGCCTCCGGCGACGTCGCCTACGCCCGCGTGACCTACCCCACGCCGTATATGTGCCGCGCCATCGTGCCCGAGACCGCCAAGGACGAGAGCAAGATTTCGCAGGCAATCGCCAAGATGCTGGAGGAAGACCTCACCCTGCGGTACGAGAACAACCCCGAGACCAAGCAGATGCTGATCTACGGCATGGGCGATATGCACCTCTCCGTGCTTGCCGCCAAGCTCAAGACGCGCTTCGGCGTGTCGGTCCGGCTGGAGGAGCCGAAGATCCCCTACCGCGAGAAGATAACCAAGCCCTGCGACGTGGAGGGCAAGCACAAGAAGCAGAACGGCGGCTCCGGTCAGTACGGACACGTGAAGATCCGCTTCGCCCCCGGCGAGGAGGAGGGGCTGACCTTCGTGGACGCCACCGTCGGCGGCTCCGTGCCCAAGAACTTTATCCCCGCGGTCGAGAAGGGCTTGCAGGATGCCATGGCAAAGGGCGCCGTCGGATTCCCGCTGGTGCGCCTGCGTGCCGAGCTGTATGACGGCTCCTACCACGCCGTGGACTCGGATGAGCTTTCCTTCCGCACCGCCGCCAACCTGGCGTACAGGAAGTGCCTGGAGCTGGGCGCTCCCGTCCTGCTGGAGCCGGTCGGCGAGCTGTTCGTCACCGTGCCGGAGGCGCTGGTCGGCGATATCATGGGCGACCTGAACAAGCGCCGCGCCTCTGTGCTGGGTATGCACCCCCACGAGAGCAAGACCGGCTTCACGACCGTCGAGGCATCCGCTCCCAAGTCCGAACTGGCGGACTACCCCATCGCACTCCGCGCCATGACGCAGGGGCGCGGCTGGTTTGATTACACCGTTACCGGCTACGATACCGTTCCCGCCAACGTGGCAGCCAAGGTCATCGCCGCCCTGCAGACAAAGTGATGACCTGATCCCTGTTGAAATCCCCCGGGCTGTCGCGCGACCATGCGCGGCAGCCCTATGTCTTTTTGAACCCCCCTTTACGGACTCAGCCGCCCGGGATGCATACAAATGCACCCCCGCCAGCCCCGCGCCAAGCCCCGTATTCTGCCGCTTTGGACGTCGCCGCGTGCTGCCGCGCCTGTCGGATTTTGCAACTTTTTGATAGTCAACGTGCAAATCATTCCAAGGCGGCGGTTGCAGGCACGCGCACGACAGAAAATGCATATGCTTTCATAAATACGCATATTTTTGTATGTGTCCGCATAAACCGCGCATTTCTGCGGATATTCTGCGCATAAACGCATTTTTTCGGCGCAGCCGGTCGGCGCAGGATGCACAAACCAACGCCGGCGTTTTCAGAAAATATAGTTTATAAAGCAGAAACTTCAAAAAAGGTATTGCATTGGCGGAGAAAATGTGCTATAATTCATTCAATTACCCGGAACCGTCTATTGCACAACAGATTTAAAAAGTTGCAAAACGGGCGCCGGGAAGTGGTCTGCCCGTGCTACCCCACAACTGCCGCACGTTGCGGCTGAGGACTGTGGAAATCCCGGCGCAACGGCGGCTTTCTGCATAGTATGCAGAATTTTCCGCAACCGCTGCCGGTACGGCAAACCGTCCCCCACTACGGTATAATGGCACCCCGGTGCCGCTATATAAAAACCAAGGGAGCCTCTGAGACTTCCCCGCACGGCGAGTCGGCGGAACCTTTCCCGCCCTCATCCCGCGCCTTATCACGGAAGAAGCGCTCTGCACGCAGGTATCCGCCGGGATCGGCGGAGAGCCCGTCCGATGTTCACCGTACGCGGAACAGGCAGAGGTCCCCGGAAAATCAAACGGAGGAACACACCATGAAGAAAATCAGAATCATCTCCCTTTTGATGGCAGTTCTGATGATCCTCCCCTTTGCCGCCGCCTGCAAGACAACAGAGGGTGACGGGACTGGGACGGGGACCGGTACTTCTACGGCAACCGGCAGCAACAAGCCCGCCAAAGACGACGGTACCCTGAACTACATCAACGTGGACGGACTGACCTACGGTAAGGACGGGGACTACATCTCCCTCTATGACCTGTACGGCAAGGAAGTCACCATCGCCGATGTCAAGCAGAACGACGACGGCGATTACTACATCGAGAAGGACGGCAAGCAGTACGTCCTCGGTCTCGACTTCCTGAGCATGGCAATGGTCTACAACTGCGGAAGCGGCAGCGAAGCCGAGCAGAAGCAGGCGTTTGCCAAGTGGTGGCAGTACTACATCGAGAGATGGAACAAGCTGGTGCCCGAGATGCCCCTGTACTCCAACGAGTACTACGATGTGTACAACACCGCGATCGGCGCCGTCAAGGATCATCCGACCAACCCCTTCTGGACCGTTGCAAGCGCACTGATCGACTGGACGTCCAGCAAGACCGAGAAGGATATCATCATCGGTAACTCCACTGAGCTGTCCGGCACCTTCCGCTACGCCGTCTTCGGTGCAAGCAGCCCCGGTGCCGCTGACCTGGACGTGCAGAACCTGACCAGCGAGCTGGGCACTGTCGTCACCAACAAGCAGGGCGACTACATCTGGAACGCTTCCGTTGTCAAGGCGCACACCGAGACGCTGAATGCGGACGGCTCCAAGACCTTTGAGATTGAGCTGTACGACGACCTGAAGTTCAGCGATGGCTCCGCTGTCACTGCCAAGGACTACCTCGCTCTGCTGCTGGCGTTCTCCTCGCCGGTCGCGGCTGAGGCTGCCGGCAAGAACCACCGCGCCGGTCTGACGCTGGTCGGCTACAAGGATTTCGCCGCGTACACCGGTCCCGGCTCCAAAGAGGGCAAGAAGGAATTCTCCGGCGTCCGCCTGCTGGGCGATCACAAGCTCTCCCTCACGGTCTCCAGCGACTACATCCCCTACTTCTATGACGTGACCTACGCCGGTCTCACCGCGCAGTACGCCAAGATGTGGCTGGGCGATGCCGAGATCAAGGACGACGGCAACGGCGTTTACCTGACCGACAACTTCTACGCCAAGAGCGGCGACAGCTACACCATGGCTGCGCACATCAAGGCTACCTCCAAGGATACCGACACCACCAAGTACCCCTACTCCGGTCCTTACGTGGTGGAGAGCTATGACGCCAGCACCAAGACCGCCGTTCTGAAGAAGAACACCTACTACAAGGGCAACTTCGAGAACGCAAAGCCTGCCATCGAGAAGATCGTTTACAAGAAGGTCGTCTCGGAGACACAGCTGGAGGACCTGAAGTCGGGCGGCGTGGATGTCCTGATGGGCGTCACCGGCGGCGACGCGACCAAGGAAGCGCTCAAGCTGATCGACACCAGCAACGGCAAGTTCGCCTCTGTCAACTACAGCCGCGCCGGCTACGGTAAGCTGGGCTACCGCTGCGACTTCGGTCCTGCGCAGTTCACGGCTGTCCGTCAGGCAATCGCGTACTGCGTTGACCGTGAGGCGTTCGCCAAGGCGTTCACCGGCGGCTACGGCACCGTTGCACACGGTCCGTACTACACCGGCTCCTGGATGTACCAGGCTGTCAAGAGCAACATCCGTCTGAACGCTTACGCGGTCAGCAAGGATACCGCCATCGCGCTCCTGGAAGCCGACGGCTGGAACTATGACGCGGAAGGCAAGGAGTACACCTCCGGTATCCGCTACAAGAAGATTGCCGCTTCCGTCATCAAGGAAGCCGACAAGACCTATGCCTCCAAGGACGGCAAGTACAAGACCACCAAGGTTGGCGACTTCTACTATCTGCCTCTGGTTATCAACTGGTTCGGCACCACGCCCAACGACTTCACCGACCAGCTCGTGACCGGTTTCCAGAACAACTCCAACATTACCGCGATCGGTATGCAGGTTCAGAACACCTTCGGCGACTTCTACCCGATGCTTGCCGAGCTGGTTCAGAACGATTACGGTTCCGGTAAGTACGGCGGCACGCCGACCTACAGCGCGTTCAACTTCGCGACCGGATTCACCTCTGCCGCGTATGACTATGCATACGGCAACACCGTGGATCCCGCAATGTTTGACGACTACTCCAACTACTACATCCGCGATGCGGCTGACATTGTGTTCCTGAAATAAGGAAGCAATTTCCGTTTGTCCCTTCCCGCCCCGTGCGGGAGGGGATCCGAAACACTGCAGGAAGGGGCTTCTGCCCCCTCCTGCATACTGTTATATGTGGGGTTTCCCCACACCTGCGGCTCCGGCGTACATCGCCGCGCGAGCCGCGCCAAATGCTACTTTTGAAAAACCGAAAGTCCCGCGCATATGCCGCGGCTCTGCCGGCTGGCACTGCGGCTCATTCTCTCCCGGCGCGGTTCTTTCCATGGCATAGAATCCCCCGCACACAGGCAAAATACATCGAGCCAGCCAAAATACGTCATAAGGAAGTCAGGATATGGGAAAGTATATACTGAAGAGACTGGGATATATGTTGATAGTCCTGCTGATCCTTTCGTTCCTCATGTTTCTCCTTTACAATGCCGCGGCGGGCGACCGCGCTTACGTAAAGGCGTACGGGGAAGTAAAGGAGCTGAAAAATATTACCGCCGAACAGCGCAACGCGATATTTGAGGAAACCTATCTCAAGTATAAGCGCGCCTACGGCACGGATAATCCCAGCAAGATCGTACAGTACCTGCGCTGGATGGGCTTTTACCCGTACTACGACGGGCAGTTCAACGGACTGGTGCAGGGCAACTTCGGCTACTCCGAATACTACCGCGACGATGTGCTCAACGTCGTGAAGGCACCGATGAAAAATACCATATTCATCAATATCTTTGCGACCATCCTCGCGCTCGCCATCACCATCCCGCTCGGCATTCACTGCGCGGTCAGGCGCGGCAAGACCGGCGACAAAATCATGCAGGTGCTGACCATCGTCGGGTACAGCCTGCCGACCTTCCTCATATCACTCGTGTTCATCTGGCTGTTCTGTTCCCGGCTGGGCATTTTCCCGCCCTACGGAATGCAGACGCCCGGCTCGTCCTACACCGGCTTCCGCGCCTTCCTCGACCGGATGTACTACCTCGCGCTCCCGCTCATCGTCATGACCTTCTGCTCGCTGGGCGGCATGACGCGGTACGTCCGCGCCTCCATGATCGACGCGCTGTCCATGGACTGCATCAAGACCGCCCGCGCCAAAGGTCTGCGCGAGAAGGTCATCATCTACTCGCACGCCTGGCGCAATGCGCTGATTCCCATTGTGACGCTGGTCGTGGGCTGGTTCCTCGGAATCTTCTCCGGCTCGGTCGTCATCGAGCAGATATTCGCCATCAACGGCATGGGCAAGGTCATGATCGAGGCGCTCAAGAGCAGCGACAATGACCTGATCCTGCTGATGCAGCTGTTCTACGTCCTGATTGCGCTGGCAGGAAACCTGATTATCGACATCGTATACGGACTTGTGGATCCGCGCGTGCGCGTGAATAAGTAAGGAGGGCATACCATGAGCGAAAACAACAAGCATCCCTCCGCCGGACGCGGCAGGAAGCGCGCCGGTTGGTTCAGACGCCTTTTCTTCGGCGGGAGCAAAACCCTTGCCGATGATATGCTGGAAACCGACCGTTACGGACAGCAGAAGATTGAGGACGTGGAAGTCATCCTCAGCCCCGGCAAGCAGATCGTCAAGGGCTTCTTGGAGAAGAAGTACGCGGTGGTCGCGCTGGTCGTGGTGGTGGTGATGTTCCTCATCGCATTTGTCGGTCCGCTGTTCATGCCCAAGTATTTCGACGCCTACTCCGAGAACACCCAGCAGAGTATCTACCCCACCCTCAGCATGATGAAGATGCCCAAGGAGCTGCAGAAGGACGTAAAGCAGGTGTCCTCCTACGGTCCCTTCACGGTCGGGCTGTCCGGCTCGGGCAAGGTCTACGTCTGGGGCTGTACCCAGATCGGCACGACCGGGTTTGACGTCTCCCGCATCCCGGAGGACGTGCAGAAAGCCAACATTGTCATGGTCGCCGCCGGCATCGACCACATCATCGCCATCGACGACAAGGGCAAAATCTACGGCTGGGGCAACTATAAGCTCGGACAGTACGGGCGGTACGACGAGTTTGCGGACACCTCCTTTGTCCTGCCCATCCCGCAGGAGCTGTACGACAACGGCGTGGACGTGTCCAAGGTCAAAAAGCTGACCTGCGGTTACCAGTCCACCGCCATCCTCATGGAGGACGGCACGCTGTACGTCTGGGGCAACAAGAATGCTTACAGCAACATGGAGTTTTTCGCCACCCTGAACGAGGTGGACGAGACGCTGGATTTCGTGCCGGAGCAGACGCTGCTGAAGGACATCGCCTTCACGATGAACTATATCATCGGCGTCCGGATGCCGCCGGCGGGCGGCGGACTGTACGAGCCGCTCGTGTTCGGTCCGGCAGTGCTGGAGTCCTTTGAACAGCCCAGCGCCGACTTCACCAGCGTCGGCGCCAAGATCAAGTCCACGCTCCGCGAGCACGGGCAGAACGGCAAGGACGCCACCATCGAGCGCGTCTTTGCGACCGCGACCACCGTCGCCTACCAGCTTTCGGACAATGCCGTCCTGTTCGGCGGCGCCTTCCAGAATCAGGAGCGCTCCTATGTCGCGCCGCCCAAGCTGGCGGAAGGCGAATACTTTGTCGAGCTGACGACCGGCATCCATCACTACACGGGGCTGACCAATCTCGGCAACGTGTACGCCTTCGGTGAGAACCTGCTGGATCAGTGCGACACCCCCAAGAACCTCAGCAAGGCGGCACACGTCTTTGCGTGCGGCTTCCAGACCTACACAACCGACGAGAACAATCAGCTGCTCCAGAAGTGGGGGCACAAGGGCTACCTCTTCGGCACGGATAAGAACGGCGCGGATATCTTCCAGCGCATCGTCAACGGCTCCAAGATGACCATGACCATCGGCGGCGTTGCCGTGCTGATCTCCACCTTCATCGGCATCATCGTGGGCTGTGTTGCGGGTTACTTCGGCGGCAAGGTGGATATCGCGCTGATGCGCGTGACCGAGGTGTTCGCGGCGATCCCCTTCCTGCCGTTCGCCATGATCCTGTCCTCCATCATGTCCCATATGCCATGGAGCGAGAACGCCAAGATATTCCTGCTCATGTGCATTCTGGGCGTGCTGTCGTGGACGGGGCTTGCCCGCCTTGTGCGCGGACAGGTGCTGGTTGCGCGCGAGAACGAGTACGTCACCGCCGCCAAGGCGATGGGCGTCAAGGAATCCAAGATCGCCTTCAAGCACATCCTGCCCAATGTCATTTCCATCATTATCGTCACCCTGACGCTGGATTTCGCAACCTGCATGCTGACCGAATCCTCTCTGTCCTACCTCGGCTTCGGTGTCACGCCGCCGCGCCCGACGTGGGGTAATATGCTCAACGGTGCAAACAATATGACGGTCATGAACAACTACTGGTGGCAGTGGCTCTTTACCGCCCTGTTCCTCGCGGTGACAACCATCTGCATCAACATCATCGGCGACGCGCTCCGCGATGTCATGGATCCGAAGTCCAACGCGGAAAGATAGTAAGGGGGCGATAGCATGGCATTACTTGAAGTCAAAAACCTGCACACCTATTTCAAAACCAAAAAGGGCACCGTCAAGGCTGTCAACGACGTCTCCTACTCACTGGAACCCGGACGCACCATCGGCATCGTCGGCGAATCCGGATCGGGCAAGTCTGTCTCCGCCATGAGCATCCTGCGCCTGCTGGACGACAACGGCTACATCGCCAGCGGCAGCATCCGCTTTGACGGGAAGGAGCTGACCACCCTGCCGCTGTCGGATATGTACCACATCCGCGGCAACGCGATCTCGGTCATCTTCCAGGAGCCGATGACATCGCTCAACCCGGTGTTCTCGGTGGAAAGACAGCTCTGCGAGCCGTTCATGATCCACCAGGGAATGCGCAAAAAGGAGGCACGCCGGAGCGCGCTCAAGATGCTCTATGACGTGCAGATCCCCAACCCGGAAACCGTTATGCGGCAGTATCCGCATCAGCTCTCCGGCGGTATGCGCCAGCGCGTCATGATCGCCATGGCGCTGGCGTGCCGCCCAAAGATCCTGATCGCGGACGAGCCGACCACCGCGCTGGACGTGACCATTCAGGCACAGATCCTCCGCCTGATGAACGACCTGCAGCGCGAAAACGGCACCTCCATCATCTTCATCACACACGATCTGGGCGTCATCAACGAGATGGCGGACGACGTGGTGGTCATGTACTGCGGTCAGGTCGTGGAGCAGTCCTCCGCGCGCGTTATCTTCACCGACTGCGCCATGAGCCACCCGTACACCGAGGGGCTGATGAACAGTATCCCCCGCATCGACAACATCACCCACAAGCTGGAGCCTATCCCCGGCGTTGTTCCCCACCCGCTTGCACTGCCGAAGGGCTGTAAATTCGCCCCCCGCTGCAAGTACGCAACCAGAAAGTGCCTGGAGGAGGAGCCGCCTCTGGTCGAGGTCGTCCCCGGGCAGAAAATCCGTTGCTTCTATCCCGAAAAGGAGGTGAGAAACAGTGCCGAGCACAAAAAAGCTCTTATCGATCACGAATCTTAAAAAATACTTCCCCATTGCGAAGTCCAGCATCTTTCAGCGCCAGCAGTACTATGTGAAGGCGAATGAGGATATTTCCCTGGACATCTACGAGGGCGAAACGCTCGGCATTGTCGGCGAGTCCGGCTGCGGAAAATCCACGCTGGGCAGAGTTCTGCTCCAGCTCTACGAGCAGACGGCAGGCACCACCATGTACTACGGAATGTCCCGCGCCGAGCTGGCGCCCCGGTACGTGACCGACACGCTCCGGCACGCCAAGCGCTATATCTCCAAACTGCACGCCGCGCAGGCACGCGCGGACGCGGCATCCGCCAAGGTCAGTCAGCTGGGGGAGGCGGCGACCTTCTTCGACCTGCAGAACAAGAATCTGGCGGTCGCGGAGTACCAGACCGCGCAGGCGCACATCGCCAAGATCCTCGGCGGCTTCCTGGTGCGGGACACCGAGCAGGGCGCGGCTCTGCTGTACCGCAAGGCACGGCTGGAGGAGCGCGCCGCCGCACTGAGCGACCGCATCCGCGACATCGAGCTGATGCTGGATGAGGCGGAGGGCGGCACGGCGGACGACGGAAAGCCGGCAAATGCGTCTCAGCTTGCCCGGCTGAAGAGCAGGTGCGACAGGCTGACCCGTGAGCGGGACGGGCTGAACGCGCAGATCCGGGAAGCGGAGCAGTCCATTGCCGCAATTAAGCAGGCGCACCGGGACGACCAGAAGTTTCAGCGCTACGAGGCAATGCTGGACGACGGCATTGACCTTGCCCGCCTGAAGTACAGCGAGATGCGCATCCTGCGCAAGGATCTGCAGATCATCTTCCAGGATCCGTACTCCAGCCTCAACCCCCGGTTCACCATCGGGCAGATCATCGAGGAGGGGCTGGTCACGCATAAGTTCTTCCGGCACGGCTCCCCCAAGATGCGCGAGCACGTGGTGCGCACCATGAAGGAGTGCGGATTGCAGGAGTATATGCTGTTCCGCTACCCGCACCAGTTCTCCGGCGGTCAGCGTCAGCGCATTTCCATCGCGCGCGCGCTGGCGGTGCATCCGAAGTTCGTGGTGTGCGACGAGTGCGTCTCGGCACTGGACGTGTCGATCCAGTCGCAGATCATCAACCTCTTGCAGGAGCTGAAGCAAAAGGAACACCTGACGTATATGTTCATCTCGCATGACCTGTCGGTCGTGCGGTACATCTCCGACCGCATCTGCGTCATGTATCTCGGCAACGTCGTGGAGCTTGCCGATGCCGCAACCGTCTTCGGAGACCCGCGCCATCCGTACACGGTCGCCCTGCTCTCCTCCATTCCGACCACCGACATGGAAAGCCTCAAGAAGGAGCGGATCCTGCTGGAGGGCAGCATCCCCAGCCCGGTCAAGCCGCCTGACGGATGTAAATTCCACACGCGGTGCTGGATGGCGTGCGACAAGTGCCGCCGCGTTCCGCCCCCGCTGGCGGAGATAGAGCCGGGACACTTCGTAGCCTGCCACTTCCCGGAGCGCAAGCTCGACGAGAACGGCAACTACCTGTTTGAAATGCCCAAGACGGAGAAAAAATCCGCCAAGGAATAACCGAAGGGAACACAAAGGAGGGCGGCGCATATGATCTGGCGACGGCTGAAAAAGGCGACCCGTGAGCAGGAGGAGGAATTCCGCAAGCGGATGTCGGACGAGAAACTGACGGCGAAGGATCGCTTTGCCATGGTGTTCTCCGCGTTTCTGGTCATTGTGCTCCCCTGCCTTGCGGTGCTGCTGATCTTCGGACTGCTGATCCTGCTCCTGTTCGGCGCACTGTAAGTCCCGCTCCGCGTCCCGTTTCACAGAAAGGCGCCCCTCCCGTGTTTCGCGGGAAGGACGCCTTTTTTTCATGGAATACGGATGTAAGGGGAGTCGGTGCCGATACGGTCGCTTTACAGCACCTTTGCAAGAAAGGATTTCAGCCGGTCGCAGTGGGGCGCTGTGAATATCTCCGTTGGGGTGCCCTGCTCCAGTATTTGCCCGCCGTCCATGAACAGGACGCGCGAGGCGACCTCGCGGGCAAAGCCCATCTCGTGCGTGACGCAGACCATGGTCATGCCGTCCCGCGCCAGCTGCTTCATGACGTCCAGCACCTCGCCGACCATCTCCGGATCCAGCGCGGAAGTCGGCTCGTCAAACAGCATGACGTCCGGCTCCATCGCCAGCGCCCGGACAATGGCCAGACGCTGCTTTTGTCCTCCCGAAAGCTGGGCCGGATAGACATCTGCCTTTTCCTTTAGTCCTACCCTGTCAAGAAGCTGCAGTGCCTTTTCCTTTGCCTGCTCCTTAGACATAGACTTCAGCTTAATAGGTGCAATGGTTAAATTCTCGAGTATAGTTTTATTTGGGAACAGATTAAAATGCTGAAAAACCATCATAATTTTCTGCCGTTCCTTATTTATGTCAATCTTTTTGTCTGTAATATCTACACCGTCTAAATAAATACTGCCCTCTGTCGGCTCTTCAAGTCTGTTTAGGCAACGCAGAAAGGTTGACTTTCCGCAGCCCGACGGCCCCAATATAACAAGCACCTCTCCCTTTTTAACAGATGTGGTTATACCGTTAAGAACGACAGTATCTCCAAAGGATTTTTTTAAATTCTCAACATATATCATTGCATTTTTATCTTCCATCGTTCTTCAACCTCTTTTCCAGCCTGCCAAGCAGTGCCGTTAAAATAACAACTATAACCAAATATACCAACGCAACCACAATCAACGGCAAGAATGCGTCATAGGTTCGGCTTCTGATGTAGTCGCCGCCTCTTGTTAAATCCATAATGCCTATATATCCCGAAATTGATGTTTCCTTCAGTAATACAATAAGCTCATTGCCTAAGGCCGGCAAAACATTTTTTATAGCCTGAGGAATTATAAAGTTCCACATTGTTTGACTATAGCTAAAGCCCAGGCTTCTTGCAGCTTCAGACTGTCCTACATCAATAGAGTTTATGCCTGAGCGAACAATTTCTGCTATATACGCCGAGGAATTCAGTCCA
>ERZ827168.2613-NODE-2613-length-20426-cov-3.845270_pt1 | contig 20426 bp, 18 predicted proteins | sample MGYA00519868_ERZ827168 | MGnify/ENA primary metagenome ERZ827168 (study PRJEB31778, sample SAMEA3449271) | human gut metagenome | biome: human gut; feature: human-associated habitat; material: faeces | place: United Kingdom | collected 2010/2012 ...
AGGTTGCGCTGCCCGTCTCGGCAAAGTTCGGGTTGCGGTAGCTCGTTTCCCACTCGGGGATCATTTCGCATATCATGGGATAAAGGAGACTCATCAGCACAAATGCACACATGATGGTGAGCAGCAGCACCGAGGAACGTTTTTTGAAGAAGGTGCGGAAGGTACTCTGCCAGTAGGAGTAGTTGGAGTATCCTGTCAGCTCACTTTTTTCGGGATCAAAGGGGATGCGCTCAAACAGGCTCTCGCTCAGCGCCGCCTTGAGGTTCGGTTTGCAGACGTTCATGCTCATCCCTCCTTTTTATCCGTCAGCCGGATGCGGGGATCCAGCAGCACCATCAGAATATCCCCCAGAAACACGCCGAGCACACCCAGCGCCGAATAGAGGATGACCAGCACCTGCACAAGGGAATTATCCATCTCCTGAATGGCCTCGACGAGCAATCCGCCCATGCCGGGAATGGAATAAAGGCTCTCAATCACCAGGGAGCCGGAGATCGTCAGCAGCATCTGCAACGGAAAATACTGCGCCAGAGGCACCAGTGCGTTGCGCAGCACATGGCGCTTCATCAGTTTCCAGTCGGTCATGCCCTTGCTGCGGGCAAATTTGACGTAATCCCTGTTTTCCTCATCCACCATGAACCGGCGCAGCCAGATAGCGTACCATGCAATGCTGGACAGCGAAAGCGAAACCGTCGGCAGAATCCACGTCACAGGATTGCGCTCGCTGAACATCATCGGGATGTGGAAAAGTCCCGTGATGGCGATCTGCAGAAGGAAGAGATAGATCAGGCTCGGCACCGCGCGCACGATGACCACATATCCCGTGCCCAGCGCATCCGGCCATTTGCCTTTTCCCTTGGCCATCGCCATGCCCATCAGCAGCCCCAGGATCAGCGAAAGCACCATGCTCACCGCGCCGAAGGCAAGGGAGTAGGGGATTTTCTCCGCCAGAATGTCCGCGATGGCGCGGTGCGGCTGGAGAACATAGGATTCGCCCAGGTCGCCGCGAAAGAGCTTTCCCATGAATTCACCGAAGAGCTTGATGGGGTTGCCGACCGCGCCGATCTCCACCAGGTACATCTGCCGCTCGGCTTCGCTCATGTTCTGGTAGTCGTCGCGCGTAAAATAACCGTCCGTCGGCATCAGGCGCAGCAGCAGGAAGACGACGAACACAACGATGAATACGCTCAACAGCGATTGCAGCGTCCGCTTGAAGATATATTTCGCCATGTTATTCCCCTTTTTTCAGTCCGGCGGCAGGGTCAGCCGGCATTTTTCCGGTTCAGCTCCGCGTAGAACTCCTGCTCCAGTTGGTCGTATTGCTCTGCGGAGATGGGTTCTTCGGAAAGCTGCATTCCCTTGTATTTGAATCGGGAGAGGCCGAATCCGCCGCGGGGCGCGGTAAAGGGAACCTCGCGGGTCATGCCGTAGGTGCCGCCGCCGCTCTCCCAGGGAATGATGTAGCCGCCGTTGATGAGCAGAGCCTCCGCCTGGGCAAAGAGCGCATAGCGTTCGGAAACGACGAGTTTTTCGCTGCCCTGCGCAACCAGATCGTCAAATTCGGGCAGGGAGTAACGGCCGTCGTTGACCGCGCCGTCCGTCACCAGGCGACCCAGCTGGGAAAGAGGATCGGCATATTTGAAGCTGTAATTGTCATAACCGAGATCAAAGTTGCCGGGAGCGATGACATCGTTGTACTTATCGCCCGTGAACTGGGAGAGCACGATCTCGACGTTTTCACTGCCGAAGACCTCTTCCAGATTCATCTTGATGATCTGCGCCATGGAGACCTCGTCGGAGGAGGAGCCGTGGATGTAGACCAGCTGCAGCGGCAGCTTGCCGTCGGTCTGGAAGGAGAAGGTGCGGCCCATCTTGACCTCGCCTGCCTGCGCACCGTTGATGTTGCCGTTTCCGTCGGTCACTTCCGCAAGCGCCTTGTTGAAGTATTCTTTCGCCAGCGCAGGGTCGTAGGTGCCCGCGCCGCGCTCCTTGATTTCCTTCAAGGGCGCGTAATCCGTGTAGTCCACACCGTTTTCGTCGTAGCAGACATCCTCCGGGCAGATGACGTTGGTGAGCATTTCCTCCGTGTCGTAGGGATTGTAAAGCTGCGCAATGGTCACGCGGTCCAGCGCATGATACAGCGCAAGGCGGAAGTTTTCATTCTGCACAAAGGTGTTGAACTCGGTGTTCGGGCTTTCAAAATTCATGAAGAACCAGTAATTGACAGAGGATTTATCGCGGAGCGTGACGTATTTGCCCCATTCCGTATCCTGCTTGTAATATTCCACCTGATCGCCGGTCAGGGAAGTGCCGGTCAGCTCGCCGCGCTTGAACATTTCCACCGTCGCCGCGCCGTCCGTGATCTTCTGTAGCACGATCTTCTTGACGCTCACTTTGTCCGCATCGTAGTAGTTATCGTTTTTGACCAGCACAAATTCTTTGTTTCGCTGCCAGCTTTGCAGAATGTACGCACCGCAGTAGAGCAGTTGATCGGGAGCGGTGCCGAACTTCGTGCCGCACGCGTCGGAGAATTCCTTGTGGTTGGGCAGGAAGATCTCCGTCACCAGGAAGGATTCAAAGTAGGGAACCGGCGCGGTCAGGGTGTACTCAACGGTGTAATCGTCCAGCGCCTTGACGCCCACCGTGTCGTCAAAGGTGGCCTCGATTGCCTCCCGGGGGCCTTCGGGCTTTTTGCTTGCGGCAAGGTTCGGATCGTCGAAATCCACCAGCGTGTCGTAATAGTCCTCAAGACCCACGATCACGCTCTTGATGATGGACATATCGCTCTTGGTCTTTTTGTGGTCGGCCACAAAGCGCATGCCGTCCACAAAGTCCTGCGCGGTGACGGGTGCGACTTCCTTGCCCTTGCTGTCGTACCATTTGGCGTCCTTGCGCAGATGGAAGGTCCAGACCGAATAATCTGCGTTGTGCTCCCAGCTTTCAGCCAAGGAGGGGACAAAGGAGCCGAAGCGGTCGGTCTCAATCAGTCCGTCAATGACATTGGAGATCACCTTCTTGCCCGTGGTGTCCGGCAGATAGAAGGGGATCAGAGAGGTCACGTCCGTCGAATAGGTGCCGAGGTATTCCGTCGTGCTCACGCCGGAAGCGCCGCATCCGGTCAAGACAGCGACGGTCAGGAGCAAAACAAGCGCCAGACATACGGCGCGGAAAATGCTCTTTTTCATATCGATTCCTCCATTCTGATTTATTCAAAGCGGCCCTTGACGAGCGCCTGTCCGTCCTGAACCAGTTGTCTGCCGCGGGCAAACACGGCTTGGATGCCGAGATCAGGCCCAAGCAGCACGAGGTCCGCGTCCGCACCTTCCGCAATGCAGCCTTTTTTGCCGGATAGATGCATCACGCGCGCGGGGTTTGCGGTGATAAAGCACAGCGCCGTTTCCAGCGGAACGCCTTCGCTTCGGACCAGATTGACCAATTCGCCATGCAGCACATGGCTGGTGCCGTAGGTCAGGCCGATGCAGTTTCCCTGCGCATCAAAGCGCGGCTGGCTGCCGAAAGCGTCGCTGGAGAGCGTTATGCGGCAGACGTCTGCGCCTTCCGAAAGCGCCTGCACCATCTGCCTTGCCGTGCCGCCGGGCGCGGGTTCGCCGGCGGTAAAATCCGCCTGCCCGCCGGCTTTGATCCAGCGCACCGCTTCTTCCAGAAGATTTCCGTTGCGCGAAACGTGCGTCGGTAGGAAGGTATTCAGCGGCACCTCGGATTCTTTGGCCGCGCGGAACAGCTTGGAAAGTCCTTCGCGGCCGTCGCCCATGTGGAGGGTCAGCAGTCCGGCCTTGCCGCCCAGCATGCCGCCCCGGCGCACTGCCGTGGCCAAGCGCAGCAGTTCTTCATAAGTGATTTCGGAACTGCGATGGTCGGAAAGGGCAATTTTTGCGCCGATCACGCGATCAATCAGCACGAGATCCCGTTCCACGCTGCCGCACAGCGTCGGGGAGGGATAGTCGTAGGCGCCGGTGAGCATCCGGCAGTCAACGCCTTCTTCCGTCAAGGCGCAGACCTTGGCATAAAGCGCTTCCAGGCTGCGCGCCACACCGTCCGTGCCCAGCAGACCAACCAATGTCGTGACCCCGGCGGTGGAAAAATCCGTCAGCCGGGATTCCGGCGAACGGGAGGAAAAGCCATCTTCTCCGCCGCCGCCCGTGACATGGACGTGCAGATCAATGAAACCGGGGGCAAGAACCTGTGCCTGCGCATCAAACACGCGCAGGGTCGGGAAGGACTCCGGAACGGCGCCGCGCGGAGCGATGAGCGCGATCTTTCCGCCTTCCAGCAGCAGATCCTTCAGCCCCAGGTGTTCCGGGGCGTAGACATCTGCGTTTTTAATCAGTGTCAGCATTTTTAGCTACTCTCTTTCGTCGGGAAATTCTCCGCTCATAAAGCGGGATACGTTCAGCTCCTCTTCCAGAATCCGATTGAGCGACGGCCCCATCTCCAGCGCAATGCAGGAGGTGAGCACGTTGATCAGGGAGACCGGCGCGGTGAGCGAGTTGAAGAAAAACTTGGTCTTTGTGCCGCAGAGAAAATTGAACGGTCCGTCCGTTACGGCGGGGGAATCCGCGCTGTCGGTCAGCGTGACCACTTTTGCGCCGCGGTAGGCCGCAAACCTTGCTACGTTGGAAACGGGTTGATAATACGGAGGAAAGGAAAAAAGCACGATGACATCGTCTTCGCTGATCATAGATAGCGAAGTCCGGACTGCGTCGCTGTCGCCCAGCTTGACGCTGGCGGCCTTGATGCGCAGATAATTGAGACGATGCGCAAAGTAATCCGCCATGACCTTGGAAACATCATGACCGAAGAGCAGCACCTCGCGTGCGTTCATCAGCGCCCTTGCGCAGTCGAAAACCTGATCGGTGCGCAGCGACGCGGCCAGCGAGATCAGCCCCTGCTCTTCGGCTCCCATCATGGAGGAAAGCAGCGCGCTTCGGTCGCCGCGGGAATTGTCGTCCACGGTTTCCAGCGTGTAGCTGCGGTCGAAGGTATCCTTCAGTCGCTTGCCGACGTATTGCCGGAAAAGCGTCTTCATCTCCGTGTAGCCGCTGCAGCCGAGCTTGCGGCACAGCTTGAGCACGGAGACTTCCGTCACGCCGATATGCTCAGCAATGCTGCGCAGCGAATCATAACAGACCGCTTCGGGATGATCCAGCATATAGTCGAATATTCGCGCCTGTGTTTTCGTTAACTCATTGCGCTGTGCAATCATATCCTGTACGTTCGGCACGGCTTCACCACCTCTGTATAGCAGATACTATATTTTAAACGGAAGGACTGTATTTTTGCAATGCGAATATGCAGAATAAACATTAATTAATACATAATAATACATTAAGAAAATGTAAAGCGACTGCGCTGTATATCGTTTGCGATAGTTGACGATGTACATAAAGAAAAACTGAATAAAACCCAAATGATTTTGCAGGAAATGGGGCAAAAAAGGTTTTTTGAGGTTTTGCATATTGTTTGGATGCCGTCGGCGCGTTATAATCAAAGCATTGGAGTGAGTCCGTGCCGCACAGAATGGGCGGGCGCGAGAAACAGAGGATAAAGGGAATCATGAAGATTGTTTTGCAAAACCTGACCAAGAAGTTCCCCGGCCCCGGCAAAAGGGGAGAGGATGTCGTTGCGGTGCGCGATTTTAATTATGAATTTCCGGACGGAAAGCTGGTGGGGCTGCTCGGCCCGTCCGGCTGCGGCAAGAGCACCACGCTGTTCATGATCTGCGGCCTGGAAAAGCCGACGGAGGGCAAGATTTTCTTTGGGCAGGACAATGTGACCGCCCTTGCACCCGAGGATCGCGGCGTGGGCGTGGTGTTTCAGAATTATGCACTCTATCCGCACCTGACGGTGGAGCAGAACATACTCTTTCCGCTGCAGAACCTCAAGGGCGCGCAGAAGCTCAGCAAGCAGGAGATGCAGCGCCGCGCGGAGGAAGCGGCGCATTTGGTGCAGATCGAAAAGCTGATGCAGCGCCGCCCCAGCGAGCTTTCCGGCGGGCAGCAGCAGCGCGTCGCCATCGCGCGGGCGCTGGTGACCGACCCGCGCATCCTGCTGGCGGACGAGCCCACCGGCGCGCTGGATCAGGCCACCGGCAGGCAGGTAATGGCGCTGTTCCGCGCGCTGAACGACGAGGGACGCACGATCCTGATGATCACGCACGATCTGTCCATCGCGCGCTGTGCCCGGCGCGTGGTGCACATCGTCGACGGCGTGCTGACCGAGGGCGGCGACGCGAGAAACATGCAAAGCGAGGCGGCGTCATGAACAGACATGCATGGGTGACCGGGCTTCTCATGCCCTTTGAATGCGCGCGCATGGCTCTGTCGGACATTCTCAAAAACCGCATGCGCTCGTTTCTCACCATTCTCGGCATCATGATCGGCGTAACGGCGGTCATCGCGCTGATCACGACGATCTCCGGCGTGTCCTCGTCGATCTCGGATTCCTTCGCCGGCATGGGCGCGGGACAGCTGACCGTGACGATCTCCGGCAGCGACCTCAAAAGCGGCCTGACCGACGAAAACCTTGAAACGCTGGAGGCGCTCGGCCATGTGGACGGCATCGCGCCCACCGTGTCGCTGAGCACGCATCTGGTGCGCGGCGGCGAGCGCGAAACCGGCATTTCGGTTTCCGGCCGCAACGAATACTGGTTCGCCGCCGAAACGGACATTGTGCGCCGCGGCCGCGCGATAAACCGGCTGGACATTCAGCGCAAAAGCCGCGTGTGCCTGATCGGGCAGGACGTGCTGGACGAATTCTTCTACGGCGTGAACCCGCTGGGCGAAACGATCTGGCTGGGCGGGCTGGAATTCACCGTCGTCGGCCTGCTGGACGCGGACTTTGAGGACGCGGACGTGATCATCCCCTATTCCACGGCGCTCAAGATGAACAGCGAGTCCGTCGTCACGCGCTTCACCGTCTACCTGGACGACGCGGCCAACTCGGAAAGCGCGCAGACGCTTCTGAGCGCCGCGCTGGACGAAATGTTCTCCTATGAGGACGACTGCTACGAAATCACCGAAATGAAGGCGCTGGAAAGCACCATGGACGAGCTGCTGGGCATGATGAGCGCGCTGCTGGCCGGCATCGCCTCCATCGCGCTGGTGGTCGGCGGCATCGGCATCATGAACATGATGCTTACCTCCGTCACCGAGCGCACGCGCGAAATCGGCCTGAAAAAGGCGCTCGGCGCGCAGTCGTGGCACATTCAGCTGCAATTCCTGCTGGAATCGTTCCTGCTGTCGATGCTGGGCGGCCTGATGGGCGTGGCGCTGGGTCTGCTTCTCAGCCTTGCGATGTGCGACTACATGAGCATCCGCTTTCATCTGTCCTACGGCGCGATTGCGCTTGGCACGGGCTTCTCCGCCGCGGTCGGCATCCTGTTCGGCTGGGCGCCCGCGCGCAAGGCGAGCCGCCTGAACCCCATCGACGCGCTCCGAAGCATGTAAGAAGGGAGGAAACCGCAATGAAACGCATCCTTGCGTGGACACTGATCGCCGCCATGGCGCTGTTCGCGGCATACGCCGAGGAACCCGCCACCCCGGTCGAGGTTCCCACGGCAGCCGCCACGCCCGCGCCAGCGGAAACGCCCGTACCAACGGAAACGCCCGCTTCAACCGATGCGCCCACGCCGACGAAAACACCTGCGCCGACCGACGCGCCCGCGCCACCGGACGCGCCCGCTTCTACCGACGCGCCCGCGGCAACCGACGCTCCCGCTTCTACCGACGCGCCCACTTCTACCGATGCGCCCACTTCTACCGACGCGCCCACTTCTACCGATGCGCCCGCGCCGACGGAAACGCCCGCGCCGGGCGAGGCTACGCCGGGCGACGCTACGCCGGGCGAGCCCGATGAGGAGCCGGAGTTTTCTCCCGGCTACGTGCGGCTGACGGGGGGCACGAAAATTTACTCCGACGAGACGCTGAAAAACACCTTCGGCACGCTGACGGACGGCGGCGTGGTGTACGCGTCGGAAAAAAGCACGTCCGATGACATAACCGCCTTCCGCGTGTCCTTCTCCGTGAACGGGCAGGTCATGACCGGCTGGATTCGCGCCGACGGGCTGACCGTGATGTCTGAAGAAGAAGGCCAAGCCTACGCCGCGAGCATCGACCCCTCCGGCGAAAGCGCCCTTCCGCTTGAGGACGTACCCTTCGCCCCGGCGCAGGGCCGTCCCACCGGCGGAGGGTATGGCTGGGGCGGCGGCGGGCACGGCGGCGGTGGCGGCGGCGCGCAGCCGGGACAGGCCACCACCTCCAGCCACGGGCGCGGTAGCCTGAACGACACGCCGTACTGGGGCGTTCCCCTCGAAGCAGACGGCGCGGAAACCCGCGCGCTGACCCTCGGCGGCGAAGCGCTGAACCTGACCGTCGCCTCAGAGGAAGGAACCTTCACGGCGACCCTCTCGGGCGACACGCTGACCCTCGCACTGAGCGGCGACGAAACCGCGCTCTCCGTCGGCGGCGACGCGCTGGAAACGCTCTTCGCAAGCGGAATCGATACCGTGTCCATCGAGTACCCCGGCGGCCAACTCGCCATTCCCACCGCAAACTGGCTCTCCGGCAGCGCCTACGATCGCCTTCGTGCCCGCGGCACTACCCCCAACCTGCTGACGCTGAACATTCAATTCGAATCCCCTGACCCCATTCTGACCGTCCGGACGGAAACCGAAGCCCTCCCCGTCGACGGCCAGACCCTGACGCTCGCGGAGGGAGGGAGCACATCATGAACGTCAACCGCATTTCACGGACTCTCTCCCGCGCGGACATTCACGAAAGGCGCACGCATCATGAGCGCCGACCACGCTCTCGCGCGTTTCCCCGCGCGGACGCTCGCGGAAGGAGGAATCGCGTCATGAACGTCAACCGCATCTCCCCTCAAGCGTTCTCCCGCAGAAGTGAAGCGCGCGTTCTCGCGCTGTCCCCCGCGCGGACTTTCACGAAAGGCGCGCGCATCATGAGCGTCAACCACATTCTCGCGCGTTTCCCCGCGCGGACGCTCGCGGAAGGAGGAATCGCGTCATGAGCATTTCTCGCATCTCTCCGCAGGCGTTCTCCCGCAGAAGCGGAACGCGCGTCCTGAAATCCGGACGAGTTCCCGCGCAGTCCCACGCGCGGACATTTTCAGAGAGCGTGCGCATCATGAGCGCCGACCACGCCCCCGCGCGGACGCTCGCGGAAGGAGGGAACGCGTCATGAGCCTCTCTCGTATTCCTCCGCAAGCGTTCTCCTGCGGAAGCGGAACGCGCGTCCTGAAACGCGGACGAACCCTCTCATTCATTCTCGCGGCGCTCCTGCTCTTCTCCGCCTGCGCCGAAGCCGTCGCGAGCGACGCGACCGTGACGGCCGGAGCGCTCGTTCCCGTTTTCGCCGCGGCGGGCGGCGCGCTGGAAAGCGTATCCGTACAGGTTGGGCAGCTGGTTCACGCGGGCGACCCCGCGGCGCAGGTAGAGGTTACGCGGGTATACGCGCCGATCGACGGCACGGTGAACGGCCTGTTTCTGGAGCCGGGCGCGGACGCGTCCGCCGGGCTGTATCTGGAGCCGAAGGAAACCTACGCGATGACCGGCTCCACCGCCTACGCCGACGCGGCGGGCAAAAACGCGTGGCTGCGCGTCGGCAGCGCGGTCACCCTGTCCTGCACGCGCGACGCCACGCACATCGGCGCGGGCGTGTTGCTGTCGGTGGACGGCTCAACCTTCTCCGTCCTCCCCACGGCGGGCGAATTCTACGTCGGCGAAGCCGTGAACGTATACGCGGAGACAGACGACGGCACGGCCCGCATCGGCCGCGCGACCGTGGCGCGCGCGGAGCCGGTAAGCGTGACCGGCGAGGGCACGGTCACCCGGCTGCTCGTTTCAGACGGCGCGCGCGTGATGAAGGGACAGGCGCTGTTTGAGACCGTTTCCTCGCGGAGCGGAACCCCCGAAACCATCTGCCCGACGGACGGCATAGTCACCGAGGTTCTGAAGAAGCCCGGCGAAACGGTCTCAGAGGGCGAGCTTCTATTCTGTCTCGCGCCCGAGGACGGCTTCATTCTCACCTGCTCGCTCTCGGAAACCGAAGCCGCGTCCGTCTCCGTCGGCGATCCGGCGCAGGTCGTGTTCGCCTTCGACGCGGACGAGCTTCCCTATGAAGCCGCCGTCCTCTCCGTCTCCTCGTCCGCTGCCCAAGCGGACGACGTCCCCCGCTATGAAGTCCGTCTCCGCCTCCTCACCCGCCCCACCGCCCTGCGGCTCGGCATGACCGCGACCGTTTACTTCCCGTAATCCCGCTTCCAAACCATGACAAGGAGGATTTCCCATGAAAACGATGCTTCGCGCGTCTGCGCTTCTGCTGATTCTGTGCCTGACCGCCGTTCCCGCGCTCGCCGCCGGAGAGGTCTCCTTCGAGGGCACCGTCGCTTCCGATGCCTCCGTGCGCGTCGCCGCACCCATCGGCGGCACGGTCGACACGGTGAACCTGATCGCCGGACAGCGCGTGACCGAGGACGACGCGGTGCTGTCGCTCGCGGGCACAAAGGTCTACGCCGCGCAGAGCGGCACCGTGACCGGCGTGTTCGCCGCGGCCGGAGACGATCTGGACGCCGTCGCGACCCGCTACGGCGCGGCACTGTACATCGAACCGGAATACGGCTTCACCGTCTCCGCCACTACCGACAAGGCCTACGACAGCGCCGCCACCCGGCTGGTACACATCGGCGAGACGGTCTACCTCACCGGGAGCGCCACATCGAAGCTGCGCGGAAGCGGCGTCGTCACCGCCGTGAACGGCACGAGCTACACCGTCGAGATTCGCGAGGGCGAATTCCAGCTGAACGAAAGCGTGCGCGTGTACCGCGAGGAAACGCTCGCGTCCACCTGCCGCCTTGGAACCGGCAGCGTCGCGCGCGTGGATCCCGTCGCCGTCACGGCCACGGGCAGCGTGCTCAAAATGTGCGTGAAAAACGGCGACGCCGTGCGCGCCGGAGACGTGCTGTTCGAGACGCTGGACGGCACGTGGGACGGCCTGTACGCCGCCGGCACCGACGTCGCCGTCCCGACCTCCGGCATCGTGGAGAGCGTGTCGGTTTCCGCGGGCGACGCGGTCAGGAAGGGCGACACGCTGGCCGTCATTCATCCCGACGGCAGCCTGTACGTTTCCTTCTCCGTGCCGGAAACCGACCTCGGCAGCGTGCGCGAGGGTGACGCGGTCGAGCTGGAATTCGTGTGGAAGGACGACGAAACCGCCCGCGTTCCCGCCACGATCACGTGGATTTCCCACATGAGCGACGCGTCCACAGGAGAAACCGCCTATGAAGCCCGCGCCGCCTTCACCCCCGACGCGGACACCCGCCTCGGCATGAACGTGATCGTGTACCTCACCCAATCCTGATTTTCGCCGGCTTCACAGACAGGGCAGACCCTTCGCGCGAGGGTCTGCCCGAATTGCGCTTGAGGAAACGCGCCGCCTGTGCTATAATCCTATTGAATAAATGAAATCGAGCGGAGTGACGGATTTTGCCGGGAAGTAAAATGGAGCACAGACTCAAGCGGAACACGCTGACGAAAATCGTCGTTCTTTACCTTTCTCTTTTTCTCGTCTTTGGCGTCCTGTTTATTTCCCTCTATTCCTCCTGCTACCGGATTTTGTACCGGGACACGCTGAGCAAAAGCGAAAGCCGCCTGAACGCCGGTCTGGAAGCGTTTCGCGACGACCTGACGCGCATGATGCTGCTGGTGAACGATTATTCGGCCACGGACGAATACCTTCTTCTGCGCGCCGTGAACAACCCCGCCACGGTGCAGAATTCGCTGGCGATGAATAAGGCCTGCGAAAAGCTGCACTCGATTCTGGACATTGAAAACTCCTACGTCAAGCAGGCCTATTCGCTGTTTCTGAACAACAACCTCTTCCTTTCCGACCGCACCTCCTCCATGGACTACGGCCAGAGCTTCGGCATCCTCATCCGCAGCAAATCGGGAACCCTGTCCGCGCAGGACTGGAAGCGGTCGCATTTCGATTCCATCCTGCCCATCCGTCTTTTGAACGGCTCGGACATTTCCTCCGCCTATCTTCCGGAGGACACGAACCTTCTTCTGTGCGTGGTCAAGACGGACAACGTGACCCGCAAGGCGTCCGACGTTGTGGTGTTCATGATCGACGCGGACGCGCTGATGGAGACGCTCATCGATCCGGACATGCTGAAATCGTCCACCCTGCGCCTGACGGACGGCGAAAACGCGCTTCTGTGCAGCAGCCGCGGCCACGTCGACCCGGGCGAAATCTCCCTGACCATTCAGGCGACCGACAGCGCCTTCGATCTGCACGCCGAGCTGACGGTTCCCAAGAGCTATTTCAGCAATCAGCTCAAGAGCCTTACCTCCATCGTTCGAATCTACATGTTCGTCGGCATTTTGGGCATTTTCGCGCTGCTTCTGGTGCTGATCGTGCGGCAGTACCGGCCGCTGTCCGGGCTGATTACGCTGTCCGCCCGGTATGGCGGCGAGGGCGACGCTTCGAACCTGTACGACTACATCGGGCGCACCGTGCAGGATGTTATCAGCGCCAAGAACGACGCGGATCAGCGTCTGGCCATCCTGCACAGCGCCGCGAAAAACACGCTTTTGCACAATTCGCTGCGCTTCGGCTGCTACACCAACCAGAGCAAGCAGGAGCTGACCGAGCTGCTCGGCGAAATCGCCGACGGCTATCTCGTGGCAATTCTGCATTCGGATTCCGCTTCCGACAGCCTGCTGAACGACATGGACGCGTTCCTGCGAAGCCGTCTGGACGCGCAGTGGATTTCGGTTCCCGAAGACCCATCAGAGGAAATCCTGCTGCTGCGAAGCGAACCGGAGTCGGCGGACGGGCTACTTTCCATCCTGCAGGCGCTGGCGGCGGAAATGGCCGAGCAGGCGGGCGGGCTGCAAATCGGCGTAAGCGAATGCGCCTGCGGCGTGGAAAGCCTGCACAAGGCCTACAAGCAGGCGCGGCTTTCACTCATGAGCCTTGAAAACCAGGCGGATTTCTCCACCATGCTGGCCTACCGCGCGGAGAAGAAGACTTCGGACATGGAGTCCGTCACGCCGGAGACGCTGGTCAAGCTGAACGAGCTGATTCTGAGCGGAAACGAGGACGCGCTGAGCGCATACTTCGACGCGATTGAAGAAGAGCTTTCCAAGCACCCGCCCATCGGCATTCACTTCCAGCACGTATTCGGCGCGCTGTCCATCACCATTCAAAGCGCCGCCGACCTGATCGACAATCCCGGCGTTGAAATCTCCGCATTCGTCATGGACGAAGCGCCGCTTTCGGCGCTGGAACGCCTGCGGCAGCTGGCGCTGCACCTGTGCCGGACGGCGGCCGAGCGGCGCAACCGGGGCAACCTCGCGCGCAAGCAGGCGATCGTCAACTACCTGAACCGCAGCTACAGCGACCCCTCCCTGTGCTCGGACGGCGTGGCGGAGGTCTTCGGCATCAAGCGGAACCAGCTGTATCGGATTCTTCAGGAAACCGTCGGCTGCTCCTTCGCCGAATACGTGGAGCAGGTTCGCATGAACGACGTGGAGGAGCTGCTTCTGAACACCGATCTGAGCATTGACGAAATCGCGGAGCGCGCGGGCTTCGGCGCGGTGAACACGCTGTACCGCGTTTTCAAGAAGCACAAGGGCGTTCCACCCGCCACATGGCGCAGGGAAAATCAGGCAAAACAGACAAAATGAGATACGCTGAACAAAATGAGAGGCCAAAAACGTGCAAAGTGATGGCCTCTTTTCGTTTTGAGACTACCATTTTTCCCTTGCGTCTGCTATGATAACGCCATCCTGCGCAGGGAATACAGCATTGGAGGAATTCACATGAAGCATACCCGTCTGCTGGCCATTCTTATGGCTCTGTGCCTGCTGGCCGCCGCGCTTCCCCTCGCGTCCGCGGAAGAGGAAGTCATCACGCTCACCATCGCCCGCAAGACCGACACGCTGATTGAGAATCTCGAAACCAACGAAACCACGAAGGCCATTGAAGAGAAGTTCGGCGTAAAGCTGAAGTTCCTCGAATACCCCTCCGCCGACGCGCAGGCCAAGCTGGCCGTCGTCATGGCCTCCAAGTCCAACGTTCCGGACATCATCAACTTTGAGCTGGACTATGTGACCGAATACAACTACGCCATGCGCGGCCTGCTGCTCCCGCTGAACGCGTATCTGGCCGACCCGTCCATGACGAAGAATCTGGACAGCCGCGTGGACGCGGAAGCGAAGGAAGCGCTCCTGAAGATCGTGCGCATGCCCGACGGCAACAACTACGGCCTGCCCTCCTATGAGGATTCCATGTGGGGCCGCGCGTGGTATCACGCGTGGATTAATCAGGAATGGCTGGACGCGCTCGGACTGGATATGCCCAAGACCACCGAGGATTTCCGCGCCGTGCTGGAAGCCTTCGTTTCGCAGGACCCCAACGGCAACGGCGTGAACGATGAAATCGGCCTGCTCGGCTCCACCTCCTCCAACGATCAGAAGGTCGTGAACTTCCTGCTGAACGCGTTCACCTACGCCGACCCCAACGCGAAGTACTTCGGCGTGAAGGACGGAGAGATCTACGCCGCGTTCGTGCAGGACGCTTTCAAGGAAGGCCTTGAATACGTGCACAGCCTCGTCGAGTCCGGCCAGCTTCACGCAGGATCAGACCCAGATGCGCGCCATCATCAATCAGGACGGCGACTACGTCGTGGGCTCCGTGACCGCGGGCAGCGCCGGACACTGGAACGGCGTGTCCTCCAACCCGAACCTTCGCAAGATGACCGAGCTCGAGCCGCTCACCGGCCCCGACGGCGTGTGCTGGACGCCCACCTCCGAGCCCTCCTGCGCGAATTACTGGTACATCACCAGCGCCTGCGAGCATCCCGAGCTGGCGTTCGCCATCGGCGAGAGCTTCTATGACTTTGAAACCAGCCTCACCCAGCGCTACGGCGTGAAGGAGGTCGACTGGACGAACGACCCGGCGAAGATGGACAACTACTTCTTCGAATACGGCGTGACCGGCGAGGATCGTATTTTCGCCATCATGAACGACAGCGCCTGGACGAACGTCAACAACGTCACCTGGCGCAACACCACGCCCCACATCTTCGACCACGCGCTGGACATGAGCTGGGCCATTGAGACCGTTGAAAACTACGAGAGCGGCGTTTCGCTGGTCTTCCGCCCGGACTTCTACGTGCGCTACGTTCCCCACATGAACAACGAAATCATCGGCAAGCTGAACTACACCGCCGAAGAAGCCGAGCGCATTGCGGACATCAGCACCGCCATTGATTCCTACGTGAACGAGTCCATCACCGCCTTCATCACCGGCATCAAGGACTTCAGCGAATGGGACGCCTATCTGGCGGAGCTTGAGAAGATGCACCTTGAGGACTACATCGCGGTGCAGCAGGCCGCCTACGACCGCAAGCATTCCTAAGTTCATAGCGTCACAGACCCTTGTTACGGCAGGAATGAATCCTCTTCTTTCCTGCCGTAACCCTTAAACCTAAAAAAGGCGAGGCATACAGACCATGATCACCTCCAAACAGGTTCGAAAGGCGGCCGCGCGCTGGCAGCTCTATCTGCTTCTGGCCATTCCGCTTGCGTATATCATCATTTTCCATTATGTGCCCATCGGCGGCCTGCAAATGGCGATGAAGGCCTTCGACCTTCGCTATGGCATCGCGCGCAGCCCGTGGGTCGGGTTCCGGTATTTTGAAAAATTCCTCGATTCCTTCCAGTTCTCCCGCATCCTGTCCAACACACTGACGCTGTCTTTCTATTCGCTGTTCGCGGGCTTTCCGCTGCCCATTCTGCTGGCGCTTCTGCTGAACGCCGCGCCACACCAGACCTATAAAAAGCTCATTCAGACCGTGACCTACATTCCCCACTTTATCTCCACCGTCGTCATGGTCGGCATCCTGATGCAGGTTTTCAACATGCGCTCCGGCGTGTACGGGATTCTGTATTCCGCCTTCACCGGTTCCGCCGCCCCCGACCTGTTCGCCAGCCCCTCCGCGTTCCGGCATATGTACGTCTGGTCGGGCATCTGGCAGAATCTGGGCTGGGATACGATCATCTATCTGGCCGCGCTGATGAACGTCGACCCGGAGCTGAACGAGGCCGCCCAGATTGACGGCGCAAACCGCTGGCAACGCATGTGGCATATCGACCTGCCCACCATCCTGCCCACGGCCTCCATCCTGCTGATTCTCGCTGCGGGAAAGGTGATGAACGTCGGCTTTGAAAAGGTCTATCTGATGCAGAACGACCTGAACATCTCCACAAGCGAAGTCATCTCCACCAATGTATACAAGATCGGCATGGTCACCGGCGGCGGCGATTTCTCCTATGGCACGGCCATCGGCCTGTTCAATTCCGTGGTGAATTTCATCCTGATCATCCTTGTAAACGCCATCTGTAAAAAGCTGGGAGGGAGCAGTCTATGGTAACGCATCCGACAAGGCCCGCCGGCATCCGCATTCCCCGCAGCGACCGCGCGTTTTATATCGCGTCCTACGTCGTTCTCACCCTGCTGTTTCTGAGCGTCCTTTACCCCATCGTCTTTGTCATTTCCGCGTCCTTCTCGGAGGGGCGCATGGTTTCCGCCGGCAAGGTAATCCTGTGGCCCGTTCATCCCTCGGTCGAGGGCTACGCCGCCGTGTTCCGCAACCGCCGGGTTCTGCTCGGGTTCGGAAATACCCTCACCTATACGCTGCTGGGCACGCTTATCAACGTGTGCGTGTGCATGATGTGCGCCTATCCCCTGTCGCGCCGCGACCTGCCCTGCCGCAACGTCTTCATGCTGATCTTCGCCTTCACCATGTACTTTGGCGGCGGTATGATTCCAAACTACCTGCTGATGCGAAACCTCGGCATGCTGGACACCCTGTGGGTCATGATTCTGCCGGGCGCGCTGTCCGTGTACAACATGATTCTGGCGCGTACCTTCATGCAGACCTCCATCCCCGGCGAGCTGCTGGAAGCGGCCACGCTGGACGGCTGCAGCGATTTGCGCTATTTCCTTCAGATCGTGCTGCCGCTTTCCAAGGCCATCATCGCCGTCGTGGCCATGTATTCCGCCGTCGCGCACTGGAACACCTACTTCAACGCCATGCTCTACCTCGACAGCATGGAAAAAATGCCCCTGCAGATCATCCTGCGGGAGATTCTGCTCGCGAACCAGTTCGACGCTTCCATGATGGTCGACCCCGAGCTTCAGGAAGCGCGCGCAGACCTCGCGGACGTGCTGAAATACGCGCTGATCATGATTTCCACTGTCCCCATCCTGCTGGTGTATCCGTTTATTCAAAAGTATTTCGTTCAGGGAATGATGATCGGTTCGGTGAAAGGATGAGCCTATGAACGCCTTGACAAGCCCCATTCTGCTGCGCGGCGACGACGTTACCGCCTACCGCGATCCCGCCGCCGTGCTGCTGAGCGGCGTCTGCTACCTGTATTTCACCTATGTGGACAACCGCCCCGGCGGACCGTGGCTGTACCTCGCGGAACGAAGAACCCGCGATTTCGTCCACTGGAGCGACCTTCGCCTGCTTACGCCGAAAAATAAAGCGCTGAATTATTCCAGCCCCGGAAGCATCGTGCGCGACGGCGCGGACTGGGTGATCTGCTTTCAGACCTACTGCCGCGAGAACGGCGAAAAATACGGCAACGCCAATTCCCGCCTGTATACCATGCGTTCGCGCGATCTGGAACGCTGGTCAGAGCCCGAGCTTCTGCGTGTGAAGGGCGATTCCGTCCCGTTTGAATCCATGGGGCGGATGATCGATCCCTTCCTGCTGCGCGCCGACGGTCAATGGTGGTGCTTCTTCAAGCAGAACGGCGTCAGCTACGCAACCTCGCCCGATCTCCGGCACTGGACATTCGTCGGCCACACCGACGCGGGCGAAAATTCCTGCGTGGTTCCCTTCGGAAACGGCTGGCGCATGTTCAGCAGTCCGGAAAACGGCCTTCGCGTGATGGATTCGGACGATCTCGTCCACTGGCGCACCGCCATGCCGAACCTCACGCTCGGCCAGCGCGAATGGCCGTGGGCGGCAGGCAGAGTTACGGCGGGTTTCGTGACGGAGAACACCCAGTTCCCAGACCTCCCGCGCTATCTCCTGTTCTTCCACGCCTCCCGCGCCCCCGAAAGCCTTGAGTTCGACTCGAACGCTTCCATCGGTCTCGCCTACAGCGACGATCTGAACGAGTGGTCGTGGCCGGGAAAAGCGCCATAAACAACCATCCGCGCCGATTCGCAGAGAACCGGCGCGGAGCTATTTCTGTTCGCAGGGATACGCTATTCCATTTTCTCAAAATCCGCCGCGCCATGCTTGCAGAGCGGGCACACGAAGTCCTCGGGCAGGGTTTCGCCCTCGTATACGTAGCCGCACACCTTGCAGACCCAACCGGTCTTCTTTTCCGCGGCGGGAGCGGGCTTCACGTGCTCTCGATAAAAGCCGTAGCTCATCGACGGCGCGTCGCTCAGCACCGCGCTTTCCTCCACGTCGCCGACAAACAGCGTGTGGTCGCCGCAGTCCACCGCCTGCGTCACGCGGCAATTGAAGCGGGCGTTGGCGTTCTCCGTCAGGTAGATCAGGCCGTCCACGCCGCGCGCAAAGGCCGTGAAGCCGGCAAGCTTGTCCTTGTCGCGTCCGGACTGGAAGCCGAAGCGCTCAAACAGCGCCAGCGGCGCTTCCTCGGTGAGCACCGAAACGGCGAAGCGGCCGGTTTTCGCGACCATGTCGTGCGTCAGACCGCCCTTGTACACGGCGATGGCCAGACGGCCGGGGCGCTCCTCCACCTGCATGCAGGTGTTGATGACGCAGGCGTTGTCCCTGCCCTCCTCGCGGGCGGACAGCGCGAACAGGCCGTAGGTCAGCCGGAACATCGCCGAAGGCTCCGTCTCGCCCTCGAAGCTCGCCGCGGACGTGACCGCCGCGGCCGGCATCGTGGCGCGGATGGCCTCCACCATGCGGTCGATCTCCGGCAGCTGACTGTCGGCCAGCGCCGAGCGGATCGTGACTTTCTCGTCCAGAATTCGAATGTTCCCGCACTTTTCCAGAATCGCGCGCATCTGATTTCCGCTCTGCGGCGCCCACGAGCCGTTCTCAATCAGCGCCACGGTGCGGTTCTGGATGTTGTGCGCCGCCAGATCGCGCAGCGCCTCCTCCATGCGGATGAAGATGCCGCCGTTGTACGTCGTCGACGCGAACACCAGATGGCTCCATTTGAACGCCGCAGACACCACGTCGCTGCCCGGCCGCACGGATACGTCGTACATGTCCGTCTCAATGCCCGCGTCGCGCAGACGGCAGGCCAGAATCTCCGCCGTGTTCTCGGTGTTGCCGTAAACGGAAGCGTAGGCGATCATCACGCCGATCTTCTCCGGCTCATAGCGGCTCCAGAGATCGTACTTCTCAATATACGCACTCAGATTTTTGCGCCACACGAAGCCGTGCAGCGGGCAAATCATGGAAATTTTCACCGAGGACGCCTTCTTCAGAAGCGCCTGCACCTGCATGCCGTATTTGCCCACGATGTTGGTGTAATACCGCCGCGCCTCGTCCAGATAATCGCGGAAAAAATCCACCTCGTCGGCAAACAGCGCGCCGTTCAGCGCGCCAAAGGTGCCGAACGCGTCCGCGGAAAACAGAATGCCGTCCGCCTCGTCATACGTCACCATGACCTCCGGCCAGTGTACCATCGGCGCGAGCAGGAAATGGAGCCTGTGCCGCCCGGTCTCCAGCACGTCCCCCTCGCCGACCGCCCGCGCGTTCGCCACGGGCCCGTAGAACCGCGCGATCATGTCCAATGCCCGCGCGGTGGCGATCACCTGCGCCTCCGGATAGCGCAGAAGCAGCTGCGAAAGCAGCGCCGAATGATCCGGCTCCACATGCTGTACCACAATGTAGTCCAGCGTCCGCCCGCCCAACGCGTGCGCCACATTCTCAAAAAATACCTTCTCCACCGCCTTGTCCGCGGTGTCGAACAGTACCGTCTTTTCGTCCTTCAGAATATATGCATTGTAGGAAACGCCCTCCGGCACGGAGTATACGCCCTCAAACATGGCCAGCCTCCGGTCGTTCGCTCCCACCCAAATCAGATCCTCGGTAACCTTTCGCGTGCAATACATCTCTTTCCCCTCCTGACATCCACGATCATACCATATCCTGCCCGCCCTGTCACGTGATAATTGCAACAAAACCAGTTTTCATTCTCACGCCCGCACGCAGACCCCCCCAACGCGTCTCCGCTTTTCTCTTCCTCCATAGAAAACCATTCCGTCCCCATCAAATCCAAAGTCCCCCCATCAGAACACCCTCCGGGAGAGCGCGAGAGGGTGTGAACCCTCTCGCACCCCGTCCCCCGAGGGGATGTAGGGGAGCGGAGCGCCCCACGC